>ERZ795061.2665-NODE-2665-length-16106-cov-6.856644_pt1 | contig 16106 bp, 18 predicted proteins | sample MGYA00375145_ERZ795061 | MGnify/ENA primary metagenome ERZ795061 (study PRJEB30190, sample SAMN05720144) | anaerobic digester metagenome | isolation source: active sludge of municipal wastewater-treating anaerobic digesters | place: USA | collected 2014-12-22 ... | reverse complement strand
GCAACAGATGTTTATTTAACGCATTTCTTAGGAACTTCAGGTGGTAAGAAGTTCTTGACAACAGATCCTAATGCAATTGGTGCTGATATTTTACCTAAAGCAGCTAACGCTAATAAAAATTATTTCTATGATAACGGGAGAGCGTTAACGCTTTCTGAAATCTATAATAAAGTTGCTTCTAAACTTAATAAAGTTACTAAGCAATTTGGTATTTCGCTTCCTGAAGGAAGCATGCCTAAAATGTCGGGTCCTCAAACTAATGCTGCTTCTACAACAGGAAGTCCAATTAGAAAACCGACAAGCACACAATCGGCTAATGACCTTTATTCTAAAACATCAACGACTGATCAGTCTTTAAGTAATCAACCTACTTCTGAGAAACCAAAGGTATTCTCTTCTGGTTATCAAAGTGTTGTTGATTCTACTTCTCAACCAGATCGACAGAAAGATCGATCTGCTGAGAGTTTGTCTCAAGTTACTTCAACTTTGGATAAACAACTTCAAGTTCAGACAGATATGTTGGATGTTCTTAAACAGATCCTGAAGCAGAATACTTCTCAACCAGAATCTAAATCACAGAAGGATAATATTCCTTCCAAGCGTTCTTCTCCCAGTGATCGTGGGTCGGAGATTATTCCGGGTGTTGATCTTAGGAGAAAGATGATTTAACCTCATAGAGCGTAGAGCCTTATAGGCTCTACGCTCTGCTTAAGGAGTTTCCATGGCTTTAAATAGCACAAACATTGATCCGCGTATCATTGAGCTTAACGATAAAGCGATTGTACAACCTCAAAGTCAGACGAATTTTGATCAGACTTCTACAATTCTGGATAAGGATTGGGCGAAGAGTGCATTTCTGATTAGTGATAGTCAGATGGATGAAGACGTTGATATCATTAACCGATATTGGTCAACAGCAAGTGCTAAGTTTACCGATACTCGTTTAGGATGTAATATTGGTATTAATAGTAAACCTCAGTTTACTCGGTATTCAGATCTTCGTGTTAAAGGACGATTAGCGGGTCGTACTAAAGTTAGTCTCACTAATACGTCTGGTAATTACGGCATGGGGCGTTATTACAGTGAAGCGATAGACGCTCCTTCTCAAACTGTGTATATGCGTTTTGGCGTTCCACAATTTAATTCACTGACTAACTTCCTATCAAAAGCATTTGACTCTGACTCTATCTCCATGGCGAGAACAGGTCGAGCCCCAAGCGCGTTTTATACTTTAGGTAGAGCTGCAGGGACTATTGCTGTTTTTACTGCATTTCCTGGTTTTGCTTTAACAATTACAGCAGGTAGAGCTTTGTCTTGGATATTTACTCGTCCTACGAGTAAGTTCTATACCTTAAAACCGACCATGCATATGTACTGGTCAGCAGTTAATCTTCTTGTTAATAACTTTGCTGTTAATAGAGGTATCTTTCCTAAGTTCATGAATAGTGAAATAGGAAAAACACTTGGTCTGGATAATGAATCCAGCCAACGTGTTCAACAACCTTTTAAACTGGATCAGGATTATCTATCGGCTCTTCATCAACTGATGCCTGATGTTTTTACTGATCAGAATTATTTTGATATCTTTGCTTTAGCAACTAAAGCACAACGATTAGCAAACAACCTTTTTATTCAAGACTATGAAAGATTCAACAATGGATCAGCTACTGATTTTACTGGTTATTTAAAGAAAGACTTAACAAATCAAACTGCGCACACCACTTATATCAGTCCGTCAAATAATCCCACTGATACAAGCTTTATGGCTTTTATTAACAATTTTTTGATGTTTGGTTATTATGACAAACCTGGTGAGTCGGAACGTATGGAACTTGATCCACGTATCGATAAAGAAAGTACAACAGGTGAACAGAAGAAAGATCCTGGTGCATTCAGTGAATTCTTAACTTATTTTGACGCTGAGTTCAGACAGGGTTCTCAGTTTGCAACTTTTAAAGTAGAACACACTGGACAAGTTACTGAGTCTTTTGGCAATTCTGTAGTTGAATCCGATCTATCCAGTAAGTTAAATGGAATCTCTTCTCAAACAAGAGAAGCACGTTTTAGTTTTGCTGATGGTAACTTAGTGGGCGATGGCGTTATTGGTTCTGCTATACAAGGTGCTTTAGGTGCTGTTAAGGATCTGGCTTTAGGTGCTTTGGATGGTGTGACGATGGGGATGTCTAATCTTGCATTGGGTTTAGGAGGTTCAGGTTTTATTGATATTCCTAAACACTGGCAAAGTTCTACGGCTCAACTTCCTCGCTCTAGTTATACCATGAAATTGATCTCTCCTTATGGAAATGCGATTTCACAAATTCAAAATATTTATATTCCATTATGCATGATATTGGCTGGAACACTTCCTCTTGCAACAGGAAAACAATCTTACACCAGTCCCTTTATCTGTCAGTTATTCGATAGAGGTCGTTGTCAGGTTCGTTTAGGGATGATTGAATCTCTTCAGATCACACGCGGTACAAGTAATTTAGCGTTTGATCTTAACGGCAATGCTTTGGCTTTGGATGTAACATTTACTGTTGTTGATCTTTCTAGTATTATGTATATGCCGCTCACAACAGGTACTTTGGGTGGCGTAGATATGACAATGGATGAAGATAACATTCTCATGGATTATTTTGCTGTATTGGCGGGTCAAGATCTTTATACCCAGATCTATGACATGTCTAAAGCTAAATTAAATATAGCAAGACATTTAATGAAAGTAGGGAAGTTGACCAGTGCGGCTTATTGGTCGTCCTTATTTCATGAATCTGCAACTTCTGGAACTATTGAGAAGTTAACCTTCGGTGCATTTAATGCGTTAGAAGGTGCTGTTCGTGGTTCGGATATTGCAGCGGGTGCATTTAAGTAAAAAAAAATAAGACACCAGAAGCCATTATCGGCTTCTGGTGTCTATATGTTTACTAATTTGTAAAACTGCTAAAGAAGTCTTTATTATTTTTTGTAAAACTAGGAGTTATGGAACTATAGGCGGATGAGAACACTGAATCATCATCGTCAAAAATGACATCTAAATCATTTTCTGTAAAACTATTACCCAAACGACTATAAGATAAACTTTCATCCAATTGAGAATTAAAGCTTTCAACAGAAGCCAATGAAATCAAATTGTCTTCTTCACTTCGATTCCAGTTATTTTTGAACAGGGTCATTGCTCCTGTGAAACGTTCACCTAGATCCATTTTCCCACTATCTAAAACTTCACTTGGAATCTTAAAGTTAGTTAAACTATCTTTTATTCCTTTTGGATACTCAAGAAGTGTATGTAACCCAGCAGAAGCACCTGCTAGATCTAAAATTCCCAATGTGTTTTTATCTGAAGCTAATTGTCCTAACAAAGCCCCAGAAGCTCTAGACAGCACATCTTTATTTAAAGAACCAGATAATGCACCGAATACACCGCACATATTCATCTCATAACCATAAGAACTTAAAGCAACTAGATTCTTAAGATTACGATTTAAATCACTATATTCAGATTGATAATTTCCATTAGTCAGTTTATTAAGAACATTACCTAATTCACCAGAATTACAACTTCCTGCGTTGGCTTGTCGTTTCTTTCCATTGCAGTTAATATTTGCATCATAGGGTTTTCCTAACCCACCCTTACCTAATGCTTTATTTTTACATGAACCTGATAACTTACCAAATGCTGATTGAACAATAGGGTTATCAGGAAGAAGATCTCGAATAGCTTTATCAACATCCTTAGTACTGAATTTTGTGATGTCTTTTAGATCACCATAAAGCTGTTTGACTTCTCGAACACTATCTTTAGGAATTTGATCCTTAAGACCTTGAATACCTGAATCTTTAATAGCACCTTTAATAAAGTCCTCAGTCGTACCAAGAAGTTCTTTGACTTCATTGTTAACTGAATTAAAGATATCACTGGTATTAGTTACAAAATCAGAGATAGCGACGTTGGTTTCTTCGTTAAGAAACTTGAATCGCTTCGCAGTAACGGTCATGTTGATTCTCCTGAAATCTGTCTATACTATTTTGATTAGATTCAGGGGAATACCAATAGCAGTGATGTAAGCTGACCAATATAACTATGATGAGAAGTTTATATAAAATAGACATAGTAAGACATACGAGCAGACTCCTGGGATATCCCAGGAGTCTGCAAGCCTATTTAAACAGGAGTGTTTTCAGTATCTTGAACAATAGGGTGATGTTCAACAACTACATCAGTACTATTGACGGTATTAAAAGTGAAATCTTCATTTTCGGAATTAACTGAGACTTCTTCAGCTTGAAGATCTTCAGTAGAAAGACTTTCTTCAGGTTTCACTGTCTTCTTCGGAAGTACGGTATCGTAGATGCCGATCTTACGGTTATCCATGAGAAGCGTAAAATTAGGTTCACGATCTTCTTTTACAGCTCGGCGAATCTCTTCCATTGCAGAAAGAACCCATTTGAAGAAGTTAGGACGAATGGGGATGCCGACTTCATTTCGATTATCAATGTAATAATAGTCAAAAGGAAGTGTAGAGTCTTTAAGAGCTTTGAGTAGCGGAGGATATTGAAGTACGCGCTGATACATAGTATCGCCGATCATCGCTCGGAAATTGGTGACTTGTTCACGCGTCAGTTTCCGAATGAAGTTCTTCAAAGTCTTACCGTACATGGAACGAATTCGATCGTCCCGTTCACGAGATTGAATGTAATACCAGAAAGTTTCGACGCTACCAAAGCGACCAAAGTACTTATGGTTAACAGAAAGCTCGCTATCCAGTGCAAGAAAACGACCAAGTTCTGTTTCTGCGTGCCGCCAAATGTTGATATGGTCTTCACCGTCACCCTTCCAATCCAGAGGAGAAGGAGAAGGATCTTTGATACCGTTATAATTGCTTTCACGGCGAGCATTTGGACGGATACGGTTACGCAGACCAGCGAGAGAGTCGTACATCGGACCTTGCTTAGCAGTCATGTTTCATTCCTTTAATTGATGATCAGCGATTACTCTTAACATTTTTTCCTTTTTCACTCGGAGTAGCCATGTTAAGAGGACTGAAATAAAGAACAAGAAGATATAAGGTCAAAAGCCAAAAATTGTCATTAAGTAAATCTATCAATACCTTTTCATCCAATTGTAAAGATTCTACTAAAGAAGGATGAAGTAAAGTAAAGTCAGTTTTTTCTCCATGATTTCTTTTAACGCTTTCAACAATGGTGAAAAGCAGTTTACTCCCACCGGCAAGTTCAGCGTTGGTCAGCATAAATGAAAACTTATCTGACAGATCCAAGACAAAGTCTCGTATCACAGAATTTGCATTAATACTTTCAGCACGGTCTTTGATCACAGACAAAGTAAAAAATGTCGAGATCTGTTCCATATAAAGCGTAATGACAAACTCCAACACACGCCTAGCGTGCTCTGGATTCTTACCGGATAATCGAGACAGCTCGAGTTGGAACAACTTTTCGATATTTGTTCCAATGAAGTTAACTTGCTCAATAGATAACAGATCTTCTCGCATTTTTTACCCCTCTGACAAATCTTCTTTTATATTCAATACTACACTCTTGTAGTGACTGGTGAAACATTGGTTAACGTGCTTAAGTTTAAGCTCAATAGTAAAACGATGAGTGTTTAAAAACATAAGACCTTTAATAAATACTCTCCAAGTCATATGTTTGCGATTAAGTTCCTTTTTCAGATTACCTTTGATACTGGAAATATCTTCGTCTTTGATGCCGATATTAACACGACGAATATAATCGGTGATGAGTTTATTAAATAACTCCTCATCAATATTCAAAGCGGTTTTGATCTTTTGAAATAGACCAGAAAGAATGTAATCCGGATTAATGCTGTCAACTTTTTTAATCGTGGAGAATTCTTTCATGTCTACGAAATGCTCATGATGAGAAATCTGTTCTTTATCATCCTCGATTGTAATAAGAATCATGAACTGTTGAATGTTCAAAAATAATAAACCCTTCATGAATACTTTCCAAGTCATAACTGACCTAAGAAGTTCATTACTCAAGTTACCACGAATACTGGCAATCTCTCGAAAATTCAGTTCATGATTAATACGAGTCAGATACTTTAACAACAATCCATTAAACCGATGGATATCCATTCCAATATCGTTCAGAATCGTTCGAAAGAGACTGGATAAAATACTATCCGGAGTTCCAGTTTTGATCTCTTCCCCGTAATTCATTATTGCATCTTTATAATCCATCAGACAACTCCTTGGATAAAATAACGAGATTGCTGACAATGTGCTGCGTCAGCATAAGGTTCTTCTCGGTTTCAAATGACTTGTCGTGACTTTCTTCTAGTTGCTCATATAGCTCTAGAAAACATTTCACTGACGTCTTGAATAAAGGAAATACTTCATGTGGATCTGTAAAATAACCTTGATCGTCAATGAAGAAATCCCGTGCATAAACTGACTTGATATCATAATCAAGTTCATAAGCATACAATAAACTTTGATTTTGAATTTTTTCTATAAGCAGATTTAAGTGTCGGGTATATTGAATGACATTTCTTTTTCCTACAGATATCTGAACGATTGACTTATCGGATGAGAACACAGTCTCGAGATTAACCCTATCAAATTGATTAAAAACTTCTTGATAGTGAGATATTTTCGGAGACTGTTTATGTTTAAACCACGTTTTCCAAAACATAGGAAACTAATCCTTATTATCTCTCATATAGAGTATATAGGGTTAAGATTATCTAAGAGGTGAATCATGACTCAATCTGTATTTAGTCTTGAAGATGAAGCCAGACTTAATCTGACACAAGATGTTCGTGAGAACATCATCCGTACATTAGTCGTCGATCGTAAAATCCCTAGTGAACAAACAGATAGGATTTTATTGATGCAAGCTTTGGACGGAATGGATAGAACGGTATTAGCAAAAACCAAAATCAAGTCTGACGACCGTGTCAATCAACAAAACGCAGCAACAACTGCAATGATCGCTGAGATCCTAACCAAGACTTCTACCAACAAAGCACGACGTCGAACCGAAGAAATCATCGATGTTCAAATTGAGCGTCCTGTTTTAGTTGATGGTGAACTGACAGAAGGAAGTGATGATCAGCTTAATTATAGTACATTTATGACACAAATGCAAAACAAATAAGCCCATAGAAGACTGCTTTTGCAGTCTTCTATGCTTTGCTTTTTGCAAGAATTGAAAAATTCTCAACAGGAAGAAGTTTTAGTCCAATAAAAGGTTTAGCCAGTTCCTGCATATCCTTAAAAGGATCGATATCGATTTGTTTAGGTTTAGTAAAATAAATAGCAGGTCCTATCATAGCTACTTCAGGACATGATACCTTTTTAAAATACTCATTAGCGCTGAAATAATCTAACCATTTATAATACTCATACATAACAATAACAGATAACTCTTTCTTGACATATGAAGGAGTTATCTGTTTATAATGCATATCTACTACTTCAATATCTGCTAGATTCTTAGTGATAGAACGAACTGTTTGAATCAGAACTTTGATTTCATTTTCAGTCAATACATAAGGGTGGACGTTTAGTATGATTCTAGGTTGATAATGGAAAGGAGTTGACAAAACTTGCTGCGATGTCTTTTCAGCAAATTCTTGAAGAAGTCCTTTTAGTCGTGTAACGCCTGTCTTTTGAAGCAAGCGTTTATCACGATTGCTATAAATTTCCAGGAACCTTTGGTTATCAATTCCTGGAAACAGATCAATGAGTCTTTCAAAATACTGATGTTTGAGACTGAAGACTTTTTTCATTGTCTCTTCACCCATAACCGCCAGTGCTGCAAGACGTGTATCCATGAGTTCATCGAGACTGATCATGAGACTGGAAAACTTTTGTTCTTCCATCAGAGTGTAGATTTTAAATGAGCAGCTGTTAGAAAAGTTTTTAAAGTATGTGTGGATTCTACACCGCTTGAATATTGCTTCAAGGTATCCAAGTTAGCTTTACCTAAGCGAGACAACATACCTGTTAAAGCAGCATTTCCTCGATTATCTCCGCCACGATACTTCATTAATTCAATCATGGATTTTTCTAAACCCATAGCTGCTGCTACTTGAAGTTCAGGATAAGATACTCGTGCTCCTTTAGATTCTCCAGTAGGTTGTCCTGTCATAGCGTCGACAACCTTATTGTGAGAAGGAACACTGATCTTTTTTGTCAATAATTGAGAAGCTCGTCTTAGAGGAACATCCAATACCATGTGTTGGTGCTTCGTCAAATAAGTCGGCATTCCTTCCTTACCTTCAATCCAAAGTCTTTGAAAAAAGGAATGACCCAATTCTTCTCCGATTTTGATATTGTTTTCAACAGTAACCATCGACTGTTTAAAGTTAGGAATAACAATAGAAAGGAAGCGACGTTCTTCGCGGATGTCAGTCATGAATGAATCAAATTCACGATCTGACATCCCTTCAAAGAATTTCTCATAGATCTCGCGATTACCAGAACGCGGAGCTATCTTATCAATGTACTTCAAAATCAATGCTTGAGCACCTTGACGATTCTTGGCCATGTTAGTTTCATTTAGGTAAGTTGTTGGCAATCAAGAAAGGAACGATCTTTTCACGAAACAAACTAAGCCACTGATCATGGCTTCCATCCGGAATCAGACAATAACGTTCTTCGATCGAGATTGATTGCGACACCATCAGTTGATGGTTCCAGAAACGATTCAATAGATAACGTTGAACTTTGGAAGGTTTATTCAGTCCTTCTTGAATAAACCGATTACTATCATAAGCTGACAGATTATTACCCAGACCACTTTGAATCAGGATTTCCCGGACAATATTGATCAGGTCGATATCATTGGCTTCTCGGGTGAGATGATATTCTTGAACGGCAGCGACGAGTTGAGGATTCATAATCATTCCTTATTGTGGAGATATTCTTTTTTGATGGACTTATCATCGTTCATCCAGTAAGGATGATAAGTACCTCTATACATATTAACCAAATCTAGCGTGCTTAGAAAAAGAAGAGGATTCTTCTGATCTTCAAAGCACCACCAGCCGCGTGTTTGACTAAGAATCATATTCCAGTCATAACCTTTAGCTTTGATACCTTCATACAGCTCTTTAGGCGTACAAAGAATCTCTCTCAGACCACGATGAAACTGATGAAGTTGACAGAGTTCAGAAACAATATTAATTGCTCTACAAAGCTTGGGGTCGCTATCAATCTTACCACGAATAGTTGTTCGACTCAGACTGACTTCAGGGTACAACTCAATGAAATAGTTTCTATCATTTCCTCCAAGACCGAAACGATCACTTGTTTTGATATAGTGAAATTCAGTCAAAGTTGGCAGAACACCTTCAGACTGAGAAATCACTAGATCCAAAGTATAACCAGAAGGTCCAAATTTACTTCGCATTTGAAGCATGCTGATCAAATTCAGATCGGTAGTAGGAGAATTGGTTTCTTCTGCGTTACGAGGATATTCAGGTCCTTTAGTGCCTTGATTAATCATCAGAGTAGCTTTATAAGCATGCCAACAATTGTTCATCAAGAAGAAGAACTTACCTGTAACACCTTTGATCTTTTCACCTTGTTTGATGTGTTGAAGAATCTTAGGAGGAGGAGCAGCATAAGGTCCTGCTGCCATTTGGATATCTGTACCCATATGAGCAGTCATCAACATGAAGTTATTACTCTTACCGAATAAAGTTGGAACATCCATCAAGAAACGTGTCTTAGCCAAACCTTGACGCATGTGAATCGTGTTACCACCTGAATCACCCAGTTCGTTATTATTTTGAATTTCAGCAACATCTTCCGTTTCAAACTCACTGAAAGAATCCACTTCAGTAAAAGTAGGAATAGCAATCTCTAAAGGAGTAATCCGATCTCGAGAAAGAAAAGGAGTTACTACTGTATAATTCTTGATGTTCTTGATTTTTTCATTTAAGAACAATTTCAGATCTTCATACCACTTATTGGCATAATAGACTGTTTTATCAGTAATGATCCAGATTCCATTTTTAAGAATATCACGATCTCTCAGGTATTCAAAACGATCAATAAATCTTTCCAAAGAAGGTTCTTGAATGTTTGTTTCTGTATCGTAAGTATTAGAAGCTGTCTCAATAGTCGAAAAGATTCGATTCATTGCTGAGAGCTTCATGAAATGTATGGCTGCTGATTTAAACATATTGCCACGACCTACGACAGCAGTTACAGGACCGAGTCCTCCTAAGAGAATCATTTCCCCATGACGACCTTTTACATAAACACCAGTTGGGATATCAAGACCTGCGCCAATATTGATCAGAACTTTAACAGATGGCGCTTGTTGTAGTGTTTGTTTAAACATAAAGATTCCTATGAAAACCAATGCTTAATGAGACACTTGTTTATTATAGTGTCGGACATAGTATGGGTCTTAATGATACTTTTTGCCTGTCATCTAACAGGCTATATAACACCAGGAGTTGATGATGGGAATGATGAAATTGGAATTTGATACTGAAGAACGCGTATCACTAGAACAACAAATGGAACGGATTGCTTTTGAATCCAATTTTACTGAGAATCTAATTGACTTATTTAGAAACGCATTGCCAAATGTGGTTCAAAAGATACATGAAGTTGTAAGTAATTCTTTTATTGCTAAAGAACCTGATGGTTTCTTTTCTGCTAACGCACAGCTTAAAAATGACTTTAAGTCACTTAAGCGTAAGCTGGAAGCATCCAACTATCTTCAGTTTAAAGACGTACTCATAGAAGTACCTGAAGGGTTTAATGGAAATTTTGTTGACTATCTTGATTTTCAAGATAAAGTATTCAATACCATGATCAATAATGGAAATGAATTACTGACAGAATATTCTTTCATTCTTTCTGCTTTTATTACCAACAAAGAAAATAAACTTTCTCTAAAAGATCACACTGGTTTTTATCGTAAGGTTCAAACTGATCGCGATCGTTTGACTAAAGAATTCGATAAATTCTTCAATGTTAATTCTGATAGCCCGCTTCAGAAACTCAATCAGATCGTCGGTCGGTTTGAGGATATTGAAGATGTAGTCGATAAAACCATTAAATTGGAATCTAATACCAAGAAATCTAATCTCAATGAAATTCAAGCTTCTGTTAAGAAGATTGTAAGCTATCTGGATATTCTCATTAAACAAGTTCAGGACGATTCTATTACTAAAGTAAGTGGATCAGCTGCGCGTAATATTGCAGAAGGTGCATTTGAGATTGCTAAGTTTGTAGAGTTTATCTCTTTGTTCCATTTCAGAACTGAACAATCTGTACAAACTACCAAGAAGCTCTTGACTAAGCTGAATGATATTCTGTAAAACATGACAGACTCCAGAAGCCTACATAGGCTTCTGGAGTCTGTTTATTCAATGCTTAACAGCGATCAAATTATCAATCAAGTTAAGTATATCATTTTCCATTAACTGCTCTGAACCGTATTTCAACCAATCAGGCGTTCTGAAAGTAAAGAATTCTGCTAGCTTGGATTTATCTGTCTGACTCATAGACGGTTGAATGTGAATTTGAGAGACAGGAATATACTGTTGATTAACTAAAATACTTTGATCTTGTTCGATATCTTTCCAGATCAAAGATTTTACATAGATAGGTAAACGATAACTATTGGCATTTTCTGCTAACTTTAATAGATCATTAAGCTTCTCAATCAAAATCAGGTCTGGATCTTTTTGAACATGTTCAATAACACCCAGGATGCTTGAGAGATAAATCAACCTCTTTATGCGTCTAGGTAACATATCTTTCATTAAGCGCTTGATGTAGTATGACATGATATTATTCGTCGTGATTTAAGAAAACCTTATCTGCAAAGAAATTCGACCAGATACCCACGCCTGAAACACATTCGATAATAGTTGCATAGCGAATGGTGATATCAGAATCGTTCCATGTGATTAAAGTCACTTTTGGTGTTTCTGTTTCAAGCTTTTTAAGGTTGTTTCTTGGAAGAAGATCTGTCCCAAGAATCAAAGGAATTTTAACGACCCTTTCTTTTCCAAGATAAGGAAGTTTAATATCAATTAAAGTATCTCTAAAACCTACACCAAATTCAGATTTCAATTCATACTTAATCTTTCCAGCTTTCTCGGTAATCGAGAAAAACAGTTCAGTGATATCATGTTGAATAAAACGATTTTTAGGTTGATAACCTTCGTTCTTCAGTGCATAATAATCATCCAACAGCTCTTCAAGGAAGTTGAAGGATTCAATTGACCTGATGGATAAACCCGTTGGATTGACTTCAACGGTAATAGGTTTATTATCAAGGAAATTGACGTTCAGATTATCCGAACTAGGAAGTAAACAATATTTTCCATACTTTTCCATATAGGGATAAATTTCTGGACTATAAACACGATCCAAACGCATAAGAATAATGGCGTTGGATTGATGAGCAACTTCATACTGATAAGCTTTGACGGCTTCAATAATTGAATCCTGTTGGAATAGCTTAATTACCGCCAGTCCGGTTTCAGGAATCCTTTTACCAAAAACAGAATCTGCTCCGCCTGGATCAGCCAAGAAGTAACTTCCAGCAATGTTGTATTTTTCAACACTATTGAAATACAAACGTTTGAAGTTAATAAACGGATGTTTCTCAATTTCAGGTTTCCAATATTTCTTGACTTCATGAACACCAAAGTAATTTTTTTCTTGATGTGAGCGAGAAAGATTGACACCTATCGTTGCAAGATAATCAGCTTGAACATTACCTAGATGACCAGAATGAGCTTGTATCCAGTCAATCTTCATATCTACGAGCCGAGATTTCAGATCTTGTTTCAGCTGATAGATGTATTTCCACCATTCTGAATTAGCAATTTCTGTTCCGTCTTGTTTTTTCCAATTGGATCTATTCCAGTTTTCACACCACTCAGTGAAACCTTTACGAACATATTGACTATCTGCGAAAATAACTATTTTCTTAATATTGAGTTTAGACAGATAAGCCAGAGGTTTTACTAGTCCTTGGATTTCTGCTTGATTATTAGTCCCGTATTCAAACTGAGAACCATAAAAGTCTAGATAAAAAATAGGATCTACCAAAGAGTGTTCGGTCTCTTTTTCAACTTTAGGAGTTAGATAGCCTACATTAGTTACTACAGAACCTTCTACAACTACAGGTTTATTTACTTCCTTGTTGATTTCATACAAGTAACCGTGTGCGCCCCAGCCGATGTAACCTGGGTTATGAGGTCTTGCTCCACCGTCAGTATAGAGAACCAAGCCTAAGGGTTTGTCACTTTCAAAAACCAAAGGTTCTTCTTTAATAATGTTATTCATGAAATGGCTTTCTTAAGATTAAGGTATTGGAATAACCTTATCAAGTTTTAATTCATACGTTATGTTCTCGCTATCTGATGGCGTGTTTTCAGGGTTTTTTACACATGAATTTTCAATGTATTCTTTATATTCAATTTGATGTTTAGCCAATTGGTAAATTCGATATAAACAAAAACCATTTAGAATCAAAGAACACAAAACGATCATAAAGACCGTGAACTTTCTGCTATTAAACTTAGAGCTTTTAATGTCTAATTCATCTTTCTTATCAAAGATGAGTTCTTTCAAGAAATAGATAACCATCTGTAGCAATTTAAACATAATCTTTCTTCTTCGGAGTTGAAATGAACATCATTAAAGGGTTTGTAACAATCAGCCAGTACGTCAATAACGTTCCAGGAGAAATCTCTCCCATTGCTGAATTGTCTCCGCAGTCTCGCACTTACTCCAAAGAGTTGGGTGAGTATGTTTATAACGAGATCCCAGGTTACAAATTAACGACTTTTAAATCTATCGATAGTGAAACAGGTTTTCCTATTTCGGTAGAAACTAATCAGGTAAATCAGATCATCGCCTTGATTCGGGTTTGTGTTGAATATGCCATTGAACATATTCGACCCTATAATCCACTTGATTTTAAAAATGTTCTACATACTACTTTTTATGATTTGATTGCTGATATCGAATTTGGAGAGTTTATTGACAGTGGAACAATTGCACTTCCTGAGTGGATTTCTTGGACTAATATTACAGGACAAGTAAATAATCAAGTCAAGATCTGGTTGTCCGATACAGCATTTGCTGAACAATACGATGAGTATGACATCACCGTTATTCCTCCTTTGAATCCCGTTGATGATTTCATGTTGTTTTATCAACAAGTGGTTTTTGGACTTCAGCAAGTTAATCTTCCTATTTTGGCTTCTCGTATCGAGCTAGCTAAACAGAATAAGCCTGAGACCTTTATTCGTATTCTTGATTTTCCCTTTGTTAATACTGCTAATCCTAGTCAGAGTTTTAACTCTACATGGGCGGTATTAATCTATGGTAAAGCAGGCGATAATATCGATACCATCAAAGATACCATTGTTGATTATGTACTTGCTCGAAGCCAGCATGATCGTACAACTTGGGAATCTATTTTACCTGAACTATTTAAACGTACAGAATTTACCATCTTTCCAAGATGGGATAAAATCGCTATTCCTAATCTGACTTCAGCTGCAGCTTTGTATTCCAGTTTGTTAGAACCTAATGAATCTGTTAATTTCACGACGACGCATGCCAGCTTCTATAGTCCTGCGCATATTGAACAGAACATCACAATCATGCCGTTTGATTATAAAGCGTTAAGTTTGATTGTAGTTAACGGTGATAACAATATTGAAAACAAGACTGATATCAAAACCTTGTTTGCAGATTATCTTCCGATCTCTTCTGGTTCTTTAGATTTTAATCGCATGCAATTATTTACACGACAGTGGTTGATTTTTATTGAACGGCTATTGATTGCTTCTGAAACAGCTACGCTTTATTCAACGATTCCTACTGAGTTTCGTCGGGTTGTTCGAAATGATACCTTATTCATAACTGGACTTTATGATAATGTTAACTATCTGGTTGCCGCTCGCTCCAATAGTTTTTATGGGAGTTAAATGATGTCATTTGAAATCATTATTCCCGTTATTGGATCTGCTGGAATCTTTGAACTTAGACCACCATTTAACACAATCATCGAACCTAATGTTCGATATACGTGTCAAGCAGTTAGACGTTTAAGCGAATATTTAGCTAACAATGAAACTCCCTATGAAGATATTTATCAAACATCTGGTCTAACAGAAGCTGATTATAATCTTCATCTTGAAGAGAACATGTACATTGTTTCTCTTCAAAGTGAAAAAGGACATTGGTTATATTTACCTGCAACTCACATTAGTTCTTATCCTCTTGTAAATGGAATACCTTATCGCGCTATGATGGTTGTGGTCAGTCTTCCTCCACTACCTGTTGATCGTGATTTAGATTTTCTTCAATTAGCAATTAAGAATATCGTAACCGATAGTCTTGGTGTTCAATGCGAAGTAAAAAATGTTGAAGCAAGTTCTGTTTCTTTAATCTCCAAAGAGAAACATGATCTTGTATCTTCTCAACGTGCTACTATTACACAAGGTCTGGTAACAGATCGTGCTCGTTATGTTAAACTGTCTCAGGATTATCAAATTGCTTTAGATAAAATCCAAGAACTTGAGACCTATATTCTGAATCATACTCCTTAAACAAAAAAAAAAATAGTCACCAAGAGCCATTACGGCTCTTGGTGACTTATGCTCAATGACGCAAGGATGCCAAAGCTTCTTCTTTCGACGGGTAACTTTGACCTACTCCAAAACTTCTTATCAGACATGCTTGGATGTGATAACGCCCACCGTCTTCTACGGCAGACAGTTTACCGATCCCAACAAGACTCGGAACTTTCCGAACATCTTGGAAAAGATAATGGGTTTGTACTTGTTCTTCAACAAGTACGGGTATTACATCCAGTATCTCAACTTCCATAGTCCGATAGAAGTCTGAAAGACAGAGCACAATTTCACCAGGAATGATACCTTGGTCAATTGGCGCAAGCTTTTTAATACAAATATCTGTAATCGGAACAATAGTATTAAACATGGTTTATACTCCTAAGGAGAATTGAATAGAGACCAGATAGTCTCTCCATGTCAAGCATATATGACTGAAATCTTTTACGATAGGTTTAAACATCTTTAAACCTATCGTTTACCT
>ERZ795061.2664-NODE-2664-length-16110-cov-5.907941_pt1 | contig 16110 bp, 6 predicted proteins | sample MGYA00375145_ERZ795061 | MGnify/ENA primary metagenome ERZ795061 (study PRJEB30190, sample SAMN05720144) | anaerobic digester metagenome | isolation source: active sludge of municipal wastewater-treating anaerobic digesters | place: USA | collected 2014-12-22 ... | reverse complement strand
TACACGGAAGAGAACACTCTTTCCCTACACGACGCTCTTCCGATCTGTCGTCCTTGCTCTGTTCTGCGGCATGGCGGCGTCCGTCACTGTCGCGGCGGAGACTCCTGCCGTCGTGCGGGTGCCGGCATTCGAGCGCCAGGTGTTGCCGAACGGGCTGACGCTGGTCGTCATGCGCCGCCCGGAGGTTCCGCTCGCAGCGTTCACAGTGGTGATGCGCGGTGGGGCTCTCGGCGAGGCGCCGGACAAGGCTGGCCTCGCGTCGATTGCGGCGGGCCTGCTCGAGAAGGGCGCAGGCTCCCGCGACGCGTTCCAGTTCGCCGACGCCGTCGCCAACGTCGGCGGCAGTTTTGGTGCCGGTGCGGGTACGGAGACCGTGCGCGTCTCGGGCCAGTTCCTGGCGCGAGACCGGCAATTGATGATCGATCTGCTGGCCGATGCGTTGCTGCGTCCGCGACTCGACGCGCGCGAGTTCGAGACGCTGCGGTCGCGCCAGATCGAGTTCATCAAGGCGGCGAAGGATTCCGATCCTTCGTCGCTGATCGCGAACTACGGCCGGGCATTCCTGTTCGGGGATCATCCCTACGCCCGTCCGGTCAGCGGCAGCGAGCGCTCACTCGCGGCGATTTCCCATCGCGACGTGCTCGACTACGTTCGCGCGAATTTCGGCGCTGACCGCGCGACGCTGGTGTTTGCCGGTGATGTCGATCCCGTCTGGATCCGGGCTGAGGTGCAGCGCGCGTTCGGCAAATGGGAACGCACTGCAGGGAAGCCGGCGGCACCGGCGGTGCCGGCACGGATTGCCGGCAGACGCGTGCTGCTGGTCGATTCTCCCGGGTCATCGCAAACCTATTTCTGGCTTGCGAACGTCGGCGTATCGCGGCGTTTTCCAGAGCGCGCCGCGCTCGATGTGGTGAACACGCTGTATGGCGGGCGCTTCACGTCGATCCTGAACACGGAACTGCGGATCAAGTCCGGGTTGTCGTATAGCGCGAGCTCAGGGTTCAATCGCGGGACGGTGGCGGGTGAGTTCGCAATCCAATCGTTCACGGTGACCGAGAACACGGGCAAGGCGATCGACCTTGCGATCGCCACGCTCGAACGACTGAACCGCGAGGGTGTCGATGCGCCGATGCTCGATTCGGCACGCGCCTACGTGCTCGGCCAGTATCCGACGGGCCTCGAAACGGCCGTGAACTGGGCCAATGCGCTCGCCGATCTCGAATTTTTCGGGCTCGACCGCAGCTACATCGAGTCCTACGGCCCGGCACTCGGCGCGGTGGACGTCGCGGCCGCACGCGCGGTGATCAACGCTGCGTTTCCGAAAGCAGGTGATCTTGCGATCGTGATGATCGGCGATGCGACCAAGATCCGCGAGTTCGCCCGCACCTATGGCACGGTCGAGGAACTGCCGCTGTCGGCCGAGGACTTCGCCGCGAGCGGGCGCTGAGCGCCGTCCTTACTGGCCGAATCGCAGCCCCTGCTCGCGCAGCCAGTCGATTTCCTCGGGCGTGCTCGCGCGACCGAGCGCGGCGTTGCGATGCGGAAACCGCCCGAAGCGCTGCACGATGTCCCGGTGCAGCTGCGCGTAATCGAGCGTCGAGGCGAACAGGGCGCGCAGGGCGGACGGTGCTTCTTCCTGAAGGCGACGGAATGCGTTGACCGAGACGTCCTGGACCTGCGCGGATTCCGAATGCTGCAGCGGCATGTAGAAGAAGATCCGCTCGACCGGATCCAGCGCTGCGTCGGCTGCCTGCTCCAGGCCGTCCATCGCCAGTCGCTCGGCGCGTTCATCGCCGCTGAAGGCCGCTGCGGTGCCGCGATGCACGTTGCGCGGCAACTGGTCCAGCAGCAGGATCAACGCGAGGCGTCTGCGCGGGCTGTCTGCCCACGAATCGAACTCCCCGCCCAGCGCCCGCGTGATCCACGGACCGAAGCGCTGCTCGATGTCCCGATCCCGCGCATCGATGATCTCCTGCGGCTCTTCGCCACCGAACCAGAATCGCATGCGTTGCTGCAGGCCCGCCGCACTATAGGGGCGAGGCCCGAACCAGAAATCGAGCAGCGTGCGAGCGTGATCCATACGGGCAGGATACCAGCGGTGACGTTGCGGAAAGAGCAGCCTATGATCCTCCTCGATGCAAGCCGCTGAAGACATGCTGCGCCTGTACTGGATGCCCGGGTGCACCAGTTGCCTGCGCGCGCGCGAGTTCCTGAAGGCGCAGGGGCTCGCCTTCGAATCGATCAACGTCATCGAAAACCCTGCCGCAGCGGATCAGTTGCGCCGGCTCGGTGCGCGGTCCGTGCCCGTCGTGGCGCGTGGCGAGCGATTCGTGTTCGCGCAGGAACTTTCCGAGGTTGCGCGCTTCGTCGGCATTTCACTGACGCCGATACGCCTGCCGCCCGCCGAGCTTCTGCAGCGACTGCGGACCTTGCTGGAATTCGTGGCTGCCGTGACGGAAACGCTGCCGGCAGAGCGGCTGGCCGATCACATTCCCACCCGGCCGCGTCGCTATGCAGACCTGTGCTATCACGTCGGGCAGATCGTCGAAGGCCTGCTGGACGCGGCGGACCCGGAGCGCGCGGCCGAACTGACCTACGCCCATTTCGAGCGCCTGCCCGACGCAGCGATCGCGGGCGATCCGCAGGCACTCGCGCGGGCGTTGCGTGCGACGCGCGCGGCTCTGGAGAACGCGCTGTCACGGCTGCAGCGCCGTGCGCCGGACGAGCCGGTCCGGACGTATTACGGGCTGCGGCCGCTGCATGAAGTGCTGGAGCGCACGGCCTGGCACGTCGCCCAGCATGCCCGCCAGATCGATCACATCGCTGCGGTGGTGCTGGCGTTGCCGAGCGCGCCACGGCTCGATCCCCGCGAGCTCGTCGGCCTGCCCGTACCGCAGCAAGTGTGGGATGCCGAAGTACAGTTCGTCAGCGCGCAGGCGTTAGACTCGAGCGCTGGGCAGGGAGGCGGTTGACATGGACTATTCACTCAAGCAGACGGGCCGGGCGGCGATGGAGTTCGCCGGTGACTTCGGCGGTATCGGCGCGCGTGTGCGTGCGCAGGTGGGCGCGGAGATGGCGGCCCGCGGATTGACCGAGAAGACCCTCGCCGCCGATCTCGATGAACGCCTTGCGCAGGTGGATCGGACGCTGGGCGATTCCACGGCCTATGCGGCCTTCGCGATGCTGACGGAATGGAGCGGCCGCAATCATGGTCGCATCGCGCAGTCCGCGTTCGACGAACTGCGCCCCGACCTGCAGCCGAAGCTCGAATCATTGCAGCAGCAGGGCCCGGCGACGATCGAGCGGCGGCTGCGCGGACCGTTGCCTCACTATTTCAATCACTGGATCCATCGCACCACGGGCGGCTAGGACGGCCACGACTACCAGGGCTTCGTGCACGGCGAGTTGATCCACCGCGAATACGTTGCCCGCAACTATCCGGGCGACATCTTCGCGCAGCGTCGCGAGATCCTGAGCGTGCTGCCGCGCAAGGACTATCGGCGCATCTTCGAGATCGGCACCAGCAGTGCGCACTACACCTTGCAGCTCGCGGCAACGTTCCCGCAGGCGGAGATCTGGGGGTGCGATCTCAGTCTGCGCATGCTCGAGCAGGCGCAGCGCGTCGCCAACGAACGCGGCCTCGCGTGGAAGCTGTACCAGCTGGCCGGCGAGGATACGGGCTTCGACGCAGCGTGTGTCGATCTGGTCACGTCGTATATCGTGATGCACGAAGTGCCTGCCGACATCACCCGCGCCCAGATGCGCGAAGCCTTCCGTATCCTGCGTCCGGGCGGCGATCTGCTGTTCACCGATGTCACGCGTTACGCGGCGCTCGATCGTGCCGGCGAGTTCTGGGCGGAGTACACGGCGATCAACGGCGGCGAGCCGTTCTGGCGCGAGGCCGCTCGGCTCGATCTGAAGCAGGCCGCCGAAGACGCCGGCTTCGTCAACGTGCGCTCGGAAGGCTTCCGCGGCGCGAAGTACCCCTGGTTCGTCTACGGTCACAAACCCGCATGAATGCGAAAGATCCCGCCGCGCTGTTGTCTCGCGATCAGGCTGTGCGTGCCGATCCCGCCGCCCAGCTCGCGTTGACGCTTGCCAAGGAATTGTGGCTGCTGCGTGATCGACAGATCGTGCTCGAAGCGATGCTCACCGAGAAGGGCATCACCAGCAGCGAGCTGATCGATGCGTGGCAGCCCACGGCCGCCGTGAAGGAGCGCCTCGCGCGTGAGCGCAAGCGCTTCCTCGAGGAAGTGCAAAGCGCGCTGAGCCCCGCGCCGGAACCGACCCGGTAATGAGATTCCTGCCGACGCTGCCGCGCGCCGCGGCATGTCTGGCCTTGGCGATGCTCTCGACCGTGGTCGCAGCGGCCGATTCCGGCGACTGGCCGGCCTTCGGTCGCGATCCGGGTGGCAGCCAGCATTCGCCGCTGAAGACGATCAATACGACGAACGTGTCCAGACTGAAGGTGGCCTGGGTGCATCGCTCCGGCGATTTCGTCGACGCCGCGCTGCCGAAGGGCACGGTGTTCCAGGCGACGCCGCTGCACGTCAACGGCACCCTGTATTTCTGCACCCCGCTGCATCGTGTCTTCGCGCTGGATCCGGCGACGGGCCGCGAGCGCTGGGTGTTCGATCCCTTCCGCGTCGATCCTGCGACCGGCAAGCCGACCAACGCGGCGCCGCGCGGTCCGGGTCGCTGCCGCGGCGTGGCGTACTGGCAGGACGCTGCCACACCCGCTACGCGCACCGGCGCGCCCGCGGCGGCTACCATCTGCACGAAGCGCATCTTCAAGAATGGCGAGGGCGGGCGCGTGTACGCGCTCGACGCCGACACCGGCGCACTGTGCCGCGACTTCGGTGCCGCAAAGGGACATCCGGGGTATGTGACGCACGGCGATTATCCTGGCTATGGCGAAAGCCTCGTGGGCTCTGCGAGTTCGCCGCCGGCCGTGCTCGGCAATCTCGTGATCTCGGGGACGTCGGTCAATGACGGTGTTGCCAACGCGAAGGACGGCATCGTGCGCGCGTTCGACGCGCGCAGCGGGGAAGTGCGCTGGGAATTCAATCCCATTCCAGCGGACAAGCGCGAGCTGAGCGGCGCGGCCAACGTCTGGTCGACGATCAGTGTCGATCCGCAGCGCAATCTCGTGTTCCTGCCGACGACGAGCCCGTCGACGGACTACTACGGCGGCGGCCGGCGCTTCGACATTCCGCTCGCGAACTCCATCGTGGCGCTCGACGGTGCGACGGGAGCGGTGAAGTGGAGCCGGCAGGTCGTGCATCACGATCTGTTCGATTACGACCTCGTCGGTCATCCGCTGCTGGTCGATATCCGCCGCAATGGCCGCACGGTGCCGGCCGCGTTGCTGCAGACCAAGATGGGCTGGCTCTACGGCTTCGAGCGCGACAGCGGCAAGCCGCTGTGGCCGATCGTCGAACGGCCCGTGCCGGCGTCCGACGTACCGGGCGAACTCGCCGCGAAGACACAGCCGGTACCGACAGGCATGGCGCCGTTCGCGCGCCAGACGATGAAGCGCGAAGAACTGTTCGGCCTCACGCCGCTGGACCGTCTCGCCTGCCAGCGCCGTTTCGACGAACTGCGCTACGAAGGCATGTACACGCCGCCGTCGCAGCGTGGTTCACTGCTGTTCCCGTCGGCGCTCGGCGGTGGCAACTGGGGCGGCGCGACGTACGATCCCTCCAGCAATCTGCTGATCATCAAGGCCGAGAATCTCGCGACCGTGCTGCGCATGGTGCCGAAGGCCGACATCGCGGCTGAAGATGCGAAGCCTGGCGTCGACTACCTGACGCGCACCCTGAAGGGGACGCCGTACCGCATCGAGGGCGAACTGTTCAATTCACCTCTCGGTATTCCCTGCACACCGCCGCCCTGGGGCACGCTGACCGCGATCGATCTCGGCACTGGCAAGGCACGCTGGCAGATTCCGCTTGGGCAGATCAGCAAGGCCGGCATCGACATTCCGAAATCCGCGGGTCTCGGCTCGCCGAATGTCGGCGGTCCGATGACGACCGACGGCGGGCTGATCTTCATCGGTGCCTCGATGGATTCCAAACTGCGTGCGCTCGATCTGCGCAGCGGGCGCGAACTCTGGCAGGCGGATCTGCCGGCGCCCGGCATGGCCGTGCCGATGACCTATATGGCCGGCGGTCGCCAATATGTCGTGATTGCCGCCGGCGGCAACGCGCAGGTCGGCACCCCAATCAGCGATGCGGTTGTCGCCTATGCACTATCGCCATGACCGGTCGGTCACCCTGAACGCAACCTGAATGATTCCGGTTCGCGGTCTGCAATCGAAATCCTGCCGCATTTTTTCAGATTCCTGCTTGCCCTGATCCGGGGCCTCCCCTAGTGTTCGCGGTTCGATAACGCGAACAAGAATTTCACGCCGCTCGGGGAGGGCGTGTGCCCACAAATCAGTTTCATCATTCGCTGCTGCGGAGCGGCATGTTTGCGCGTGCAGCGCGGTACTGCGTCGTGCTGCTGCTCGCCTCGGCCGCTCTGGGCACGGAAGCGCAGGCGCAGACCGCCGACCTGCAGGTCTCCGAGTACAGCGCGGACCCGAGTCCCGTCGGCCGCGGCGGCACGGCGACGTTCACGATCCGCGCCACCAATAACGGCGCGGCGGACGCGAATGGCGCGACGGTCACGATCGCCGTCTCTTCGGCGTTCGAAGTACTCAACAATCCCGGCACGGCCTTTCCCGCGAACTGCGCGCTGTCGGGCGCGGTGGGTTCCCAGCAGCTGCTGTGCACGCTCGCCGCGTTCGCCAATGGTGCGGACCTGACCTTCACCTATCAGGCCGTCGCGCGCGTGATCGGCTCGCCGGCGACGCGCAGCACCATCGCGCCGCCCGTCGGTGTCACCGGCACGAATCCGGCGAACGACTTCCTCGAGATCAATCCGAGCGTGCAGTCCGGCACGGATCTGTCCGTCGTGAAGAGCGCGGATCGCGCGAGCTATCCGGGCGGCGATACCGTCATCTATACGTTGCAACCGCGGCTCGCTGGACCCGACACCACCAACGGCATCCGCGTCACCGACAACCTGCCGCCGCAGAGCGACCTCGACAGCATCACCGTGACGAACGTCGGCGGCGGCGCGCTGACCAACTGGAGTTGCACGGTCAACACCGGTGTGCCGAACGTGGTCTGCAGCTACACGGGTGCCGCACCCGCGGCGCCAGGCTTCGGCGGTGCCGTGGTGGACCTGCCGCCGTTCCAGATCCGTGGCCGCGTCGCGCGCGGCATCACCGGGACGATCACCAACTCGGCGTTCACGACCGTGACCTCGGGCACGGTGCTCGAGATCAACCCGGCCAATGATTCCTCCGGCAACATCGTCGTCAACGTGACGCCGGGTGCGGACCTGCGCGCCGAGAAAGCGATGGCGCCGAATCCGGTTGCCACCTCGACGCCGGTCACGCTGACGCTGACGATCCGCAATCTCGGTCCCGCGAGCGTCACGGCCGCGCGCATGGTTGATGTCGTGCCGGCAGGCTTCGTCATCGGCACGTTGCCCGCTGGCTGCGTCGCTGCGGGCCAGCAGATCACCTGCACCTCGGGCACGATTTCCGGCAGTGGTGGAGCCGCGCAGACCTTCACGATTCCGCTGACCTCGCCGGCCGCGGGTGCTTCGGGCACGAACACGGCGACGGTCTCGCCACCGGCCGGCATCACGGATCCCGTGCCGGGCAACGATGCGGCGAATTTCCCGTATACGGTGCAGACGCCGTTCGCCGACCTCGTGGCCTCGAAGGCCAAGACCGGCGGTCCGGTAGGACCGAGTTCGCCACTGACCTCGACGATCCAGATCAGCAACAGCGGCGCGTCCCTGGCCGCGGCCGCATACACGCCGGCGACGCCGCTCGTGATCACGGACCAGATCGGCGCGAACGAACAGTTCACTGGCGTCGCGACGGCGGGCTGGAGCTGCTCACCCGCGGGTTCGCCGGGCTCACCGGTGCCGGGGCCCGCGACCATCACCTGCACCTCGACGACGACTGGCTCGATCGCGATCGGCGGATCGGTGTCCGTCGTGCTGAACACGCTGCCGCTGAACATCGGCGCGACGCCGCCATTTCCGACGCTGACGAACACGGCCTGCGTCGGCAGCAGCGCAGGTTCGCTGCATACGCCATCGGATCCAGCCAGTGGCGCCGAGGGCGCGGACTGCGCCAGTGCCGGCGTGCTGTCGACGACGCGCGCGGCGGATCTGTCGCTGGCCAAGGAAGTGAACACGGATGGTGGCGCCGCCTGGGGCGAGAGCGTCACGGTCGGTACTGGCGACACGGACTATTTCGTCCGGCTCTCGATCACACACGTCAGTGGTGACGAAGTCCCGACGGCGATCATCACCGATACGCTGCCGAACTTCCTCGACGACGCGGGCTTCACGTCGACGGTCACGTTCGTCTCCACCGATGGCGGCGTCTGCTCGCGCAGCGGTGCGACCGTCACCTGCACGTTCACGCCGCTCGCGGTCGGCGTCACGCGGCGGGTGATCATCCGCGTGCAGCGGCCGTTCGAGAGCGGCAGCTTCGTCAATACCGCGAGCGTCAGTTCGCCGGATGCGGTCGATGCCACGCCGGGCAACAATTCCGACACGGCCAGCATCGACGCCGATCCGATCGCGGATGTGACGATCCCGACGGGCGGCAAGTCGGTCAATCCGGACCCCGTCGTCGTGGGGCAAGTGGCGACCTACACGATCAGCTATCGCAACCTCGGTCCCAATCCCGCCGACAACGTGCTGGTTACGGACCTGATCGACCTGACGCGCTTCGAGGTGATCGCGGGTTCCATTTCCACGACGGCGCCGGATCCCGCGCCGGGCGGCACGCCACAGTGCGCTCTGACGGGTCCGTTCATCTCCTGCGAAGCCGGCACGCTGGCGCGCGGCCAGAACTACCAGATGAGCTTCCAGGTGCGGCCGCTGTATCCGTTTGGCGCGGGCGGCACGGCCTTCCCGATCAGCCACACGAACACGGCCACGATCCAGACCAGCACGACGGAATCGAACGGCGGCAACAACAGCGACGACATCACCCACCAGGTGCTGGCGCCGGACTTCGATCTGCTCGTGACCAAGGTCGAGCCGGTCGGCGGCGATCCGCTCGCGTTCGAGGAACCGCTGGTCTACCGCGTGCGCATCACGAACGGTGGTCCCTCGCGCGCCACCGAAGTGCGCATGACCGATACGCCCGCGCCGCCCGTCGGCTACACGATGACGCCGACCTCGGCGGTACTGGTCGCGGCCTCAAGCAACGTGCCGGGTCGCACGCCGGTCTGCACGCTGAACGATCCGGCCGCGAACCAGGTGCGCTGCGTCGTCGACGCCAACACGGCGGACAGTTATCTCGACACCGGCGAATTCGTGCTGTGGGAGCTGACGTTCGCGAGCACCGGCGCGGCGCCGGCCGGATCGCTGACGTATTCCGATTCCGCGCGCGTCGCGTCGCTGGAATCGCCGGAAGTCGGCGCGCCGAACTACGATCGCGATACTGTCAACAACGTCGAGGGTGAAACCACGACGGTGCTGCCGCGTACCGATCTCGAAGTCGTCAGCAAGACGACGATCACCGGCTCGCCCGTCAACATCAACCAGCCGATCACCTATTCGGTGGTCGTGCGCAACAACGGCCCGTCGCCAACGCCCGGCATGCGGCTCGTCGATGCATTGCCGAGCGGATTCGTGCGCACGGCCACGGTGGTGACGGCCGTCGCAGCCGGTGCGGCCACGGTGACCTCACCGGTCAGCTGCGCGGGCACGTCGACCCTGACCTGTGATCTCGCCGGTCTCTTCCCACCGGGCGCGGGCAACACGGTGACGCTGACGATCGAGGCGCGCGCCGCGTATCCGTACGCCGGCACGCTCGGCGCGGCGGTGACGAACACCGCGACCATCCAGCCGGGCGTCGATGCCGGCGGCAGTCCGATCTCGCGCGACAACAATCCCGCGAACAACCAGCAGACCTCGCCGGTCACGGTGCAGCGGTCGAGCCTCGCCGGCCGCGTCTATGCCGACGACAACCGCAACGACACTTTCGACGCGGGCGAGCAGATCGCCGGCGTGCGCGTGACGCTGTCCGGCACGGACATCTATGGCAATGCGATTCCCGCCAACACGTTCGTCACGACGGACGCCAGCGGCAACTACTTGTTCGATCGCCTGCCGCCAGGCACGTACACGGTCATCGAGACGCAGCCCGCGGGCCGTGCGGACAGCACCGAATTCGCCGGCAGCGCAGGCGCTGGCGCCACGGTCGCAAACACGGCGATCGCGAGTTCGGTCTGCCCGCCGGCGGCGAACTGCGGTGCGGGCGATGCGCAGAACACGATCGCGGCGATCTCGCTGCCCGCCAATACGCAGGCCACCGGCTACAACTTCCAGGAAATCACGGTCGCGCAGGTGTCCGGCTTCGTGTACGTCGACGCCAACAACGACGGCCAGCGCGGCGGCGGCGAGACCGGCATCAATGGCACGACCAACCCCGTGACGATCCGCATCACCGGCACGGACTTCGCCGGCAACGCGGTCAACGTCACGCAGGTCACGAACGCGAGCGGCGCGTACAGCTTCACCGGGCTCGCGCCGAGCGATGGCGCCGGCTACACGATCACGGAAGTGAACGAGCCGACGGGTTTCTTCGATGGCCGTGACCAGAACGGTGCGGGTGCGGGCAACGTGATCGCCGCGAGTGCGGGTCGCGCGGTCGGCGAAACGATCGTCGTCGGCATCGTGGCAGCAGGCGTGAACCTGACGGAGCGCAACTTCGGCGAACTCGCCGCGGCCACGCTCAGTGGCTTCGTCTATGTCGATCCGAATGCCAACGCGATTCGCGAGGGCAGCGAGACGGCCGTCGTGCCCGGCGTCACGGTGACGCTGACGGGCACGAACGATCTCGGCCAGGCAATCAGTTGCCCGGTCGATACGGCTGCGAACGGCGCGTACAGCTTCCCGGTCGCGACGAGCACGGATCCGCTGTGCCGCACGCTGCGGCCAGGTTCGTACACGCTGACGGTCACACCGCCCGGCGGCCTCACCGTCACCGGGGCGTTCTCGGGCAGCCAGGGTGGTGCGGGCCAGCCCGCGAACACGGCGCTGCCCGGTGCGAGCAGCATCGGCAGCGTCACGATCGGCTCGGGCAATACGGCGAGCAACTACAACTTCGGCGTGCAGGGCCAGGGCCTGTCCGGCGCGGTGTACGTCGACAGCAACGGCAATGGCTCGCGTGATGTCGGCGAGCCCGGCATCGCCGGCGTCTCGGTCACGCTGTCCGGCACGACGGCCGGTGCGCAGAACGTCTGCGTCGTGATCAGCCCGAGTCCGTGCACTGCCGTCACGGATGCCAACGGCAACTATGAGTTCCTGAACCTGCCGGCCAGCAACGGCGCGGGGTACACGCTGACGGAACAGTCGCAGGCCACCGCGCCGCTGACCAACTACGGCGATGGCACGGAGTCCGTCGGCACGGTGGCGGGCACGGCGAGCGGCACGACCGGCGACGACGTGATCTCGGGCGTCGTGCTCGGCGTCGGCCAGCTCGGTGTCGGTTACAACTTCGGTGAGCGCCCGGCCGGACTCGGAGGCGCCACCTACATCGATCTCGACAACGACGGCGTGCGCGATGCCGGCGAGCCGGGCATTGCCGGCGTGACGATCACGATTTCCGGCACGACGGCTGATGGCCGCAACGTCTGCACGATCCTGCCGAGCTGCAGCGTGACGACGGGCGCCGATGGCAGCTACAGCATCCCGAACCTGCCGGCGGGCACGTACACGCTGACGCAGACGCAGCCGGCGAACTATGCCGACGGCATCGACGCGCCGGGCACGATCGGTGGCGGCGCGGTCGGCACGGCCGGTGGTGCCGGCACGAGCACGATCAGCAACATCGTCGTGCCGCCGGGCGGTACCGGCACGAACTACGACTTCGGCGAGCTGTCCGCGGGACTCGCGGGCCGCGTCTGCGTCGACGTCGACAATGATGGCTGCGACGTCGGTGAGACCGGCATCGCCGGCGTCAGCGTGACGATCACCGGCGTCGCCGTCGATGGCACGCCGGTCACGCGCACGACGACGACCCAGGCCGACGGCAGCTATGCGTTCACGCAGCTGCCGACGCCGAACGCGCAGGGCTACACCGTCACCGAGACGCAGCCTGCGGGCTATGCCAGCACGGCGACGAACACGACGGCCGGCAGCGCCGGCGGCTCGATCGCGAACGACGCGATCAGCGCGATTCCGCTGCCGGGTGGCACCAGCGCGACGGGTTTCAACTTCGGCGAGCTGCGTGCAGACCTTTCGCTGACCAAGACCGTAACGCCGACGCGGCTGAACATCGGCCAGAACGTCACCTTCACGATCACGCTGACGAATGGCGGCCCGACGCTCGCGACCGGCGTGGCCGTGCGCGATCAGCTGCCTGCCGGATTCATGTTCGTCAGTGCGAACGCGAGCCTCGGTACGTACAGCAGCGCGACGGGGCTGTGGACGCTCGGCACCGTGACGAATGCGCAGGTCGCGACGCTGACGATCACTGCGACCGCACAGCCGACCGGCCCGTACACCAATACCGCCGAAGTCTCGGCCTCCGGCGTGCCGGATCCGGATTCGACGCCGGGCAACAACCTGCCGGCCGAGGACGATCAGGCATCGGCCAGCGTCGTCGCGCTCGCCGTGGTCACGGGCTCGGTCTACGAGGACCGCAATGGCAACGGCGTTCGCGATCCGGGCGAGCCGCCGTACGTGAACCAGCCGGTGACGATCACCGACAGCACGGGTGCCGTGCAGACCGTGCAGACCGACCAGAACGGCGACTACCGCGCCGACGTCGCGCCGGGTCCCGCAACGCTCGACGTGCAGCCGCCGCCAGGCGTGCGCCTGACGACGGCCAACGATCCGCAGACGATCAACGTCGCGGCCTCACCGACGCCCACGCCCTCGCCGCCGGTCGGTTACCAGGCGCTCGGCGGCGTCAGCGGCTCGGTGTGGTTCGACATCGGTTCCACGAATCGTCAGCGCGATGGCGGCGACCAGCCGCTCGCCGGCTGGATCGTCGAGCTGATCGATCCGGCGCTGCCGCCGGGCAGCGCGCCGGTGCGCACGACGACGACCGACAGCACCGGCAGCTATGTCTTCACGGACATGCCTGCCGGCAACTATCTGATCCAGTTCCGCGACCCGTCCTCGCAGGTGGTCTACGGCACGCCGGTCAACGGCGAGCAGGGCAATGCGCAGCCGGGTTCACAGCCGGCACCGGGCAATGAGCGCGGCCAGCTGCAGGTGACGATCAGCGCAGGACAGACGCTGCCGCAGCAGAGCTTGCCGGTGGATCCTTCGGGCGTCGTGTATGACGCCGTCAGTCGCGATCTGATCCCGGGCGCGATCGTCACCCTGCGTCCCGGCGGCGTCTGCGCCGGCTGGAATCCCGCGACCCATCTCGTCAACGCGACCGCGGGTGGTTACACGATCAGCGGCACCGGCATCTCGATGACGACCGGCGCGAATGGCTTCTATCAGTTCCTGTTCACGGCCAGCGCGCCGGCCGCGTGCACGTTCGAACTCGTCGTCACGCCGCCGGGCGATTACCGTGCGCCGTCGACGCTGATTCCGTCCTCGGGCCGGTTCGACGTGCCGGCGGGTGTGGGCACGACCGCGATCCAGCCGCAGGCGTCGGCGCCGTCGGTCGGCCAGTCGACCACCTACTACCTGCAGTTCGTGATCGGCTCGGCGCGCAACAACGTCGTGCACAACCATATCCCGCTCGACACGCTGATCGGATCGCAGCTCGCGATCGAGAAGCTCGTCGATCGCGATGAATCCGAGATCGGCGAGAGCGTCCGTTACACGCTGCGCATCCGCAACGCGCAGGGCCCGCGGCTGCCGCTGTTGCAGATCGAGGACCGGTTGCCACTCGGCTTCCGCTATCTGCCGGGCAGCGCGCGACTGCGCGGTCCGACGGGGGCCACCACGGTGCTGGCCGATCCGGCCGGCGGCGTCGGCCCGCGGCTGACGTTCACGATCGCGGCCGGGCTCGCACCGGGCGCTTCGATCGAGATCAGTTATCGCGTGCAGCTCGGCATCGGCGCGCAGAATGGCGACGGCATCAACCGTGCGACGGCGCGCTCTGGCGTGATCAGCTCGAACACGGCGCAGGCGAAGGTGCGCGTGATCGCCGGCGTGTTCACGTCCGAGGCCTGCGTGATCGGCAAGATCTGGCTCGACTGCAACGAGAACCAGATCCAGGATCCCGAAGAGGTCGGCGTGCCGGGCGTACGCATGTACTTCGAGGACGGCACCTATCTGATCGCCGATTCCGAAGGCAAGTATTCGTATTGCGGCCTGAAGTCGATCACCCACGTGCTGAAGGTCGATCGTTCGACGCTGCCGAAGGGTGCCTATCTCGGTACGACCGGCAGCCGCAACGTCGGTGATCCGGATTCGCTGTTCGTCGACCTGCGCAACGGTGAACTGCACCGCGCGGACTTCCGCATCGCCTCGTGCACCACGGACGTGCGCAACCAGGTGTTCGGCCGGCGTCCGGCGGGCGAGGTGGTGGCGCCGGAAGTCGAGAAGGGTGATCCCGCGAAGCCGAACGTGACGCTCGATCCCGCGCGTGAGACGCGCTGCGCCGATCCGCGCTGGGCGACTGACGAGGCTTACCGGAAGTCCGTCGGCGAATGTCCCGCACCCCCGCAACGCCGCAGCGGCCCGGATCCGCGTGGCATGGAGGTGCCGCGATGAAGCGCGTCACGATCAATCGGTTCACCGTGCATGCCGCGCTGTGCGCGGCGGGTCTCGTGGCGCTGCCGGCGATGACGCTGGCCGCAGACGATGCGGCCGCGCAGTGCGACCTTCAGCCCGGCCGTTATGAAGGTGTCACGGTGCCGGCTGCGGTGAGCGGTCTGTGCAATCTGCCGGAACGGCCGCTGCGACGCGTGCGTGAGCAAGATGATGTGCTGTCCCGCGCGCGCGGCGAATTGCTGCAGCTTGGCTTCGATCGCGATGGTGCGCCGGCGGATGGCCAGTCCATCGTCACCGTGCGCGCGAAACTGCTGGATCGCAACGGTGCGCCACTCGCGACTGCGGCGCGCGTGACGGTGGAGACCAGCGGCGGTCGCATCGTCACCGAGGACAACACGTTCACGAAGCGCACGCCGCGCTTCCTCGCCGATCGCGATCGGCGCGAGCCGGGCGTGCAGGTGCTGGGCGCGGGCGGCGTCGTCGAGTTCACGCTGGTGGCGCCGCACGAACCGGGCGATGTCACCGTGCGGATCACGTCGGGTGACGTCGAGGCGCAGGGCACGCTGTCCTTCGTGCCGGACCTGCGCCCGTCGCTGGCCGTCGGCATCGTCGAGGGGCAGGTGAATCTGTCGCGGCTGAAGGCGGACTCCAACACGCCGACGATTCGCGACGATGGCCTCGAGGCGACGCTGTCCGAACTGACGGACGACGTCAGCGGCAACGAACGCACGACGATGAATGGTCGCGCTGCGTTCTTCTACAAGGGCACGATCGGCGAGCGCACGCTGCTGACGGCGGCCTACGACTCGGACAAGGACCGCATCCGCCTGTTCCGCGACATCCAGCCGGACCAGTTCTATCCGATCTATGGCGACTCGAGCCTGAAGGGCTTCGAGGCGCAGTCGACGCGCCGCGGCTACCTGCGCCTCGACGTCGATCGCTCGAACCTGCTGTTCGGGGATTTCAATTCCGAGAGCGGTGCGAACGAGTTACGCAATCTCGGTCTCTACAGCCGCAGCCTGACGGGCCTGCGCGGCCATTACGAGCAGGGACGACTCGAGTTCAATGCCTGGGGCGCGCGCGACAGCGTGCGCCAGGTCATCGACGAGCAGCCAGGCCGAGGCACCTCGGGTCCGTACCGTTTCTCGAGTGCGAATGGTCTCGCCAACAGCGAGAAGGTCGAGATCGTGATCCGCGATCGCGCGCAGCCATCGATCATCCTGTCGCGGCAGCCGCTCGAGCGTTTCACGGATTACGAGTTCGAGCCGTTCTCGGGCAGCCTGCTGCTTCGCAAGCCCGTGCCGTCGCTCGATGCGAACCTGAACCCCGTCTCGATCCGCG
>ERZ795061.2658-NODE-2658-length-16134-cov-6.081846_pt1 | contig 16134 bp, 15 predicted proteins | sample MGYA00375145_ERZ795061 | MGnify/ENA primary metagenome ERZ795061 (study PRJEB30190, sample SAMN05720144) | anaerobic digester metagenome | isolation source: active sludge of municipal wastewater-treating anaerobic digesters | place: USA | collected 2014-12-22 ... | reverse complement strand
CTCATAGCTGTTTTTATATGGCAGGTTTGGCGCGCGCTTTTGCCAAGCGGCTTCAAGTTTGCTCTGCATGGCATCGTAACTGCGCTGCAAGATGACGGTATCTGCTGTGTTGCGGTCAAAGTAAAACGTATCAGGAAAAAACAAGCCTTCCGCTTTACTGCGATTTGAACCGACAAGCTTTAAAATTTCAGTTTCAGAAAGCGTACTCACGGTTTGCTTAAGCGCATCATTGCGCGCCATTTTTTCACGCATTTGTGCAAACGTACGGCCTTCTATAAAGGTAATGCTGCCCTGCGTTGCCTTGCCATTATTGAGTGATAACAGCAGTTGATAGGGTGAAACATTTTTATTCAGCGTGTAATTGCCCGCCTGCAATGTTGATTCTTTATTCAACAGCTTTGCCAGAACAATAAAACGCCACGGTTCTTGAATTACGCCTTGCGCTACCAGTTGATTGGCGATACTTTTTAAACCACTTTTAGGTTGAATGACGATCTCTTGACTGCTCGGAGCGAGCTTTAACGGCGTGACTGCGTAATAGGCCAACCATGCGCCCAAGCCAATAAGCACAACGCAGGCAAGCAAAAGCCATGTTTTTATTGATTTCATCATGACACCGTTTTCATCAAGCGTTAACCGATTGTTCTGCAAGTAGTTGCTTAAACGACCTCGCCATACTTTGCATAGGCCAGGTTTGGTCCAACATTCGCGTGACTTGATAACAGCCAAACAAGCTATTACAAATCATTACTTCATCGGCTTTTAAAACATCCTCAAAAGTAAACGAGGTAATTTCAGGTTTTAAATTAAGTACATGCGCTACATTTAACACACATTGCCGCGTCACACCGGCAACACCGCACTGGCTTAAATCTGGCGTAAAAAGGGTATTGCCAACGCGCATAAATACATTACTCATCGTACATTCAATAACATGGTGATGTTGGTCAAGCAATAAACCGTCAAAAATCGCCTCGTCACGCCATTCCATGCGCGCTAAAACATTTTCTAAGCGATTTAAGTGTTTAACCCCAGCCAGTTTACCTTGTGCGCTCAAACGTGTTTGGCAAAGCGTTAGTGTTACGCCGGCTTCGTCATACATCGCTAAATATTGCGGCAAGCTGGTTTTAATGACAACGCGTGTTGGTGAAGTGACTGCCGGTGGCTGATAGCCGCGCTCCCCCTCCCCGCGTGTGATGACGATTTTGGCAACGTTCTCTGCCTGTTTGTCAGCGTCTTGTAACGTGAATAGTTGCTCAAAATCACGCATTAACAACTCAGCACTGGGGCACACAATGCCAATGACGGCACAATCTGCCACTAATTTTTGATAATGCAGCGGCCAATTTAGCGGCAAACCACCGCGCATTTTCATGGTGCGGAACACGCCATCGCCATAACTAAAACCACGATCTAACGGCGTGATATGGTGATTAAAACTGCCATTAATAATGTAAGTTGGTGCAGACATATGCCAAGCATTATAAACGATACTGGTTCACGATTGGGGCACAGCTTGATGAAGAATTACTCAGAATCTTTGCTTAAAAAGTGAGATTTCTTGTGGTTGTAAGACGCTCAAAATACACATGATAAAATGTGCTTACTCATAACAAAAAACGACCGAGAAAAATTTTATGCCCTGCGAGCCTTTATTTATAAGGCTCGCAGGGCATCGAAAAAATATGTGCTTAAAAAAAGAGGTTTTTTAGCACAATTTAATGTAAGAAAAGCGAAACTTTTTTAAAGACTAAACTGCCACGCTATACTTTTTTGAAAACTAGGCTGCCATTCGTGCCGCCAAAGCCAAAATTGTTTTTCAGCGCGTATTCAATTTTTAAATCACGTGCGGTATTGGCACAAAAATCCAAATCACATTCTGGGTCTTGATTGAAAATGTTAATGGTGGGCGGTGAAATTTGATGGTGAATCGACAGCACGGTAAAAACTGATTCCAACCCACCTGCCCCGCCCAATAAATGTCCAGTCATCGATTTGGTAGAGTTCACCACCAAATTGTAGGCATGTTCACCAAATGCGGCTTTAATGGCATTGGTTTCGTTAGCGTCACCCAACGGTGTTGAAGTGCCGTGCGCGTTCACAAATTGTACGGCATCAGGGTTAATGCCAGCGTTTTGCATCGCGTTACGCATAGACCTGCGCGGGCCGTCCATATTTGGGGCGGTCATGTGGTAGGCGTCGGCGCTCATGCCATAACCTGAAAGCTCGGCATAAATTTTGGCGCCACGTTTTTTTGCATGCTCATATTCTTCAAGCACCATCACACCAGCGCCTTCGCCAATCACAAAACCATCACGGTCTTTGTCCCATGGACGGCTGGCGGTTGCTGGATCATCGTTGCGTGTGGATAACGCACGTGCAGCCGCAAAGCCACCCACGCTCAATTGCGTAATAGCGGCTTCGGCGCCGCCTGCAATCATTACATCAGCGTCGCCGTATTCAATCATGCGTGAAGCATCACCAATTGAGTGTGTGCCTGTGGTACAGGCTGTCACAATGGCCACATTGGGGCCTTTCAGCCCAAACATAATGCTTAAATTACCGGAAATCATATTGATAATGGTGCCGGGAATAAAAAACGGTGAAATTTTACGCGGACCAGACTCATGATAAAGCACGTCGGTATCTTCAATAAACTGCATGCCGCCAATACCAGAACCAATGGACACGCCAATACGTTCAGCATTTTCTTCGGTGACTTCAATGCCAGAATCTTTAAATGCTTCAATGCCTGCTGCCAAGCCATATTGAATAAACGTATCCATGCGTCTAGCATCTTTAGCACTTAGATAATCTTCAACATTAAAGTCTTTCACTTCGCCAGCCACAGTGGACGCAAAAGCGCTCGTATCAAATTTGGTGATGTTAGTAATGCCTGATTTACCAGCGATTAAGTTTTTCCACGCCGTTTGGACGCCATTGCCAACGGGGGAAATAACACCAAGCCCTGTAACCACTACTCTGCGTTTAGACATGAGAAACCTCGAATGTTGATGATATGTGTGAATGCAAATAAAAAGGCAATAAACCCCGATAGGAGTTTATTGCCTAAATGAAACCATATTACTTAAGGTTGGTATTGATGTAATCAATCGCCAATTGAACTGTCGTGATTTTTTCAGCTTCTTCGTCTGGAATTTCGCAATCAAATTCTTCTTCTAACGCCATCACTAACTCTACTGTGTCGAGCGAATCAGCCCCCAAGTCATCTACAAATGATGAAGCGTTTTTCACGTCAGCTTCATTTGCACCTAGTTGTTCAGCAACAATTTTTTTAACACGTTGTTCGATGTCAGACATCTAATTACCCCTTCATAAAGAAAAATGACCTTACAGCCAAAGCGTATTCTATCAAATTTACAAAAGAATACAAAAAAACTTGAATGTTACGCCCAAATTGCACGTAAATTTGCACTACACCATCAACATGCCACCGTTGACATGAATCGTTTCACCGGTAATGTAGGCCGCATTTGGTGAAGCTAAAAACGCCACAGTGGCTGCAATTTCGTTCACATTACCCAAGCGGCCTAGTGGCACACGCTCTAGCATTTTAGTTTTAATTGCTTCAGGCAATTCAGCTGTCATATCTGTTTCAATAAAGCCTGGCGCGACACAATTGACCGTTACATTACGGCTCCCCACTTCGGCCGCCAAAGATTTAGTAAAGCCTGTCATGCCCGCTTTTGCCGCCGCATAATTGGTTTGCCCAGCATTGCCCATATGCCCGACCACACTTGAAATGCTAATAATGCGTCCCGCTCTGGCTTTCATCATTGGGCGCAATACTGCTTGGCTCATCCTGAATACTGAAGTTAAATTGGTGTTGATGACGGCATTCCAATCTTCGTCACTCATGCGCATTAAAAGTGTATCTTTAGTAATGCCGGCATTATTCACTAATATTGAAACATCACCATAACTTGCAGCGATTTGCTTTAAAACTGCATCGATCTGGCTGGCATCATTCACATCCAGCGCCAATCCCATGCCTTTAATTCCGGCCGCTTGCAGGCTGGCATTAATGTTATCTGCACCACCAGCACTGGTGGCTGTGCCAATAACTGTTGCGCCTTGTTTTCCGAGTTCTTGCGCAATCGCTGCGCCAATACCACGGCTAGCACCAGTGACTAGCGCAATTTGATTTTGTAACGTTTGGGTTTGTGACATATGGTTACCTACTTTATTAACTGTATTAACTATTGCGTAAATAATTGGCGAGCCTCTTCAAGCGCAGCCGGGCTTGTGAGTGCAACGCAGGGTAATTCTGCGACGATGCGTTTAGTAACCCCCGCAAACACACGGCCTGGGCCGCATTCCGCACTCGCGGTGACGCCTTGGGCGTACATGGCGCGGACTGTTTCTGCCCAGCGCACAGGGCTATATAACTGGCGAACTAGGGCGTCTTTAATTTTATCGGCATCATCATATGCAACAACATCAGCATTTTGTATCACTGGAATATTGCCAGTATGGAATGCGACATTTTGCAAATATGCCTTTAGTTTTTCAGCCGCAGGCTTCATCAAAGAACAGTGCGATGGTACGCTTACAGGCAAATGCACCGCATGCCTTGCGCCATTGGCTTTAGCAATCACCAGCGCACGTTCAACGGCGGCCTTGTGCCCTGCAATCACAACTTGACCTGGAGCGTTTAGGTTGACCGCCTCCACCACTTGATTTTGTGCGGCTTCAGCACAGGCACTTCTGACTGCGTCATCGTCTAAACTTAGAATTGCAGCCATGGCGCCCTCACCTTCAGGCACGGCACTTTGCATGACATCTGCGCGGTAGCGAACAAGTGGTAAGGCATCTTTAAAAGTTACAACACCTGAGGCAACTAAAGCTGTATATTCACCTAAGCTATGGCCTGCCATCACGTCAGGGTTTTTACCGCCAGTTTCGTGCCAGGCACGCCAAGCCGCAATTCCAGCAATTAACATGAGCGGTTGAGTATTGGTTGTTAAATGTAGGTCTTCATTATGTTCGGTGATCATGCGCCAGAAGTCGGCACCCAAAATGTCAGATCCTTCTGCAAAGGTATCGTGGATAATCGACATATCAGCAAAGTCTTTTTTCATCCCCACTGACTGTGAACCTTGACCTGGAAAGAAAAATGCAAATTTTTTCATAGTGATAATTCGTTTTTTAAGGGTTAATCTTGAACGTGCCTAGTCGTAATCCTAGCACTAAAATATGGCGCAAAAATATAGTGCAATACTGAAAAATATTTTACTTTGTTTTACATCTTTTAAGGATGTATTTTTTTGCTTTTTTAATACTTAATTAAAGCAGAACCCCATGTAAATCCGCCGCCAAACGCTTCCATTAAAATCATATCGCCCCGTTTAATGCGGCCATCACGCACGGCTACATCCAGCGCTAAAGGAATTGACGCAGCTGAGGTGTTACCATGCTTATCAACGGTCACAACGACATGATCCATATTCATATCCAGCTTTTTGGCGGTTGCTTGTAAGATACGAATATTGGCTTGATGTGGCACTAGCCAGTCAATATCAGATTTTTGCAGTCCATTGGCAGTCAATGTTTCATCAACTATTGCATCCAGCGTGTTTACCGCAATTTTGAATACGGCATTGCCTTCCATCACCACGGTGTCCTGTCCGGCTGCTTTCCGCGGCACATGCAGCATTTTTTCGTAATTACCATCCGCATGCAGATGGGTTGAAATTACGCCCTGTTCTTCACTGGCTTGCATAATCACAGCCCCTGCACCATCGCCCCAAAGAATACAATTGCCGCGATCAGTCCAGTCTACTATGCGTGAAAAAGCTTCAGCGCCAATGACCAGCGCACACTTGGCCGCCCCTGATTTAATAAAGTTATCTGCGGTTGCGAGCGCATATACAAAACCGCTACAAACCGCCTGAATATCAAACGCTGGGCAGCCTGAAATACCCAGTTTATTTTGCAATATTACCGCAGTGCTAGGAAAAATTTTGTCGGGCGTGGTCGTCGCAACAATAATTAAATCGATGTCAGTCAATGCAATATTTGCCGATTCAATGGCATTTCGCGCAGCATGCAATGCCAAATCGCTTGTCATTTGGTCATCTGCAATTAAATGGCGTTCACGTATGCCGGTACGCGTAAAAATCCACTCATCTGTGGTATCAACCATATGCTCTAAATCGGCATTGGTGAGTAATTTTTCAGGTAAATAGCTTCCCGTACCCGCAATACGCGAATAAATGTTGCGTGAATTTGTCATGCGTTTTCCAAGTGATTCGCTTCAACGCCAAACGCTGTATCACCGTTTGACTGGGTTTGCGATTGTATATGTTCAATTTCTAACTGTTCAGTAATGCGGCGTAGCACACCACTACGGGCTTCTTCCACAGCAATGTGTATGGCGTTTTTAAAGCCTACAATATCGGCACCACCATGACTTTTTACCACAATGCCGCGTAAGCCTAAAAAGCTCGCGCCATTATATAAACGTGGGTCTAGCCGTTTTTTAAATGCCTTCAACACAGGCATGGCAATCAGCCCCATCAGTTTAGTCAACCAGTTACGTTTGAACTCTTCTGACAAAAAACGCACCATCATCTGCGCAACGCCCTCTGAAGCCTTCAATGTCACGTTACCGACAAAACCATCACAAACGACCAAATCAGTGGTGCCTTTAAAAATATCATTGCCCTCTACGTTGCCATAAAAGTTCAAATGGCTTGCGCGCAGCAATTCGCCAGCCTGCTTCACCACTTCATTACCTTTAATATCTTCAGTGCCAATATTGAGCAAGCCAACCGTTGGTTTTGCTTTATTTGCGATGGAGGACACTAACATGCTACCCATCACCGCAAATTGCAATAATTGTTCAGGCGTACTATCTGCATTAGCACCTAAATCCAGAATATAGGTTTTACCCTTTTGGCTGGGGAAAACGCCTGCAATCGCTGGGCGATCAATGCCTGGCAAGGTTTTGAGTACAAAGCGTGCAGTGGCCATTAGCGCGCCGGTATTGCCCGCACTTACACAAGCATTGGCCTCGCCGCTTTTTACCAAATTAATGGCCACGCGCATGGAAGAATCTTTTTTATTTTTGAGTGCACTCTGCGGGGCTTCATCCATCGTCACGACTTCAGTGGCAGGATGAATGCGTAAACGCGGACCAGTGCTAGCCTTGCGCGCTTTGAGTTCGGCTTCTATCGCGTCACTCAAACCCACCAGCACAACATTGAGTTGCGCATCTTCGTCGAGCGCCTTCAGCACTGCGGGAATCGTCACGTGCGGGCCGTGGTCACCGCCCATAGCATCGACAGAAAGGGTAATATCCATTGGTTTAATCAGCCTATTCGAAAATCACACCGTAAAATAGAACATAGCGAAATAAAACATGACAAACGCTAGATACACTAACGCCGCGCCAAAATTGGTGCGGCGTTAAAATTGGTTTAAGCGCAGAAAGTCGCAATTTGTTTATTTAATCCAATATTAGCGTGGGCTAATATTAGCATTAGATACAAACAAATTGAAATTATTCGCCTTTGGTTGCAATCACTTTACGGCCACGGTAGTAACCGTTTGGGCTGATGTGGTGACGCAAATGTGCCTCGCCTGTTGTTGGCTCAACGGCCAATGCCGGGTTGACTAAAAAGTCATGTGAACGATGCATACCGCGTTTAGACGGTGTTTTTTTGTTTTGCTGAACTGCCATAATAAAACTCCAATAAAATGATTCCAAGAAACGGATTAAAGCCATCATCTTAATTACAAATTAACTGGTGCTTGACTAACTTTTGCACCGCGAATTAAAGACTACGTTAAACTACTAGCCCGGCACTATAATATAAAAGCTGACTTTTGTCAGCCAAAATCACACTTTAGCCACCAAAAAATAGATGCGATCAATATATTGCGGTTCATATTGCAAATTTAAGATGAATCGCGCTAATTTTATTCTTTCGCGTATTGCTAAAAACGGATGATATTCCACATAAAATTTTATTCAAAAACTGCCATTTTTGAATAGTAAAAGTACGCCATCATTCCGCCGAGAAAAATTATCGCCTCTGCAAGCCTTTATTTATAAGGCTTCCAGAGCATCGAAAAAGGTTGTGATTAAAAATGGCCTATTTGAAGCAAAATTTCAATCATTAACGAGACGTGAAAAGCCTGTTTAAAATTCAGGTGAATTTAGCAAAAAAACCCTGATTTTATCATTCACCGGTTTGTGGTTTTATCAGTCCTTTTAACGCAGCAAACGGGTTGGATTTTTCGCCACTTTGGGTGACCAATTCAACACAAGCATTTTCATGCGTGGGCGCAATGGGCAGCGCCATGATGACTTCATCTTCAATAAGTGCGGCTAAATCCATATTGGCGTTGGCTTGCAGCAAATCAAAATCATCCACGTTATCAAGTTCCAGCGCCTCTAAGGCTGCATCATCAACATCGCTAATCAGGTAATTAAAATGCAGTTTTATAGTGAGCGGCATTGCGCTCAAGCAGCGCTGGCAATTTGCGCTGAGTTTGGCGGTAATGCTGAGGCTTAAAAAATGTTGGTTGAGCGAATTGGTCGTGCCTTTTAAATCAAATACAATCTCGTGCGCGTTGGATTCGGCTTTTAATGATGGTTGGTGCAATAACTCTTGCAGCCTTGGGCAGTCTGTAAGTAGCAGAACGCCGCTAAGCGCCTCATTTTTTTTTGAAAAAGCTAAATTATCAATCACTAAAGGTTGGCTCATTATATTTTTAACTCGTCATCAGGGTGGTTTAATCTTAAAGTTTATGCGTAAATTTAACACGGGAAGCCTGAGTTTAGTATTTAGCTACCGGCTCGTGCATGTTACAATTGCCGAGTTTTAGTAATAACTTTAAGGCTCGTTTGTGTTTAAAAAAATTCTAATTGCTAACCGTGGTGAAATCGCAGTGCGCATTGTACGCGCTTGCTCTGAAATGGGCATCAAATCTGTGGCAATTTATGCCGATGCAGATCGTCAGGCTTTGCATGTTAAAAAAGCAGATGAAGCCTATAACATCGGCGCAGACCCAGTAGCAGGCTACTTAAATGCACATAATATTGTGAATTTGGCCGTGGCTTCTGGCTGTGACGCCCTGCACCCTGGCTATGGTTTCTTGTCTGAAAACCCTGAGTTAGCTGAGATTTGCGCACGCCGTGGCATTAAATTTATTGGGCCAAATGCGTCTGTAATTCGCCAAATGGGCGACAAAATTCAAGCCAGAAACGCCATGACCGCTGCTGGCATTCCCTGCACACCAGGGAGTGATGGCAATTTGGAAAATCTGGATGAAGCCGTTGCGCTAGCAAAAAAAATTGGTTACCCAGTCATGCTTAAAGCCACCAATGGCGGTGGCGGTCGCGGTATTCGCCGTTGTGATAGTGAAAAAGAATTATTAAGCAACTACGACCGCGTGATTAGTGAAGCCAGCAAGGCGTTTGGTAAACCTGAAGTGTTTTTAGAAAAATGTGTGGTTTCACCACGCCATATTGAAGTGCAAGTGCTGGCCGATTCACAAGGCAATGTGATTCATCTATTTGAGCGCGACTGCTCAATTCAACGCCGCAACCAAAAACTGATTGAAATTGCCCCCTCCCCGCAACTCACGCAGGCACAACGTGAATATATTGGAGGCTTAGCGGTAAAAGCGGCTAAAGCAGTAGGCTACGAAAATGCTGGTACTGTGGAGTTTCTGCTGGATTCAGACAACACATTCTATTTTATGGAAATGAATACGCGTCTACAAGTAGAGCATACTGTCACTGAAACCATCACCGGCATTGATATTGTGCAAGAGCAAATTCGCGTCGCATACGGCTTACCTTTGCAATATGTTCAAAAAGAAGTGCAATTCAGGGGCTATGCAATGGAGTTTCGCATCAATGCGGAAGACCCTAAAAACGACTTTTTGCCAAGCTTTGGCAAAATAACACGCTATTATTCACCTGGTGGGCCCGGCGTGCGAATGGATGCTGCCATTTATACTGGTTACGTGATTCCGCCCTATTACGATTCAATGTGTGCCAAGCTCACCGTATGGGCACTGGACTGGGAAAGTGTGATTGAGCGTGGACGCCGCGCATTAGATGACATGCTCATTTACGGTGTTAAAACAACCATTCCTTACTATCAGCAAATTTTGAAGCACCCTGATTTTAGAAATGCAGAATTTAATACCGGCTTTGTAGAAACTCACCCTGAGCTCACGCACTATGCGAATGAAATTGCACCAGAGGTCATTGCTGCCGCCATTTCTGCTGCCATTGCTGCACATGAGGGTGTGTAGATTAAATATAATAAAAACATATAATTAAACATATTATTTAAAGTAAAGAGTTAAGCTATGACAAACAACCAAGCGACTAAATCTTCCAAAGTACACATTACTGAACTGGTGTTGCGTGACGGGCATCAGTCGTTAATTGCAACACGCATGCGTACAGAAGATATGTTGCCAATCTGTGCAAAATTGGATGCGATTGATTTTTGGTCGCTCGAAGCTTGGGGCGGCGCTACGTTTGATGCCTGTGTACGCTTTTTAAAAGAAGACCCGTGGGAGCGGTTAACTAAATTACGTAAGGCTTTGCCTAACAGCAAAATTCAAATGTTGCTGCGCGGCCAGAATTTGCTTGGCTACCGCCATTATTCTGACGATGTCGTTCAGGCATTTGTCAAAAAATCAGCGGATAACGGTGTTGACGTGTTTCGTATTTTTGACGCAATGAACGATATGCGCAACTTAAGAACTTCGGTTGAAGCCGTCAAAAAAGTAGGCAAAATTGCTGAAGGTGCTATTAGCTATACAACTAGCCCTGTACATGATGTTGCGCATTTTGTCGGGCTTGCCAAAGAACTGGAAGGCATGGGCTGTGACACTATCGCCATTAAAGATATGGCGGGCTTGCTCACCCCACAAAGCACGGCTGAGCTTGTTAAAGCATTACGCACGGCAGTGAGCTTACCCATCCATTTACATAGTCATGCCACTTCAGGCTTGTCGGCAATGTGCTTCCTTAAAGGCATTGAAGCTGGTGCCACCATTGTAGATACCAGCAACTCTTCTTTTGGCGAAGGTGCCAGTCATTCTTCTACTGAAAGTATTGTGGCAGCGCTACAAGGCACTGAGTACGATACCGGCATCAACCTGCAGGCATTACAAGAAATTACTGCTTATTTCCGTGAAGTGCGTAAAAAATACTGGCAATTTGAAAGCGATTTCACGGGCGTTGATACGCGTGTATTGGTCAACCAAGTGCCAGGTGGCATGATTTCAAACTTATCTAACCAATTAAAAGAACAAGGCGCACTGAACCGCATGGATGAGGTGCTTGCTGAGATTCCGCGTGTTCGAGAAGACTTAGGCTTTCCGCCGCTCGTCACGCCAACTTCGCAAATTGTGGGCACACAAGCAGTGCTGAACGTAATGACAGGTGGACGATACAAATCTGTCACCAATGAAGTTAAAAACTATTTGCTCGGCCATTACGGAAAATCACCAGCCGCAGTCAATCAAACTGTCAAACAGAATGCCGTTGGAAATGCTGAGGTCATCACTTGCCGTCCTGCAGATTTACTGACACCTGAAATGGCAAAACTGACCAGTGAGGCAGATCGTTTTGCAAAAACTGAAGAAGATGTGCTGACTTATGCCATGTTTCCAGATATTGGTAAAACTTATTTACAAGAGCGCAACGCTGGCTCATTGCAACCTGAGGCATTGTTAGACAAAGAAACTGTCAATGCTTCGGCGTCACGTTTTGCCCCGAGCGAGTTTAAAGTGACACTGCATGGCGAAACCTTCCATATCAACCTCACTGGCAGCGGCCATCCAGGGGAAGAAAAACGTCCATTCTATGTTTCTATTGATGGCATTGCAGAAGAAGTCATTGTTGAAACATTGAGTGAAATTGAAGTCACAAGTGGTAAAACCAGTGGCAACAATAAAAAGAAAGCGGCCACGAGCAAAGCCAGCAATGGCCGCCCTCGCCCATCGCACGCAGGGCATGTAACCACATCAATGCCAGGCACAATTGTGGCTGTAAAAGCCAAAGTGGGTGACAAAGTGACTGCAGGCGATGGCGTGCTAGTGATTGAAGCAATGAAAATGGAAAACGAAATTCAGGCGTCAACGACAGGAATTGTAGTCGCTGTGCACGTGGTAAAAGGCGACACAGTGACGCCCGATGAGGCACTTCTTGAAATTCAACCTGAGTAATTTACTTCAGATGTAATTTTTAAGCCGGCAGCATCCACCTGTCGGCTTTATTTTTTGGGTTTAGTGACAATGAAACAAAGCGTAAAATCATCCGCCAAGCTAAAGTCGAAGCAAACGCTAATCTTGGCATCCTCTTCAGAGTTTCGTCGTGCGCTTTTACAAAAGCTGCAAATTCCATTTAGCAGCATTTCACCCCATGTAGATGAAACATCTCTCGAAGGTGAAAAGCCGCATGAAACCGCGTTAAGACTTGCAAAGGAAAAAGCCAAAAAAATTGGTCAGGAATACCCGCATGCGTTGATCATTGGCTGCGATCAAGTCGCCACATTAGATGGGGAGCAAATAGGAAAACCCGGCAATCACAGCAACGCGACAAAGCAGTTGCAACGCATGCGCGGGCGAGAGGTGACATTTCATAGCGCGCTCTGCTTATACAATGCTGCTACGGGCAATATGCAGGCTGAGGTTGTGCCTTATCTCGTTCGTTTTAGGCAGTTAAGCGATGAGCAAATTGAAAACTATCTGAATAAGGAGCAACCTTATCACTGTGCGGGCAGCGCAAAATCTGAAGGATTAGGCATCGCGCTTATTGAGCGCATGCTTGGTGAAGACCCCAATGCGTTAATAGGCTTACCTTTAATTAAGTTAATCAATATGCTGCAAGTTGAAGATGTACAGGTTATCTAAAATATTTTTGAAAATATTTAACCCCATCACAATACTTGAAACGTTTAAGCTGGTGTAGCGTTCATGTATTGCATGACAAGTTCAATGTTTGAAGCGCTAGGTAACCGTTAACTTTTTAGGAAGAACATCATGCCACTGAAATATAAACTCATTGTAATTGCGACACTTTCAACACTCATGACAGGCGTTGTAGCCATGGAAAAAAACCAAAAGAACTCAGACAATACCCCAAGCAGCTTGGACGAAACGCGCATTACTCAAGATGACCAAAAAACGGTTGCCGTGACTATTTACAACCAGGATTTGGCACTTGTAAAAGACACGCGCAAAGTGAACCTAAAAAAAGGTTTAAATGCGCTGGCGCTACGCGATGTGAGCGCGCAGATTCGCCCTGAAACCGCATTGCTACGCAGCATTAATGCGCCAGGTAGCCTCACATTACTAGAGCAGAATTTCGATTTTGATTTATTAACACCAGAAAAATTACTCGAAAAATATGTAGGAAAAACCGTTAGCATCGTCAAAACGCATCCAACTACAGGCGCTGAAACCAGTGAAAAAGCCACTGTACTATCAGCGAATAACGGCGTAGTGCTTAAAATCGGCAACCGCATTGAAACAGGTATTTCTGGCAGAATTGTGTATGATGATGTGCCTGCAAATTTACGTGACCGCCCGACATTAGTGACTCAAATCAACAATAGCGGCGCCACAGACCAAACGATGGAGCTCAGCTATTTAACAGGTGGATTAGGCTGGAAAGCGGACTACGTGGCCGAACTCAGCCCTAAAGAAGATAGTATAGACTTATCAGGCTGGGTAACGCTCACTAATACTAGCGGCGCAACTTACAAAAATGCCAAATTGCAGTTGGTGGCGGGTGATGTGAACCGCGTACAACCAGAATACCCGCGCGCTGCCATGATGCGCAAAAATGCTGATATGGTGATGGAAGCGGCAGCCTCCGCACCCATGGCCGAAGAATCTTTACTGGAATATCACCTTTACACGCTAGACCGCCCCACTACGATTGCCGAAAGCCAAACCAAGCAAGTGGCGCTACTTTCTGCCAGCAATATCCCTGCTCGCAAAGAGTTGGTGCTTAAAGGCGCAGAATATTACTACACCGCGCAATATGGCGAAATTGGCACCAAATTAAAAGTAAGCACTTTTGTGGAATTTGAAAACAAAGAGGCTAGCAAATTAGGCATGCCGTTACCTAAAGGCGTATTGCGCGTGTATAAAAAAGATAAAGCAGGCAATGCGCAATTTGTGGGTGAAGACAACATTGACCACACGCCTAAGAATGAAACGGTGCGCATTAAATTGGGAGAATCTTTTGACGTAACTGCCGATAAAAAACAAACCGAATTTAAAGTGTTGCCCAACCCGCAAAAAGGCCGCAGCGCGTATGAAAGCGCATTTGAGTTTACCTTAAAAAATGCTAAAAAAGAGAAAATGACCGTGCTTGTGCAAGAGCCGATTGGTGGCGATTGGAAAATTATCAACGAAAATCACCCACATCAAAAAGCCAATAGTCACTTAGCGATATGGAAAATTGACGTACCAGCCGAAGGCAAAACAACGCTGACTTACCGCGTGCAAACCAAGTATTAAAATGCACTAAAATAGATGCTTATTAGCGCCGAGAAAAATTCACTGCCCTGAAAGCCTTATAGAATAAGGCTTGCAGGGCATGTGTTTTGATATGGTGTAAAATATAGACAGAATATGTCTTCAAGAAAGCCGCTCGCCCTTCACACTTTACTTGCCACTTTAGTGGCTTAGTAAATTGGGGAAGCCCCTTGCGGTCTGAGCTTATCGAAGGGTAATTTATGTGGTTCGACAGGCTCACCACGAACGGATATATTTAAACTGAGAAGCCTCCGAAGTATCGTTAAATTAAACAACAAATCATGAGCAACGCACCCGTGAAACTAGGCACCTTATATTTTATCCCCGTCACCTTGGGTGACGACAATTTTCACAAAGTGTTGCCGCCAGAAGTGGTTGCCATTGCACAAAAATTAGACACATTTATTGTAGAAAATGAAAAAACTGCACGGCATTTTTTAAGCACGATTAAAACAGCTAAACCAGTGCGTGAGCTCACATTACTCACGCTTAACGAACACACCGAAGATAAGCAAATTCCTGCGCTACTCGCGCCATTATTAGCTGGTATAGATGTCGGGTTGATGAGTGAAGCAGGCTGTCCCGGCATTGCCGACCCTGGCGCCAAACTTGCCGCGCTCGCGCACCCTAAAGGCATTAAAGTAGCGCCGCTGGTTGGGCCAAGCTCAATATTACTCAGCTTAATGGCAAGCGGCCTCAATGGGCAACGTTTTACATTCTTAGGCTACATTCCGCAAGACAAAGCCGCCCGCATTAACCGCCTAAAAGAGATTGAAAAACAATCCGCAAAAAACAATGAAACACAAATTTTTATAGAAACCCCCTACCGCAACCAGCATTTGTTAGAAGATATTTTGGCACACTGCCAAGCCAATACAAGGTTGTGCGTGGCTTGTAATATTAGCCTTGAGAGTGAAGTGATTGTGACTAAAACGATTGCGCAGTGGAAAAAATCACCGCTGCCTGATTTGCATAAAAAACCGACGGTGTTTTTGTTAATGGCCTAGCCAGCTTTAATAAAACTTACCCATAAGTAAGCAACCATCAATAGCGCAGGCACTACAAAATAAGCGAGTTCAACATTTCTACGAAGTGTTTTATATTCTTTTGAGCGCCAATATTGAGTGACATTCACAACCCCAAACAAAATGATGGGCAAAGCAGAAACCGCTGCTAACATGGTTATCAACTGGTTTATAGCCCAAGTGTTTTCGACCCATAAATAACCAACAAGCAGCGCTGGTATGACGAATATGATTGCTTCAAAATATCGCCATGCTGAAACAGTACCAGTTTGATTAAATAAATCTTTCCAATTTAATAAATAAGCTAAGGTGACAAGTGGAAATAAACCTATCATTAAAAATATAGTCAACGCAGCAGCTACGCCCATATAGGCCATGTTTGCACTCGTTGCTTGTGAGGCTGATTTAGGAAAAAACTCAAGCCCCGCAATATAAAATCCAGCTAAAAAAATCAATAGCCATATCAAATAAGTTGCTTTTCTCACACTAATCCCCTGACAATTTTTTTCACTGGCGCATAACTCAACCGATGCTCAACGCAAATCCCATGCTCCGCAAGTGC
>ERZ795061.2657-NODE-2657-length-16135-cov-4.662562_pt1 | contig 16135 bp, 13 predicted proteins | sample MGYA00375145_ERZ795061 | MGnify/ENA primary metagenome ERZ795061 (study PRJEB30190, sample SAMN05720144) | anaerobic digester metagenome | isolation source: active sludge of municipal wastewater-treating anaerobic digesters | place: USA | collected 2014-12-22 ... | reverse complement strand
GGTGAGGCCGTTGAGGTAGGCCGGCAGCGTCGCCACCAACGTCTTGCCTTCGCCGGTACGCATTTCCGCTATGCGACCCTGGTGCAGAACGGCGCCGCCGACCAGCTGGGCATCGAAGTGCCGCAACCCCAGGGTGCGGTGGGCCGCTTCGCGCACCACCGCGAACGCTTCCGGCAGCAAGTCGTCGAGCGTGGCACCGTCCGCGAGACGCTGGCGAAACTCGTCTGTCTTCGCCCGCAGCGCCGCATCGTCCAGGTCGCTCAGACCGGCCCGGCTGTTGACCGCCCGCACCACCTTGCGCAGCGCGCGCAAGGTCCGATCATTCTGGGTTCCGATAAGCTTCCTGAGTAAACCAACCACGTGGACATCCCGGGCTTGCGCATGTGCGAATGGCGGCAGCGCGCGAGCGCCCTGCCGAAAATGGGGCTGTATGTTATTTCACTGAATGACGCGGTGTATATAACGTGCCGGATTCATGCTGTGGCCGTCCTTGGTCACCTCGAAATGCACATGGGGGCCGCTGGCACGACCGGTCTTGCCCATGAGCGCGACGACATCACCTTTTTTTACCAGATCACCGACCGCGACCCGGTTCTCGCGGTTGTGGCCATAGCGCGTCACCAGTCCGTCGCCATGGTCGATTTCCACCATATTGCCGTAACCGCGCTCCAGACCCGCCCGGGTCACGATTCCCGCCGCGACCGCCACCACGCGCGAGCCCTCCGGACCGGCAAAATCAGTGCCGCCGTGCCAGGCGCGCCGACCGTTGAAGGGATCCATCCGGTAGCCGTATTCGGAAGACACCCACCCGGACGCCACCGGCCGGCCTGCGACACTGCTCTGGCGATCCAGATTGCGATCTTCGATCAGGCCATTGAGCAGCAACAGCTGATGCTCGCGCTCATCGAACTGGGCGCTGATATCTCCGAACAGGCGGGTGATCTCCGCGGGCGGCACCACGGTGTCGGTCGCGTCCTCGGGACCGCCGACGGCGGGCGGGCGATCAAAACCGAATGCCTCCCGGTCGAGCCCAGCCTGCTCGACGATGCGCTCACCCACGGCATCGAGTCGCAGTGCGCGCGCCTGCAATTCGGCGAGCTTGAGCGTCATGGCCTGCAGCACACGATGGGCCTCCGCCTCGCTGGCGGCGACCTGGTCGCGCTGGCTGTCGAGCGCGCCCTGAAGCTGCTCGATCCGCTGCGCCAGGCGGGTCTGATTGGAGCCTGTGGCATGGCCCAGTGCGATGCCCACAACCAGTGTGCAGAGCGCAGCGAGTACCCACCGCAGCCGGCCGGAAACCAGCGCGCGCACGCGGCCACCGAAGTACGCGATGACGGTCATGCCCGACTCAACTCGCCAGCACCGGGCGGGAGTAGGACACGGGAACGGTCTCCCCCTCGCCTTCGAAGGTAACGATCTCCCAGGCATCCGGCCGACTCAGCAGCTTGCGCAGCAGCGCACTGTTAAGCGCGTGGCCGGATTTTTCGGCGTCGAACTCGCCGATCAGGCCATAGCCCAGCAGATACAGGTCGCCGATGGCGTCCAGAATCTTGTGCTTGACGAACTCATCCTTGTAACGCAGCCCGTCTTCGTTCAACACGCCGGTGTCGTCGACCACGATGGCATTGTCCATGCTGCCGCCCAGCGCGAGCCCCTTGGAGCGCAGATAGCCGATTTCGTGCATGAAACCGAAGGTTCGGGCCCGGCTGACATCTTTGACGAAGGACGTGCTGGAAAAATCGACGGCCACCTTCCGGGTGTCGGTGGCGAACAGCGGATGGTCGAACGCAATGGCAAATGTCACCCGGAAGCCTTCATAGGGGCGAAAGGTGGCACATTTGCCATCCTGCTCGACCGACACTTCCTTGCGGATGCGCAGGAATTTCTTGGGTCGCGCCTGCTCAACGATGCCGGCGGACTGGATCAGGAACACGAAAGGTCCGGCGCTGCCGTCCATGATGGGGACTTCCGGCGCCGTGACTTCAACAATGGCGTTGTCGATGCCCAGCCCGGCCAGCGCGGAGAGCAGGTGCTCCACGGTGGATACGCGCACCTCGCCGCTGACCAGGGTCGTGGAGAGCGTGGTATCGCCGACATTCTCGGCGCAGGCGCGGATATCGACCGGCGGGTTCAGATCGGTGCGCCGGAACCAGATTCCGGTATCGGGCTCGGCAGGGAGCAGGGTCAGAAACACCTTTTGCCCGGTATGCAAGCCCACGCCCGTCGCGCGGATTGCATTCTTGAGTGTGCGCTGCTGGATCAAACTGACGCCCTACCGGACTCCGGGGCGACCCATGGTAGCAAAACCGCGCATCCGGCCGCCAGCCGTCCATTCACGGCCAGAAACGCGCGACCCACGATCCGCCGCCCGCAATCCGCCACCCACGATCGGCCGCCGACAATCCGCCGCCATAACCCGCGGCCCTGAACGCGAGGAGAATCAAGGCCGCGGGAGCGCAATCCCCGAGAGGGGGTCAGGGGCTGCGCGTCAGTCCGCCTGACGCCGCAGGAACGCCGGGATGTCCAGGTAATCCAGATCCGCATCCTGGCGCAGGTCCAGCTTCCTGGCGGTGGCCTCGGTCATGGGACGGCGGATAACGGTGGGCTTGTCCAGCGCTCCGTAATCGATTTCACCATTGTGCTGGACAACTTTGGCGGGACGGCCCAGCGGCACCGGGGCCCGGAGCTCTTCCGGCCGGCCGAGTCCGGTGGCCACCACGGTAACGCGGATTTCGTTGCCCATGTCCGGATCGATCACGGTGCCCACCACCACGGTGGCATTGTCGGAGGAGAACTCCTCGATGGTGTCGCCCACCTCGGCGAACTCGCCCAGCGACAGGTCGGGGCCGGCGGTGATGTTGACCAGAATGCCGCGCGCGCCCTGCAAGTCGATGTCCTCCAGCAACGGGCTGTGGACGGCCGCCTCGGCCGCGATGCGGGCACGGTTTTCACCGGTTGCACGCCCCGAGCCCATCATGGCCACACCCATCTCCGACATCACGGTGCGCACGTCGGCGAAATCGACGTTGATCATGCCGGGCCGGATGATGAGGTCGGCGATGCCCTGCACCGCGCCCAGCAGCACGTCATTGGCGGCGCGGAACGCATCCAGCAGACTGGTGGATTTGCCCAGTACCGAGAGCAGTTTTTCGTTGGGCACTGTGATCAGCGAATCCACCCGGTCCTTGAGCTGCCGGATGCCCTCGTCGGCGATGGTCCGGCGCTTGCTGCGTTCGAAATGAAACGGCCGCGTAACCACCGCCACGGTGAGAATGCCCAGTTCCCGGGCCACGTCGGCCACGACCGGCGCCGCTCCGGTGCCGGTACCGCCACCCATGCCGGCGGTGATGAATACCATGTCCGCGCCTTGCAGCACCTCGGCGATGCGGTCGCGATCCTCGAGCGCCGCCTGGCGCCCGATTTCCGGATCGGCGCCCGCGCCCAGACCCTTGGTGATGCCGTTACCCAGCTGCAGCAGGGTCGCGCCCTGAATATCCTTGAGCGCCTGGGAGTCGGTGTTGGCGCAGATGAACTCTACCCCTTCGACCTGACAGGCGATCATGTGGCGTACCGCGTTGCCGCCGCCGCCGCCCACTCCAATGACCTTGATTTCCGCCGTTTCCGGAATACTGTCCACGATTTGAAACATGTGATTACCCCTCACTCAAGCTGACAGTTGAACGTTCATTACAAGTTGTTCTGAAACCACTGCCGGACGCGGCCGAGAAGTCCGTTACCGGCTCCCTTCTTCGGCACGCTCCGGTTTTCCTGCTGCTGTTGCAGCCCGTAAAGCAACAACCCGACGCCAGTGGAATAGATCGGGTTGTTGACGATGTCGGCGAGACCCTGGATGTTTTGGGGCATCCCGAGCCGCACTGGCATATGAAAAATTTCCTCCGCAAGGTCCACCACGCCTTCCATCTTGGCCGTGCCCCCGGTGAGGACGATGCCGGCGGCGAGCAGATCCTCGAGACCGCTGCGCCGCAGTTCGGACTGCACCAGGGTGAACAGCTCGTCGTAGCGCGGCTCCACCACCTCGGCCAGCGCCTGGCGCGACAGGCTGCGCGGGGCGCGGTCGCCCACGCTCGGCACCTTGATGGTCTCCTCGGGGCCGGCGAGCTGCGCCAGCGCACAGGCGTACTTGATCTTGAGTTCCTCGGCATGCGCGGTGGGCGTGCGCAGCGCCATGGCGATGTCGTTGGTGACCTGATCGCCGGCGATGGGGATCACGCCGGTGTGGCGGATGGCGCCCTCGGTGAACACGGCGATATCGGTGGTGCCGCCGCCGATGTCCACCAGGCAGACGCCGAGCTGCTTCTCGTCCTCGGTGAGCACGGCATAGCTCGATGCCAACTGCTCGAGAATGATGTCGTCCACTTCCAGCCCGCAGCGCCGGATGCACTTCTTGATGTTCTGGGCGGCGTTGGCGGCGCAGGTCACCAGATGCACCTTGGCCTCCATACGCACCCCCGACATGCCCAGCGGCTCGCGCACGCCCTCCTGGTTATCGATGATGAATTCCTGGGGCAGCACATGGAGGATCTCCTGATCCGCCGGGATGGCCACCGCGCGCGCCGCGTCGATCACGCGATCGATGTCGGTCTGGTGTACCTCGCGGTCGCGGATGGCCACGATGCCGTGGGAGTTGAGGCTGCGAATATGGCTGCCCGCGATGCCCGCGTAGACCGAGTGGATCTGACAACCCGCCATCAACTCGACCTCCTCGATGGCGCGCTGGATCGCGAGCACCGTGGATTCAATGTTGACCACCACGCCCTTCTTGATACCGGAGGACGGATGCATGCCCGTCCCGACGATTTCGAGCTGTCCGTTGGGGCCCGCAACGCCGATGATCGCCACCACCTTGGAAGTGCCAATATCCAGTCCGACGATCATTTGTTCGCCGCTAATGCCTGCCATACCCTCTCCCCATACAAAGTTCTCGCTTCAGCCGGCGTGGGCGCCGGCGGGTGCCGCGCGCCAGCGCACCGCGACACCGTTGCGGTAACGCGCGTCGACGCGCGCCAATTCGTCCCGCCGCGCCGCCAGGTCCTTGCGCCACAACACCAGAAAACGTTCCAGACGCGCGTCCGTATCAACGCGTCCCAGGATCAATTCGGTACCGCCGGCGATCCGTAGACCGAGTCCTTCGTCATCCCGGACGAATCGCTCGATGCGCAGACCCGCGCCGGCCAGACGCGCCGCCAGCGTGCGGTAAGCAGCCATCACATCGGTCTCGGAATCTTCCGGACCAACCAGCTCGGGCAGTTCCTTGAAATCATCCGCCGACACGCCGGGCAACACTTCACCACGGCTATTGAGGAATTCATCGGCGCGCCAGCGCGCGATCGGCGCTTCCTCATCGATATGAAGATAGAGGCCGTTGGGCCACTCGCGCCGCGCGTGCACGCGGGCAATCCAGGGGTGTGCTTCCAGACCGCGCTGCAGCGCGCGCATGTCCAGGGTCAGGAAGCCGCCGTCGAGGTGGTGGCTGACCAGGTCCTCGATTTCGGCGCGGTGCAGGTGGCGGATGTCGCCATCGACGGCAACCACGCGCAGGGGTGCATCCAGATAGCGATACAACACCACACCCGCCGCCGCCAGCACCGTCAACGCCGCCGCCAGCACCAGCGCAAAACCCGCCACCCACAGCAGGCGTCCGATATCGATGCGTGACTCCCGCTCGCGCGGACGCGCACCCTGAAAGCGCCGCACCGCGCTCATGGTGCCGCTTCCCTGCCGTCACCACAGGTCGCGGCGGCGAGAATTTCCAGCACCAGCCCGGGAAACGACAGCCCGGCGGCGGCGGCGGCCATAGGCACCAGGCTGTGATCGGTCATCCCGGGAACGGCGTTGACTTCCAGCAGGCACCAGCGACCGTCGGCATCGGCCATCACATCCACCCGCCCCCAGCCGCGCGCGTCCAGGCTGGCGAAGGCGCGCAGCGCCAGCGCCTGGAGTTCCGCCTCCCGCGCTGCGGACAGTCCGCAGGGACACAGGTAGCGGGTGTCGTCGCGCAAGTACTTGGCTTCGTAGTCGTAGAATTCGCGCGCGGTCTCCAGGCGGATCACCGGCAGCGCGCGGTTGCCGAGAACCGCGACCGTGTACTCGGCACCGGCGATCCAGGACTCCGCGATCACGCAGGCGTCATAGGCGTGCGCCGCACGCCACGCCTGTTTCAGTTCCACCGCGCTGCGCGCGCGCGCCATGCCGAGACTGGAGCCTTCGTGCGCCGGCTTGACCATCACGTCGCCGCCGAGTTCGGTGAGTACCGCCGCCCAGTCGCAGCCCGCGTTCAGCACCGCAAAGCGCGCGGTGGGGAGCCCGGCGCCCTGCCACAACTGCTTGCAGCGCAGCTTGTCCATGGCGAGCGCCGCCGCCTTGACGCCGCTGCCGGTGTAGGGAATTCCCAGCCATTCGAGCGCGCCCTGGACAGTGCCGTCCTCGCCGCCGCGCCCGTGGAGCGCGATGAATACCCGGTCGGGCCGGGTGGCGAGCAACTGTTGCAGCAGATCGGCGCCGGCATCGATCCCGTAGGCATCGACGCCCGCTTCCAGCAGTCCACGCAGCACTGCGGCGCCGCTCTTGAGGGACACTTCGCGCTCGGCGGAGCGCCCGCCGTGGAGCACCGCCACGCGCCCGAAACGGCGCGGATCCACGCGCACCGTGGCCATCAGCCCAGTCCCCCTTCCGCCAGCAGGCGACTGAGGCGGCTGACGTTGCCCGCGCCCTGGGTGATCACGATATCGCCGGGCCGCACCAGATTGCGCAGCAAGTCCGGCACCGCTTCGATGCTGTCGGCGTAGACGGGATCGAGCACACCGCGCAGACGGATGCTGCGGCACAGGCTGCGGCTGTCGGCGCCGGGAATCTCGTCCTCGCCGGCGGCATAGACCGGCAGCAACACCAGCAGATCGCAGCCGGACAGCACCTGCACGAAATCTTCGTAGAGATCCCGGGTACGGCTGTAGCGGTGGGGCTGAAAAACCATCACCAGGCGCCGGTCGGGCCAACCGTCGCGCACGGCGCGCTGGGTCGCCGCCACCTCGGCGGGATGGTGGCCGTAGTCGTCCACCAGCAGGGCGGTACCGGCGCCGACCGTGTACTCGCCCTGAATCTCGAAGCGGCGACCGACACCCTGAAAACCGCCCAACCCGGTCAGGATGGCGCTGTCGGGAACACCCTCGTCCGTCGCGATGGCAATGGCGGCCGCCGCGTTCAGCACATTGTGGGCACCGGGGATGTTGAGCTCGATCGCGAGCGGCTCACGAGCGGGCCGATGCAGCGAAAAACGGGTGCGCGAAGCGGCGAAAACGACATCCGCAACCCGGAAGTCCGCGTCTTCGGCAAACCCGTAGGTGAGTACCGGGCGCGCCACCTGGGGCAGCAACTCGCGCACCGTGGGATCGTCGATACAAAGCACCGCGAGGCCGTAAAACGGCAGGTTGTGCAGAAACTCGACGAACGTGCGCTTGAGTTTGGCGACCTCGAAATCATAGGTCGCCATGTGGTCCTGATCGATGTTGGTGACCACCGCCACCATGGGCTGCAAGTGCAGGAAGGACGCATCGCTCTCGTCGGCCTCCGCCACCAGGTAGCGGCTTTCGCCGAGCCCGGCGTTGGCGCCGGCACTGTTGACCCGGCCCCCGATGACGAAGGTCGGGTTGCGCCCCGCCGCCGCCAGAATCGCCACGATCAGGCTGGTGGTGGTGGTCTTGCCGTGCGTGCCGGCGACCGCGATGCCGTGCCGGTAGCGCATCAGTTCGGCGAGCATTTCGGCGCGCTGCACGATGGGAATGCGCGCGTCCCGCGCCGCGATCAGCTCGGGATTGGACGCGGTCACCGCCGCCGACTGCACCACGACGTCGGCGCCCTCCACCTGGGCGCTGCGATGGCCGATCCAGACTTCGGCGCCCAGCTCCCGCAGGCGCAGCACATTGGCGCTTTCCGCCAGATCCGATCCGGAAATTCCATAGCCCTGATTCAACAGCACTTCGGCGATGCCGCTCATGCCGGCACCGCCGATACCGACGAAGTGGATGCGGCGAATGCGGCGCATCTCGGGCACCTGGAAGGCTCCGCTCATCGCGCCACCTCCAGACAGGCTGCGGCCACCGCCTGGGCGGCGTCCGGCAGCGCCAGGCCGCGGGCTTGGGTGGCCATGGCGGCGCGACGCGGCGGATCGGTACTCAGCTCGGCAACCGCCGCCGCCAACTGCACGCTGTCGAGCGTTTCCTCCCGGAACAGCAGCGCGGCCCCGCCTTGCACCAGCCAGCGGGCATTGTGGTACTGGTGGTCGTCAATGGCGTGGGGATAGGGCACCAGAATGGCGGGCAATCCCGCTGCGGCAAGCTCGGAGACGGTGAGTGCTCCGGCGCGACAGATCGCAAAATCCGCCCAGCCATAGGCTTCCGCCATATCGGCGATAAAGGGCATCACTTCGGCCTCGACCCCGGCTTCGGCGTAAGCGGCCCGGGCCGCCGCCAGATGCGCCTCACCACACTGGTGGCGCACCACCGGACGCGCCGCCGTGGGCAGCAGCGCCAGGGCGGCGGGCACGAGCGTATTCAGGGCGCGCGCACCCAGGCTGCCGCCCACCACCAGCAGGCGCGCCGGGCCCGCATGAGTCCGGTCCAGCGGAGTCGCGGCCAGCGCGGTGATGGCCGCGCGCACCGGGTTGCCACACTGCCGCGTGCCGGGCAGAACGTCCGGAAACGCGCTCAGCACCCGGGTCGCGAACCGCGCCAGCAAACGGTTGGTGGTGCCGGCAATCGCATTCTGTTCATGAATGACGAGGGGAATCCCCAATGCCCACGCGGCCATCCCGCCCGGACCCGCCGCAAAGCCGCCAAAGCCGAGCACCACCTGGGGCCGCAGCCGGCGCACGGCAGCGAACGCCTGTACACCGGCGGCAGCGAGACTCAGTACCGCACGCAGTCGCGCCCGGATACCCACGCCCCGCAACCCCGCGACCTTGAGAAAATGGATCGGGTAACCGTGTTCCGGCACCAGCCGCGCCTCGATGCCGCGACGCGTACCCAGCCAGTTCACCGCGCAGCCGCGCGCGCGCAGCTCATCCGCCACCGCGAGGGCGGGAAACACATGGCCACCGGTACCGCCTGCCATGATCAACACCCGCTTAGCCTCCACTGCGTTCACGGCGCACCTGCCGCGCCACTTCCGCGCGCTGCTCCATCTCGGCGCCGATGCGCAGCACCAGGGCCACCATGGCACTGCTTGCCAGCAGACTGCTGCCGCCATAGCTCACCAGCGGCAGGGTGAGTCCCTTGGTGGGGAGCAGCCCCGACGTGACGCCGATATTGATGAAAGCCTGGCCTGCCAGCAGAATCCCGACCCCAAACGAGATATAGGTTGCAAACCAGTCCTGCCGTTGCATCGCGCTACGGGCGCAAACGAAGCAGCGCGCCACCAGCAGGGAAAACGCCAGCACCACCACTACCACGCCGAGCCAGCCGAACTCCTCCGCGAAGATCGCGAAGATAAAATCGGTATGGGCTTCGGGCAGATACAGCGCCTTCTGCACGCTGTTGCCCAGACCCACGCCGAACCAGCCGCCGCGCCCGAACGCAATCAGCGACTGGATCAACTGATAGCCGCTGTCGTACTGGTCCGCCCAGGGATCGAGATAGGCCACCAGGCGCTGCGCCCGATAGGGCGAGAGCAGCACGAGCCCCGCCAGCGCGGCCATACCGGCGGCGATCAGCAGGAAGAACTGCCACAGCCGCACGCCGGCGAGAAACAGCATCGTCACGACGGTCGCTGCGATCACGACGATCGAGCCCAGGTCGGGCTGGAGCAACATCAACACTGCCAGGACGCAGACAATGGCCAGGGGTTTGGCGAAATCCCGCCACTCCTCGCGCAGGTGTAACTGCCGGCGTTGCAGATAGGCGGCGGTGAACACCACCATGGCGAGCTTGGCGAACTCGCCCACTTGCAGGGAAAACGGCCCCAGGGCCAGCCAGCGTCGGCTGCCGTTGACTTCGCGGCCAATGCCGGGAATCAGCACCGCCACCAGCAACAGCAGTGCGACGATCAACAAGGTCGCGCTCTGGGCATACCACCACGCCAACGGAATCCGCAGCACCACCGCGATCAGCGCGCCCGACAGACTCAGGTACAACAGGTGTCGCTTGGCAAAAAAAAGCGTGTCGCCGTGTCCCGTGGCCAACCCTATGGACGCCGATGCAACCATCACCAGCCCCAACGACAGCAGCGCCAGTGTGCTGCCGGCGAGCCAGCGGTCGAGACCACGGGTGGGTGGGGAAGACCCCACCGGAAACCACCGACCCAGGCGTTGGAGCAACTGCGCTTTTGGCGCTGCTGCCGCGCTGCGAGCTTCGGGCGAAGCCGCGTTCATGGCAGCGCCCGTGCGGCACGCGCGAACTGCTCGCCGCGGTCGGCGTAGTTCGCAAACATGTCGAAGCTGGCGCAGGCGGGCGACAGCAGCACGCAGTCGCCCGGACGCGCCGCGGCGCGCGCCGCGGCCACCGCCGCCACCATCGACGCCACCCGCGTCACCGGCACACGCCCGGCGATGACCGTCTCGATCTGGCCGGCAGCTTCACCCAGCAGCAACGCTTTGCGCACCCGCCCGGGGAGTGCCGCCGCCAACGCCACGAAGGTCTGGCCCTTGCCCTGCCCGCCGGCGATCCAGACCAGGTTGGGCTCCGGGCCGGCGAGACCTTCAATGGCGGCAACCGCGGCGCCGACATTGGTCGCCTTGGAATCGTCGATCCAGGTAACACCGTCGCGCTCAAGTACCCGCTGACAGCGGTGCGGCAGACCGGTGAAGCGGCGCAGGGCCGCCAGCATCGACGTCATCGGCAGTCCGGCGGCACGCCCGAGCGCCAGCGCCGCAAGCGCGTTCGCGATATTGTGGCGGCCCTTGAGGCCGACCTCGTCGATCGGCAGCAGCGAGGTCGGCCCAAAAGCGAGCCATTCGCGGCCACCGTCCATCACCAGCCCGAAGCCATCGCCGGGCGGCCGGTCGAGTCCGAAACTCGAGCGCACCGCACCAATGGCGTCCGGGGGCTCCGTCTGCGGGTCATCGCGATTGCAGACGACGTGCCGCGCGCCGCGGAAAATACGCTGTTTGGCGCTGTGGTACGCCGCCAGATCGGGGTAACGATCCAGATGATCCGGACTGACGTTGAGCACCGTGGCAACCGCGGCGCCCAGTGTCAGCGTGGTTTCGAGCTGGAAACTGGAAAGCTCCAGCACATAGAGCTGCGCGTTGTCGTCCAGCAAGTCCAGCGCCGGTGTCCCCAGATTGCCGCCAACGGCGACCCGGATACCCGCCGCAAGCGCCATGGCACCCACCAGTTCGGTCACCGTGCTTTTGCCGTTCGAGCCGGTGATGGCGATGATCGGCGCCTGCGCCGCGCGGGCGAACAGCTCGATGTCGCCGATGATCTCGACGCCGGCGGCCGCCGCGGCGGCGAGCGCCGGTTCCGCCAGCGCGAGCCCGGGACTCAGGATGATGCGGGTGGCACGGGCGAGAAGATCGGCGTCCAGAGCGCCGAGAAATACCGGCACCTCCGGACATTCGGCGGCCAGCGCCGCCAGGCCCGGTGGTGCCGCGCGGGTATCCACCACAGCGAAAATCTCGCCGCGCGCGGCCAGATGGCGCGCCACCGACAGCCCGGTGGCGCCGAGTCCGGCCACCACGGTGCGCTGATCATTGGCGGGCAAGGCTCTGGTCATGGCGGCGTCAACGCAGCTTCAACGTGGCCAGACCGACCAGCACCAGAATCAGGGTGATGATCCAGAAGCGGACGATCACCCGGGGCTCGGGCCAGCCCTTGAGTTCGAAATGATGGTGAATCGGCGCCATGCGGAAAATGCGCTTGCCGGTAAGCTTGTAGGACGCCACCTGCAGGATGACCGACACCGTCTCCAGCACGAAAATGCCGCCCATGATGAACAGCACGATTTCGTGGCGCACGATCACCGCGATCACGCCGAGCGCGGCACCCAGCGCCAGCGCCCCCACGTCGCCCATGAAGATCTGCGCCGGATAGGTGTTGAACCACAGAAATCCGAGCCCGGCGCCCGCCAGCGCGGCGCAAAACACCACCAGCTCGCCGGCACCGAGAATGAAGGGGACGTGCAAATACTGGGCAAACTCCGCGTGCCCGACCAGGTAGGCAAACAGTCCCAGCGCGCCGCCGACCAGCACCGTCGGCATGATCGCCAGGCCATCGAGACCGTCGGTGAGATTGACCGCGTTGCTGGTGCCCACGATCACGAAGTAGGTGAGCAGGATGTAGCCCCAGCCCATATCCCAGCTCACCTGCTTGAAGAACGGCACGATCAGTTGCGTCGCCGCCGGGGACTGCGCGCTGTAATAAAGAAACAGCGCCGCCGCCAGGCCGGCCAGCGACTGCCAGAGGTATTTCCAGCGCGCCGGCAATCCGCGCGAGTTGCGCGCCACCACCTTGCGATAATCGTCCACCCAGCCGATGGCGCCAAAGGCGAAGGTCACCAGCAGCACCGTCCACACATAGCGATTGCCGAGATCGGACCACAGCAGGGCGCTGGCGAAAATCGCCAGCAGGATCAGCGCGCCCCCCATGGTGGGGGTGCCGGATTTGCTCAGGTGCGACTGCGGCCCGTCGCCGCGCACCGCTTGGCCGATCTGCAACGCGTTGAGGCGCCGGATCACGCCCGGACCCAGCAGCAGCGAAATGCCCAGCGCCGTCAACGCGCCCATGATCGCCCGCAGCGTGAGGTAGTGAAACACGCCAAAGCCGCGGTAGTACTGGGCCAGATAATCACTTAACCAGAGCAGCACTGGCATCCTCCCCCGCGTCGAGTTGACGCGCAATGTCTTCCATCCCGGCGGAACGCGAGCCCTTGACGAGTACCGTGGTGTCCGGGGCAAGGACGTCGACCAGCGCCTGCGTCAGTGTGGTTTTGTCGATAAAGGCGTGGCCGTCGGCGCCAAAGGCCGCGGCCGCCAGCGCGCTCAACGGCCCGCAGGCGTAGAGCGCATCAATGCCTTGGGCCGCGGCGTAAGCGCCCACTTCGCGGTGCAGCGCCGGAGCGTCCGGACCCAGTTCCGCCATGTCGCCCAGCACCAGCAGGCGCCGCCCCGGAAAGCTCGCGAGCGCATCCACGGCCGCCTTCACCGAACCGGGATTGGCGTTGTAGCTGTCGTCGATGACCCGGCTGCCGTTGCGCCCGCGGCGGGTCTGCATGCGGCCGGGCGCCGGCAGCACCGCCCGCAATCCCGCCGCCATGGCTTCCAGGCTGGCGCCGGCCGCGAGCGCACAGGTGGCGGCGGCAAGCGCATTGGCGACATTGTGACGACCGGCGACCTGTAACCGGATGGCGGTCTCGCCCAGCGGGGTGCGCAGCCTGAAGCTGGCGCAGCCCTCGGCGTCGATCGCGATGGCCGTCGCACCGACATCGGCGTCCGCCCGCGTGAGGCTGAACGTCAGCACTTCGAGGCACGGCAGATTGGCGCGCCAGTCAGCCAGCCAGCGGGAATCCAGATCGAGATTGAGCACGGCGGTGCCTTTGGCGCCCAGCGCGGCGTAGATCTCGCCCTTGGCGGCGGCCACCCCGGCCAGGGAACCGAAGCCGGCGACATGGGCGGGCAGCACATTGGTGACCAGCGCCACGGTCGGCCGCGCGATGCTGCCCAGCCAGGCGATTTCGCCGGCGGCGCTCGCGCCCATTTCCAGCACCGCGAAACGATGTTCCGGCTCGCAGCCGAGCAGGGTGAGCGGCAACCCGATGTGGTTGTTGAGGTTGCCGCGCGTCGCCAGCACCGGTCCCAGACCGCGCAGAATGGCCGCGGTCATCTCCTTCACGGTGGTCTTGCCGCTGCTGCCGGTGATGGCGATCACCGGGCCGTCGAACTGGTCGCGCGCCAGGGACGCGAGCTGTCCCAGCGCTTCACCGGTATCGGGCACGATCCATTGCGGAAGTTTCAGGCGCTTGTCGGCCCGCGTCACCACCAGCCCGCACGCCAGTTGCGCCGCTTCAGACAGAAATTGATGCGCGTCGAAGTGCTCGCCACGCAATGCCACGAACAACTCGCCCCCACGCAACTGGCGGGTGTCGGTGGCGACGCGCTGGAAGCGGCAATCGGGATACATGAGGGTACCGCCGAACGCGGCGGCGGCTTCCGACAAGGTCAGCGGACGCACGGTCATGACCGACCCTCCCGCGCGGCGAGGGCGCGGCGCGCTTCGGCGGCGTCGTCGCAAGGCCAGCGCACGCCGGCAATTTCCTGCCAGGTTTCGTGGCCCTTGCCGGCGAGCAGGACGATATCGGCAGGGCTGGCGTCGGCGATGGCTCGCGCGATAGCGGCCCTGCGCTCGGGGATCACCAGCAGACGGTCGCGTTGGTTGGCGGCAACGCCGCTCAGAATCTCGGCAATGATGGCGTCGGGAGCTTCGCCGCGCGGATTGTCGCTGGTCACCACCACCCGGTCCGCGCCGGCCACCGCGATCGCACCCATACGGGGGCGCTTGCCGCGATCGCGTTCACCCCCGCAGCCAAACACGCACCACAGTCGCCCGCCGGCAGCGTTTTCGCGCAGCGCGGCCAGCACCTGTTCGAGGGCGTCGGGCGTGTGCGCGTAATCGACCACCACCTGTGGACCTTCGGCGCCGCCAACCGATTGCATACGTCCAGGAGCGGCCCGCAGTTGCGGAACCGCAGCCAGCACAGCAGCGAGCGCAAAACCCTGGGCACAGGCCGCGCCGATCACCGCCAGCAGGTTGGCAAGGTTGAAGCGGCCGGGCAGCCCGCTGACCAGCGCGCCCTCGCCCCAGGGCGTAACCATCCGGGCGCGCACCCCGGTCGCGCTGAACTGCGCGTCGATGGCTCGGATCGCGGCAGCGCCGCCCCGCGCGGAATAGCCGTGGCCGGCGACCCCGGCCGGCAATGCGCCGAGCAGTTCGGCGCCGACCGGATCATCCAGGTTGATCACCGCACTTGCCAACCCGGGCTGCTGGAACAGGCGCGCCTTGGCCGCGCGATACGCGTCCATGTTGCCGTGGTAGTCGAGATGATCCCGGCTCAGATTGGTGAACACGGCGGTGTGCACGGGCACCGCCGCCACGCGCTGCTGATCCAGACTGTGGGACGAGATTTCCATGGCCACCCGGCGTACCCCCCGATCGCGGAAGTCCGCCAACAGGCGCTGGGTGGCAATCGCGTCCGGGGTGGTCAGCCCGGTGGTCGCCAGCGCGGCGGGCCCGCCCAGCACACCCGCGCCCAGGGTTCCGATGACGCCCGCCGGTGCCTCCAGCAGTGCGAACAGTTGCGCCAGCAATTGGGTACAGGTGGTCTTGCCGTTAGTGCCGGTGACGCCCGTGATGGTCAGCGCCGCGCCCGGATCACCGTAAAAACGCCCGGCTATGGCGCTGATCTGCGCCCCCAGTCCCGTCACCGGGATGACCGGAATGCGGAGCGATGCCAGCGCGGCAGCGTACACGGACAGTCCGGCCGCCTCGGCGAGCACGGCAACCGCGCCGGCCCCGGCCGCCGCGGCCATGAAATCGCGTCCATCCTGGCGAATTCCGGGCAGGGCGAGAAAGAGGTCGCCGGCCGCGATGCGGCGACTGTCGAGGGCGATCCCATGAATCCGGAGCTCGGCCCAAGCCGCCGCCACCCCATCAGCCAGCAGATCCGCGAGCTGGACAGCGGAGTCATTGCGCTGCACAGCCATCACCCGGCGTCCCTCCGGGTCGACGCGACGGTCGTGGTGGTCGCGTCCACGACGGCGCCGGGCTGGGGCGGCAGCGGGGTGGGCGGCTGTATCGCCAACAGGCGCAGCGCGGCGGAGGTCACCCGGGAGAACACCGGCGCCGCCACCACACCGCCGAAGTAACCACCCACTTGCGGGTCGTCAACCACGACCACCGTAACCAGCTCGGGGTTGTCCGCCGGCGCCATGCCGGCGAACAGCGATATGTAGCGGTGCTCTTGATAGCCGCCCACCCCGACTTTATGGCTGGTCCCGGTTTTGCCGGCGGATGCGTAGACAGGAATTGCCGCTTTCTTTCCGGTACCGCTCTCCACCACGGCTTTCAGCATGGTGCGCACCTGCCCGGCGACCGCAGCGCTGATAACCCGCTGCCCCTCGGCGGGCGGA
>ERZ795061.2649-NODE-2649-length-16161-cov-5.192413_pt1 | contig 16161 bp, 13 predicted proteins | sample MGYA00375145_ERZ795061 | MGnify/ENA primary metagenome ERZ795061 (study PRJEB30190, sample SAMN05720144) | anaerobic digester metagenome | isolation source: active sludge of municipal wastewater-treating anaerobic digesters | place: USA | collected 2014-12-22 ... | reverse complement strand
GCGGGCATGTGCTGCTCTTCCGCCACTTCTCCCTTGTGCTCCTGCGAAGGCAGGAGCCCATCTTCAGGCGTTTTTTGGGCTCCTGCTTTCGCAGGAGTACCGAGTTGTTCAGATTCAATCTCCCCCTCGGTTTCGATGACCAGCAGCGTCGATCCAATCGGAATCATGTCACCTTCATTGCCGGCAAGCGCGACAACCGTCCCGGCGACCGGGCTTTCCATTTCAACCGTGGCCTTGTCCGTCATCATGTCGGCGACGCCCTGGTCTTCCGAGACGGTATCGCCCACCTTGACATGCCAGGCGACAATTTCTGCCTCGGCGATACCTTCGCCAATGTCGGGCAGGCGGAATTCAAAGCGCGCCATCGATCAGTCCTTCATCACTTTTTCAATCGCCATGCCGATCCGGATCGGCCCCGGGAAATAGGCCCATTCGAGGCTGTGCGGATAGGGTGTGTCAAACCCCGTCACGCGTTCCACGGGCGCCTCGAGATGGTAGAAGCACCGCTCCTGGAGCAGCGCCGAGAGTTCGGCGCCAAAGCCGCCGGTGCGGGTCGCTTCATGAATGACGAGACAGCGGCCGGTCTTTTTGACGGACGATTCGATTGTTTCGATATCAAGCGGCATCAAGGTCCGCAGATCGACCACATCGGCGTCCACGCCGAGTTCCTCGACAACAGAGAGCGCCACATGAACCATTGTGCCATAGGCAAGCACGGTCAGGTCCTGCCCTTCGCTGACAAGGGCCGCCTTGCCGAGCGGGATCGTATAATGGCCACTCGGCACAAGGCTTGCCGGATGCTTGGCCCAAGGCTGGACCGGGCGATCATAATGCCCGTCAAACGGGCCGTTGTAGATGCGCTTTGGTTCAAAGAAGATAACCGGATCATTGTCCTCGATCGCCGCCAGCAAAAGTCCCTTGGCATCATAGGGAGTCGAGGGAATGACGGTCTTCAGGCCGCAGACATGCGTGAAAATGGCCTCCGGGCTCTGGCTGTGGGTCTGTCCGCCGAAGATGCCGCCGCCGAAGGGCGAGCGCACCGTGATGGGCATCGGGAATTCGCCCGCAGACCGATAGCGCAGCCGCGCCGCCTCGCTGACCAGCTGATCGAGCGCGGGATAGATATAGTCGGCAAACTGGATTTCCGGCACGGGCCTGAGACCATAGGCGGCCATCCCGACAGCGACGCCGACAATCCCGCACTCCGTGATCGGCGTGTCGAACACGCGCGTCTTGCCATATGTCTTCTGCAAGCCAGCCGTCGCGCGAAACACGCCGCCGAAATAGCCGACATCTTCGCCGAGCACGGTGACGTCGAGATCGCGTTCCATGGCAACTGACAAGGCATCGTTGATGGCCTCGATCATGTTCATGTTCGTTGCGGGTACATCGGGCATCAGCGGGGCCCCTCGCCCGGTTTGGGCCACTTGCGCATCCGCTCACTCATCATCTGGGCGGATTGTTCCTTCAAATGCCAGGGCATGTCTTCGAACACATCCTCGAACATCGTGGCAAAGGGCTGATGCATGCCATGCCCGAGAATGCCGTTCTTCTCGGCAGCCTTTGCAGCAGCCTTTACCTGTTCCGCCAACTCAAGGTCTTGCGCCGCGTGACGCGCTTCATCCCATTCACCGATGGCGATAAGATGGGCCTTCAACCGTGCGACCGGATCACCCAGTGGCCATTTGCTGCGTTCATCGGCAGAGCGATAGGCCGATGGGTCATCAGACGTCGAATGGCCTTCGGCACGATAGGTGAAATGCTCGATCAGGGTCGGACCGTGATTGGTCCTTGCCCGTTCTGCCGCCCAGGCCGTCGCGGCATAGACTGCAAGGGCGTCATTGCCGTCTATCCTGAGGCCCGCAATGCCATAGCCGACGGCGCGGGCGGCAAAGGTCGTCGATTCTGCGCCTGCAAATCCGGCAAAGGAACTGATCGCCCATTGGTTGTTCACGACATTCAGGACGACGGGTGCGCGGTAAACAGTCGCAAATGTGAGCGCTGCGTGGAAGTCTCCTTCCGCGGTAGAACCTTCGCCGCACCAGCTTGCCGCGATCCGCGTGTCGCCCCGCGCTGCACTTGCCATGGCCCAGCCGACCGCTTGCGGAACCTGTGTCGTGAGATTCCCTGAAATGGAAAAGAAACTTGCATCCTTCGCCGAATACATGATCGGCAGCTGCCTGCCCTTCAGGCGATCGCCCTTGTTGGAATAGATCTGGTTCATCATGTCGACCAGATCCCAGTCGCGGGCAATCAGGATACCTTGCTGGCGGTAGGAGGGGAAGCACATGTCGTCGCGCTGGAGCGCGAAGGCCGCGCCGATGGAAACCGCCTCTTCGCCGAGGCTCTTCATGTAGAAACTGGTCTTGCCCTGCCGCTGCGCACGGAACATGCGATCATCAAAGGCGCGGGTCAGTGCCATCGCACGAAGCATGCGGCGCATGACATCCGGCGTCAGTCTCGGATTCCAGGGCCCGACGGCGTTCCCCTCATCGTCGAGCACGCGGACCAGACCATAAGCCAGGTCGCGCATTGTCGAAGAGTCGGCCGCACTATCCGGTCGCGGCGTCACGCCGGCAGGCAGGATATCGATATGCGAGAAATCAGCCTCTTCGCCCGGCCGCGCAGGCGGTTCTGGGACGTGAAGCCGGAGCGGCGGCAAGTTTGAGCGAGACATTCTCCACGCAATAAAATTACGCGAGGCAATAATCCACCTGAATCTTGCCGCGCGCGAACGGCAATTGCAAAGCCCGCATCCGACGAAGCAAAAGCCTGAATTGCCATGGAGCGTCAGGTGCCATATCTGGGCACCCCAATTTCACAGCAAGCGGCAGACCGGATTCATGTCCACGACATTCACACTCGACACATCGACGTCGCGCGCAAACCCGACCCCGACGCCAATGAAGCGTTTGACGGTGCCGTTGATCCAGCGCCGCAAGTTCGAAGGCCGGACAGAAGAACCGCTTGTCATGCTGACTGCCTATACGGCCCGCATGGCGCAGCTTCTCGATCCCTATTGCGACCTTCTTCTTGTCGGCGATTCGCTCGGTCAGGTCATTTATGGTTTACCGACAACGCTTGCGGTGACGCTCGACATGATGTGCGCGCATGGCGCGGCCGTCGTTCGGGGCAGTTTCCACAGTGTCGTTATCGTCGACATGCCCTTTGGCAGCTATGAGGCATCTCCGGAACAGGCCTTTCTCTCTGCCAGCCGCATCCTCGCCGAAACCGGATGCTCCGGCGTCAAGCTTGAAGGCGGCGAGGCCATGGCGCCGACAATCCGTTTCCTGACAGAACGCGGCATTCCGGTGATGGCGCATGTCGGACTTACGCCACAAGCCGTGAATGCGCTCGGCGGATATGGCGCCAGAGGCCAATCGCAGGAAGAACACGCCAAGATACTGGCGGATGCCAAGGCTGTTGCGGACGCAGGCGCATTCTCGATGGTTCTTGAAGGTGTGCTTGAAAGCCTTGCGCAAGCAGTGACCCAGACGGTCGACATCCCCGTCATTGGCATTGGCGCGTCAGCCGATTGCGACGGCCAGGTACTCGTTACGGACGATATGCTCGGGATGTTCGATCGCGTCCCCAGGTTCGTCAAACGCTATCATGAAGTCGCAAACGAAATCGTGGACGCTGCATCCCAATATGCCGCCGATGTGCGTTCCCGGTCATTCCCGACCCAAGACCAGACGTATCAGCCGAAATAGGGCGCTTCCCCTCAAGCGATGCCATCGCTAAGGAGGGCCAAATCTTGTTTCCGGAGACCCGTCTTGGCGTCCACGCCACCTACCCAAGAAGCTTTTTTGCGCGAAGTCGATGAAGAATTGCGCCGTGACGAGCTTCAATCGCTCTGGCAGCGCTATGGCCGCCTGGGAATTGCGATCATTGTGCTTCTTCTCGCCGCCTGGGGAGGGTGGCTCTACTGGCAGGCCGAGAAAAACAAGGCCTCGGGTCTTGAGGGCGAACAGCTTTCTCAGGCTCTCGACGATTTGCAGGCTGCCAATCCGGATGCTGCGCTGGCGAAACTTGGTCCGCTTACCCGGTCGAAAAATGTCGGATACCGTGCGTCGGCGAAAATGGCTGAAGCTGGCGTTGCCTTGGGAAAGGACGATTTTAGCGGGGCCGCCAGAATTTACGGTGAGGTGGCGAGCGACACAAGCGTGCCCCAGCCTTGGCGCGACCTGGCCCTGATCCGTCAAACAGCGGCCGAATTCGATTCGATCAAGCCCGAACTGGTCGTCACGCGGTTGAGACCGCTCGCCGCCAAGGGAAATCCCTGGTTTGGAAGTGCGGGCGAAATGGTTGCTGCGGCCTATCTCAAAATGGGCAAGGCCGAACTGGCAGGCAAAATGTTTGCCGATATCGGCAAGGACGAAAATGTACCCGAAACCATCCGTTCACGTGCAGTGCAGATGGCCGGGAGTTTAGGGGTAGACTCGGCACCCCTCCCAACCAAGGAAGTCACCAAATGAAGACGTTTCGCACCGGTTTGATACTCGGCACGATGGCGCTCGCGCTGGCCGGGTGCGGCGTGTTTGGCGGTGGCGGCAGCAAGCGACCGAAGACCCCGACGATTGGTCAGCGGGTTCCAATCCTGACATCGGAATCGAACGCCGAGGTCGATCCCGCGCTGACCGACGTCGCGATCCTGCTTCCGCCTGCCGAAGTGAACACCGAATGGACCCAGCCGGGCGGCAATGGGCCAAAGATGATGGGCCATGTCGGGCTCGGCACCTCAATTGGTGTCGCGTGGACCGCCAAGATCGAAGGCACCAGCAAATCCGCGCGTCTGGCAGCTTCGCCAATCGTGGCCGAAGGAAAGATTTTCGTCGTCGATGTCCGGGCCAAGCTCTACGCCTTTGACGCAAATTCCGGTGCGACACTCTGGGTCCGCCAGATTGGCGATGCAAGCTCGGACGACTTTTCCAAAGACAAGGGCTCGCTGTTTGGCGGCGGCGTGAGCTATGACGATGGCAAGCTTTTCGCCACTTCCGGTTTGGGCGACGTTGCCGCATTCAATGCAGCCGACGGCAAGCAGATCTGGAAGGTGCGGCCCGGGGGGCCACTACGCGGCGCCCCGTCGATTTCGAATGGCCAGGTTTATGTCATGAGCCAGGACAACCAGATATTTGCGCTCAGGCAAGCAAATGGTGATCAGGTCTGGAATGAAGCAGCCTCATTGGAAGTTTCCGGCGTTTTTGGCGTTGGTGCCCCGGCCGTCGCGCAGGGAAGCGTTGTGGCAGGCTTCTCCTCGGGCGAACTCAACGCCTATCGCTATGAAAACGGACGATCGCTCTGGGCTGACGCGCTGTCGCGCACGAGCATTTCGACGTCCGTTGCCAGCCTTTCCGATGTCGATGCAAGCCCGGTCATTGATCGCGGCCGTATTTTTGCCATCGGGCAAGGCGGACGCATGGTCAGCATGGAACTCGTGACCGGGCAGCGATTGTGGGAAATCAACGTCGCCGGAATCGCAACGCCCTGGGTGGCCGGCGAGTGGGTTTTCGTCGTCGACGATCAGGCGCGATTGCTCTGCCTGTCGCGTGCGACTGGCAAGGTCCGCTGGATGTCGCAGCTCCCGCGCTACCACAAGGAAAAGAAGAAGAAGGGCCCCATCATCTGGACCGGCCCGATCCTCGCTGGCGACAGACTGATCGTTGCAAGTTCGGAAGGCCAGCTTGCCAACATCAATCCTGCCAATGGCGCTTTGCAGAGCCAGACCAAGGCGGGCGCGCCTGTCTATCTTCCGCCGATTGTTGCCAACAACACGCTCTATGTGTTGACCAATGACGGCCATCTGACGGCCTGGCGCTAGGGCAGAAGGGGGCAGAGATGGCCACCACCCTCCCCGTGGTCGCCATCATCGGGCGGCCAAACGTCGGGAAGTCGACGCTTTTCAACCGACTTGTCGGCAAGAAGCTTGCCTTGGTCGATGATCGGCCCGGCGTCACGCGCGACCGGCGCGAAGGCGATGCCGAACTTCTCGGGCTCAATTTCCGGATCATTGACACCGCAGGCTTTGAGGAAGACGACCCGCAAAGCCTGCCCGGCAGGATGCGGGCGCAGACCGAAGCTGCCGTCAACAGCGCCGATGTCGCCCTGTTCGTGATCGACGCACGGGCAGGGGTGGTTCCGCTCGACGAAGAAATCGGCCGCTGGTTGAGGGGTTCGAAAACGCCAGTTGTCCTCCTTGCAAACAAGGCTGAGGGCCGGGCGAGCGAGAATGGCATTCTGGAATCCTATTCGCTTGGCTTCGGCGATCCGATTGCGTTCAGCGCCGAGCATGGTGAAGGACTTTCCGAGCTGTTTTCGGCCCTTTTGCCACATCTTGAGCGTGACGAAATCGAAGAAGAAGAATTTGATGAAGAGAGCCCCGACGCTCCCTTGAAACTCGCCATTGTCGGACGGCCAAATGCAGGCAAATCGACGCTGGTCAACAAGATGCTGGGCGAAGACAGGATGATCACCGGACCCGAAGCCGGCATTACCCGGGACTCGATCTCGATCGACTGGAACTGGCGAGACAGCGAAGGGCGGGACCGGCAGGTGCGGCTGATCGACACGGCAGGGCTGCGCAAGAAATCCAAGGTTGATGACAAGCTCGAAAAGCTGTCGGCTGCCGACACCCGCCACGCCATTGATTTCGCTGAAGTTGTCGTGCTGCTTCTTGATGCAACGCGAGGGCTGGAAGCCCAGGATCTGCGCATTGCCGACCGGATCTTTTCCGAAGGCCGGGCGATGATCATTGCGCTCAACAAATGGGATACGGTGGAAAATGGCGCCCCGCTCTATCAGGGCGTGCGCGCGGCACTGGATGAGGGCTTTGCCCAAGTCAAAGGCGTGCCGTTGCTGACGCTTTCTGCCGCGACCGGCAAGGGCATTGATACGTTGCTGCAAGTTGCGTTCGAGACCCGCGAAGCCTGGAGCAAGCGCGTCACGACCGGCACTCTCAACCGCTGGTTCGAAACTGCAATCGAGAAGAATCCCCCGCCAGCTCCGGGCGGCAAGCGGATCAAGCTTCGGTACGTGACTCAGATCAAGACCCGCCCGCCCAGTTTCGTGATTTTTGGAACCCGTGTCGACGAATTGCCCGAAAGCTACCGCCGCTATCTCGTGAACGGCATTCGACGCGAACTTGGCTTTGGCGCGGTGCCTGTTCGCCTCACCTTGAGAGCACCGAAGAACCCGTTCGGGAAGCAAGCGAACTGAGCTGACGCTGGACGCTCGCCGGAACTGGCGATAACCTCCGCCAATTCTCTCTATCAAGGCCATGCCATGAAGCTTTTGCACACAGTCGCGATTTGCGCTCTTCTGATTTCCGCTCCCTCTCACGCCGGTTCCGCGGCGCGTGCCAAGAAGGCCGTTGCGGCCGCCATTTCCGATCCTGCGCGTCCAGCCGACGACGTGAAACGGGACGATGCGCGCAAGCCGGCAGACATCCTTGAATTCGCGCAGGTGAAGCCGCGGGACAAGGTCATAGATTTCATCATGGGCGGTGGATATTTCTCGCGCCTCCTTGCCAGGACTGTGGGACCCAAGGGCAAGGTTTTTGCCTATCAGCCTGCCGAATTCATCAGTTTCCGCGCGCAATATGGTGTGGATCAAAAGACGGTGGCGGATGCATATCCGAATGTTGCGCCCCTCAGTGGCCCGCTTGGCACGCTTGCCTTTCCAGAGGCGGTGGACCTGATTTTCACGGCGCAGAATTATCATGACTTGCACCTGGCCGCCTTTCCGGCAGGTCTGGCCGACAAAGTCGATGCGGCACTCTTCAAGGCGTTGAAACCTGGGGGAGTCTTGCTGGTCATTGATCACGCCGCTGCTGCAGGGTCCGGCACCAGGGATTCAAATGCCCTTCACCGGATCGATCCGGCCACGGTGCGCGCAGAACTGGAAAAGGCTGGTTTCAAGTTCGAAGGCGAATCCCTCCTGCTGCGAAACGCAGACGATCCGCGCACAGCGCTCGTCTTCGATCCGGCAATTCGCGGCAAGACCGACCAGTTCATCTACCGTTTCCGCAAACCCCGCTAAAGCTTTGGCCCTGCAGGGCGTTTCTCTTTTCGATGTGCGCCGCATATGTGCGTCGCGGAAGTTGCAGCGCAAGAGGCGGAAGTCGAAACATGGGCGAACAGTCCCAAACAAGGCCAATTCCGTGCCGCAAGCGCGATGGCCGACAGAAACGGTTCCTGGTCGGACTCATGGCTTCCGAAAACTGCGGTCCGCAACGTATCGTGATCATGAACCTGTCGGCGTTTGGGCTTGCCTGCCGCGCTGTCCAGCCCCCGGAGCTTGATGAAACGGTAACGGTCTCGCTCGGGCAGTTCGGCGATGTGAGCGGAACTGTCCGCTGGCGCGTCGGCCGCCGATTCGGGGTCAGCCTGGACGAAGAGATTGATGTCATCGCGATTGGCCTTGCAAAGGAAGGCTTTCGGTCTGCCGACTATGATCTGCCTCTTGATCCCAAGTTCGAAAACATGATGGTGTTCGAATTTTTCCGCGATGCCGAATATCATGAAATTGAGACCCAGCCCGTCGACCCGTCTCAGAAGCCCTCAGGCAGCGCGATCTCACCCACCAGTCGGCGATAACATCCAATCGCATAACGATCGGTCATGCCGGCGATGAAGTCGGCAATATGACGTGCCCGTTCGCTCGGCCCGTCCGGCAGATCCTGCTGCCATTCGATCGGCAAGCCCCGGGGATCCGCATCATAGGCGGCAAACAGGCCAGATATGATCTGCCGCGCAAGCGCCGCAGCCTCGAGTTGCCGGGGATGGTGATAGAGCCGGGCGTACATGAAGGACTTGAGTTCGGCCTCCTCCTCCGCAATCGCCTTGGAAAAGCCGGCAAGCGGGCGCCCTGCCCCCCGCACATCGACAACGGAGCGGACGCCTGAGTCTGCAATATTGGCGCGCGTTTCTTCGATGACATCATTGACCATAGTCCCGATCTGCTGCCGGATCAGTTCTGCGCGCAGCCGGTCTGTTTCGACGTCGGGGTAGCGACGAAGGACGTGCTCCCATCCGGCTTTCACAAGCGGAACGGTCAGGAGCTCCTCAAAATCGATCAACCCGGCACGCAGGCCATCGTCAATATCATGATTGTCATAGGCAATGTCGTCCGAGACGGCTGCGACTTGCGCCTCAAGTGAGGCATGGCTTGATAATTCCAATGGGAAAGTCTTGTCGACCATAGCCATTTCCCAGCCAGGACTAACGACAGGACCGTTGTGCTTTGCGAGACCCTCAAGTGCCTCCCAGGTCAGATTGAGCCCGCGCCAGCGGGGATAAGGTGCCTCAAGATAGGTCAAGACGCGAAGCGTATGGCCATTGTGATCGAAGCCCCCGGCGTCAGACAAGGCATCCGTCAGCGCATCTTCTCCGGCATGACCGAACGGGGGGTGCCCGATGTCATGGGCAAGGCACAGCGCCTCGGTCAGATCCTCATCGAGACCAAGCACCCGGGCGATCGTTCGACCAATCTGGGCAACTTCGAGACTGTGAGTCAGGCGGACGCGAAAGTGATCGCCATCGGGTGCGACAAACACCTGTGTCTTGTGCCGCAGGCGCCGAAAGGCAATCGAGTGAATGATGCGATCACGGTCGCGTTGAAACGCGGTCCTTGGACCGCGAGTTTCGCCAAGGGCTTCCAGATGTTGCCGTCCCTTGCTGGCGGCCGGATCGCTTGCGTAGGGCGCTCTCGCCCTCATTTTGCTGCAACTTTGGTCACAACCTGACCCGGGTCGCTCGAAAAGGTCGACCCCTGCAATCCAGCCTTGTTCAAGGCGTTCACCATCGCGCGAGCCTCTGCCTGGCTCTTGAACGGGCCGACCAGCAAGCGGTTGGTTGCCTTGAACGGCACCGAGGACGCATTCTGGCCTTTGAATACAGCGGGAGACTTCTCCTTCAACTTCTTCCAGGTCCCGGGAAGACCGGCATCGTTGGCCCCGGTTGCGACCTGTACCCAAATTCGCGCGGGATTCTTCGCTGCGGCCAGACGCTCTGCGTCCTTTGCGTCCTTTGCGGCCTTGGCCTCGGCAGCGGCCTTGGCTTCGGCGGCAGTCTTGCGCTGTGCTGCTAGTCTCGCTGCCTTGATTTCTGACGCAGTTGGAAGCGGTGCCGAAGCGGTTTCCTGCTCCACTTCCAACCCGGCAAGGATAGCGCCCAGACCTGCGCCTGAGCGCGGCTGGATTTCCGTGCGCCGTTCAGCCTGTCTTTCACTTGGCGTGTCTTCCGCTGGCGGCTTGGCTGGCGGCGGCGCGCTTTCGGAAACCTCAAAGAGCGGAGCGGGACGAACATCTGCCTGCGCGACCCGGATGGGCGCAGAAGTAGTCCCGGACGGGCCGGTTACCGGAGGAGGACCCGCCGTCGCTGTGATCGCTGCCTGTTGCGGCTTCTCGGCAACCGGCGGCCTCACATTGACAGGCACGGCCGTTGGCACGCGGTCCGGACCGGCCTGACCAAGGCGAACACCCGGCGGCTGCGCCGGAGCACTTGCCGTTTCAACGCCCGGTCTGCGTCTCGGTTCTTTGGATGCCAGCACCGTGCGCTTCTCCGCTGCCGGCTCTGCCGGTCGGGGACCGAGCGGATCGCCGGCAGGAATCAGTCCATCCGAAGCACCGCCAGAGCCGGAGGGGTGATAGCTATCGCCGGCAGAAGCGACCGCAAATGCCGAACCATCGCTTGGCATGATGCCATAGTTGACGGCCAGCGCGCGGTCAGCTGGATTCAAGGCGGCGAGCCGCTGCAGGAACGGCGCCATGGACGCCCCGGCGCCGCCCGGCATGACCGAATTGGCGACATCCTGCGCGGCAGCGACGTCTCCATTCATGGCCAGCACGAAAGCGCGGGCACGCCAAGCCGAACGATTTTTCTGCCTGAGCAGGGGATCAAGCATCTGCATGGCGTCTTGATCGTCACCCGAAATGCCCAGGGACAAAGCGTATCGGATCGTCAATTCATCGTCAGGCCCGGCGCGGAGGGCCAATGCATAGTCACGCTGTGCCCGTTTCGGTTCTCCGCGAAGATCATAGGCAAGGCCGCGATCGCGGGCGACAGACTGTTCGGGCATGCCAAGGCTGACGGCTTCACCAAACAACCGCAGCGCATCGGTTGGCTTTTGCTTGAGCAGCAGGGCAGAACCAATTGCAGCCTTGATTCTGGCGCTACCCGGCGAAATGTCTTCTGCCCGCGCAAGAAAGGCCAGCGCGGCATCGCCATCGCTCACAGCAATCGCACTCAGTCCAGCCTCGGTAAGTGCCGTAACATCTCTTGGGTTCCGGGACAGAATGACAAGGTTTGCGGCAAGCCTGTCAGAAGGATCGCCCGACGGTGAAGCCGTCGCATCTACAGTCGATGCGGGTTGCGCAAGGGCCGACTGCGCCAGCACTGTCAAACCCGAAGCCAACCACAGACCCCAGCAGGCCCGATACAATCTTCTCATGAACACAGACCTAAACCCCTTGTGCCTCTGCCGCGCAAGGGGGTGGCATGGGAATCGCGGCGGGATGGTAGCAGCCGGGGACAAACCGGCCATCACCATCCCGACATGGATTGATTACTGATTATTCTGGCGATTGAGGAACCGCGGGATATCGAGGGGGTCTGACGTTTCGGTCGGAACAACATCTGCCTTTGCCGAACCGCGCGCAATATTGGACATGCGCTCAAACAGCGTCCCTCCCGCAGCAGGCGCCGCACGGGGAGTTTCCTCGGCATCGCCAACGAGCCAACGGCGACGCGGCGGTTCCGGACTGTCGACGGTATCGTCAAACATTGGCGGGACCGGATTCGACGTCACTTCGGCATCAAGCATCGATTGCGGCTCAAGCATCAGCTCATCGGAATTGGCCAATCCAGCATCGTCAGCCAGAGGCGCTTCCAATACGAGCGGGCCCTCTTCCTCGATCACCGGATCCTGAGTGGCTTCCATTTCGGCTGGCATGTCCGGTTCGGCAGCGACTGTCTCGACAATCGGAGCCGGGGCAATCACAGGCTCCGGCGTGCGAATGATTTCTTCGCTCTTCCGGGCGGTCGGGAACGAGAAGACCCGAGCCGGCTCTGGCGCCACCACAGCATCGGCCTCGATGCCCGTTGCCACGACAGACACGCGAATGCGGCCCTCCAGTTCATTGTTGAAAGCAGAGCCCCAAATGATGTTTGCGTCAGGATCGACCAGTTCCTTGATGTGGCTGGCCGCTTCGTCGACTTCCATGAGACGCATATCTTCGCCACCGACAATCGAAACGATGACGCCCTTGGCACCCTTCATCGACACGCCGTCGAGCAGCGGATTGGCAATGGCCTTTTCAGCAGCGTCAATCGCGCGATTGTCACCCGACGCTTCGCCCGTGCCCATCATGGCCTTGCCCATTTCGCCCATCACCGAGCGAACATCGGCAAAGTCGAGATTGATAAGCCCCGGCATGACCATCAGATCGGTGATGCCGCGGACGCCCTGCTGGAGGACCTCGTCCGCCATTTGGAAGGCTTCCTTGAACGTCGTCGAAGGATTGGCAATCAGGAACAGATTCTGGTTGGGGATGACGATCAGTGTATCAACATGCTTCTGCAGTTCGGCGATGCCAGCTTCGGCAGCCTTCATCCGGCGCGAGCCTTCAAAGCTGAACGGCTTGGTCACAACGCCTACAGTCAGGATGCCGCGATCACGTGCAGCCTTGGCGATGACCGGCGCAGCCCCGGTTCCCGTGCCGCCGCCCATGCCAGCTGCGATGAAGCACATGTGCGCGCCGTCGAGCGCCTTTTCGACAGTTTCGATCGTTTCCTCGGCGGCAGCACGGCCAATTTCTGGCCGCGATCCGGCACCAAGTCCCTGCGTGATCTTGAGACCCAATTGCAGTCGACGTTCTGCAGGGCTGGTGTTGAGTGCCTGAGCATCGGTGTTGGCGACGATGAAATCGACGCCCTGAACCTGTGCGGTGATCATGTTGGCAATGGCGTTTCCGCCCGCCCCGCCGACACCAATTACACTGATGCGCGGCCGAAGTTCGTCCACTTCGGGTGCCATGAATTCAATGCTCATCTCGCTGTCTCCCCATCTGATGCCAAGGGCGAAGCACCTGCCCTCTTGACTCTTTGCCTGAACTGATTCGCCGAATCACCTAAAAAGTTAACGACTCGGCAAAATTCTGTAATTTGTGCATTCATTACAGAATCCTTACAACATCTAGTAGCCGCTTTGGAACGCTGTCATCAACTTTTTGATGATCCCGCCACCCAAAACCGGGATGACCCGTGCCGGTTCCGGCATGATCACCCGCAAATCGAGCGGATCCGAAGCCGCATAATGGATCAATCCTGCCAGTGTCGTGAATCCGGACCCGCTGTGCGCTTCCGGCAAACCCGACAATCCGCGCGGTCGACCGATGCGGACCGACCGGCCAAGGGCGCCCTGCATATAGTCTGCCATGCCCTTGAGTTCGGCGCCGCCGCCGGTCAAAACGACTTGCCGACCGACCGGTCCCGAGAAGCCCAATTCCTTTAGTGCCTTTGAAACCTCACCTGCCAGATGCTCGAGCCGCTGACGGATGACCGCGATAAGCTGTGCGCGGGTGATCCGCGACGTCTCGGATGCATCATCCTCTGCCGACAGTGGCGCCACTTCGATCATGTCATGATTGTCACGCGGGCTTGCGGTCGCCGATCCGTAAAAGCACTTCATCCGTTCGGCCTGATCGCGGCGTGTCCCGAACGCGGATGCAATGTCATCGGTGATGTCCGCCGCGCCAAACGGAATGGACGTCAACCCGACAAGCATCCCGCCCGCAAAGAGTGAAACATTGGTCACGCCAGCCCCAAGCTCGACCAGCGCGACGCCAAGCTCTCGTTCCTCGTCTGAAAGGCATGCCATGCCGGTGGCGACCGGCGAGGCAATGATCGACTTCACTTCGAGATGCGCCTTCCTGACGCACAGATCGAGGTTGCGAACGGGCGAGCCATCGGCGCAGACGACATGGATATCGACACCCAATGTATCGGCGTGAAGCCCAAGCGGCTTTTTGACGCCCTGCAGTCCGTCGAGCGTATACAGAGTCGGCTGGGCATGGAGGATCATGCGGCCATCGGGGTCAAGTGTGTTGCGTCCGGCGGCGAGCAGTTCGTCAATGTCTTCCTGCTCGATCCGGTGGCCGCCGAGTTCGACTTCGACAGATGCGATATCGCTGACAAGGCCGCCCGCCGAAAAACCGACCCAGACATTTTCAATATTGGTTCCGGCAATCCGCTCCGCCTGTTCGACTGCATCGCGAACAGCAGATTCGGTCGCATCCATGTCTGCGATATAGCCGCGCTTCACGCCGCGGCTTTCCCGCTGCCCCGTGCCAAGGACCTGGATATCGCCAGACGGAAGTCGCTCCGCGATGAGCGCCGATACCTTCCATGAGCCGATATCCAGCGCCGTGATCAGCTGATCGCTTCTAGGCTGTGCCACCCGTTTCCTCCCCCTTGGTTTCGCCGACGGATTCCTTTGGCGCGTCGATTGTCGGTTTTGATTTATCGATCTTGGCTACGAACTTGGTTGGATCGCGCATGTCAAAGCGGGCATATCCGCGGCCGAGAAGTCTCTGCACGCCGTCCATCCGCGCAAATCGCAGAAGGGACTTGCCCGCCAGATCTTCGCCCTCAGGCAAGGCCAGCGTCTCACCCGACTGGAAACGCAAATCCCAGCGCCGCCCTCCAACCCAAGTCGCGGCGGCAAGCATCGGCTTCAATGCGGGCGCACGCTCCATCAGCTCAGACAGCGCCGTTGCCTTTTCATTGGCGTCGCTGCCGATCAGCAACGGCAAGTCTGGCATGGCATCGAGCGCGACGGGTTCGAGTATGACACCGTGCGCATCGATCAGCGAGAGTTGCTGATTGTGCTGCCAGATCGCAGCGGGCTTGCGCTCGACAATATCAACCACCAGCGTGTCTGGGAGGCGGCGCGAGACTCTGGCATCTTCAATCCAGCCAAACCCGAGCAATTGGCTGCGAACCTTGTCGAGATCGACGAGGGGCATGGCCATCGAATGCTGGTCAAGAGCAATGGCATACACTGTGAGGCGCTCCATCCGGTCGATGCCCGTGACTTCAACCCGCTTGACCGCGAATCCGGCGCGACCAATCGACCCTGCGACTGCCGTTCCCACATAACCCGGCAAACCGGCCATCATGGCGCCAGCAACCACAGCGACGCCAACCATGCCGGCCATCGACCAGGTTACGAAGCGATCGATCGAATCCTGCTTGAACGGCATGGCCTTGCGCGCCTTTGACCAGGCGGAGACAGTCTTCTGCGCCGACTTTCGCGACCTCGCCTTGACGACCGGCCGCTTCCCGCCTCGCTTTACAGTTGCTGCCCGGGTCATAACGCCTCCCTCACAATCCGGTCGACAAGGTCATCATAGGAAATGCCCGCATGCTTCGCCTGCTCGGGCACGAGGCTCAAGGGCGTCATGCCCGGCTGTGTGTTGATTTCGAGCAGGAATATGCCCTCCACGCCCTTTTGATCATCCCAGCGGAAATCGGAACGCGACGCGCCCTTGCATCCCAGCACACGATGCGCCTTCAAGGCATAGCCCATCATGGCATCGCTGATGTCTTCCGGAATCTGCGCCGGGCAAATATGGGTCGTCAGGCCGTCCGTATATTTGGCGTCATAGTCGTAGAAACCGCTCTTGGGCTGGAGTTCGGTAACGCCCAGCGCCCGGTCATCGAGGACCGCGACCGTCAGTTCACGCCCCCGAATGAAGGGTTCGGCAAGAAGTTCGTCAAATTCCTGCCAGGGGCCTTTGACGTCGCGTCCGATCGGGTTGCCATAATTGCCTTCGTTCGTGACAATCGCAACGCCCACCGAAGAACCCTCGTTGACAGGCTTCAGGACATAGGGCCGCTCAAGCGGATCGCGCTGATAGAGTGTTTCGCTCTTCACGATCTGGCCGCCGGGCATCGGGATGCCATAGGGAACCAACGCTTGCTTCGTGAGCACCTTGTCGATCGCAATCACGGAAGTGACCATTCCTGAATGGGTATATTTGAGGCCCATCAGATCCATCATGCCCTGAACCGACCCATCTTCGCCGGGCGTTCCGTGGAGTGCATTGAAGACGACATCGGGCGCAGCTTCGGCCAGTCGCGCGGCCACATCGCGGCCCATGTC
>ERZ795061.2644-NODE-2644-length-16176-cov-9.055394_pt1 | contig 16176 bp, 16 predicted proteins | sample MGYA00375145_ERZ795061 | MGnify/ENA primary metagenome ERZ795061 (study PRJEB30190, sample SAMN05720144) | anaerobic digester metagenome | isolation source: active sludge of municipal wastewater-treating anaerobic digesters | place: USA | collected 2014-12-22 ... | reverse complement strand
CGGTGGGCGTGAGCCAGCCGGCCGTCTTGCCGAGCAGGATGAAGGCGCTGCCTGCGAGCAGGGCGACGAAATAGGTGATCTTCTCGGCTGCATCCGAGATGCGGCGCTTGGAAACGTCACGCTGGCGGCCGGGCGTCGTAGGAATGCGGCTGGAGACCGGCTCGTCATTGGTGATGACGGTTGCTGTCAGCGGCTCCTGCAGAGCGTCGGACTTTGTTGCGAGCTTCACGTCGTCAGCCATCAGATCGCCTCCGACTCGACAAGCGTTCCGTTCATTTCGTCGAAGTATTGCGACCACCAGTTGATGTGGCCGTTGTTCTGCACGTCGCGGTAATTGGCGCGCGTGACATAGACGATGCTGATGCGGGCGTGGTGGAGGTCGACCAGCGAGTTGGACCAGCCCGCCGATTTTCTGAAGGCCGCGAAATCACCAATGCCCTTGCTCTGCCGCAGCATGGGCGAGTTCTGCACCATGTCGGAGATCAGCGTGATGCGCACAGGCACGTCGCTGGCTAGGCGCGAGAAGGAGCGCGTGGCGGCCGAGCGCAGGGATTCAATGATGGGCGAGGTTTTCGCGGGCTCGACCTGCAACACCTTCGCCATTGTCTCCTCGACGGCGGCGAGATAACCCTGCTCGTAGTCGCGCTTTTTCTTCTCGACGTCGGAGATGGCGGCGTCCAGCGCGGTTGGTTCGCCCGGATTGCACTTCGAGAAGATCGGCTCGCCGATGCTGCCGTCGCCGCGATCGGCGAGATAGATATCAACGCGCGCATTTTCGGGCGCAGCGCGGATGGCGCTGACGACCTTGGCGCGTGCGGTTTCGGCTTGCACGCCATCGAGGGGGTCGGAAGCGTCGAGCAGGATCAGGTGAACTTCCGCCGGGCCCGAACGGTTGCACCATGTCGCCGGGTCGGTCGCTTCGGCTTTCTGGTTCACGAGGAAGAAGGCGACGCCGACGCCCGCGAGCAGGGCGCCGCCACCCGTGACCTTGGCGATTGCGCCCCATGGCGCCTCGCCGCCGGAGCGGCTGCGGCGTGAGCCGCGTGATGATCCACGGCTACGACGCGACATCGCGAACCTGTTCGGCTTTGGCAAGTTGGGCGCGTGTTGCGGCTATGGCGGCTTCCACCTTTTCCTTCTGTTCCTTTGCGATGGCCTGCGCACGTTCGGCGGCGGCGCGAGCTTCCTTGATATCGACGGACGTGGCGAACAGGCTGGCAAGGGCGGGATCGAGAACCGCGCCGCTGGAGAAGCCGGGGTTGGCGAGGCGAACCGGGTTGGAGAAGTGCTGCGGAGGCGCCGCCTTCCGTGCGCGCGTGTTCGCGCCGCGATAGATCGACAGCATGGTGTTGGCCGCGCTTTCCAGCTCAGCCTCGTAATTGCGCGCGGCGGCTTCGAGCTGTTTCTTGGCGTCGGTGTGATTGTCGATGGCCTGCAGCGACGGGCCGATATCATAGAGGAAGGCGCCGACCGCCTGCGATGCGTTGGTCTGTTCTTCCAGCATCTCGCCGGTCACATCGTCGAGCAGGTCGAGATAGTCGTCACGCTGGTCTTCGGCTTCATTGTAATGCTTGGTGTAGTCGGGATAGCGATCTCCGAACTCGTAGCCTTTGCGGGCGGCATAGACGCCAGCGATGATGCCAGCCGCAATCATGATGAGCGACAGTTCGTCGAGATGGCTGAAGCCCCAAGCGGCAGGCTGGGGCGTGGGCGGGGCGCGGTAGATCTGGGTGAACCAGTCAACGGCGGTCCAGAGGGGAGACGCGCCTTCCTCAACCGCGTTGCGGGCGACGCGATAGAAGCCGATCACGGCGTGCACAACGGGCAGGCCGACCAGCAGGATCAACAGGGCGATGAGGCCGAGCAGCTTGTTGGCGATGAAGACGCTGTTGACCCTCTTCACCAGCGCAAAGCCGATCACCGTGCAGACGACGATATTGGCGGCTGCGATGATGAGCGCCTGAAAGAACGCGCCCAGCATGCCGAGCTGGTTGCCTTCGGTGAAGAAGAACAGGTTGAGGCCGCCTTCGACGAGCGCGATCAGGAACAGGTCTGCAAAGAAGACGAAGGCCGAGCGCGGCGCCTTGGCCGGGCGTTTCAACTTGCGGCGATCCCGCCATTGCTGGAAGTCGGCCTGGCCTTCGCGCAGGCGCTGGAATTTTTGCTCGAGGTCACGCAGGTCGACGACGGCGCGCTGTTCGATGGCTGAGATTTTCGGCGCGATGCGGGTTTCGAGTTCCGTGGTGACGAGGCGCGAGCGGGCGCGCGCGAGAAGTTCGTTCAGGCTGCGCAGCCGGTCGATCATGTCGTTGCGGAGCTGCGTGCGCTCCGCGACGATGCCGCCGACGATTTCGGATTCGATGTCGTCGAGTGTGAGCGCGTCAGATGGCGGTTGATCGGCAGCGCCGCGTTCGGCGCCGCGCGACTCCAGTGACAGACGTTTCGCATACCGCTCGATGTCGAGCGGTCTGAACACCGTCAGATCGGGAAGGCTGTTGCCGTCCACCCAGAAACCCCAATGCGCCAGCGCCGGAAATCGTGGGCAATTTACAATGGGTGCGCGAGCTTCGCTCGCATTTTACGCAGCTGCGGCAAAGGAAATTGCGCGCCGCAAAGGGCGCGGCGCCATACGCCGGACATAATCTGTGACGTGCTCAGAACGTCCAGGTCAGGTCGGTGTAGCCGAACAGGGTGTCGCCTTCGTCCGTCGCGTTGGGCGCAGATTTCAGGAAGTTGCCGCGAGTGACGGCTGCGCCGCCGATGGCAAGGCGCAGCGAATCGGGGATCAGCCAGCGGCGATAGCGCACCTCGAACTGGGTTCCGACATCGTCGCCGGAAGCGCCGGTGGCGTCGCGCACGCCGGAGTTGGCGAAGCTGTCCGTGTCTGATTCCAGCTGGAGGCGACGGATCGAGAGGTTCGCGTCGGACGCCTTGTCGGGCTTCACCTCAAGCCGCACGCCGGGGCCGCTGAGGTTGGTGCGCGAGATGACGCCGTAAATGCTGGTGGGCCCGAATTCGAAGGCGCGGTCGCCGAACAGCGGGTCGAAGCGCTGGCTGGACTGGTCGGTGGGCGAGTTGTCGCCGGTGGCCTGATCGTATTGCAGGGCGAAGCGCGGCGACCAGGGAAGATCGAACGTGTAGCCGAGCTGGGCGTGCAGCATGTGCGCGTCCTGGTCGAGATCGGTGGTGTCGACCGCGCTGGTGGTGGCGCGGGTGGAGCCGGTCTGGCTGGCGTATTCGAGGTCGAAGTCGAGCTTCGACTGGGCCGGCGCGATGCGCAGGCGGGCGCCGAGCGTGGAAAGGTCGCGGTTGCGGGTCGCGTTGCCGGGCGCGTCGTCCTCGTGGAGGTCGAACAGATAGACTTCGCCGATGATCGAGAATGGCAGCGGGGCCTCGATGTTGAGACCGCCGAACTTCACCTTGTCGAGGCCCTCGTTGAGCGTGACTTCGTTGTCGAGCGCGGAGGGGGCGTCTGAGGGCAGCCGGGTGACGGGGTGGTTATAGAAAGCCGTGAGTTTGAGGTCGGCGTCGCTGGTCCAGACGGCGCGGGCGCCGTCGAAGCTCTGCAGCAGGCTGCGATAGTTCGCGCGGGCGATCAGGCGGCGCGAGCCGACATCCATCGTGAAGCGGCCAAGGGTGAGGTCGAGCGTGGCGCCGGGCTGGAGGAAGTCCTTCGGGCGCCAGGCCAGATAGGCTTGGGCAGGTTCGAACGCGTCGATCTCGCCGGGGACGCCGCCGCCGGCATTGCCGCTGAGGCGTCGCGAATCGATAAATTCGGCGCCTGCGATGATGGCGCCGGTGTTGAGCTCGGCTTTCAGCAGGGTCTGGATGTTGAGGAATTCGTCGCCGCCGGTGCGGCCCGCGACCAGCGTGTTGGCGAGGGTTTCATAACGCGGGCGGACGGAGCCGGTGATCTTGAGCCAGTCGGGGGCGTCGATGGCGTCGGCCAGACGCCAAGGCTGCTCTTTCTGGGGGGCTTTTGCTTCCCCTTGCGCAAACGCCAGGGGCGCGGCCAGGGCGGCGCCAAGAGTCAGGAAGGAGAGGAGGGCGGGTTGCCGGGTCATTATCGAGCTATATCTCACTCTATGGACAAGACAGCCCCGCTCTCCCGGCCCGGGAAAGCGGTTTTCGTCCGTTTACTTACTCTACAGGGACAATATAGTTTGGAGAGAGTGGCTGCTTCGTTGATGCAGCCGGACTTTCCCTGTCCCGGTACAGCCGATGATTTCACAGAAGGCTAAATACGCTCTTCGGGCCCTGGTCGCGCTCGCCAAGCAGCCGCCTGGAAAGCCGACCTTCATTTCGGAGATTGCCGAAAGCCAGAGCATTCCGAAGAAGTTTCTGGAGCAGATCCTGCTCGATCTGAAGCATCACGGGCTGGTGGCGTCGCGGCGGGGAAAAGCCGGTGGTTATGGGCTTTTGAGGCCTGCCGACACGATTTCCTTCGGTGAAGTTCTGCGCATTGTGGACGGCCCGATCGCGCCTTTGCCCTGCCTTTCCAAGATCGCCTACCGGCGCTGCGACGACTGCAAGGAAGAGGCGAGCTGTGAGGTTCGCCGGGTGTTCGCGCAGGTGGCCGATGCGACCCGCGGCGTGCTCGACCGGACCACGATTGCGGACGCGCTGGAGTCCCGGCTGCCGGTGCGCCTGCGGGATGCTGTCGCCTGATCCAGGTTTGACAAACTCTACCGGACCACTAGCGTAAAGGGCCTCCGGAGGACTTCCCATGCGCCTGAAGCTTCTTGCCCTGGCCGCATCGCTGGCGCTCGCCGCGTGCGGGGGCCAGACGAATGCAGGCGGCGAGATTTCGCTGCTCAACGTTTCCTACGATCCGACGCGGGAGCTCTATGAAGAGTTCAACGCGGATTTTTCTGCGACCTACAAGACGCCTGAGGGCAAGTCCGTGAAGGTCAACATGTCCCACGGCGGATCGGGCAAGCAGACGCGGTCGGTGATCGATGGGCTTGATGCCGATGTCGTCACGCTGGCCCTGCAGAACGACATCGACCTGATCGCCAAGGAGACGGGGAAGATCCCCGCTGACTGGCGCACGAAGCTTCCTGCCAACTCGGCGCCTTACACGTCGACGATCGTGTTCCTGGTGCGCGCGGGCAACCCGAAGAACATCAAGGACTGGAACGACCTGACGCTTCCCGGCGTGGGCGTCATCACGCCGAACCCGAAGACGTCGGGCGGGGCGCGCTGGAACTATCTTGCGGCGTGGGCCTATGCCTCGAAGCAGTTCGGCGGCGACGAAGCGAAGACGAAGGAGTTTGTTGGCGCACTCTACAAGAACGTCCTCAAGCTCGACTCGGGCGCGCGCGGTTCGACGGTGACGTTCACCCAGCAGGGCACGGGCGACGTTCTGATCACGTGGGAAAACGAAGGCTTCCTCACACTCGACGAGCAGGGCGCCGACAAATACCAGATTATCTATCCCTCGCTGTCGATCCGTGCAGAGCCGCCCGTCGCGGTCGTGCCGGGCAATGCCGAGAAGAAAGGCCCCGAGCAGGTTGTCGCCGCCGAGGCTTATCTCAAGCATCTCTATTCGCCCGCTGGCCAGCGCATCGTTGCAAAGCACTATTACCGTCCGAACGACCCGTCCGCCGCAGACCCCGCGGATGTGGCGCGGCTCCAGCCGATCGAGATGGTGACGATCGATGATCCGCTGTTCGGCGGATGGGCGCAGGCGCAACCCAAGCATTTCGATGACGGCGGTCTCTACGACCAGATATTCACGGCGAGATAGCGTATGACGGCAACGGCGCCGGACGGGGCGCGTAGTTTCCGCTGGCGGCGGCGTAGCGTCCTGCCGGGCTTCGGCCTGAGCATGGGATATACGATCGCGTACCTGTCGCTGGTCGTACTTATCCCGTTGGCTGGCCTTGGGATCCGCTCCGCATCGCTCGGCTGGGACCAGTTCTGGAAGATTGCACTCGACCAGCGCGTGATCTCGGCGTTGCAGCTATCGTTTGGCGCGGCGCTGATAGCCGCCATCGTCAACACCGTGTTCGGCGTGCTCGTGGCGTGGGTGCTGGTGCGCTACCGCTTTCCGGGGCGCCGCTGGCTCGATGCGGCGGTTGACCTGCCGTTCGCGCTCCCCACGGCGGTGGCGGGCATCGCGCTGGCGACGCTCTATGCCCCGAACGGCCCGTTTGGCGCGATCCTGAACGACTGGTTCGGCATCAAGGTAGGCTTCACGTCGACCGGTGTGGTGCTGGCGCTGATCTTCGTCGGCCTGCCATTCGTCGTGCGCACGGTGCAGCCCGTGCTGGAAGAAATCGACCGCGAGACGGAGGAAGTCGCCGCGACGCTCGGCGCTCGCCGCTGGCGCACGGTGACGCGCGTGATCTTCCCGGCGCTGTTTCCCGCTATCCTGACCGGCTTCGCGCTCTCTTTCGCGCGTGGCGTCGGCGAATACGGGTCGGTGATCTTCATCGCCTCGAACCTGCCGTATCAGTCCGAGATCGCGCCCCTGCTGATCGTCATCAAGCTGGAAGAGCACAACTATGCAGGCGCAACGGCGATTGCGACGATCATGCTCGTGATCTCGTTCGCCATGCTGTTCGTGATCAACCTGCTGCAGGCCTGGAGCCGGAAGTGGTTCGGCCATGAGTAGCGAAGCGGCGTCCACCCGCCAGAAAAGCAAGGTCCGTCAGGCGATCGGCGAAGGTCCCAAGACGCGCATGGTGTTGATCGCCGTGTCGCTCGGGTTCCTCGGCCTGATGCTGATCGCGCCGTTGCTCGTGGTCTTCGTCGAGGCGTTCAGCCGGGGCCTTGGCGTCTATTTCGATGCGCTCGCCTTGCCCGACACGATGGCCGCGCTGCAGCTCACGCTACTGGTTGCGGCGATCGCCGTGCCGGCCAACCTTGTTTTTGGCGTCGCCGCTGCTTGGCTGATCGCCAAGTTCGATTTCAAGGGCAAGTCGTTCCTGCTGACGCTGATCGATCTTCCGTTCGCGGTGTCGCCGGTCGTCTCCGGCCTGATCTTCGTCCTGCTGTTCGGCGCGAACAGCGTGCTTGGGCCGGTGCTGGATGGCTATGGCGTCAAGGTCCTGTTCGCTGTGCCCGGCATCGTCATCGCGACCATCTTCATCACCTTTCCCTTCATCGCCCGCGAGCTGATCCCGCTGATGCAGCAGCAGGGATCATCGGAGGAGGAGGCGGCTGTCTCTCTGGGCGCGAGCGGCTGGCGCACATTCTTTCAGGTGACGCTGCCCAACGTGAAATGGGGCCTGCTCTACGGCGTGCTGCTGTGCAATGCGCGCGCGATGGGCGAATTCGGCGCGGTTTCCGTGGTGTCTGGCCATATCCGCGGCGTGACCAACACGCTGCCTTTGCACATCGAAATCCTCTACAATGACAACAAGGCAGCTGCGGCATTCGCCGTTGCTTCCTTGCTCGCCATGCTTGCCCTACTCACCCTTGCGGTTAAGACGCTGCTCGAAGCCCGGTTCGCCGGCGAGATCGCAGCACAGCGGCGCCACTGATCGGAGCAGATACGTATTTATGCAGGTTCGTGCGGAAAATCTCCGGAAGCAGTATGTCGGCATCGCCGCGCTGGATGACGTGTCGTTGACCGTCCAGCCGGGCGAACTTGTGGCGCTGCTCGGCCCGTCGGGCTCGGGCAAGACGACGTTGCTGCGCACGATCGCGGGCCTGGAAGCGCCGGATTCCGGCACCGTCTATTTCAACGACCGCGACCTGTCTGACAGCCGCATCCAGGATCGTGGCGTCGGTTTCGTGTTCCAGCACTATGCGCTGTTCAAGCATATGCGGGTGATGGACAACATTGCGTTCGGCCTGCGCGCCCGCCGCAAGAACAAGCCCGCGGAATCCGAAATCAAGCGCCGCGTTCTGGAACTACTCGATCTGGTTCAGCTCTCGGGCCTTGAGCGCCGCTTCCCGGCGCAGCTTTCGGGCGGACAGCGGCAACGCGTGGCGCTGGCCCGCGCGCTGGCGATCGAGCCGAGCGTGCTGCTGCTCGATGAACCTTTCGGTGCGCTTGATGCTCGCGTGCGGAAAGACCTGCGCCGCTGGCTAAGGGAGATTCACGAGCGCACCGGCCACACGACGCTGTTCGTCACGCACGATCAGGAAGAGGCGCTGGAACTGGCTGACCGCGTCGTCGTCATGAACAAGGGCAAGATCGAACAGTCCGCAACGCCCGACGAAATCTACGACACGCCGGCGACGCCGTTCGTGTTCTCGTTCATCGGCGAGTCGAGCGTCATCCCCGTGCAGATCGGCAACGGCCGCGCCACGCTGGACGAGCGTCTGCTCGATCTGGAGATTGGCGCGCTGCCGGATGGTCCTGCGCAGCTTTATCTGCGGCCAGAAGATGTCGCGATGGTCACGGATGGCGGGCCGGGGATTCCGGGCTTGATCGTGTCCACCCGCCGCATCGGCGGCATGCGCCGCGTGACAATCGAGTGCGGCCTTGCGCGCCATCGCATCGAGTTCGACGCGCCAGCGGAAATCCCGATGAGCAACTCGCAGCGCTTGACGATTCGCGTCATCGGCGGTCGCGTCTATGGCTCCGGCTCTGAAGGCTACGAAACGGAACGGCTTGCTGCGTCCGCCACGTCTGACTTCAAGTGGGCCAAGGCCGAAGGCTGGCTGGACCGCTAGGCTAGACGGCGCGCCGGATCGTGGCGGCGACGATGGCGAGGCCCATGAAGGCGCCGCCGATGCCGCGCTCGAACCATCGTTTCACCGGCTTGTGCGACAGCGCTTTCGACATCATGCCGCCGGCCAGCGCATAGATGATCTGTACGCAGAGATCGATCGCGATGGTGATCGCGCCGAGGAAGAGCGACTGGCTCCAGACCGGCTTCAGCGGATCGATGAACTGCGGGAAGAGCGCGAGGAAGAAGAGGATTGTCTTCGGGTTGCCGAGGCCGACCATCAGCCCGTCCCGCCAGGCTTTCGCGCTTGCTTCGCCGGTTGCGAGGGGCGGGGCGTCGCTGGTGCTGAAGGATGAGCGGATGGCCTGAAAGCCTAGCCAGGCGAGGTAGGCTGCGCCTGCCCATTTGATGATCTCGAAGGCGGCACCAGACGCAGCGATCAAGCTGGCGAGGCCGATGGCGGACAGAAGCACATAGAGTGAGTTCGCCGTCTCGATGCCGGCGGCTGCGGAAAAGCCTGCGCGCGGGCCGCGCCATGCGGATTGGGTCATGACAAACAGAACGTTGGGGCCGGGCGCTATCGCGATCGCCACAACGAGACCGATATAGGCTAGCAGCGTAGGAGCGGGGATCAGGTCCGGCATTGCGCGATTTCCTCAGTGATTGCGCATCCTACCGACCCATCCTGCCAGCATGTGTCAGCATTCAGCGGGCTTACCGATCAGTGATCGCTGATCTCGCGCCGTCACGCCGTCGCGATTTGCTAGCTCCATGAAAGCCCGTATAGTCGCGGCAAGCTCGGCGGGGACAACAGCCAGCCCAGCACCGCAGGGAGAGACGACCATGTGTGATGAGCATACCGAACACGACAACGAGGATGGTTTTGACACCGGCCGGCTTTCGCGGCGCGGCTTTGGCGTGATGTCGATGGCGGCGCTTGCCGCCTGCACGACCAGCCCGGAAAATCCCGCCACGATCGTGGAGCGTGAAGTCGAGATCACGACGCCGGATGGCGTGATCGACGCGCACTACGCCGCTCCGTCTTCGGGCAAGCACCCGGCCGTTCTCGTGTGGCCGGACATCATGGGCCTGCGCCCCGCTTTCCGCCTGATGGGCAAGCGCCTCGCGGAGTCGGGTTATGCCGTTCTGACAGTCAACCCGTTCTATCGTCTGGCCAAAGGCCAGGTGTTCGACGCCACGACCGAAAAGTTCTCCGACGCGCCGGTGCGCACGCGCCTTGTCGCCCTGATGGGGCCGACCGTGGGCAATCCCGAGAACACGCGGAAGGATGCGGTCGCCGCCGTCGCATGGCTCGACAAGCAGAAAGAGGTCGATACCTCCAAAGGCATCGGCACGACTGGTTACTGCATGGGTGGTCCGCTGGTGATGCGCACGATGGCGTTCGTGCCGGGTCGCGTGAAGGCGGGTGGCTCGTTCCATGGCGGCGGTCTCGCCGTTACGGCGGCCACGGCCACCGAAGCTCAGCGCACCAACAGCCCGCACCTGCTGGTTCCGCAGATGCAGGCCAAGGCCGTGCTGATCGCGGTTGCCCAGAATGACGACAAGCAGGACCCGACCGTGAAGGAAACGGTGAAGGCTGCTTTCGACGCGAAGAAGATTCCGGCGGAAGTCGAAGTCTATGCGGCCGACCACGGCTGGTGCCCGCCTGACAGCCAGGTGTTCAACCAGGCTGAAGCCGATCGCGCCTGGAGCCGCCTGCTGGCGACGTTCAAGGCCGGCCTCTAGGACTGGCTTTACTGATATGACTGGAAACGCGGCTCGCTCAGCGGGCCGCGTTTTTCACATTCAGCGGGCAGCGTTTTTGACGAAGTCTTCCAGATAGTCGCCTTCGACGGCGTCAGGCTGGCCCGAGAACCACGCGCCGCGAATGTGCCGGCGAATGGCGCTGGCGTCGGTGGCCGATGCGGCGGAATGCCAGAGATAGGCGTCGTGGAACAGCACGTCGCCATCATCGCAATAGATCGCAACTTCGCCTGGTATTTTCTCGAAGCCCAGCGGCATGGCGCAAGGCGGCTCGGCCTGTGTATGTCCGCCACTGGCGCGCGAGCCTTCGGGCAGGGAGATGTTGTTGGCATTCCGGAAGGGCGCGGGCGTCGCCCAGCGATGACTGCCCGGAACCACGCGCAGGAAGCCGTTCGCGGGGCTGGTTCCGTCAATGTGGATGGTGAAGGCGGCGCTGGGCCATACATCAAGCTGCGGGCCGCTCTGCCAGTCGCTGTGCCAGCCGATGCGCTTGTAGCCTGACGCCACATCCGAGCGTGCATCCTGATAGACCACGCCGAAGCGAGAATGTTCACGCAGGTGTCCGCCGGGAATCCAGCGATCCATCAGCGAGGTTATCGCCGGATGCAACACGGCGGCGCGCGTTCGCGGCGCGATCTGGGTGATGTACTGCACATAGTTGGCAAACCGTGTGCCGACGGCGTCGTCGGTGAGGATGGAGTTGCCGTGTTTCTCCGCCAGCTCGCCATTGGCCACGCGCGTTTGCGCGCCGGCGCATTCGTCCAGCATCGCGGCGAGATTTGCCGGTGGATACAGGCCGCGCAGGATGGCGAAGCCATGCGTGCGGAAGAAATGGTCGAGATCATCCAGCCTGTTCTCGCGGAACACGCCATAGCCCGGATCGATGCTGAGAACGCCTTTCATGCCCTCTGGCGAGCATGACTGGAGGAAATTTGCAACGGGGTGCGCAACCGCAGGGCGCTTGCCGCCCCAGCCGGTCAGCTTGCGTGCAGGCGGGCTGCGAAGCGGGGCGGAATGCGGGAGGACTGTCGCGGAGCGCGGGAATAGGCCAAGAGGGATGCGGGGCAAGTCAGCGTCGGCAAGGGCGGGCATGGGCTTTTCAATCGACAACCTGCGCAGCCTTGGCGGCGTGGCTTTTGTGTTCGCGATCGCCTGGGCGCTGTCGGACAACCGCGCGAAATTTCCATGGCGCATTGTCGCCGTCGCGCTGGGACTTGAAATCGTGCTGGCCGTATCGATGTTTGCGCTGCCTCCGCTGCGCGCGCTGCTGGCCGGGGTTTCGGCGGGGATCGACGGGTTGCAGGCCGCCACGCTGGAGGGCGCGCGCTTTGTGTTCGGTTATCTGGCGGGAGGCGCAACGCCCTACGCGCTGACCGCGCCGGAAAACAGCACGGTGCTGGCGTTTGGCGTGCTGCCGCTGATTATCGTGGTGTCGGCTCTCTCGGCACTGCTGTGGCGCTGGGGTGTGCTGGAGTGGGCGTGCAGGGGGCTCGGCTTCCTGCTGCGCAAGACGATGGGTATCGGCGGCGCCCTTGGCCTCGCCACAGGCGCCAACATCTTTCTGGGCATGGTGGAAGCGCCGCTTGTCGTGCGGCCTTATCTCGAACGCATGTCGCGCGCCGATCTCTTCGTGATCATGACAACCGGCATGGCGACCATCGCAGGCACAGTGATGGCGCTATACGCGTCATTCCTCAGTGGGACGTCGCCGGATGCGGCCGGGCATATCCTTGTCGCCTCCTTCATGGCCGCTCCGGGGTCCATCGCCATCGCCCGCGTCATGATGCCCGCAGGCGCGGAGCAGGGCGTCGAGGCGATGGAGAAGGCGCCCAAACTCTATCGCTCATCCATGGATGCCTTTGCGCGAGGCGTTCAGGATGGCGTCAACATGCTTATCGCGGTTGTGGCGATGTTGCTTGCGGCGGTGGCGTTCGTCGCGCTTGCCAACATGATCCTCGCCGCGGCGCTGCCGGAGATCGGCGGATCGGAACTGACGATCGGCCGCGTGTTCGGCTGGATATTCTCGCCCTTCATGTGGATGCTGGGTATCCCATGGCATGACGCCCTGCCGGCTGGCGAACTGATGGGCACGAAGACTGCGCTCAACGAGCTGATCGCCTATCTCGACATGTCGCGGCTGGCGTCCGATGCAATCGAGCCGCGCACGCGATTGATGATGATCTATGCGCTGTGCGGTTTTGCGAACTTCGCTTCTGTCGCCATCATGATCGGCGGCCTCAGTTCGATCTGTCCGGAGCGGCGTGACGATTTTGCAGACCTTGGCCTGAAAAGCCTGCTGGCGGGAACGCTTACCAATATGCTCAGCGCAGCCCTGATTGGTTTGGCGCCATTGGCCCTGCTGCAGCTCTAGCTATTTTCCGGCTTTCGGCTTTTTCGCGGCGGCTTTTTTCATCGCCGCGCAATGAGCGCGTTCATCCGCGATCTCGAGGTTCTGGGCGACACGCGCTTTCACCAGCTTCCTGACAAGTGCAGCCGGGATCGGTTTGTCCGGCTGGAATTGCATCGTACCCGACGACGTTGCGAACCGCGCTGCTTCCGGAATCCCGGCGATCAACGTCGAACTCATCGGGAAGAAGCTGAGATGCTTCTTGAATGCGCCGAACGCCACGAGGTGACCATGCAGCGAAAAAGTCGGCATGCCGTAGCTGATCGTTTCTTCCGCCCCGGGCGCCGCCGCCAGAATTTGGGCTCGCAGCTTTTCGAGAGCCGCGCGCGGGACCGGATCAAGACGCGCCAGCCATTGATCGACGCTCTTGGCGACCGGGCTTCCGCGCATCTTCAGTCTCCCCAGGAACATACGAGGTTATCGACCGAGCCATGCTCGAGTATGTTTTCCGACAGGAAGACATAAGGGTCGGTCAGCGGTTTGCGGCCTTCCTGCGTTATTACATCGATCTTCGGAAAGATGCGCATGACGCTGTCGATGGCGTCGCGCGGGTTCACGCGCCCGAAATTGGAGAGGCAGAGCGCATTGAACTCCATCACCACGGTCGGGCGCGTGGCGAGAACGGCGGCGGCAGATTGCAGCACCGCCATTTCGAAGCCCTCGACATCGATCTTCACCAGCGTGGGCATGCCATGCTGCGCCGCGATGCAGTCGAGGCTGATCGAGTTCATGGCCGTGCGCTTGAGATAATCATGCCCCGGCGGCTCGTCGCCCGGGGCAACCGAGGTGGAGCTTTTGCTCGCAACCGTGTTGGTCAGGAATGTCCGCGGCGCGCCGTCGGGGCCGACCAATGCCTTGATGCAGACCGCGCGCTGGCCCAACCGATGCGATAGCGTAGCGAAAGAATCCAGATCAGGTTCGATCGCCACGACACGGCTGGCCAGCGGCAGAAGCGCTTCGGAAACCTCACCGATATTGGCGCCGACATCATAGAACACGCCGCCACCGATCAGCTTTCTGCATTCGCGGATCACCAGATCGGCTTCATCGATCCGGCTGCCGCGCAGGCGTCGCGCAATGCCGAGCCCAAAGCCCTGGAAGGGCGTCTGTCGTCGCCGCGACACCTAGACGCCTATGACTTCGCTGGCCTGCGCCTCTGACTTCAGCCACGCCATGAAGGTGCGGGCGAGTTTCGAGGGCGTGCGCCATTTCGGATAGACGATCCAGTAGGCGAAATCGATGTCGCTTGCGCCGTCGGCAAAGGGGGCGATCAGGCGGCCGCGCTCAAGATCGCCGGATGCGATGGCGAACTTGGCAAGCGCAACGCCGCGTCCTGCGGCGGCGGCTTCGACAACCAGCGACGATTGCGTGAAGCGCGGGCCGCGATTGCCGTCCACCGTCGTCACGCCGCGCGCCTTGAGCCACGCATTCCAGTCGGGACGCGACGGATCATTCTCCGGGCTCTCGTCGTGCAGAAGAACGTGAAACGAAAGATCGGCCGGCGAGCGTAGCGGATGCGGCCCAGCCATCAGGTCGGGCGAGCACACGGGAAGAACGGATTCCGACATGATCTTGTCGGAGCGCAGGCCTTCATAGATGCCCTTGCCGTGGCGGATCGCGAGGTCGATGTCCGACGAGTTGAAGTCAGTCATCGCGATGTCGGCGGAGACCCAGACTTCCGCCTCGGGGTTCAGCTCCTGGAATTTCTCCAGCCTAGGCGCGAGCCATTTGGCGGCGAATGAGGGGGCCGACGAGATCATCAGGCGGTCGCGTCGGGCGGGCGCACGCATGTGGTGGACGGCTTCGGCCATCATCTCGAAGGCGGAAGTCAGCAGGGGCAGGGCTGCCTGTCCGGCGTCTGTGAGTAAAACCTGACGCCCGGTACGCCGGAAAAGCGGGGCGCCCGCGAACTCCTCGAGCTGGCGAATCTGTTGCGAGATCGCGCCCGGGGTCACGTTCAGCTCCTCGGCCGCCCGGGTGAATGACAGATGCCTTGCAGCGGCCTCGAAGGCGCGCAGGGCATTGAGAGCTGGAAGGCGGTCTTCCTGGGCCATTTGCTTCAGGTTTTCTCTTGGTTTCAGGCGGGTAAGGACGGCTAATCGAGCGGCTTAGGAATGGTTCATTGCTTATGCCGTCCCTTCCGGCCATCTGCCGGGTTGAGGACGACTAACGGATTGGCGCCTGGCTCGTCGCCCAGCGCCGCCCGTGTTATATGCTTATGCGTAAGAAAAACTAAAGGGCCAAGGCATGGACGGCGTGTCCGCGGCAATGAAAAAAGCTCCTTCGGGGCATGTAGCACTCGTCGGTGCGGGGCCGGGCGATCCGGACCTGCTGACGATTCGCGCCGCGCGTTTGATCGGGCAGGCAGAGGTCGTGTTCGTCGATCGGCTGGTCGGCAAGGGCGTGATCGAGCTGATCTCGGCTGCGGCTGAGGTTGTGTATGTCGGCAAGTCCAAGGGCGAGCATTCCGTTCCTCAGGGCGAAATCCATCGCCGGATGATCGATGCGGCCAAGGCTGGCCGGCGCGTGGTGCGTCTCAAGGGCGGTGATCCCTTCATCTTCGGACGTGGCGGTGAAGAGCTGGAAGCGCTCCGTGCGGCCGCGATCGAGGTGGAGATCGTGCCTGGCATTTCATCGGCGCTTGGTTGCGCTGCCGCCGCGCAGATTCCGCTGACGCATCGCGACATGGCGCAGGCCGTGACCTTCGTGACTGGACATGCCGCGCTCGGGCAGGAGCCCGATCTCGACTGGCGTGCGCTGGCGCAGGCCAACCAGACGGTTGTGGTTTTCATGGGCGTCGGCACGGCTGGCACGATCGCCGCGCGTCTCGTTGCTGCCGGGCGTGATCCGGCAACGCCCGTCGCCATCATCGAGAACGGCACGCGCGCGAACGAGATCGCCGCGTTTGGCGTGCTGGGCGATGTTGCGGATGTCATCTATTCCGCCGGCATCAACGGCCCGGCCTTGCTGATCATCGGGGAAGTCGTCGCGCTGGCGCAGCGCAACCAGACTGCGCCCGCAGAGGGCAAGGGCTCCGCGCCCAAACTCTCCTCGCTGTGGGAGATGCTGTCATGAGCTCGGAACGCCCAAAGCTCGGCCCGGATATTCCCAAAGTCATTACAGGCTGGCTCTCTGCCTCGGGCCGCGTCGTCTATCTGACGAAAGACCGCAACTGGTCGGAAGACCTTGCCGATGCCGACGTGCTCAGCGGCGCTGCGGCCGTCGATGTGCTCGCCTGGGCATCGAAGGACCAGACGCGCGCAACAGATCCCTATTTCATGCAGGTCACACCGGACGGGAAAGTGGCTGGACGTGAGACCATTCGCGAGACAATCCGCGCGAAGGGACCTACGAACCATCCGATGTTCGGCAAGCAGG
>ERZ795061.2643-NODE-2643-length-16186-cov-5.381315_pt1 | contig 16186 bp, 14 predicted proteins | sample MGYA00375145_ERZ795061 | MGnify/ENA primary metagenome ERZ795061 (study PRJEB30190, sample SAMN05720144) | anaerobic digester metagenome | isolation source: active sludge of municipal wastewater-treating anaerobic digesters | place: USA | collected 2014-12-22 ... | reverse complement strand
ATCAGGTGGTGATAACGGAAGTATTTAGGTAATTTAGCCGCCAACTGATCACTGTATGAACAGAAAATTCATTTACTTTATCAACCCCATTTCCGGAACAGGTGGGAAAGTATTGCTGCTGGAAACGATCAAAAAAAGAACGGCGGAGAAAGAAATTCCCTTTGAGATACTTCATACCAATGCAGGAGGAGAATATGTTTACCTTATCGAAAAAATAGCTGCCGAAAAAATAACCGATGTAATTGTTTGTGGAGGCGATGGTACCGTTAATCAAATTGCCGGTTCATTGCAGGGTATTTCAGTCAATATCGGCATCATTCCCATGGGCAGCGGGAATGGGCTGGCTTTTGCTGCAAAGATCCCCAAACGTATCGACCGGGCATTGGAGATCATCTTCAATGGAAGGTTTGAGTATGTTGATGGATTCTACATCAATAAAAAATTCAGTTGTATGCTCTGCGGCCTGGGCTTTGATGCGCAGGTAGCGCATGACTTTGCAAAACAGCAAAAAAGAGGATTGGCAACCTATGTCAAGCAATCCACTAAAAATTTCTTTTCGGCAAAGCCCTATCCTTTCGAAATAGAAATGGATGGCACTGTTATAAATACCGAGGCTTTCTTTATCAGCATTGCCAACAGCAACCAGTTTGGCAATAATTTCACCATTGCCCCACAGGCCAGCCTGCACGACGGGCTGCTGGATATTGTAGTGGTGCATAAAATGAGTAAGCTGCGTATGATCTGGACGGTATTGAAACAGATACGCAATGGCCAGGTTCGTATGTACGAGGATAAGAAATATCACCGCAACGATATTCATTATTTCCAGGCAAAGAAACTACGTATAAAAAATCCACAGGAAGCACCACTGCATATTGATGGAGACCCTGCACCCACTTCTTTATTTTTTGAAATAGAAATTATTGAGAAAGCTTTCAGGTTATTAATGCCCTGATATTTTTATTTCAGCATCTCCACCACCTTTTTCAGCGATGCCTGGTTGAAAGAATTATGAAACGACGCTTTTACATCCCTTTTCTCTGTGGCAGTTAAATGAAAATTAAGTGCAGCGCCTTTATCATTCGACTGCGGTACATACATAAACGTGATGCGATGCAGGTTGATGTCTCTTTCAGCGCTTAAATAACTGTACTGATCGGTGGCTGAATAATCCTGCAGTTTTTGCCAGTTATGCTGCAGCATGGTGGCTGGCTTAATGATAAAATCGGTGATGGAACCGGTTTCAAAAGGTTCCTGCCAGTTGTCAAGCATCCGGTCACGCATCTGAACAACCAGTACAGCGCTGGTGTTTTCCTTCAGCCAGTCTTTAAATGTTTCAATGAACCGCAACGTGGTTTCCTGTCCGAAGTTATCCCGCAATCCTGCATCCATCACATCAATAACCGGGCTGCTGGGCAGCCATACATTGGGTAATACGTATGGAAAGGTTGCATTCATGCGCAGGGCAGTAAGTAAGCGAATGTTCATCGGATCCTGTTTGGCGAACATCGCTTTGAAATCAACCCCGTCGGGACTTGCTTCTCTATCTCCCGCAGCCTGCGCCGGCTTCATCATAAAGCTGATGGGTTGTGTGCAGATCATCATGCGCCGTCCATCCCGGGTAATGGTTGAGTTAAAGATCATAAGCGGAATGGTTGCAGTTCTTTCTTCTTCATAATAATCTTTTAACTGGCAGTTAATGATGTTGCCGCAATTCTTATTCAGTTTTTGCTCAAATGCATAACCCCGGTCCTTTACATATTTAAAATCACCCACGGTAAATTTCTGTGCAGGCGAAAAAATATCCCTGGCCACCATGGAAGAGAAAAGAGGATTTAAAAGATCGTTGGCAATATTATCTGTGTACGCCGGATCGTACAGGTTCATGGAATCGCCTTTCCGGTGATGACGGTATAACTCCCTGTAATAGGTGGCAGCCAGCATCCCGCCGCTGGCGCCGCTAATAAGCATAGTATGATCCAGGAGTTTGCCCTGCGTCATACTATCCAGGTGTTGCAGGGTATTCATCACAAATGTACCGCTGCGCAAACCGCCACCGCTTACATTAATAAATACCATTACCGGTTTTTCTTCTTTTTGTTTTTTCTTCCAGTTCTCCAGGATGGAGATCATGTGAGCTTTGTCGGCCGAAATTTTTTCGGGAGAACAAAGTTTTTGCAAAGATTCCTTATCATACCCGGGCCGCTCCTCTTTATTGGTATAATTCAATCCATACGCTTTGTTACGGGTGTCGATGATCTCGTTCTGGTACAGGATGTTGGCAAATAAAAGCAGCAGGATAAAGACCAGCAGGCTCCAGCTTTGCAGGAAATAGGAAAGCGCCCCTATCACGGCTGTCATGGCCGCAAAAAAGATCAATATACTGGCCGCTGCAGGAACCTGGAATACCGGGCTGTCCATAAAAAATCCCACTACAATTAAAAAAACAAAGGCCAGCGCAATGCTGATGATGCCGGAAAAATGATGACGGGTAAATACAAGATCCAGGAACTCCCGGTTATAATGCGCTACATTTCTTGTGTTGCGGAAACGGAATCCTTTTCCCAGGTAAGAAGTTACTTTCAGTCCAAAATTATCCAGGCCCGAATGATCGGGCATATAACTCTGGTTGAAATGCTGATCCATTTCAATGATGGGGGTAATGGTTCGCTGAATGGTTCGCTCGGCCCCAAAAAAATAGATGAAAGAAACGGTGAGCAAGAGGATGAAGCCGCCCAGTATACCTGCAAGCAGGATCAATATTTCGCCGGTACTCATCAACTCTTTGCTTTTATCAAACACATAGAGTTTATAAAAATAAAAACCGATGAACAGGAGCGGCAGCACCGCATTATTGATGCAGTATTTTACAAAGGGCTGGGTGGTGGTAGCCAGGAACCGGCACCGTTTGCTGTGCAGGATAAACGTGGTTATGTTCCAGCTCATGATGAAAACACCCAATGCCACACCCACGATAGCGCCGCTCCAGATATTTACATTGCCCAGGTATTCGGGTGAAAAAAACAACCCGTCGGCGCCGTATGTTTTCATGAAGCCGCTGTTGATGGTGCTGCCCAGCAGGTACCAGAAAAGCAGCAATACCTGCACTTTACGGAAGTGAAGAATAAAAAGCTGAACAGGAAATGAATAGTAAATATTTCTCAGTACCTGCTTCATAAAAACGGACGTTTATTAAAATTACTACTTTAATAAACAGGAAGCAGGCGGTTCTTATTGTCTTTTTCGTACAACAAAAACCAGGGATACGATAACCATCAGCAGCAACATGGCAACAGCCTGGTGAGAAACGCCCAGCAATACCAGCCTGTTGGGATGCGTTGCATTCAGCACCGTTAAAACACCCAGGAGTACCTGCAGCAAAACCAATAGCATTAGTGACGTTCTCAATTTGGAAAATAATGGACTGCTGTTTACCGGTCTTGCCTTGTACCACCAGATTGCAATTAAGAGGGTAAGCAGGTAAGCGGTTCCTCTGTGTATAAAATGAATCATGATGGGGTTAGCCACCAGGTTTCGGGTAAAGGGAGTCAGTTCATTATAAGAAGCAGGCAGCAATTGCCCGTTGATATCCGGCCAGGTAGGTGCCGTTATCCCTGCTCTTAACCCGGCCATAAACCCGCCATAAACCAACTGAACAAACAACACGGCTAATATCAGCAACAGGAAATTTTTAAGCGAAGGACTGATGATCTTCTGATCTTCTTTCACAACCAGGCTCAGTGCAAACCACAATGTGTAACATAATAAGCCAAGTGCTGCAATGAAATGTGTGGTCAGTTCAACATGGCCCACAAAATATTTCTCGGGCACCAGTCCGCTCTTTACCATGAACCAACCGATAAACCCCTGCACCCCTCCGAGTATAAAAAGAATGATCATCGGTTTTATCATCCCTTTACCGAACTTTCTTTTTACAAGGAAATAGATAAATCCAATTAAAAATACCAGCCCCATCAGCCTTGCCCAGGTACGGTGAAACCATTCCCAGAAAAAGATGTACTTGAATTCTTTTAATGTAAAATCCTGGTGAACGTATTTGAACTGGTCGGTTACTTTGTATTTATCAAACTCAGCCTGCCAGGCCACGTCGTTCAATGGCGGCAGGGTTCCGGTAATGGGTTTCCATTCCGTAATGGAAAGACCCGATTCTGTTAACCGGGTGATGCCCCCCAGTAAAACCTGTATGATGATCATGCCTACGCCGATCAGTAACCAGGTGGCTATTTGCCGTTGGGAATTTTGCTGAACTGAATTATCCATTGCCCCGCAAATTTACAGCAGCAAAAACTGTTAATGCACATAGATTTGTTTTTTTATTCTTTTAGCGGATATTTGGGCTAAGAGTTTGAAAGAGCAAAGAAGCAGCCTGTTATATGCATCTGCTGTTTTTCTCCTTTGCCCCCTTAGCAAATTTTCCAGGCATATATGTTATTACCTTTTTTACATAATGATCTTGTTGAAGCCGGTATAGACGAAGCCGGCCGTGGTTGTTATGCCGGGCCTGTATTTGCCGCCGCCGTCATCCTGCCAAAAGATTTTCATCACCCCCTGCTCAACGACAGTAAGCAGCTGAATGAAAAACAGCGTGATCTTTTACGGCCCATCATTGAAAAGGAAAGCATGGCTTTTTCTGTGGCAGCAATAGATAATGAGGCCATTGATCAGATAAATATTCTGCAGGCAAGTTTCAGCGCCATGCATAAAGCCATAGATTCATTGGCCCGGGATCCGGAGTTCTTATTGATCGATGGAAACCGTTTCAGGCCTTATAAAAAGATTCCGCATCAATGCATCATTAAGGGCGATGGTAAATATGCTTCCATTGCAGCCGCCAGTATTCTGGCCAAAACCTTCCGGGACGAATTGATGCAGAAGATACACCATGAGTTTCCGCAATACGGCTGGAATAATAATAAAGGATATGGTACTGCCGCTCACCGGCAGGCCATAGAAGAGTATGGACTTTGCCGTTATCACCGCCGCAGTTTTGATATTCTTCCCTCCCGGGCCCTTCTTTTTTGACCTCCCTGGTTAAACCTCACTCCTTTCTGCCCGTCTATGTAGCTGTATTAATTTTTTATTCATAAAATCAGCAGCCATGAAATTAAAAGTATTAGTAACTACAGCGCTTGTGCTTGTGTTAGGAACAAGTATTGCCGAAGCGCAACAGACCCAAAGAATGCAACGACACCGGATCCGGGAAGGAGTACGGAGTGGTGAGCTTACCCGTTCTGAAACCAGGGGGCTTGCAATGCAGCAAAGACGTATCCATCGTGATATCCGGATGGCAAAACGCGACGGCGTGATCACCCGGAGAGAAAGAAAGGAGATCCGCAGGGATAAAAGAATGGCCAACCGTTCTATTTACCGCAAAAAGCACAACCGCAGGCATCGCATTTAGATCAGTATTACCTCTACAGTTCTGAGACCGTCCCGCCTTACGGCGGGACTTTTTATTTTGCAGCTGGCCGTTCGTTAATCAAGAATTATTTCTCCAAGACCCTGCCTGGTTATTAACCATTCTTCTCCGGTACAATCAACAATGGTTGATGGCACCATACCACCAATGCCGCCATCAATAACAAAATCTACCTTATCTCCGAATTTTTCATAGATCACTTCCGGGTCGGTATACTCTTCTACCATCTCGCCAGGCAGTGAAGCGCTGAGGATAGGATTGCCAAGCTCATCAAGTATATGTTGGCAGATATTATTATCAGGCACCCTTAACCCGATGGTTGATTTTTTGCTCTGCAGCATCTTAGGCACCTGCTTGCTGGCAGGTAATATAAAGGTATACGGGCCGGGTAAATATCTTTTCAATAAACGATACAGCGGCGTATCAATGCTTTTTGTGTAATCGCTCAGGTGACTGAGGTCGCGGCAGATAAAGGATAACTGCGCTTTTTGCGGATCTGTATTCTTTATCTTACTGATACGCTCTACGGCTTTGTGCTGGTTAATATCACATCCAAGTCCATAAATGGTATCGGTGGGGTAAATGATCACACCTCCGTCTTTCAGGCATTCTGCCACCTGTTTTACCAGCCTTGGCTGTGGATCTTTTGGATGTACCTGTATCAGCAACGATGGATCATTTTAATTACCTGCACAACTTACTAAAATCATTTTAATCAGTTACTTTTGCCGCCGTAGTCAATATCAGGCTGCTTTATAACATTCTAAAACCAGTTTATGTCAGTTATTTGCGTTGGCACCATGGCTTTTGATGCTATTGAAACCCCGTTTGGAAAAACCGACAGGATCGTTGGCGGTTCGGCCACTTATGTAGCTTATGCGGCCGGAAATTTTGTAACCCCTATACAACAGATATCCATTGTAGGGTACGATTTTCCTAAAGAAGAAATGGATGAATTGAAAAGAAGAGGAGTTTCTCTCGACGGCGTGGAAATTGTAAAAGATAAAAAATCATTTTTCTGGAGCGGAAAATACCACCTGGATATGAACAGCCGGGATACCCTGATTACCGACCTGAATGTACTGGCAGATTTTAACCCGGTTGTTCCGGAATCGTACCAGGGCGCCGAATTTTTAATGCTGGGTAACCTGATGCCTAAGTTGCAGCTGAGTGTGATCAACCAATTAAAGGTTCGTCCCAAACTGATCGTAATGGATACCATGAATTTTTGGATGGATACCGCCATGGACGACCTGAAAGAAGTACTGAAGAAAGTAGACGTGCTGCTGGTCAACGACGGCGAAGCAAGGCAATTAAGCGGCGAACTCTCCCTGGTTAAAGCAGCCCGTGAGATCATGAAAATGGGACCACAGTTCCTGATCATAAAGAAAGGAGAACACGGTGCTTTACTGTTTCATGAAAATCATGTTTTCTTTGCACCGGCCTTACCATTAGAAGAAGTGTTTGACCCAACCGGCGCCGGTGACACTTTTGCCGGAGGCTTTATCGGTCATCTTGCCAAAACAAAAGACATCAGTTTTGAGAATATGAAAACCGCCATTATCATCGGCAGTGCCATGGCCAGTTTTTGTGTAGAGAAGTTCGGGCCCGAAAGGCTGAAAGAAATAACAAAGGCTGATATTGATGAACGCCTGGCCGAATTTGTTCAGTTGGTTAATTTCGACATCGACCTGGTTTAACCGGAATGATACTTTAAATAAAAAGCCGAAGCTGATCGCTTCGGCTTTTTATTTCGTTCTGTCTTATTCGGTTATTCCTTCCAGTGCAAATATGAATGCATATTCCCTTGCCCTGTCCTTTAATGCTTTGAATCTTCCCGAAGCGCCGCCATGCCCCGCTTCCATATTGGTATACAGCAACAGTTTATTATTATCTGTTTTCATTTCACGAAGTTTAGCAACCCATTTGGCCGGTTCAAAATATTGTACCTGGCTGTCGTGCAGGCCGGTGGTGATCAGCATATTGGGATACGCTTTCTTCCCTACATTATCGTACGGCGAATACGATTTCATATAAAAGTAGCTTTCCTTATCGGCCGGGTTTCCCCATTCATCATATTCGTTGGTTGTAAGCGGGATCGATGGATCACTCATGGTTGTCAATACATCTACAAATGGTACACCTGCTACAACGCCGTGCCAAAGATCAGGACGCATATTTACCACAGCGCCCATCAGCAGGCCGCCGGCGCTGCCGCCACTGGTATACAAATGTTCTTTGGAACTGTATTTATTGGCCAGCAAATATTCAGCGCAGTCAATAAAGTCTGTAAACGTGTTTATCTTCTTCCTCATCTTACCATCTTCGTACCAGTAACGTCCCATCTCCTGTCCGCCACGTATATGAGCAATGGCATAGGCGAATCCACGGTTTAACAGACTCAGCCTTGTACTGCTGAACGTTGCTTCCATACTGGCGCCGTAAGAACCATAACCATACAGCATCAACGGCGCTGTTCCGTCTTTCTTAAATCCTTTTTTATATACAATGGAGATCGGGATCTTTGTTCCATCCTTTGCCGTAGCAAATAATCTTTCTGTTTCGTATTGGTTCTTATCATAGCCCCCAACCACTTCCTGCTGCTTCATCAGCTTCTTTTCTTTGGTTCCCATATTGTAATCATATACGGTGGATGGTGTGGTGAGTGACGTGTAGTTAAACCGCACCACTTCCGAATTAAAATCGGGAGTACTCATCAGGCTTGCCAGGTAAACAGGCTCTTCAAAAGAAAGATAATGACTGGCATTGTTCTGCAGGTTGATGATGTGAACCTGTGTAAGCCCGTTCTTTCTTTCTGATACTGCCAGGTAATTTTTAAACAGGTCTGTCCCCTGTATCAGCACATCTTTATCATGGGGGATCATCTCTTTCCAGTTACTGCTGTCGGTTTTGTCTTCGGTACAGGTAACCACTTTAAAGTTCTTTGCATCCAGGTTGGTGCGGATATAGAATTTGCCATTGGCGTGATCCACATCATACAGCACTTCCTTCATCCTTGGTTGAAAAACTTTAAAGGCATCATCCGGTTTGTTGGCATCAATATACCTGTACTCCGAAGAAAGAGTGGCGCTTGAGCCGATAAGTATGAATTTATCCGACTTGGTCTTCCCCACACCAATATAGTTGGTAGGATCTTTTTCTTCATAAACAACCTTATCTGTTGCTGCATCCGTACCCAGTTTATGCTTCCTGATCTTTTCAGACAAAAGAGTTACCGGGTTCTTTGACGTGTAAAAGAAGGTCTGGTTATCGTTTGCCCAAACCGGGTCGCCTTCTGTATTGGTTACCGCATCTTTATATATCTCTCCTGTTTCCAGGTTCTTTATATAGATCGTGTACTGGCGCCTGGATAACATATCAATTCCATAAGCCAGCAGTTTATTGTCAATGCTCACATCAAAACCGGTGGCTGAAAAATAATTATGTCCTTCCGCCATCTTATTTACATCCAGCAACACTTCTTCTTTTGCATCCAATGATCCTTTTTTGCGGCAATACACAAAATAGTCTTTCCCTTCTTCCACCCGGTTATAGTAATAATAGCCGTTCTTAAATACCGGAACACTTTCATCCTTTTCCTTTATCCTCGCTTTCATCTCATTATACAGTTTTTCCTGGAAGGCTTTTGTTCCTGCCATCATGGTGTCGTAGTATTTATTCTCTGCCTCCAGGTATTCCACCGCCTTTGTACTGTCGGGACCTTTTTTAAAATAATCGTTCATCCAGTAGTAATTGTCGATACGGGTATCTCCGTGTGCAATCAGCTCTTTCGGCTTTTTTTCTGCTACCGGGGCTTTAATACTGTCGGGCCATTGATAGGCTGTTTTAGCGGGCATATCTGATTTATTATTACATGATAAAATTAGCAATGCGGCAATGAGCATTGCTGGCAAGAATCGGATATTCATGTTTCTGTTTTTATAGATGATTAAATGATTTAGCATTCATCCGGTTTTTTCTCGTCCCGGTCTCTGACCGGGATGCAATGGTTATGAGACTCTGTCTCACAACAGCTCAATTTTTACCAATCCTTTTTCCCCGCAATAATCTCTTGCTGAACTATAAAGATAGTCTTTTGGCTCTTCAACAATTGCGGCTCGTACCGGATTTTCATGCACATAATTCAACCGATGCCGCATCATCTCCGGTTTATGAGGATCAAGATAAATGGCATGACTTCCCTCCTGCCAGAAATGATATTTCTCCACGGTTTTCAGGTACTTACCCGCAAATTCAAACCGGTATTGTATCCAGTCACGCCGCCCCTCCGGCTCAAAATCGGTTTCTTTCAATATCAAACGGGCGGTGAATTTCTTAAAATCCCGGATGATATGCGATAGCTTATGCCCTTCCCTTGCTTCTGCTACCAGGTGAAGGTGATTGGTCATTAAGCACCAGCCGAAAATGGTAAGTCCTTTATTTTCCACGCAGAAATTCAGCGAATCGGTTATGATCTGCTTGTAAACAGGACGGATAAAAATATCTACCCAACTAACAACGGTTATCGTTAAAAAGTAGCAGGCATTTTGATCGGTGATGGGGTATCTGTCGCCAGACATGTTTTGGTTTTTATTGTGTAGATTAGGCAAGTCGGAGACTTGCGACCATGGCATCCCGGTCAGAGACCGGGACGAGGAGACAGGAACAAGTGAGTTACCTTTTTCTTGCCAGCACAATAGCATTTTTGAAATGCTTTTTCTTTCCTTCCAGGTTAAATACCTCTGTATAAATAATATATATACCAACGGGAAGGCTTTGGTTCTTTTCTCCCAATCCATCCCAACGGTAGCTTCCTTTTATACCACATAAAGCATTTCGCTGCAGGTAACGAACCGCCCTTCCGGCCGCATCAAAAATGGTAATGCTGGCAACATAACCTGCTGTCGGAAACAAATAATCAATGGTCGCAAAATCATCCATGCCATCGTTATCCGGTGAAACAATTTCAGGTGTAATGGTGATAGCTCCCTGCGCCTGCAGGTCGATACGATACTGCGAATTCTTATAGGTGGGTGTTCCATATCCAACGCTGGTTGCGGCCGAATGCCAGTTATCCGGGCTTTGGGTTGCAGCATTATGATCTATCCGCTCCAGGGCAACCCCCTCCCGGTTATCGACCAGTTTAAAATGCCATTTCTCATCATAGCTCAGTTCATCTACAATGTTGCCTTGTGCATTCAATAAGATCACATCGCCTTTATCATCATTATAAGAAGGCATAGAAGCGATGGTTACAAAAGCATCCATGTTAAGACAGATAAAGTCACGTTTAACGATCGCCGGGTCTTCCGTCAGTACCATAAAATCCTGCGGAAAGAACAGATACTGATCGGCGCTCAGTTGTTTGATATTGCTGATAATACCCGCGCTGCTGCGGTTAGCAATGTATACATGTTTAAGATCGATGATGTGGTTGCTGCGGTTATATATCTCAACATAATCCGTTCCGTTTGACCTGGGGTTGAACAGTATCTCATTGATAACAACAGCCAGGCTGTCGGCTATTTCATTCAGTCCAACCCTGGCCGTATTCTTTATTCCGATATTATTATTCACACAGTCGGAAACAGCCGATACAGTAACGGTATATACTTTATTACGATCAAGCGCTGTACTCAAGCGCACACTCACTTTTTCAAACCCGGGTGAAACAGTAACAGCAGATTGCGGAATGCCAATGCCATCACTGATGCTGTAATTAGCTGCCGTAGCAGCTTTCAAACTATCCAATGGTTCGTCAAATACCAAAACAATATTCATACTGTCGGTGGCAAAAGCCCTCAACAACTGGGGCCCCGTTACATCTTTATTAACCCCATCAACAGAATTCTTTTTCCCGGGTGTTCCTCCCTTTGTATCTGTACTTGCTTTCCAGTTGCCGGATCCGCTGCAGGGATTTTGCGGATCGATCATTTCCAATGTCCAGCCCCCGTCTTTTTTCAATTCATTCTGGTACCAGGCATCGGTATAATTAACAGAATGAATGATCCTGTTTTGTGAACTGCGCAAATAAAGCAGGTCTCCGGTATTATCCAGTGAAGGAAAACCGGTGACCGAAATAACCGGGCCATATGCACTCATAACAGCCACGGCGCTGGCCGTGCAGATGATCACAAAACTATCTGGTTGCAACATATAGGAAGGCATGGGACCACTTTGGCTGGCAGCATCACCGATACGCCAGCCTGAGAGATTAAGTGGTACCGGGGAAATATTCCGCAGTTCGATCCATTCATTATTGGGTAACCCGGTCTGCGGTGTGGGGTCGGCCATCAGTTCATCAATAACAATATCGTAGCGGTTGGCAATCTGCGCATAGCTGCTGCCCGTAAGCAGCAAGGCAAAGAATAAGATAAGGAGTGTTTTATTCATATTGAACATTTTAAACCGGCAGTTGCTGCTGAACACAGGTCTTTCAAAGGATAGTTGGTTTGGACGGGCTGCGATTAGTTGGTAAATTCGCTGCTTCAAATTAATGTGTTGCAGAAAGGCCTGCAATGTTTTTTAACCAATAAAATCTGAGTAAAAAATGAAAGTTGCTGTTGTTGGCGCTACCGGGCTGGTAGGAAGCAAAATGCTCCAGGTACTGGCCGAAAGAAATTTCCCTGTTGATGAACTGATACCCGTTGCTTCTGAAAAGAGCATCGGTAAAGAGGTGAGTTTTAAGAATAAACAGTATAAGATCGTGAGCGCCGATGATGCAATAAAGGCCAAACCGGATGTAGCTATCTTTTCAGCCGGCGGAAGCACTTCGCTGGAACTGGCGCCAAAATTTGCAGCGGCCGGCATTACCGTGATCGACAACTCCAGCGCCTGGCGGATGGACCCCACAAAAAAACTGGTGGTACCTGAAGTGAATGCTGTTGTTCTCACCAAAGAAGATAAGATCATTGCCAATCCAAACTGCTCTACCATCCAGATGGTGGTGGTGTTAAAACCGCTTCACGAAAAATATAAAATAAAGAGAGTGGTGGTTAGCACATACCAAAGTGTAACGGGCACCGGCGTAAAAGCCGTTACCCAGCTGATGAATGAACGCAAAGGTATTGAAGGCGAGATGGCATATAAATATCCCATCGACCTGAATGCAATACCGCATATTGATGTGTTCCTCGACAACGGCTACACCAAGGAAGAAATGAAGATGGTGAATGAAACGAAGAAAATAATCGGCGACGACAGCATTAACGTTACCGCCACCTGCGTACGCATACCCACCATGGGCGGGCACAGCGAAAGTGTGAACATAGAATTTGAAAATGATTTTGACCTTAATGAAGTAAGAGACATTCTTTCAAAGGCTCCTGGCGTGGTGGTGAAGGATGATGTGGCCAATTTCATTTATCCCATGCCATTAACGGCATTTGATAAGGATGAAACTTTTGTGGGAAGAATAAGGAGAGATGAAACACAACCCAAAACATTAAACTGCTGGATCGTTAGTGATAACCTTCGTAAAGGCGCTGCCACCAATGCGGTGCAGATAGCGGAGTATCTATTACAAAAGGGATTGCTGTAACACCCCCTCCGCCCCCTAAAGGGGGAACCTAGCAGTAAAATAATTTCTACCTCTTTTCTCTAATTAAAAAGTGGCCTCGTTTAAAACGAGGCCACTTTTTATATTTTATTAAGACTCTCTGCTTCCAAAGTCTCCAGGTTCCCCCTTTAGGGGGCGGAGGGGGCAATCACCCAGGTCTCGTTTCCTCTCAGTAATTTATCCAGGTCACCCTTCCCTCTTTTAGCGATCACTTCATCTATCTGCATGGTCATACTGTCTTCGTAGCAGGCTCTTTCGGTTTCGTAGAACACGCCGAACGGGCGGGGAAGATGTCCTTCCAGTCTTGGATCGTCAAACATGCGTATCAGTATCTGGGCTTTGTAAAAATCCTTTTCGTCGTGTACCCAAAGATCGTCGGTGCTGGCGCCTTCAGCCAGGTCGACGATCACTGGCTTAAATCCATCTAACTTAATTCCTTTATTCTGTGTGGCGCCAAATATCAATGGTTTGCCCTGTTCCAGGAACAATACTTCATCCGGTTTTGTTTTCTTCTCCGTAAAAATTTCGAATGCCCCATCATTAAAGATGTTGCAGTTCTGGTATATCTCTAAGAAAGAAGCTCCCTTGTGTTCCTGCGAACGGATCAGCATAGCCTGGAGATGCTTGGGATCCCGGTCCATGGTACGGGCGATAAAACTGGCATCGGCTCCCATGGCCAACGCCAATGGGTTGAACGGATGATCAATACTTCCAAACGGCGTACTCTTGGTTACTTTATGCTCCTCCGATGTAGGCGAATACTGTCCTTTCGTTAACCCATATATCTGGTTATTGAATAACAGCACATTCACATCAAAATTCCGGCGCAACAAATGAATGGTATGGTTACCGCCAATGCTCAGTCCGTCACCGTCGCCGGTAACGATCCAAACACTTAATTCAGGTCTTGCAGCTTTTAGTCCGCTGGCTACGGCAGTCGCCCGTCCATGGATGCTGTGCATGCCATAGGTATTCATATAATAGGGAAAGCGGCTGCTGCACCCGATACCCGAAACGATCACGATATTCTCTCTTGGAATACCCAGCGTAGGCATCACTTTCTGCACCTGTGCCAGAATGGAATAATCGCCGCAACCGGGGCACCAGCGTACTTCCTGGTCGGTTACAAAATCCTTGGCGGTAAGCGGGGCTGGGGTGGTTACTGTATCACTCATAATACTTATAATGTTGAGTTATAAAGTTAATCAAAATAAACACTCAATAATCAATGTTCAACGTTCAATTTTCAATTTGTGACCCCGCTAACAGGCAGGTATTTTACTAATTCAACCTGGTATTTTCCTTTTTGCAGTTGAAATACTCTTCCCAACTATAGCCACCAATTCCTCCGTTTCTTTATAAATTCCCTCCAATTTAACAACTGGCTTGATCATTTCTTTTTTTAGAATAATTTTTAATGCAGTTCTGCATTCTTTCAGTTCTTTTAAGATCACACTCATTTTATGAACAAAATCCTTTGTTGATTCTGCAGCCTGTGCCTCTCCATAATTAAAGGTTGGTGAATGACAGGATCTTATCAACTGGCCTGCAATGTAGCTGCCGGCTCTTGTATTGGGTAAGACTTCTACCACATCAATCATTCGGCGGGTATAATCAACCAGCCTGTCCTCAAGATCATATTTTCTTTTGACCATATTGTCACTTTTATCCACCAAAATAGAACCATACAACTGCGATTTCCTGTACAAACCCTCTGGATCTTTCGCTTTTTTGCTCTATTTAATAATAATGCTCAATATTCAACGCTCAACTGTCAATATTCAATAAAGACAGCGTTCTACTGCTGTTAGTGTAGGGCTCATCCTGAGTATTGAACATTGATAATTGGTTATTGAACATTTCCCTTTAATTCCTCCCAGTATTCCGCCGCCCGCCGCGTATGCGGAATTACGATCGTTCCTCCAACAATATTCGCCACCGCAAATACCTCGTACATCTCTTCGGTATTAACCCCCAGCTCGTGCGATTTACCTAAGTGATACCTGATACAGTCATCACAACGAAGTACCATGCTGGCTACCAGGCCAAGGAGTTCTTTGGTCTTTACATCCAAGGCACCGGCGGCATAGGTATTGGTATCCAGGTTCCAGAGGCGTTTTATCACCAGGTTCTCTTTGCTTAAAATAACCTCGTTCATTTTAGTACGGTAATCATTGAATTCTTTTACTAAGTTGCTCATACGTTTAAAATATTAATGAACCACAAAGTTAAACCCGGCCTGTATATATTGATGAAACTGTTATAAATTGGCAGGAATAAAAAAACTGCATGAAAGCGTTTTTTAAGAAATACCAAAAAGAAGCTGCGCTCATCGCCGGGCTATTGCTGTGCCTGTTTTTCTTTTTTGTGAACCCGCTCGGACTTGATCCCAAAGCAACGCTGGTATTATCACTCGCTGTGCTCATTGTAAGCTGGTGGGTGCTGGATGCCATGCCCCTGCCGGTTGTGGCCCTGGTACCGCTTATCCTGTACCCGCTGCTGAACATCAATACGCTCAAAGAAACATCCAGGGCTTACTCCGATTCCATCATCTATCTTTTCATGGGCGGTTTCTTCCTGGGTATGGCCATCGAAAAATGGAACCTTCACAAACGGATCGCACTAAGGATCATCCGGTTCACGGGCACCAATGGAAACAATATCATTCTTGGTTTTATTCTTTCCACCGGTTTTATAAGTATGTGGCTCAGCAATACCGCCACCACCATGATGATGTATCCCATCGGCGCCTCGGTGATCCATGTCATCAGCAAGCACGCCCATCCGCAGGCAAACATCAAAAACTTCTCCCTCACGCTGATGATGTCGCTGGCCTATGCCAGTAATTTCGGCGGCATCGCTACCATCATCGGCACGCCGCCCAATGTGGCCTATATATCGCACCTGAACGCCCACTATAAACATGGTATTGATTTCCTGAACTGGCTGCTGCTTTGCATGCCGCTGGCCATTGTACTCCTTTTTACCCTTTACCTGGTGATGGTGAAATGGCTTTACCCCAACCACCTGGCGCACAGCCTGGAAGGAAAACTTTACATCGAAAGCGAGTTGGAGGAGATGGGAAAATTATCCCGCCAGGAAAAAAGAGTGCTGGCTGTTTTTGCGGGCACCGCCTCTTTATGGATCACCAAAGACATCATCAACGCGTCGCAGAAACTCATTCAGCT
>ERZ795061.2639-NODE-2639-length-16191-cov-7.805280_pt1 | contig 16191 bp, 12 predicted proteins | sample MGYA00375145_ERZ795061 | MGnify/ENA primary metagenome ERZ795061 (study PRJEB30190, sample SAMN05720144) | anaerobic digester metagenome | isolation source: active sludge of municipal wastewater-treating anaerobic digesters | place: USA | collected 2014-12-22 ... | reverse complement strand
TTTTTGAGCTCTTCGGGCGAGAGGCCGGTGGTTTTCATGATGAATTCGTCGCTCATACCTTCGCTTTTCAGGGCTCTGGCGATCTCTTTGGCTTTTTGCGTGGCGCCCTCTTTTGTATAGGTGCTACGCAGAAGGATTTCGTCGATTCTGGCGCGTTCGCGGTCTTCCATGCGGATGCGCATGGCTTCGTCAGCGTGCAGTTTTGTGTGTTCAGTAAGTGCCATGGCCATCTCCTCCTCGTCAGGAAATACTTTGGTCAGGTCCACCTTCATTCTAGCATAGGCCTTGGAAAACTTCATCAGATGCAGCCACTTTTCGAACGGGCTCTGCAGCTCGTGCGGCTTTTTCCGGTTGAATCTCGTCAGATCGATGTAGTGCAGCGACATTGTCGGTGGCAAGGTCAGAGAATTGTCAGTATTGCGGAAGTCGAAGATTTCCTGAACCCGTGTTGATTCTTTAAACAGATTGAAGTCGAGAATAGAAATGCTTATAGCCGGCGTCAGTTCGCAGAATTCTTCGCCTTTTTTTGCCTGGGCCGCGTACAGAGCCGCCACATAAAAGGCGGTACGCTGAATGTAACCTTTGCGCTGCCAGACCTGTGCTTCAACCTCATACCAGTTGCTCTTTTCGTCTCTTACCTTGATATCGACTACGCTTTTTCTGCTGTCGACGAAGCGTGCCGGGTTAAACGGGTTGAGATAATGAATTTCGACGATCCGGTCTGCGCCCTCAAGATGCAGAAGCGCATTCAGCAGGCTGCGAAGAATTTTTTCGTGCCCCGGCTGGTTGAAGATCCACTGAAATGCGAGATCGTTGAGCATAGAATAGGTTTTCACGGGCTGCTCCCTGATTTAAATTCAGAAGCAGAGAAATTTGTGCGCTGCTTCTACAGATAAATCAAATGAAAACCAGAAAAGGGAAAAAAATAAAATCAGTAATCTCACTTCTCAGCCAGGCGGGCGTAGATGGCGGCGAGGAAAAGGAGGGCGAGGGTGTTGAGGCCGAGCCAGATTTTGGCGACGAGGCCGCGCATGAAGAGGTAGTGCGGGTAAAAAACGATCAGCGGATTGGGGCTGGCGTAGGCATCCCAGGCGAGGTGACTGGCGACGCCGAGGGTCAGGCCGAGCAGAAGCAGGGAGGCGCGGCGGTTGCGGGCTGCCGGGCTCAGAAAAAGGGGTATGAAAAGCGAATGGGTGAGAAAAAAACGGTGCCAACGGCCGCCGAGCAGCAGAATATCCCAGTCTGAGACTGGATAATGCAGAAACTGGTAATAATAGTTGCCAGCTTTCGATAAAACCGGCAGCCTGGCGGGCAGAAAGAACAGTGCCGAACTGCCAGCCAGCAGACCCAGCACCAGCAGCGGTGTAAAATCTTCGCGGCGGCATCTGAGCCTGAAGAAAACGCCCAGAAACAGCAACCCGCAGAGAAAATGGTTCAGCCCGTCAGGAAAATATGAAAAATTCATCGTTTATTGATCACTGTATGTCGAAAGCATAATCCCTTTGGGGCAAGGCGGCCAGACTGATAAACCAGGCCGGTGAATCTGATCAATTATGTTTGCGTGGTTCTCTGTCATATGTGAATTGGTTATGCGCTATCCCCGAGTTGATGTATACAGCTTGCAATCGGGAAACTTTTCTTGACCGCCGGATACCCGTTACCCGCATTCGCGAGTGCGGGCTTTGCATGTATGGCGTGGAGTCTATTGGTTTTGCATGTTTAATGCTGACATACCAGCAGTAATAAATCAATAATCAGCAAAAAGGGTTTTACAAGACTTTTCTGCAATGATCTAACAGGCTGTTGGCCGCTTTATTTTGTTTGCAGGGCATCGGCATAGGCAAACAGCGCCGGTGAGCCGCCGGTATGCCAGAAAAGCACTTTTTCGTGCTTTTTGAAAGTGCCGTTGCGGATCAGGCCGATCATGCCGGCCAGAGCACGGCCGGTGTAGACCGGGTCGACGAGAATCCCTTCGTGCCGGGCACAAAGATTGATAGCTTCGCGTTCGGCTTCGCCGATGACGGCGTAACCAGCGCCGGTAAAGTCTTCGTTCAGATTCAGATCGGCTTCGCTGAAATGATGGTCGAGCCGCAGCATCTGCCCGGCGGAATTCGCCAGCTCGATTATCTGCTGCCTGAAAGACTTGTCAGCACTTCCGACCTTGTCGATGGCGATGCCGGTAAGCCGGCAGGGCATTTTTAACAGCTCGCGACCGATCATCAGGCCGGCGTGGGTGCCACCCGAGCTCGATGCAAACACGATGTGGTCAAAATCCATGCGCATTGCCGCAGCCTGCTCCTGCAGCTCACGCAAACCCTCGACAAACCCGAGGGCGCCGATTTCGTTAGAGCCGCCGTATGGCACGATGAACGGCCGCCGACCGCGGGTTCGTAACTCTTCGGCAATGCGCGGAATATCTTCGCCCTTGCGGTGCTCACCGGCCCAGTGAATTGTCGCGCCGAGCAACCCGTCGAGCAGTAGATTGCCGTTGGCGGTCGCTGGCGCTGAACCGCCCAGAACCAGATGACAGGCCATGCCCATTTTTGCGGCGGCGGCGGCTGTCTGGCGGCAGTGGTTCGATTGAATGGCCCCGGCCGTTATAAGCGTGTCAGCCTCTCTGGCAACCGCCGCGCCGACGAGGTATTCAAGCTTGCGGGTTTTGTTGCCGCCAAGTGCCAGGCCTGTCAGGTCGTCACGTTTGATAAACAGGCGCGGCCCGCCAAGGGCGGCGGCCAAGTTTTTCAGCTCATGCAGCGGGGTCGGGAAAAAACCAAGTGATTGTCGCGGAAATTCAAAATGCTGCATGATCGGAGGCTCCTTGCAATTGTTTGAGACAGCTGTATTCTAACCCTTGTTACATCAGAATCGGTGATTTCATCAACTCATGTGTGACAGTGGACCAGCGGTTGTCATCAGAAATATCTGGTTGCTGGCGGGTATGATTATGTCATAAATTTTCGGCCAGAACAAATAGGTGATGTTTGTTAACTATTTCACTTGCCAATGCCGGTACACTGTTGTAAAATCCTGCGCTGCCTTTTTCAAAGCACAAATCACGATCAAACTTACCAGTCACAGGAGTAAAAAATGAGTTCAGCCAGTTCAGCTTCCGACATGACCGCCAATCCCGCACCTCTTGGCCTTCTTGCCTTCGGCATGACCACCGTTCTGCTCAATATCCACAACGCCGGTTTTTATGAACTCAATTCAATGATTCTTGCCATGGGTATTTTTTATGGCGGCATGGCTCAGATCGTCGTCGGTATCCTTGAATGGAAGAAAAACAATACCTTCGGCATGACCGCTTTTGCCTCTTATGGTTTTTTCTGGCTGACCCTGGTTGCTCTGCTGGTAATGCCGAAGCTTGGCCTGGTAGAAAGCACTTCGAATAATGCCATGATCTGCTACCTCAGCATGTGGGGAATCTTCACGCTGCTTATGTTCATCGGAACCCTGAAGATGTCGCGGGCTCTGCAGTTCGTCTTTGGTTCGCTCACCATACTGTTTTTTATGCTCGCAATCGGCGATGCTACCGGTGACACGACTTTCAAGCACCTGACCGGTTATGAGGGCATTATCTGTGGTGCATCTGCGATATACACCGGCATGGCTCAGGTTCTCAACGAAGTTTATGGCCGCACCGTAATGCCGCTTGGAAATCCGGCAACAAAGTAACTAAAGAAGACGAAAAACAGTTCAACCGGCTGTCTAATCGCGTTTTTAAGTAATTTTCCGGCCTTATTTTTTGCCAGGTCGCGTGTCCCCTGACTGTTTGCTGTTTTTTTTGACGATTGTGAACTTAAAAGGCACAATTACTTTACGGAAGCGGGCGGTTCTGCTATATTGCTGCGGTACATAGCGGCTCGTAACTAATACATCCCGAAGGGGAGGTTTTTGCCTTGAACAGGAAAAAGGAACAGGTTGTAATCACCGTGCTCGGCGCCAACAAGCCTGGCATTCTCGCCGGTATAACCCGCGCTATTGCAGATTCAAATGTCAGCGTCGAAGACGTCAGTCAGAAGATCATGCAGGATCTGTTTGCTCTGATGATGATGACAGATTTCTCTTCTGCAAACTGCAGCTTTGAAGACTTTCAGAGCCGTATGCAGACAGTTTCTGAACAGCTGCGCGTCAAGGTTTTCATTCAGCACGAAGACGTTTTTCGATTCCAGCACCGGCTGTGATGGAGGCCCGCAATGCTTTTTTCTCTTGAAGAAGTCATCGAAACCATCAGTGCGGTAGGTGTCGAAACCTTCGACATCCGCACCATCACCTGCGGCATCAACCTGATGAGCTGCGCCGACTCAGACGTGCACAAATGTGCCGCCAAGGTCTACGAAAAAGTCGTGCGTGTTGCTCATGATGTGGTGCCGGTTGCCCGCAAACTCGAAAAGAAATACGGGATTCCGATCGTTAACAAGCGCATTTCGGTTACCCCGGTATCGTTTCTGGCCGGCGCTTTCACCGAACCGACTGCCGTGCCGGTCGCCGAAGCCCTCGACAAGGCTGCTAAAGAACTTGGCATCGACTATGTTGCCGGCTTTTCGGCTCTGATACCGAAAGGCATCACCCGTGGCGACCAGATTCTGCTCAATTCGATCGCCGATGCGCTCTGCTGCACCGAACGCGTCTGCTCGAGCGTTAATATCGGCAGTTCACAGGCCGGTATCAACATGGACGGCGTCTACCGTATGGCCGAAATCGTTAAAGAAGCGGCCGAGCGCTCACGCGACAAAAACGGCCTCGCCTGCGCCAAACTCGTGGTTTTCTGCAACGCCGTCGAAGACAACCCGTTCATTGCCGGCTCATTCATGGGCCCCGGCGAAGCCGAAGCGATTCTCAACGTCGGCATTTCAGGCCCCGGTGTTGTGCGCGCCGCTTTGCAGAATTCAACCCACCTCAATTTTGGCGAACTTTCTGAAGTTATCAAAAAGATCAGCTTTAAAATTACCAGAACCGGTGAGCTGGTCGGCCGCGAAGCTTCACGCCTGCTCGGTATTCCGTTCGGCATCATCGATCTGTCACTCGCTCCGACCCCGGCCGAAGGTGACTCGATCTCTGACATTCTCGAACTGATGGGCCTCGAAAAAACCGGTTGTCACGGCACAACCGCCGCGCTTGCCATGCTCAACGACGCGGTCAAAAAGGGCGGCATCATGGCTGCAACCTACGCCGGCGGTCTTTCGGGCGCCTTTATTCCGGTTACCGAAGATGCTGGCATGTGCCGCGCCATCGAGGCCGGTGCTCTCAACATTCAAAAACTCGAAGCCATGACCTGCGTCTGCTCGGTCGGCCTCGATATGGTAGCCATCCCCGGCGACACCCCTGTTGATGTCATAGCCGGCATTATTGCCGACGAAGCTGCGATTGGTATGATCAACCACAAGACGACCGCGTGCCGTCTGATTCCGGTGCCCGGCATGCAGGCCGGAGACGTAGTCGATTTCGGCGGTCTGCTCGGAAAAGGCCCGGTCATGGAAGTCGGCCGACATTCTCCGGCTCTGTTCGTGCGGCGTGGCGGGCGTATTCCGGCTCCGGTGCACAGCATGAAAAACTGATCTCTGGCGATTAATGTAGAACAGCCCTGAAACTATCGTTTCAGGGCTGTTTTCTGTAACGGATGAACACAGAAAAAGAAAGAGAAACACAGGCCACGGATGAACACAGGTAGACGCAGATCTGTGGAAAATAGAATGCCTGTGAAATAGGATATCTGGTGAAAATTCGCGATGAAATTGGGCTTAGAGCATTAATAGCAGCGGTTTTTCTGCTGCTGGTGATGCTGCCGGTCCTTTTTATCGGCGCCGGGCTGCGGCAGATAGATGACGAAGCCAGAAAAAACCGTCTGCAGCTCGCCGAGCAGGAACTGAAGAACGAAGCACGTGAATTTCAGGCCGATCTCAACGCCCGCCAGCATATCGAGAAGATAATCAAGAAAGCCGAGCGGCGTGCGGGGTTGTCGTCACCATCCCTTGAACGGCCGAAATTTCCGCCCGGTGTTGACCCGCAGATTTTTCAGGCCGGCACCATCGACGAACTGAGGGCGCTTTATCGAGACATGAGCGGTGTCGAACCATTGATGATGGTGGCCTTCAGCGCCGATGTATATAACATCTGGAAATGGTTCTCGCCGGCTCTGGATGATATTGCGCCGCAAGATCGTGAAAGAGTCGGGCAGATACTCAGCATGACACTTGCCGAGCAGGCCGGAGATTTTGTCAGAGTTGATGACAGCAGACCTGATGCCGAACAGCGTTATTGCGAAACCTTGAGGCTGGCTTCAGATGCTGATGAAGGGCTGACTCCGAGCTACTTTAATGTCATGGGCCGGCTGTTTTCTGATATGATTTACCCATTGCCCTTTCAGGGCGGCTGCTACGAAACCGCAACCAGAAAACTCGGTGAATGCAGGCTTTTTGCCTATTACCGCCGCGTCAAAGACGGGCCGAAGATCATGGGTGGCTATTTTGTGATGTTCGCCGGCAGTGCTTTTCCGCCGAAAAAGATGCTGAAAGACGCGCTCAAATACAATGCCGGAGGCTTTATCAGAACTTATCTGAACCGGCCGCCAATTGATGCGGGCAAAGCCATATTGTGCGGGAACCGGCTGACTGTCGAGTCAGCGGTTCCGATAGAACTGATCGGCTATAATTCGCTGTTCAGCCGCCAGATCAAACTGCCGGCGGGCCTGCAGACTACATACGATATTTCGGCCATAATGGCCGAATCAGCCGCATTTAACCGATCTCTACAGTTTACTCAGCAGCTGCTGTTTCTCTTCTGTCTTTTTGTTTCGGCGTATTTCGTTCTGTTCGGGTTTCCGGCTGTCGTGAGGCTGCGTCTGCGCATGCTGCTTTCGATCAGCCTGGCGGTTCTGATGCCATATACGATTCTCGGTCATGTTTCCCTGCGTCTGCTCGACCGCAGCGAGAGCCTCGGAAGCTTCGAATTGCGTGCCGATGCCGAGGGGCAGATGCAGAAGCTGCACAGCTACTACAACGACCAGCGTCAACAGCATCTTTTACAGATGCTGAAGATCAAGAACCGCCTGATAAATGTGGCCGCCCTGAGCGGCTCCGAAATAATCAGCCTGCATGCCCACAACGTGGTGGTGCCCGGCACATTCGTTGATTTTTACTTTTTTCGCAATGATGGTATTGGCAGGTCTTTCAAGGCACGTAATATCACAGATCTTGAAATGTCGAAGCTGGAGCAGTTGCTTTCGGTTAAATTTCTCGAAAACCTGGGTTGTCTCGACACTCAGGCCCCGCCGATCAAAAAGCTGCAGCAGATGACCAGCGTTGCTGACGGAATGATGGACACACTGCGCCGCGATTATTTTGACTACCGGGTTTTGAAATATGAAGCCAACGAAACCATGGATATGAACCGATTTGATGATTTTTCGCGGGCGATCTGGTTTCTGATTCCTGACTCTGGTAACAGCCCGGTTAAGATTCGTGCCATGGCTTCGACCAATGTCAGCAATCTCAATTTCATCATCTACAGCCCCTATGAATTCGATCCGGGTATTTTTTCCGGCACTTCTGGCCGCAATCAGCACCATTTCCTCATGGGTCACCGACGGCATGACGACATGGTGCTGCGCTGGTGGCCAGACCATGTCAGCCCTGACCACAACCTGAAGGTTCTGCTCGACAAGGCCGCCGCCGGGCGTGTCAGCACCGGAGAACTCACCGGGTCCGCCGGTTATTACCGCTACGAAAAGCAGCGTTTCAGCGAAAGCGATCTGATGGTTTATGCCGGCATTTCAACAAGTTCGCCCGATTTGATGGTCGCTCTGGTTGCCCGGGCGTTTCCGTTTCTGCTGCTGGCCTTTGCCCTGACTTCGCTGCTGCTGTTCGCCGACGCTCTTGAAGCGCTTTTCATTAACCCGGTTAAAGGCATTGGGCAGGCAGCCGCCGCAGTTGCGGGCGGTGATTACCACAATCGCCTTGTGCTCGAAAAGACCGACGAATTTTCTCTGCTCGCCGACGCATTCAACGACATGACCAACGGTCTGGCGCAGCGCGAAAAAATGCGGCGTTTCGTTTCTGAGGACCTTTACGACCGTCTTGGCGTTGCAACTGGCCTGAACGAGATGACTTCGGTGCAAAGTTCGCGCGTCACGATGCTTGCCTGCGACATTCGCGGTTTCACCACTCTCAGCGAGCAGCATGACCCGCAACAGATCGTCAGTCTGCTCAACGACTATTTCACGCGCATGGAAACCGCCATCAAAAGCCAGGGCGGTGTAATCGAGCGCTTCGTTGGCGATGCGGTAATGGCGGTTTTTTACTCAGGCGGGGAAAAGCCGGCCGAAGTCTGTGCGGCTGAAGCGGCTCTCGCAATGCGGCAACAGCTGGCCGCCCTGAACCAGAAACGCCTTGCACTTGGCCTTTTTACGGTCGAAAATGGCATTGGCATAGCGACCGGTGAGGCGGTATCTGGTATCGCAGGCCGTGAGGGCGGCCGCATGGTTTTTGCGGTTCTCGGCGAGGTCACGCAGCGCGCCGAAACCCTTGAAGGCCTCACAAAATCAACTTCTTCAAAAATTCTGGTTTGTGACGAAACCGGGAATCGGCTTACGGCACTCTTTGATTTCGGCATCTCTCTCGATACGCCGGGCGGGCCGGCTTTTGAGCTTTGTGCCCGCCGCGGATCAGGAGGCAGCAATGGCTGAAAAAAATATCAGCATTCGCCGCCGCCTGTCGCTGAGTTCGCTCGCTTTGGCCTGGTTCACGGTTTTTGCGGTGCCGGCGGTTCTTCTGCAGATCAGTCTTAATTACCTGTTTGAAATTACCCTGCAGGCCAACCGTCAGGCTGCAATTGCCACCCTTTCGGGCGAAATGAACAGTTTCAGGCGTGACCTTAAAGCCGAAGCTTTTGTTGAAAGAAAGCTCAATGCTTTCTTTGCCGGTTACAGCGACTTTCACAGCGGCGCTTCGGCAACCGCTGAGATTCTGCAGCACACGACCGGTCTCAAACTCGCCACTGTCGTTACGCACGCGGCAGATTTTAACGATATCGATATCATTATCGCTGCGCATGTGCAGAGGCAATTGCCGGTTCTGCCGCGTAACCTGCTGCGGCGCTACCTTGCCGCGATCAACCAGAACCCGGTCGGTGCTGACCGACGGGCCCGCAAAGATGCCGATACTTTTCTGCGGCGCCAGTTTGGTCTGATTTCCGAAATTCCGCTCGAACCTGGCCGCGTCTGCCGCGTAGTTTCGGCAAAACTCGAAGGGCCGGCTTTCTTTTTCTACCAGCCGTTATGGCAGAAAGCTGGCAATCAGCGAAAAATCGCCGGTGGCTGCCTGGTGGTTCTGCGTGGCTGTGACCTCGATCAGCGGCAGATTTTGTCTGATGCTGTAAAATTGCAGGCCCGCGGCATCAGGCGTGGTTTCAGCCGCCTCAAGGTCGCTCTCGATGGCGACAGACCGCAGACGCGAAAAATCATGACTGACTATCTCGCTGACGCAGATGGCCAGCACATGGTGTCGACCTTCCCCGATACCGTCATTGTCGACCTGATTCAGGCCGGTGGGCTGGTTCCGAAAAATCTCGAAAAGGTTCTCGCTCGTCTGCCGCTGCTCAAGGTCTCTGTGCCCATGCCTGAGTTGCAGCATCCGCTTGCCGGCCGCGCACTGCTGATCTTTACCCTTGCCCGCCTGCTGGCGTGTGTTGGCGCCGTATTTCTGCTGCGGCTGTATTTTTTTGGCATCGATTTCAGAATGGGAATCAGGCCCAAGGTGCTTCTAGGCACTGCCGTAATGCTGCTTCTGCCCGTCTCTCTACTTCTCGCCGGCCTGATTACCTGGAACCAGTTCAACCGGGTATATGGCTGGTATCAGGCTGAAGAGCTGCAGAGACTTTATTTTAACGAGCTTTATGACGGGTTTTCCCACTATCTTGCCGCTCTGCAGAAGCATACGCTGCAGGTCGCTTCCAGGCTTGAAAACATGCGCGGCAGCAATGAAGAGGCATATCTGCAGGTTCTCAGAGAGGGTCTCGAAAACTCGGTTGCTTCAGATCTTTTCTTCGACCTCGATGCGGGCGGTCGCCTGCACGCCAGCTCGACCAGATTCTACCGGCCTCTGTTAAAAGAAGAGGAATCTGGTCGTCGACTGGTGTCTTCGGCCATTCTCAACGCCTTTGACCGCAGCGGCAATTTTGTAATGAACCAGACAAGGGGCAAGGAGCGGGAGCCCGGCACTGTCGATGCGTCTTTCGTGAACGAAATCGGTAACCGCTGGGGGCGGCCCTTTAAAATGATGCGCATGAATACCGGCAACCGTTTTTCGACTGCATTCGTTTTTAACGCTGATAAATACAGCCTTTTCGGGCTGCTGTCGTTCAATTTTTACGATAACAACATGATTCGCGACTATATTGTGAATTATTTCAGGCCTTCAGAAAAATTTGACCGTGTTTCCGGGCGTTTCTTCGAAGTTGTGCGTGGCGATGCCGGTTACCATCTGGTGAGCCTGGCTGATGGCCGAACTCTGCGTAACGCCGATCTGCTCGAAAAGATCGATCTGGCCGAAAACGTCGAAGGTTTTGTCTGGCGCGAAAATGAAAGGAACCTGCTGCAGGTGCGCTGGTTCAACGATTATCCGCTGGTAATGCTGGTCGGCTCGGAAGTTTTCGCGGGCGGGTCGGCAACCTGGGCTCTGCCCGGTATGCTGGTTGGCTATGGCCTGTTGCTGCTGCTCTTTGTCTATCTGGTATTCGAACTTATCTATCTGCGGCCATTGCGCGAGTTCATCAGGGTGACCGGCGAGGTTGGCTGCGGCAATCTGCAGACCGGTGTGCAGTTGCAGGCCAGCGATGAATTTGGTGACCTGAAAACCGTGTTCGTCGGCATGATTCACGGCCTTGAGCAGCGCCGCAAGCTGGCGCATTTCGTCTCTCAGGATGTTCTGACCGCCGTCGAAAGTGATTCTGACGCTGATATGGCCCCTGGCGGGGTGAGGGTGGCGGCTACCGTCGTTTTCATGCAGCTGCAATCCGGTATTTCTGGCCACCAGGCTTCGCCCGAAGAGCGTTTTGCCATTCTTGGCCGATTCATCGGTGAAGCCGACGCCGTTGCCCGTTCCTGCGGCGGGGTTATTGACAAGGTTATCGAAAATACGCTGATGCTGGTTTTCCGGTCGGCCACCGCCGGCGAAAATCACAGCCTGCAGGCCTGCCGGGCTGTGCTCGAACTGGCATACGTCATGCGTGATGCCGGTTATTATATACGCGCCGGCGTTGCCAGCGGCAATGTCGTTTCTGGTCGCATTGGCTCGCGGCTTGGTAAGCTCGATTACACGGTCATCGGTGACACGGTAAATCTGGCGGCAAGGCTGAAGACTGAGGCGGCGAAGGCCGGCACCACCGGCATCGTCGTTGCCCCTTCCACGATCAGGGGCTTAAGGGGCCAGGGCCGCGTCGCCTTTATCGAACGCGTCGAAGTCAAGGGCAAAAGCCGAGAATACCCGCTTTACGAGCTTCTCGAGCTGCGCTGACTTTTTTGAAGCAGTGATCTGCTGATTGTCTGACATTATCCATATTTTGCCGGTGGTGGCGATTTTACCCGCCTGACTTTCGGCAGAGGCGGAAACAGGCGGAGGCAGTCGATGCTCAGGCCGGCAAACTGCGCAATCTCGATCTGTGCCTGATCGTCATAAATGTCTTCGCGCCCGAATAACCCGTCTTTGCCAAGCTTGTAGACCCGAATCAGGCGGTCGACGGGGTGAACCAGCCAGAACTCTTTAACACCGGCCTGCTCGTAGATTCGGCGCTTGATGATATTGTCTTTCGATGACGTTGACGGCGAGATGATCTCGACTACCAGGTCGGGTGCGCCGACGATGCCGCGTTCTTCGATTTTCTTCGGGTCGCAGACTACCATGATATCAGGCTGGATCACTGTAAAAATTTCGTCGTTCTTCTTTGCGCTTTTTGTCAGAATCACATCAAAAGGCGCACATACCACTTTGCATGATTTGTTTTCGAAATAATTGGCAAATTGTCTGCCCAGCTCCATCGATATGATTTGATGTGTAAAACTCGGTGAAGTCATATCAAACACTTCACCGTCGATTATCTCGTAGCGCTTGTCGTCATCCCAGGTCAGATAGTCGGCATAAGAATACCGCTCCTGCTTTTTCTTGGCCGATCCCGTCATTTACAAACCTCCGCCCGGCATTTTTTCCATTATACCAATCATAAAAAAAAGATGCTCAAATAAAATGCCCGCCATTCCCGCGCAGGCGGGAATCCATCTGACGACTATGTGCAAGAACTAAGTAGAATTTGTATTATACAACACCTCGACTGAGCGACTGTTAAAGGTTCTTCTACTGTGGGCGCGCTAAGAGTGGGCGGGCAGTTTGATGCCGGCGAAAAGCTTCGGGGCGTCGATGGTCAGGCCGGGCAGGGTTTTTACCCCGATTGTGGCGGTGTGGTCGTAGATGTCTTCGCGGCCGAACAGGCCGTCTTTGCCGAGGCGGTAGATGCGCACCAGGCGGTCGACGGGGTGAACCAGCCAGAACTCTTTAACCCCGGCTTTTTCGTAGATTGAGCGTTTGAGAATGTTGTCGCGCGCGGCGGTCGAGGGCGAGATGATCTCGACGATGAGGTCAGGGGCGCCGAATACTCCCTGCTGTGTGATTTTCTTTTCATCGCAGACGATCATAATATCGGGCTGCAGAACCGTGGTGATCTCTTCGGCTTTTTTATTCTGGCGCGCCAGCACCAGGTCGAATGGCGCGTGCAAAACCCGGCAGGGCTTGTCTTCAAGAAAATTGGCGATCTGTCTGAACAGTTCGCCGCTGATCACCTGATGATCCAGGGTTGGACCGGTCATGTCATAGACATCACCGTCAATGATTTCGTAACGTTTGTCGTCGTTCCACTTCAGATAGTCTGCATAAGAATATTTTTCAGGCTTTTTGCGTTTGGCACCGACCATAGGTTGCTCCAGTTTTTTAGTCAGGTGGTTTTAATCGCTTGGAATCAGTAGGGAGAGTATTTGAAGAAATCGTCATCCTTCTGGAAAGGCATATAACGATAGCGGTACAGCTGTACAATTTTTCGATTGAACATTATTTTGCATTCTGCGATAAGTTGAGCTGAAAAAGTTGCCAGAACGGTGGCTTTATCGTCTGAGTAATGAAGGAATCTGCCCTGAGATTTGATAACGTATTTTTCCGGGTCGGCGACAGCTGTAGTGCTTGCGGCCGGAAAAGACGTAACTCTGAAGAAGTAAGGCGGGCTGGCAGCCTGTTCATTGATTTTATAGAGGTCAAGCGTTTCATTGAGAAAGAGCCAGTCGGCGGGCACTGAGGCGACCTTATTCACTTTTGTCGTTGTCCAGGCTGCATTTAAAGAGGTCCAGTCCGAAAGACTGGTAGTGGAAGCAATGATGTATGTTCTGCTGGCAACCGCGTTGACATCGTTGATGAACATAGATTTATTGCTCTGGGCGATGGCAATAGCGTAGCTGATGCCCGAAAAAGCAGCGTCCATGGCGCGGTCTGAATTGTCAACCATGCCCTGCACTTCGACTTCTGTCTGCACCATTTTCATGTAGGCAGTAGAAACCGTCATCAGCAGACCGAAAATCAGCATGATCATGATAATGCCGGCCTGACCGCGTTTTTTGTTTTCTTTCTCCATGTTCAGCTTCCTGTTCCGGCGGCCGGGGCTGTCAGCACTATGCTTTCGCTGCTGACGATTTCACGGTCAAAAATATCGATGTTGCCGTCAGGGGTTCCTGCCGGCCCGCTGATATCTTCGAGAGCCTCTTCATCGCTGCGTATCTGCAGATAAATTTTGAGAGTCCAGGTAGAGATTCTTTCTACCTGAAAGAAACTGACGTTTCTGGCTATTGTCATGGCGTGGCTTGCTGTGATCGCAGCTGTTGTCAGACCGTCTATCTTTCGATCCAGTTTACCCAGATTTTTGTCAAGAGAAAACGATACGCTGGCATTACCGGCAGAAGGAATACGGTAGGTAAGTGTTGCTGCAATCTCGATTGAGCTTGAAGCCGGCGGTAATGAGATCAAAGTTGTCTTCATCATATCCTGTCTGGCCAGGTCGAATGCCATTCTGGAGTAGTTTTTGGCCGCGATTTTAGTCTGGCCTTTCTGCCAGACGAGCGAACCATACTGAATATATGCAATTACCGAGACCAGCATCATCGTCATGACGATGGTTGCAGTAAGCACTTCAACCAGAGAAAAGGCTTTAGTATTAAAAATTTTGGCTGTTTTTACCATAGAACATCCGGATCTTGATCGCCGTCATCATCGACTGCATAGGATTCTGAGGATAACACGCCCATTGCGTTGAGATACACTCTTATCCGTGAACTTCCGTATTCAAAGAGAATATGACATTCAGGCAGAAGATTTTTGCTGGTCTCCCCGATAGTTCCGGCGATTCCGGTTACCAGATAGCCGTCGGGCCAGAAATAAATAGTTCGATTGGCAAGGTAGTTATTTCTGGTAACAGTTACTCCTGGGTCGATTTCAATTTCCTCGAAGTCAAGCACACTTTCCCAGTTGGCACTGTAGAAATCATTGGCAGGATCGGGAATGCCATTAATAAGATCAGGGTGTGTAAGATCGCTGTAATAACCGATATGCATCTGGATTTTATATGTGTCACCGCCCGGTGAAAAAATCATGCGATGCAGTGCCTGCTCCTGCATTGCCCGGTATTTGGCCATGCGAATGTTTTGCACCATTACCTCGGCCACCGCTTTAATACGTTCAGAAGAATAAAAATTGGCCGCGCCCGGCAGCACAATGCTGCTGACCACCGCAATAATTGCCATGGCAGTCATGACTTCCATCATGGTGAAAGCTTTTCGCGCGCGCAACACAAATAGTTCAGACAATGGTGTTTTCATGGTGTGAATTTCCAGATATTTGCATCGCCTCCGGTTGAATGGTTTGTCGCGCCTCCAATCAGGTAAATTGCCGACCCGCATGGCACGGCGGTTTTTGCAAAGTTTTTGGCTATGGCCATTGTGCCGAGTGATCTTACTGTCTTTGTTTCCGGGTTCCAGGCGACGGCATCATTTAACGGAGTTGCACCGACAGATGCGCCGATAGAACCACCGAACATAAAAATCTCATCGCCGAATGAGCAGGCGGCAGCATTGTCACGTTGTAACATAGAACCGTTGGCTGGAAATTGGGTCATATTATTCAGCATGATATTGGTCCAGGAATTGGTGTTGAAGTCAAAGACATCGACGCTGTTCAGCAGCGTTGAACCGCGCCTGCCGCCAACGCGATAAAGCTTGCCTTTATGCCATACGAGCGAATGGTAGGCTCTGTCATCAGTGCCGGCGGCTCCGTTTTCCAGCGGAAATTTGGGCAGAGACCTGCAAATCCCGATTGATTGATCGTTTGGTCCGTTATAATTGTCTTTGCCATGGGGCCAGTAAACAAGAACCGTGCTGGTCGCACCCCCGCCAACCACAATTCCGTAAGGGGTCGTGCAGGCCGCTCCATCAGTTGTCTGTGTTTCGCCACGCATGTCGGTCATTGTTTTGGTCATAACCGGCTTGTTTGATGCTGCGGTTGCGGGCATGGAGCTGAAAAACTCTATCTCCCATGCTTTGATTTCGCTTGTCCAGGAATCATTACATACAAGTCGGTAGTGTCTGTAAGAGTTTGGGTTGGTTACATGATAAGTGTTCCAGGCAGTATTGTCTGGATTAGTATTTGTGGCGGCACCATTAATATTGAGCGTTGACCATGAAACTCCGTCTGTGCTGTATTGAAATAAGAAATTTTTGATTCCATCGTTGGCATTTTCGCAATGAATTCTTACAATATCAATGTTGTCAGGTGTTCCAAGATCAAGTGCAATCCAATGCGGAAATCCGGAAGCTGTGTTTGTATCCCACTTGTCAGTATCATTGACATTGCCGTCGAACACCTTGCTGCCGTAATCGCTGCCGCCATGGGCTGACCATGAAACGACTTTAGTGCCAAAAGTGGCTTTTTTATTTGCAGCATCGACTGTACCTGCTCCCAGCGGTGAAATCCGTCGAACATCGGTGTTAACCAATTTTATTTCTTTTATGGTTCTATATGTTCCTCCATGGTTTGTGTTAACAGTGAATCTGAAAAATTTATACATGCCTGGGTTCGTTAAAGATACAGGGTGGTCTAAGGTGTTGATTGG
>ERZ795061.2623-NODE-2623-length-16251-cov-7.436651_pt1 | contig 16251 bp, 14 predicted proteins | sample MGYA00375145_ERZ795061 | MGnify/ENA primary metagenome ERZ795061 (study PRJEB30190, sample SAMN05720144) | anaerobic digester metagenome | isolation source: active sludge of municipal wastewater-treating anaerobic digesters | place: USA | collected 2014-12-22 ... | reverse complement strand
CTGCGATCTGGAAAATCCAAACATCATTTGCGCCACCAGAGATAACGATACTGGTTGGTACAGTAACATTGCTTGACCATTTGTAAAGCCCTGGGGTAAGTGTCTTACCGCCAATATTACCAGTTCCCAGTTCAATAAAATCAGGTAGAACCCTTCCGGACGCATCATTGTATGCGGTGATCATATTATTGACTGTTGTTGTTAAATTGGTAGGTGTTGGTGCAGCCATATCTGCTGCATATAATTTTCCGGTTACCTGTGTCGATGTTGCGAAGCCTGTAGAATTTGTCAAGGCTAATCCTGTAATATAAGAAGTAGCAGCTGGACTAAGACCTAAGTCACCGGTAATGGCGGAAGTTGAAGTATTGTTTATGGCTGTTTTGGCGACAATTACATAATCTATCGCTGTACCTAAATTAACCACGGGTAATACGGAACTGGAGCCACCTGTCGTAAATGTGGAAATGCTGTTTGAGGCAAACGGTTTACCTGCCAGTGTTTTAGCACCTGTTGTAACAGTTACTGTATAGGTAGTTAAGGCAAGAAGACTGTTTGTTGGTGTAAACGTAGCAGTGGTTCCTGAATATGTAATGGTACCAGGTATGTTTGCTGTGCCTTGTTGAACGAGTATGGTTGATGAATTGATAGTTGCAGGATCCATCTCCGTACTAAATGAAATAGTAATTGCATTATTACGGGCTACATTAGTTGCGTTATTAAGTGGACTGGTATCCGATATTGTAGGCGTTGGACTTGGAGATGAGTCTTCATCTTTTGAACATCCTGAGATAAATAAAATGAAAACAATTGAAAAGAGCGATAAAAGTTGAATTGCTTTTGGATACTTCATGTTTCTGGTTTAAATGATAAATAGAGAAATAATATGCAAAGGTTGACAGGCTTTAAGCTTTAAGTCTTACACATTTAATTTCAATACTTACATAGATCATAGATTTTGCAGATTGCCTTGGCGCTTTCGTTGTAATTGTTTGAATTGGCTCGGAGTAAAACCAGTAAGCTTTTTAAATTGATTTGATAAGTGCCCGGCACTGCTGTAATGAAGCTTATGAGCAATTTCTGCGATGTTGAGCTGCTCATAAAGAAGGCACTCCTTTACTTTCTCAATTTTTCCGGTAATGATGAATTGTTGAAGGGTAATGCCTTTTTCCTCCATAAACAACTTAGAGAGATACGTGTAATCATAGGTAAGTCTTTTACTGATAAAATCCGAGTAATTCTCATGGGGTATAGAATCGGATGAACTGAGTATCTCGATAACAACATTAATGATGCTTTCAATCAAAATGTTTTTTTTACTACTCAGTATCTCTAGCCCCAGCACCCGTAAATTTTCTTCAAGTTTCTGATATTGTTCTTTTGATACCTTTCCCCGCAATTCGACCATCCCCAGGGTAACCACTAAATAGTGCAGTCCTAGTTTTTTTAGTTCTTGCTTCACCATTAGTTTGCACCGTAAGCTAACCATGTTCTTAATGTATAATCGCATAGGGCTTAACTAGGTTGAGCGATTTTTAAAGTCTTGTGATGGCGCACCTTAGTTTTTTAAATAGATATTGAAAGTAGTTCCGACATCAATCTTGCTTTCAACTTCAATTTTACCACCCTGGTTGCTTACCATCTTGTTTACGATAAACAGACCAATCCCGGTTCCTTCTACGTTGGTGCGAAGCCTGCTGAATTTTGAGAATATCTCACTCTGCTTCTCTTCCTCAATTCCAATACCATTATCTTTTACTGACAGCAGAGTATACTCCCCTTTTGTTTCAGTTTTAATAAATACTTCTGGTGTTCTTTCGGGAGCAGCAAACTTGATGGCGTTGCTAAGCAAGTTATACATGATGCTTCTCAGATTCTTGGTGGAGAATAGTACCTCAGGCACGATAATGTTGGTAGTGATCTTAGCATGTGATTGATAAATTTGGTTTTTCAATGTGAATTTGACTTCATCCAATATTTGTTCGATACTCGCCCGCGCAGGAAGATCAATGAGCTCCGTTCCGATTTTCGTAATGTCGGTAAGTTCAATGATCAGATTCTTCAAAGACTTTGCCGAGGCTTCAATTTTTTCCATTAAATGGTTCATATCCTCTTTATCGTTCTTGGCAAGGGCTGATTTTAATAGCTCAACCAATAGAACCATGTTGGTTAATGGGCCCCGGAAATCATGCGATACTGAATAGATAAAAGTTTCATGGTCAGCATTAATTTTTTCAATATCCCTTTTATCGTTAATGCGACCTGTTATGTCAATAAAAGTAATCACCACCCCATTGGTTGTGTTTTGTTTTTTGATAATGTAGGGAAGTATATTCATTTGAAACCATCGCTTGTCACTGGTCTGAATTTCTCTTTCAAGGTCAATATTATTCTCTATCACCTCATGAATACTTTCTATCAAGCCCGGAAGTTGTGCAAGTGTTGGGATATCAAGAATTGGGTTGCCGACATCTGCTGTAGTTAGCTTAAAGTGCATATTAGCGGGCGGACTAAATTTTCTAAGTATCAAATCTGCGTCCACAAAGAGTTGCGGAATAATGGTATTTCTGAAATAATTCTCTAACTCATCATTAAGTTCAACAAGTTTTTTTATTTCCTTACTTTCATCGATCTGAGACTCATTCATACTAGTATTTTTATAAGACATCAATATCAATGTTATTTCATTTTTTGTCGGCTTGAATGAGCAACATCACGGAGCTTACTCAAGATCATGAGCAAGGGTCTAAAATCATTCCGTAATTGTAAAGTTTGATTAGACTTATCTGGTATACTTTTGGAGAAAGTATTTATGGAGAGGTGGGTATTATTTTCTACACTTTGCTTGAAAACATCTTGTTCAAGCAAAATATCTCAGAATTTACTTTTGCAATCCGAATGCTTTGTAGACAGCGTCTACAGTATCTTTGGTATCAGCCATTACCAGCATGTGGTCGTTGGGTTCAATGATGGTTTCACCGGAAGGAGGAATATATTTTCCATTGCGATGAACAAGAACAATGAGTGCTGTTTTTGGAAGGCCGATTTGTACGACAGCCTTGCCTATAACAGGTGAATTAGTTGGAATATCAAGTTCCACGAGCTCTGATTTCAGGTCATCATTCATTTCGAGATCAATAGGAAATTTTCTTTTGATGGAGCTGGGTACACTTACATGCAACCATTTGGCAACTATTGGCAATGTGGTGCCTTGCAGAATAACTGAGGAGACAGAGATAAAGAATACAAGATTAAATAGTGTATCGGAATAGGGTATACCTGCCAACATGGGATAGGTGGCAAATACGATGGGTGCAGCCCCGCGTAAACCAACCCATGATAGGAAAAGTTTTTTTCGAATGTTAAGACCTTTGGCAAAAGAAAGTGAGATGAAAACTGCAATAGGCCTGGCAATTAAGATAAGGAAAACAGAGATCAGAATTCCGGGTATCAGGATAGGAACAAGCTTGCTGGGAAAAACCAATAGTCCCAATGTAAGAAACATGATGATTTGCATTAACCACGCCATACCATCATAAAATCGGATGAGACTTTTTTTGTGAATGAAATTGTTGCTCCCTAATATGATGGCTGATATGTAGATGGCAAGAAAGCCGTTGCCCCCGATAAAGTCAGTAAATGAAAAAGTGAAGAATACTAAAGATAGAACTAATACAGGGTAGAGCCCCGCAACATCAAGCTTAATTTTATTAACCAACCAGATCATAGCACGCCCCATCAAAAAACCACAAATCCCCCCGATTACCATCCCTTTCAAAAATTTAGGGATAAGAGAAAGTGCAGAGGCCTCCGGGTTTGTTACCAGATAGATCATACTTATCGTTAAGAAGTAGGCCATTGGATCGTTGCTGCCGCTTTCAAATTCCAAGGTGGGGCGTAGGTTGCCCTTAAGACCAACGTTTTTTGATCGCAGGATTGAGAAAACCGCAGCCGCATCAGTTGAAGACACAATCGCTCCTAAGAGCAGACCTTCAAGAAGCGAGCGATCCAATACATAGGATGTAAATACACCAACTAAAATGGCAGTGATGAGTACACCGACCGTAGATAAGGATAGACCTTGACGTACAACAGGTTTTACACTTTCCCATTTTGTATCTAAACCGCCAGAAAACAAAATAAATGTTAAAGCTACAACTCCCAGGAACTGGGCGATTTTCGGATCATTAAAGTAAATCCCACCGGGTCCATCAGAGCCAGCCAGCATTCCAACCAGTAAAAACAATATTAGTGTAGGTATACCAAGTCTAAAAGATGTCTTACTCGCAATGATGCTGATGAAGAGCAGAATTGAGCCTAGTAAGAGTATATTTTCTACGGATGGTGTCATGATGCAATAAATTAGTGGAGTCATGAGGATTAGCTCATGACTCCACTGCTTTTAAGACATTTTCAAGATAATGAATAATGCAATAAGAAGTACACCCATAAGGATGACAAACCAAAGTCGTTTGATGGTTTCAAAAGTTTCTTTCATAGTAATAAATAGTTGAGCACAGGACTCTCTGAAGAGAAAATCCCCGCGGGTTTTTAAAAATTATTAAGTGTGTTGGCAAGACCTTGCCGGAATTGCTTCGCTAAGGAGCGTGAATAGTGGTTAGTTTGTAGAATGGATTGAAGATTCTGGTTGAAATCTGCAAAGCTGCGTTTGTAAACAATTGAGAAGTATGAACCGAGACTGCATTGCGCCAGATTTCCTGTAACCCAAAAAATTTAAGAAATGAGAGTGTGCTGGCTATTTGCTCGGATGTTTCACGAACTACCATACTTGCTCCGGGACTTACACAGAGTAGGGTTTTTGAATGGGATTTAGCTTGTGGAGCTGCTTCAGAGGCAGTGAAGAGAATTAGGAATATGATAGCTACCTGAAATAGGTAAGCCACATGTATTCTCAGACTCCTTAGGAAATTCATTCTCAAAAATAAGACATTACCATTGATACGGAAATCTTTCGTACTCCTTTAGTCGAGCATAGACTCCAGGGTATCTGAAATCGATGCAAACTTTGCGTGAGCGTTGTTGCAAAGGATAATCAGAGTTTTATCCTGATCGGTAACCCTTACAATTTTAGTTTTATAGCCTGGATTATCGCCTGTGTGAAAGACAATATGAGGATTATTTTTATTCAGCATCCATCCAAAGCCATAGTAGGAGAGTGAGTCGTTGGTTAGTTTCATTGGGGTGTAAGCTTCCAGTAGTGTTTGATCATTAACCAATTCACTTTTATAGAGTGCCCGATCCCACAAAAGCAAATCTGTTGAAGTTGAGCTTATCCTTCCGGGACCTTTGCGGTTGCCCAGCCAGATTGTATAGTTGGAAGAGGGAAATGAGTCAGCACGCACATAACGTTGCTTCTCTTCAACAAAGATGTGGCCGAGTGCGAAATTCTCAATTGCTTTCTTCTCTTCAGAGCTGCGAATATCGGTGCTTTCCATTTTTAGTGGATGAAAGATTTCTTCACGACATAATGCAATGAAGTCTTGACCGGATGCCTTCTCGGCAATGCTGCCTAGCAACACATAGCCAGTATTACTGTATTCGTATTTTTCGCCTGGCAGAAACAACACCGGTGGTTGATATTTTATAAGGTAGGTAAGGATATCTTCATTGCCAGCCACTTTTGATTTATCCCAATGCTGATCCATAATAGCCTGGTAATCCGGTAACCCGGAGGTATGTGTAAGTAGATGGCGAATGGTTATGTTTGGATAGGGTAATTCGGGCAAATATTTTTCGAGTGGATCATCATAGTTTAGTTTTCCATCCTCTTTCAGCATCATGATGACCATGGCGGTAAATTGTTTTGATACGGAGGCGAGTTCAAAAATGTCAGTAGTGTCCAGCGGGACTTTAGATTCAACGTTTCGATAGCCAAAGGCCTTGTGGTAGATGTGCTTGCCATTACTGGCTACCAGCACCACTCCGCTAAAATCGGGCACAGTTAAAAGCACAGAATCAATTTGAGCCCTTAGCGCTTCATGCTGTGAAGTCTGTTTTTGATTCTTACAACCAAAAAGAACAGAGACTAAAACAAGCAATGGGAGTAGTTTTATAAAGGCTTTCATTTAATTTTGTTTTGCCATTCAAAGCAATGGTGAGTGAAATATATTGAAGTAATTTTTAATTCCCATCTCTTGAAAGATTCAGAAATCATTTTTCACTATTTTCCTTCTCTTTCTGAAAGACAGAAGGATCAAATCAATCAGTTGGGTAACCTCTACAAAGAATGGAATGACAAGATCAATGTAGTATCCCGAAAGGACATTGAAAATATTTACATCAACCACGTATTGCATTCGATGGGAATTGCAAAAGTGATGTCTTTCAATCCCAGGGCGGATGTATTGGATGTAGGCACCGGTGGTGGATTTCCGGGTATTCCCCTGGCGATACTTTTTCCTGAAACCCATTTCCATCTGGTTGATTCAATTGGAAAAAAGATTACGGTAGTCAGCGAAGTATCAAAAGCGTTGGGATTGAAGAATGTAAAAGCGGAACAAATCCGCGCTGAGCAGATTAAAGGCAAATATGATTTTGTCGTAAGTCGTGCGGTTACCCGGATGAAGGAATTTTATGGGTGGGTGAACAACAAAATTAAAGATGACTCTACCCATGCATTGGATAATGGAATCTTATATCTGAAGGGTGGTGACTTAGATGAAGAGATGAATGAACTGAAATGTCCTTACAGCATTTATAATCTCTCGGATTATTTTAAGGAAGCGTTCTTTGAGACAAAGCGGGTGGTGTATGTGCCGCTATAGTTTGTGACCAAAGAGAAAGCCGTCAACCCGCTCACCCAAACCTGTGCTCGTTACAACCAGTTCCACCGTATCTCCGGCATTCAACTTAAAAATGATTGAGTCATGGTAATTGACTGTGCTCGCCAGCGGATAAGATTGTTGTCTTTTGATATCAAAGTATGTGGTGGTACCAGAAGTTACCTTCAACCGAATAGGAATTCCACCCATGGTTGAATTTCCGGTTACGTTAAAGGAATAAACTCCAGCCGAAGGAGCTGTAAACCGATTGGTTCCAACTACATTAAAATCATCAAAGTCTTCGGTGAGGCTGATTGGAGAATCCGCAAAGCTACCACCTGTATTAATAAACGAATAGGAAGTTTTGAAGGCGTAATTTGTTGCGATTGCGGTGGCAATGGCAGTATCTACATATCCTTTTGTAGTTGCATCGGTAGTAGCACTAGGTGCCCCCACATTTTGAATTCGAATAGCACCTGCATTTGGATTGGTTGTTAGGACCTGGGTCAATGTGGAAGTTATATTCACATTGTTTCCGCCTGAGATTGCCAGACTGTTTGTAGCCGGTGTATAAGTCAAACTTTGTTTATAAGGAGTTAAGTCAACCGTTGTTGCATCATTTGTAAGACTAAGAATATTTGTTCCTGTATTTAGTGTTAAATCCTGAATTTCGTTCGTGGCGTTGTCATCATTTAATGTTATCGAGCCCCCTCCATTACTCAATGAAATAGTTGCCCCCGTTTTTGTTAGCGCTTGAATTTCATTGGTCGCATTGTCATCATTTAGCGTGATTGCACCCCCACCATTACTGAGCGATACAACGGCACCTGTTTTTGTTAAAGTTTGAATTTCATTTGTGCTGTTGTTGTCATTATCGGCTACATCAAGAGTTACTCCAGTTCCATTGGTAATATTGATTGTACGGTTGGTACCAGCGATCGTTCCCAAGGTAAGATTCTGATTACTGCCACTGAGTGCCGAAGAAAGATCAACTGTGTTCCCACCACTAATCGCCAGGGTAGTGCCCGCAAGAGTAAGGCTTTGATTATCTGTATTGGCAATTGTATTCAGGTCTACTTCCTTAGTGCCACCCGCATCAGTAATCCGCAGTTTCTTATCCGCTGTCAGGCTGGCCCCTGTAATCAATTCATTAGTTGAACTTGTGTCCCCATCTCCTGTATTAGAAATAACGTTATTATTAATAGAGATGCCCTGCCCGGCCATCAGACTTGAACTGTTGCCTGAATATTCAGAATAAAATGCATAGGGCACACTCATTAATTGCTGGCTTCCTGCTAATTGAAATGAACTCCCGCCTTCAGGATCAATCTCAATCTGTAACCATTTATTACCCACGGCCCAACTCACAAAAGCAAAAGAACCCATTCCCGCAGTGCCTTGCCCGATTACCAGCGCGAATAATCCAAACTGATTAGTTTGGGGTTTATGTGTTTCAGAATACTCCACTTCGCCATTAGCGGCACTTTTCAAAATGCTGATGCGCACAGAAATGTTCTTAGAAATGATAGGTTTGCCTTCACTATCGCGGGCAACCCCTTGGTAGTTTATGCCTTTTGGTGCCTGAGCATAGGCGGTCATAAGTGTTGTACCAGTCAATACGAAAAAGAGTAGAAGTTTATTCATAGCATCAGGATCCTACTTTAATGACTTTAATGGTTTTGCTTTCCGCATTGGTCAGCAGTATTTTAATGAAGTACCCACCTGGACTTAAATCCCCCAGTTGAACCTTGTTGTCTTTGCTCGGTTTGATTCCTGTTATTTTCCGGCCCCACGTATCGTATAGTTCCATGAATTGAATCTGTACTTCGCAGCCGTACGCTTCAATGGTGATTTCTCCTTTGGCAGGATTCGGGTAATAACTAAAGTTGAGGTCTTTACAAGGAAGAATTTCGGGCTGTAAAAAGCCTTGGGTCAAAATGAGGTTAGTGTTTGTGAAAGTGAGTATTGCAGGTTCACCAATCGAGGATGTAACAATGAAATCTGGAACTGAGATATCGAAACCAGCCATATTAGTTACTTGTTGTCGCGCTTGCGTCATGCCCATAATGGGCAAAAGTAGAAGTAACAAAACGGTAAATTTCGATCTCATAAGTAGTTAGGAAATAGAAACTTACAACTTTTAGTTAAATATTCACATCAGGTGTAATTTTTTAGTTGTTTTTTTCTTTTTGCACGCATTTTGGCGAGGTATAGGTCTTAAGGTGTGCTCCGGCAAACAAACCGGCATAAACTGCTGCCACACAGAATAAAAGGCTGAAGATCACGTAAATAAGGGTGGATAGACTAAAACCTCCCCGCAAAAGGTATAAGGTTTCCTTGCTAAAAGTGGAAAAGGTGCTGAACCCTCCTCAATACCTTACTGGCTAAAACAACGGGCGTTAGGGCAGAATAATTGCCTATGATCCGTCAGACCAATAACCAAACAAAGGATAAAACAAGCTAAAATATTGGCTAATAATGTACCTATAGGAAAGTGATGGCTGTGGGGGGAGCTGATCAAACGCCTAACGGAAATCGATAAGCGCCAAAGAGAACATCGTACAACCTTTCTTAAACCTTACCTACGATAACCATTATCAGCGCGCGCACCATACCTGGCACTATGATTAATTTAAAAGAGCCGAAGGATTCTCGAGGGTACTTCGTTCATTCGCTGAAAGATTCAAATCGCTTGTTAGTGTGTAAATAGTCGGCCTTATCAATAAGAAAAGTACTATAACGATAGCGGTGAATAATAGAAATGAATTGTCGCCTGTAATAAGTGCAGCTACGCTGCCCATAAGGCCAGGTAATTCAAAGCAGGCCGAACGAACGAGTAAAGCGTTCTGATACCTGAATAATTTGTCTTTTAAAGTCATGGCTGCGTTGAGCGGAGTAAGAATTTGTTTGAAGATGAAATAACCCATGCCAATGCCGAGCGGCAACAATGTGAAGAGAACATAGCGAAGCAATAAAGCGAAATCCGGATCTGCTTCAGCAGCAAGACCTCCGGAGTAATTTAAATAAAGAACTATAAGGCTAAACGAAGCCATAACAGACACCAATGAAAAGTATATTAGATTGAGGGCTGTTAAAACACTTTTTGTAGTTGGAGCAGTGTTCATAAAAGTGAATTAAATATTACGAGGAAACAGTTTCTTGTGTGATCATCGCTAGCATTATTTCATTGGTTTGTTGTTTCAATGCTTTAGTATCCACTGAGCCATCAACAGGGATTTCTTTACCAACTACAATCTTAATTAATCCTGGTCGTAAGTTGATTGTGCCCGGGGGCATTAACCTTCCTGCGCCTATTACAACTAATGGCAACAGAGGTTTTTGAGTATCGGAAGCAATCTTGAACGCACCATCTTTAAAGGGTTGAAGAATTTCTTTGCTTCGATTTTGTGTGCCTTCGGGAAAAATAAGGATGTTGATTCCCATGTTTAAAATTTCCTTCAGATGACTGATACTTTTTTTGCGGCTTTCATTACTCGTGCGATCAACCACCACACAAGTGGCTCGGGTAATCCATCCGAACACAGGAATTTTCAACAGCTCTTTTTTTGCAAGAGGCCTGAACTGACCGCGTATAGTCATGGCAATGCCGGGTAAATCAAGAAAGGAAGTATGATTACTTACGTAGATATAAGATTTTCCTCTATCGATGTTTTCCCGACCAATCATTTCATATCGGATAAAAGTGAGCATGCTAAAAACCCATGACCAGGCTTTCATAAAAAAGTAGGTAACAGAAACTGCATGCTGCCCAAAGAAGGCCGGGATGATAATGCCCGGCAGAAATAAGAGCATGAAAACAGTGAACACCAGGAATACCCAGATTTTATATAGGGAAGAGAGAATTTTGTTAATCAGGTTCAAAGCGTTGGTAGTTGAGTGCAAAAAAATTCCCGAAAGGTGCAAATCTTTCGGGAAATTGAGATTATGAACTTGATAAATGGTTCCTATGAAAAATAGTTTGTTGTGCCAGGAACCGCAACCGGATAATTACCATCGGCATTTGGTAATATTGATGGTAGTGCATTGAAATCAAATTTTGTTGGCATGATGCTCATGCCTGAGTTCAAGGCTTTATCGAATTCAACTACCTGGCCTGTATAGGTAGCCAATCTGCCCAGGATTGCCGTCATGGTGCTCTTCGCACCATTTTCGGTATCGTCAAACTTATATTCCTTTTTGGCTATAGCCGCAAACAGTTCATCGTGTTCAGTCTGATAAGGGTTGTTTTCTTTGGTTCTGTCAAACTGGTACAATACTTTTCCTTTGCGATCTGTAATGTTGCCTGATCCACAGTAAATGTTTCCTTTGGTACCCATCATAAACTCATCTACCTTACTCATGGTACCTTTAATATGTCGGCACTGGCTGTTCAAAATGCTTCCATCGGCATACTGAAATTCAACATAGTGATGATCGAAAATCTCACCGTAGTCTTTTCCTTTTCTCACTTCGCGACCGCCCATGCCTTGCGCCTTAACCGGATAGCCACCTTTAAACCAATTGATCACATCAATGTTGTGGATGTGTTGCTCAACAATATGATCACCACAAAGCCAGTTAAAATAATACCAGTTGCGCATCTGGTATTCCATTTCGGTTTGATTGTATTTACGCGGATTCATCCAAACACCTTCATTGTTCCACCACGCCTGGGCTGAAACAATTTCACCGATAAGTCCTTCTTTGTATTTCTTATATAATTCACGATAGGAATTCTGATAGTGTCTCTGCAATCCCACTACCACATTCAATTTCTTTTGTCGGGCAATTACGGCAGCATCAAGCACACGCTTGATACCGGCTGGGTCGGTTGCCACCGGCTTTTCCATAAAGATTTGTTTACCCTGATTCACGGCTTCCTCGAAGTGAATGGGACGGAAACCTGGCGGTGTGGTAAGAATCACTACGTCTGCCAGCGCAATTGCCTTCTTATAGCCATCGAATCCAACAAACTTATTCTCTTCGGGTACTGCAATTTTGTCTTTGATGTTGCCAGACGTTCCTGACCAATCAGAAAGATCATCAGACATTAAGGCTTTATAACAATCATCCAACCGGTCGCGAAAAGCATCGGCCATGGCTACCAGTTTTACATTTTGCTTTGAAAGCATGGCTTGCATGGCAGCGCCTGTGCCACGACCACCACAGCCGACTAACGCTACCTTAATAGAATCATCTACCGAGGTATTTACATTTTTGGCATTGGAAACAAAAGGGAAGGCGGCAAGTGTGCCTGCAATCAGAGAAGTCTTCTTTACAAATTCTCTACGGGATTGAGTAGGTTCGTTTTTCATACAATAAAGATTTAAATCAATAAGATCCTGGTTTCTGGTTACTTGTCGCTGGTTGTAAGCTGCCAGTTTCTAGCCGCCCGTAGCCAGCGACTACTTAAGGTACAAGTTATAAAACTTTTCAATCTCTTCTTGAGAAGGTTGTACCACCGGTCGCACCACCCGAAATCCTACAAACATTCCATCCGTGAGCCACCACTTGCTTTTAGGTATTTGCGGATCGCGGATGTTCCAGTTAGCCTCAGAAGCAATGCGATTGGCGCATCGTAATTCTTTCGCCTCATCCATGTACGAGCCTCCTTTTACGGTTTTAGGATACTTTGCTCCGGCTACTGTAAGCGGATTTTTACTTGCAATTTTGCCATAATAGGCCGGGTCATATTGATCGATTGTCCATTCACTTAAATTACCCAGCATATCATATAAGCCCCAGGCATTGGATTTCAATTGTGCAACAGGGTGAAACTTTCCACCACTGTTGTCTTTGAAATAGCCATACTCTTTTAAACTCTGTGCGTCATTACCAAATGGGTATGCAGTTTCGCTTCCCGCACGGCAGGCGTATTCCCATTCAGCTTCTGTTGGCAATCGATAAAAAATTCCGGTTTTGGTATAGAGCCATTTGCAATACATCACCGCTGCCGTATGACTCATACTGTTAGTAGGCTGTTTGCCATCGCGCCCCATGCCCCAGGTTAAGTCTATGTACTGTGGTGTAGCTCGGGTAACGCCATCGATGGTTTTACTTTGCGGTAGAGAGTTGTCTTTGAAATACAAATCCCATTCAGCAAAGGTTACTTCTTTAACGCCCATCCAGAAAGCAGAAAGTTCCACTTCCTTTTGGGGGCTTTCATCATTATCCCGACCTCGTTCTGATCCTGGACTACCTATCTTAAGTTTCCCGGCTGGGATAGCAGCCATCTTAAATGTTATTGATGTGCCTGGGATGGATTGATCATATGTTTTAAAATCCTGACCGTTGGAGGTAATTATGAAAAGTGTTGTTGAAATGAGAAGACTAATTTTACGCATAATCAGGTTACAGTTGAAAGACAAAAGTCAAAAGTTTAAAGTTAGCTGCTTTCAACTTTAAACTTTTAACTTCGAACTTAGTTTTTCCGCTTTAAAAGCGCCATATAAAATCCATCAAATCCTTCCGAAGGTTTTATCCATTTTTGATCCACTAATTCAAATAGCTCCTTTCGGGATTCTAAAAACTTCTCTACCTGTCTTTCATTCTCAGTCGGTAGTAAGCTGCATGTTGAGTAAACCATTAATCCTCCAGGTTTCAACATTGTACTATAATCTTCTAAAATATGTTGCTGAAGTTCTTTAACCCGCTCAATAAAATCCACCGATAGTTTCCATTTCGCATCGGGATTGCGTTTGATAACCCCTAACCCTGAACAGGGAACATCAAGCAATAACCGGTCAGCAGAATTTTCAAGTCGCTTGATGGTTTTTGAAGATTCAATCACACGCGTTTCAATATTTCCGGCCCCGGCCCTGCGCGCACGCTTTTTTAATTCTTCCAGTTTCCAGTCTTCTGTATCAAGTGCTATGATGCGGCCTTTGTTTTGCATAAGCGAAGCCAGATGAAGTGTTTTACCACCCCCTCCGGCACAGGCATCAATCACTCGCTGTCCGGGTTGTACTTTTAAGAAAGGGGCAATAAGTTGCGAGCCTGCATCCTGCACTTCAAACAACCCATCCTTAAATTGTTGGCGGGTAAAAATATTCTGACGCTGTTCAAGAATCAACGCGTCCGGAAACTCGACCGGAGCATCTGTTACAATTTCTTCTTCTTCCAATTGTTGCTGGAGCGAATTGCGATCTACCTTTAAGGTATTTACCCGCAAAACCACACTTGCTTCTTCATTCAGGGCAGTTAGTTCTTTGTCCCATTCTTTCCCTAACTCCTTTTCACCTAATTCATCCAGCCAGTCGGGTATTGATTCGCGAATTTTTCGATCTGCCTGGAATTCTTCGTAGCGGGCTTCAATCTTTTTTCGATCAAGGCCTTTAAATTCATCCCAATCCGGAAACTCAGTATTATTCCAAAGGCACCAAACTCCAAGCAATTTCCAGAAATCTTCCGCTTCAGCTTCCGAGACTTCTTTGAATAAACGGTACCAGCGCACAATGTCATACATGGTTTCGGCAATAAAGCGCCTGTCGCGCGCGCCCCACTTTGGATTACTCTTCAGGATTTTTTCAATCACTTTATCGGCATATTTCTTGTTAACGAAGATCTCTTGAAGTCCCTCCACTACGGCTGCCGATAAATTGCGGTATATTTTCATGTTGGCAAGTTAAAAACTGGATGGGGCAATCACGGTATTTTTGATAGAATGTTTTTAACTTGGCTGTTCTTCCCGCAAGGTTTATGGGTCGCATTTTTGTAATGGTTTATCGTCCACACCGAGGCAAAGAGCATGAATTGATTCCAATCCTGAAATCAGGTTATATGCTTCTTAGAGATCGAGGTTATTTAACTAGCCGTCCACCAATTATGATGGAAGCCTCCAATGGATGTTTATTAAAGATTTTTGAGTGGAAGGGAAAAGAGAGCATGAGCAGTGCCGAAGCTGATCTTCAGGTTCAGCAGCATTGGATGCGCGTAAGCAAAGTCTGTGATTTTGAAAAGCCAGTTAACTTGGAGGAGTTTAAGCAGGTATTTTCAGAATTTGAGGCAATTGCCTGGGATGATTGGGACCAACCTAAATAAGAAACCATCGAAGTAATCTAATAATTGAATCATGAAAAGAAGAAATTTTATTCAAACCGGATTTACCGCAGTTGCCTCTGCATTGACAATTGGTTCGGCATCAGCCGCTGAGTTTAACCCTGTTGTGGCAGCAAAACCATTTAAACTCAATTATGCACCCCACGATGGTATGTTTAAGAATCATGGTGGCGCTGACTTTGTAGATCAGATAAAGTTTATGGCCGACCAGGGCTTTCGTGGTATTGAAGACAATGGGTTATTAGGGAGACCTATCGCTGAACAAGAGCGCATCGGCAAGACATTGGCACAGTTAGGTATGACCATGGGAGTGTTTGTTATTGATGGTGGGGATAACTGGAAAACATCGCTCACTACAGGAAAGCAGGAATTTAAAGATGTATTTATTAAAACTTGTAAGGCTTCTGTAGAAGTAGCCAAACGCGTAAATGCGAAGTGGGCTACGGTAGTACCTGGCTATTTCGATCGCAAAATGCCCATCGGGTTGCAAACTGCAAACGTGGTTGATGCTTTAAGAAGAGGGGCCGAGATTTTAGAACCACAGGGTTTGGTTATGGTACTTGAGCCTTTGAGTGATACACCAGAACTCTTTTTACGCACATCCGATCAAACGTATGAGATCTGTAAAGCGGTTAAGAGTCCTTCCTGCAAAATTTTATACGACATATATCACATGCAGCGAAACGAAGGAAACCTGATTAACAACATTGATGCTTGCTGGGAGGAGATTGCGTATTTCCAGATTGGGGATAACCCGGGTCGTAAAGAACCCACTACCGGAGAGATCAACTACAAAAACATTTTCAAGCACATTTACGATAAAGGCTATCGGGGCATTATGGGTATGGAACATGGCAATGCGAAAGAAGGTAAGGAAGGCGAATTGGCATTAATTAATGCATATCGCGAGAGCGATTCTTTTTAGAAGACAGATTGTAATTGAAATTTAAAATGAAGAAGGTAATTTTTGTTAGTGTGTTGCTGGCGATGCTTCCGTTAGTAAGCAAAGCACAGTTGGGAGGATTGGGGGATCGGCTACTGGAAAAAACAAAGAAATCAGCGACAAAAGCAGCGAAGGATAAAACTACCGGTACGGTCGATGCTGAGCGAGACAGATTAGACTCAACCGATTTCAATTATGCCATTACCGTAATTGATAATTCGGGCATGATGAATATTCGCGACTTTGATGAAACGCTCACCAAGTCGGCCTATGGAGCTTCTAATTTTTTGCTGAAGAATGAGAAGGACAAAACTCCGGCACAGAAATGTCGGGCTATTTTAGATGCCGCTGAAAATTTCTATCAGGTGCGTCAGTACAAACCAGCAGAAATATATTTTCTGGATGCAAAACTCACCTATGAAGCTGAAGCACTTACCAACAATATTAATTATAGTAAAGTGCATGCAGATC
>ERZ795061.2622-NODE-2622-length-16255-cov-7.937778_pt1 | contig 16255 bp, 17 predicted proteins | sample MGYA00375145_ERZ795061 | MGnify/ENA primary metagenome ERZ795061 (study PRJEB30190, sample SAMN05720144) | anaerobic digester metagenome | isolation source: active sludge of municipal wastewater-treating anaerobic digesters | place: USA | collected 2014-12-22 ... | reverse complement strand
ATGCCGCCGAGGATCAGGCCGCCGACCTGATTGTCGTTCTGCGCCTGCTGGCACCCGCGGCCATAGTCCTGCGCGAAGGCCGGCATGGCGCTCGCGGCGATTGCGGAGACAAGGAAAAGAGCCTTCAGGCGCATGGGGGTCCTCCGACCGAACTGCTACAGGATGCAGTCTCGCGCACCCAAGCTGAACGCAGCCTGAAGGGTTTAGTTATCTGGAAACAGTGGCCTAGCTTCCAACCTGACCGCGATGGCGCAGCATCTGGTCAGCCAGCACACAGGCCAGCATCGCCTCTGCCACCGGCACGGCGCGGATGCCGACGCAGGGGTCGTGACGGCCCTTGGTGCGGATGTCGGTATCTTCGCCCTGCTTGTTCACCGTCTTGCGCGGCGTGAGGATGGACGAGGTTGGCTTCACCGCCATGCGAGCGACAACAGGCTGGCCCGTCGAGATACCCCCCAACACGCCGCCATTGTTGTTCGTCAGGAACGCAACCGAATTGCCGGACCGGCGCATCTCGTCGGCATTGTCCTCGCCCGAGAGCGCGGCGGACGCGAAGCCCGCGCCGATCTCCACACCCTTCACGGCGTTGATGCTCATCAGGGCCGACGCGAGTTCGGCGTCGAGCTTGCCGTAAATCGGCGCGCCCCAACCTGCGGGAACGCCTTCCGCCACAACTTCGATGATCGCGCCGCAGGATGATCCCGCCTTGCGCGTCTCATCGAGAAACGCTTCCCACTTCGCGACCATGTTGGCGTCCGGGCACCAGAACGGGTTCTGCTCGGTGATGCTCCAGTCCCAGTTGGCGCGATCGATCGCGTGGGAGCCGATCTGCACGACCGCGCCACGAATGACGATGCTCTCGCCGAGCACGCGGCGAGCAACCGCCCCGGCAGCGACACGCATCGCCGTCTCGCGTGCGGACGAACGGCCGCCGCCGCGATAGTCGCGCACGCCGTATTTCTGGTCGTATGCGAAGTCGGCATGGCCGGGACGATAGCTTTCGCGGATCTCGCCATAATCCTTCGAGCGCTGGTCCGTGTTTTCGATCAGCAGCGAGATCGGCGTTCCGGTTGTCACCGGCCCACCCGTGCGATCATCCTCGAACACCCCGGCGAGGATCTTCACCTTGTCCTCTTCCTGGCGCTGCGTGACGAAGCGCGACGTGCCGGGGCGCCGCTTGTCCAGGAATTGCTGGATGTAGTCAGGTGTCAGCGCGAGGCCAGGAGGCGTCCCGTCTACCACGCAACCAATCGCCGGCCCGTGGCTTTCGCCCCAGGTCGTCACGCGGAAGAGGTGGCCAAACGTGTTGTGCGACATGGGATGCGGTTTAGTCGGCAGGGAAGTGGAATGCAAATCCCATTTCCCCGCGGCCAACGCGCCCCGGTCGTCTGGCTCATACGTGCGCCTTTGGCTTGCTCATCAGCGACACAATGATCGACCCGCCCACCAACACCAGCGTTGCGATCAGCGACCAGTGCGGTTCGAGATAGGGGACGAGTTTCAGCTCCTTGCTGAGCAGGAAGTTCCAGATGATCTTGAAGCCGATCAGCACCAGCACGGCCGCCAGGCCGATCTTTAGATAGCGGAACCTGTCTGCCGCCGCCGCGAGCATGAAGTAAAGGGAACGCAGTCCCAGGATGGCGAAGATGTTCGACGTGTAGACGATGAAGGGGTCGCGTGTGACCGCAAAGATCGCCGGCACGCTGTCGATGGCGAAGATGATGTCGGCGATTTCCACCGTGATCAGCGCCAGCAGAAGTGGCGTTGCATAGAGGACGAGCTTTCCCGTCGCGTCCGGCATCCGGACGACGAAGTTGTGGTTCCGGATTTCGCTGGTCACAGGCATGAAGCGCTCGACCAGGCGGATGATCCAGGCCGGGTTAGGCGCTTCATGCGGCTTGCTGGCTGACAGCAGCATCTTCACGCCGCTGAAGACCAGGATGGCTGCGAAGAAATACAGCACCCAGGTCAGCTGGTTAATGATGGCCGAGCCGGCGCCGATGAAGATTGCGCGGAAGACCACCGCGCCAATAATGCCCCAGAACAGGACCCTGTGCTGATAGGCCGGCGGGATCGCGAACAGCGCGAAGATCATGGAGATGACGAAGATGTTGTCGAATGCCAGCGCAGTCTCGAGAAGGTAGCCGGTGAGATACTGCGTCGTCGCCTGGGCGTTCAGATTCTCCGGCGAATTGTAGAAAGCCGGATCGGGTTCGTAGAAGAAATATACATAGCCGGCGAACAGCATGGCGCAGGCGGCAAAGCTGCTCCACATCAGCGCGCTTTTCTTGGCTGAAACGCGGCCGTCCTTGTTGTTGATGACGGCCAGATCCAGCCACAGCACGAAGCCGACGAAAGCCAGAAAGGTAAGCCACAGCCATACAGGCTGTCCGGCGAACTCGCCGAGCACTTCGAGATTCATTTGGTATCACCCGGACCAATGCGCCGCGTCCGCGCAGGTAGGGGCCTTTCGCCCCGCCTGAGTCCGACATCGCGCAAACCGCCGTTTACGCCAGAGGGGCCCGGACCAAATTCTCCTGCGAGATTGGTCGGCTCGCGCGCCTTGGCAAGGGGTGACTTTGGAACCTCGAAAGTTTCCACTTCACGATTTCGCGTGGGCCGGGCATGGCAGCTTTCGAGGCGGGTGATATACGTTTCCGTAGGCGGCAAGACTGCACGCGGAGAGCGGACATGACCTACAATTTCAAAGGCAAGACCGCCGTCGTCACCGGCGCCAGCCGGGGCATCGGCGAGGCGATTGCGCGCACGCTGGCAAATGACGGCGCGAAAGTCGCGCTGGTCGCCCGCTCGGCCGACAAGCTGAAGGCGTTGGCCGCCAGCCTGCCCAACGGCGCCGTCGCTATCGAGGCCGACATGTCCTCGCTCGACGGATGGAAATCCGCGGCTGCGAATGCGCTCGCGGTGCTCGGCGAGATCGATATCCTCGTCAACAATGCTGGCGTCAGCGCGGCGCAAGCTATGGGTAAGGTGACTGGAGACGGCCTCGACGAAACCTTCAACGTCAACGTGCGCAACCTCATCCTGCTCACCGACGCGCTCTCCGCTTCGCTGATCAAGCAGAAGGGCGCGATCGTGAATATCTCGTCCGTCTCGTCTTTCTCCGGCGCGCTGGGGCAGATCGCCTATGCCGCCTCCAAGGGTGCGGTAAACTCCTTCACGCGCAACGCATCCATCGATTTTGGGCGCGCTGGCGTGCGCGTGAATGCGGTGGCGCCCGGCGTGATCGACGATGGCATGTGGTCGACTGCGTTCTCGAAGGGCCTCGACCGCGACAAGACGCTGGAGCGGATGGGGCGGCTTGTTCCGCTGGAAAAGCGCTGGGGCACGGCGCAGGAGATCGCCGATGCGGTGGCGTTCCTCGCGTCTGACAAGGCGGCCTACATCACGGGACAGGTTCTGCGCGTTGATGGCGGGATGATCGTCTGATGGCCGACAAGATCATCCCTGCGTCTCCCTCCGCCGAGGACTATGCCAAGGCCGCCGCGAATTCGCCGGACGACGGCGCGTGGTTTGCGCGCAACGAGCCGTTTGCGCTGTTCGCTGAATGGCTGGAGGACGCGAAGAAGAAGGAGCCGAACGACGCCAACGCCATGGCGCTCGCCACGGCTGATGAACACGGTGCGCCCGATGTGCGCATGGTGTTGCTGAAGGATGTTTCGGGCGACGGATTTGTCTTCTATTCCAACGCGGAGAGCCGCAAGGGGCAGCAACTTGCAGCCAACGCCCAGGCCGCACTGTGCTTCCACTGGAAGTCGCTGCGGCGGCAGGTGAGGGTGTCGGGAAAGGTCGAGCCGGCCACAGAGGCGGAGGCGGACGCCTATTTTGCCTCGCGTGCGAAGGACAGCCAGATCGGCGCGTGGGCGTCCGATCAGTCGCGCCCGATGGAGGGGCGGTTCGAACTGGAGAAGCGCATCGCGCAGGCCGCCATGAAGTATGGCATCGGGAAGACGCCGCGTCCGCCGCACTGGCGCGGCTGGCGCATCGTGCCGACGCGCATCGAGTTCTGGCGCGACCGGCCGTTCCGCCTGCACGACCGGCTGGAGTTCACCCGCCCCGGCGGCGGCCAGCCTTGGACGACACAAAGGCTTTACCCCTGAGACGGCAGCCTGCCGTTGGCGCGGGCGCCAGCGCTGTGGCAGTCTGATTCGGCAAGCGAGTCAGCGGCGCGAGACCGCAGGGAGAGACGGCCATGGACATCCTGAAGCGGGTGGTTCTCGCAATCGCTTTGTCGGCCTGTTCCGAAGGCGCCATCGCGCAGGAAGCCACCCACAAGGAGCCGTGGTGGGACAGCCCGTGGGGCGAGGCTGATCGCCTCGGCAACGTCAACAACCTGACGCCTGAGGGCGTGAAGCGCGCCAGCGATCTCGTGCGCACGGGCAAGGTCTACACACTGGGCGTGCCCACGGCGCCGGAGTCGGCGGCGTATGGCACGCGCAAGTATACGGTTGAGCGCACACCGGGTCCGAACGCCGACTATACGTCCAACGGGTCGCAACGCGTCACGTCGTTTGACGAGCGCGTCGTTTCCTCAATGGGCATCGGCACGCAGATCGATGGTTTTGGGCATCTCGGCGTTGATCACCATTACTACAACGGCGTCACCGGCAAGGAAGTCGCAACCACGCGGGCGCTGCAGACGGCAGACATCCCGCCGATTGTCACGCGCGGCGTGCTGATCGACATGACGAAGCATTATGGCAAGCCATTCCTCGAGATCGGCGACAATTACGGACGCGCCGAGATCGAAGCCGCGATGGCCGCGCAGGGCGTGAGCGTGGGCAAGGGCGATGTCGTGCTGTTCCACACCGGATGGATGGCCGCGAAGATGGTGGCGGAGAAGGACGTCTATCGTTCCAGCGAGCCCGGCATCACTGAGGATGGCGCGATCTTCCTCGCGGACCTCGGCGTTGTCGCGATTGGTTCGGATACCGTTGCGCTCGAGGCCCTGCCGTCGCCGCCGGGGAAGACCTTCATCGTGCACCAGACCCTGCTGGCCAAGCGCGGCGTGCACGTTCTGGAGACCATCGACACGAACCAACTCGCCGCCGATGGCGTGCGTGAGTTCATGTTCGTGCTCGGCATCCCGCGCTTTGTCGGCACGGTACAGATGGTGATCAACCCCGTCGCGATCAGCTGACCAGCCGGCGGCGGATTACTCCGCCGCCTTCAATGTCGGCGTCTCCGGCGTCCATTTGAGGCGCGGCGAGCGCGCCGCGCGCGTCTCGTCGAGGCGGCGGGCGGGCGCGAGGTGGGGCGCAGTCTTCAGCGACGGATCCTTCTGCACCGCGCGGCGCGCGATGGAGGCGAGGGCGTCGCAGAAGCGGTCGAGCTCGGCTTTGGACTCCGTCTCGGTCGGCTCGATCAGCATCGCACCGTGGACGACGAGCGGGAAGTACATCGTCATCGGGTGATAGCCCTCGTCGATGAGGCCCTTGGCGATGTCGATGGTCTCGACGCCCGTGTCCTTCAGGAAAGCATCCGAGAACAGCGCCTCGTGCATGCAGTATCCCTCGAACGCCGGAGACATCAGCGGCTTCAGGCGGGCCAGGATGTAGTTGGCGTTCAGTACGGCGTCTTCGGCGACCTGTTTCAGGCCGTCAGCGCCGTGGCTGAGGATGTAGGCGAGGGCGCGGGTGAACATGCCCATCTGGCCATGGAAGGCGCACATGCGGCCGAACGAATTCGGCGCCTCGTCATGGTGCTCCACGAAGCGCAGGCCGTCGGCGGTCTTCGTGATGAAGGGCACGGGCGCGTAAGGCGCCAGCGCGGCGGAGAGGACCGTGGGGCCGGAGCCCGGACCGCCGCCGCCGTGGGGCGTGGAGAAGGTCTTGTGCAGGTTGATGTGCATCGCATCGACGCCGAGATCACCCGGGCGCACGCGGCCGACGATGGCGTTGAAGTTCGCGCCGTCGCAATAGAAGTAGCCGCCGGCGGCATGGATCAGGTCGGCGATCGCCTTGATGTCGCGTTCGAACAGGCCGCAGGTGTTGGGGTTGGTCAGCATGATGCCGGCGACGTCGGATGAATCAACCAGCTTGGATTTGAGGTCTTCGAGATCCACGCGGCCATCGGCGGCGGCGTTGATTTCGTCGATGATGAAACCGCACTGGGCGGCGGTGGCCGGGTTGGTGCCGTGGGCAGAGACGGGCACCAGCACGCGCTTGCGCTTTTCGCCTTCGCCGCGCGCGATCAGGGCGGCGCGGATGGCCAACATGCCGGCGAGTTCGCCATGGGCGCCGGCTTTGGGCGTCATCGCGACGGCGGGCATGTTGGTGAGCTTCATCAGCCAGTCGGCCAGTTCCTCGATGACTTCCAGCGCGCCCTGCACGGTGGACTGCGGCTGCATCGGGTGCACGTCGGCAAAGCCCGGAAGGCGTGCGACCTTCTCATTCAGGCGCGGGTTGTGCTTCATCGTGCACGAGCCGAGCGGGAACAGGCCAAGATCGATGGCGTAGTTCTTCTGGCTGAGGCGAACGTAGTGGCGCACGGCTTCCGGCTCGGTGAGGCCGGGCAGACCCGAGGACGCGGCGCGCGTGACGCCGCCAAGACGGCTCTTCGTGCCTTTGGGCTTCGGCAGATCAACGCCGGTCTTGTCCGTCGAGCCGATCTCGAAGATCAGGCCTTCTGCCTGCAGCAGGCCCTTGGAGCCGGAGACGGTGACGTCTGTTCCTGATCCGCCATTGGCAGTGATCGAGGTGGGGCGGCCAGTGGAGTTCATGGTCATTAGAGCACCTGCGCGAGAGCAGCGGCGTAAGCCTTGATGTCGGATTGCGTGCAGCACTCGGTGGCTGCAGCGACGATGACGTTGTCGAAGCCGGCGCCCGGGAAGAGGCGCGAAGCGCGGACGCCGCCGATAACGTCTTGCTTCTCGAGGGCGGCGAGAACCTGGTCGGCGGGCTTCGTCGTTTCGAACGCGATCTCGTTGAAGTAGCGGGTGGTGAGGACCTTCACACCTTTCACAGCGGCGAGAGCGTCGGCCAGGTCACATGCCGCTTCGTGGTTTAGCGTCGCCAGCTGCGTGAGACCCTTGTCGCCCAGCAGGGTCATGTGCGCCGTGAAGGCCAGCATGCAGAGGCCGCTGTTCGTGCAGATGTTGGACGTGGCCTTGTCGCGGCGGATATGCTGCTCGCGCGTCGAGAGCGTCAGCACGAAGCCGCGCTTGCCATCGGCGTCCACTGTCTCGCCACACAGGCGGCCGGGCATCTGGCGCATGAATTTGGACTTGCAGGTGAACAGCCCGACATACGGCCCGCCAAAGCCGAGCGGAACGCCGATCGACTGGCCTTCGCCAACTGCAATGTCAGCGCCCATCTCTCCCGGCGTCTTCATCAGGCCGAGCGAGACGATCTCCGTGAACACGGTCACCAGCAGCGCGCCATTGGCGTGGGCAGCGTCGCCCACCGGCGTTAGGTCCGTCGCCGTACCGAACACATTGGGCGTCTGGCCGATGACGCAGGCGACCGTGTCATCGACGGCCTTGGACAGTTCGAGCTCGCCATCCACGGCAGGAGCCAGCTGGATGACTTTGATCCCCGCCGCTTCGCACAGCGTGCGCGTGGTGTCGGCGTAGTGGGGGTGAAGGCCGCCGGACATGACGACGGTGTTCCGCTTCGTAACGCGGCAGGCCATCACGGCGGCTTCGGCGCAGGCGGTCGAGCCATCGTACATCGAGGCGTTGGCGACTTCCATGTCGGTAAGGGCCGCGACCTGTGTCTGGAATTCGAACATCGACTGCAGCGTGCCCTGCGCGATTTCGGGCTGGTAGGGCGTGTAGGTGGTGAGGAATTCGGAGCGCTGGATGATGTGATCCACGCTTGCCGGAATGTGGTGTTTGTAGGCGCCGCAGCCGACGAAGAACGGGCCGTCCGAGGCTGCGCGGTTCTTCTTCGACAGTTTCGTCATGTGCCGCTCGACTTCCAGTTCGCCCTGGAAGTTCGGCAGGCCCGGCACCGGGCCTTTCAGCCGAGCGGAGGCCGGCACGTCGGTATAGAAATCGTCCACCGACTTTGCGCCGATGGTCTTCATCATCTCCGCGCGGTCATCCGCGGTGAGGGGGAGGTAGCGCATTGTCTATGCTTCCTTGATCATCTCGGCTGCGAGTTGCCTCGCTGCGTGGTCGTTCGAATGTGTAAAGCCGTTGAGTACGCCGGCGCGGTCGGCTTCGGATCTGTTTTGCGACAGTTTGCGTATGCCTTCGATGGCGTCGATCTTCAGGCGTACGCCCGTGATCGCGTTCAGCATCTTCGCGACATAGTCATCCGGCGCATCGCTCACCTTCCATGGCACAGCGGCGGGCTGTTCCATCATGTCGGTGATGCGGCCCACTTGTGCGAGCAGGGCGTCGGCGTCGTTGAAAGTCTCGACGGCGCCGGTCACATGCACGGCTAGGTAGTTCCATGTCGGCACCACTTTGCCGTGTTCGCGCTTCGACAGGTAAAGCGAGGGAGTCACGTAAGCGTCCGCGCCGGCAAAGATCGCCAGCGCGCGAACGGGACGGGCGGCCACAGCGGCCAGGGGATTGTTGCGCGCGACGTGCCCTTCAAGCGTGACGGGCGTGCCCGCCATGTCACGGTTGACGATCATCGGGATGTGCGCCGCCATCGGCCCATCTTCGCCGGAAACGACCAACGTTGCGAAATGGCGCGCCTCAATGAAGGCGGCCATCGCGTCGCTGTCGTCCATGCGGAAGGCGGGCGCGGCGTGCATCTCAAATCACTGCGTGGCGCAGAATGCGTCGTAGGCGGCCTTGTCCATCAGCCCGGAAAGCTGGCCCTTGTCAGAGAGCTTGATCTTCACGAACCAGCCGGCGCCTTCCGGATCTTCGTTGACCTTGGCGGGCTCGTCCACGATGGCGGTGTTCGCTTCCGTGACTTCGCCGGTCACGGGCGCATAGACGTCCGAGGCGGCTTTCACCGACTCGACTACGGCCATGTCGGCGTCCTTCTTCACGGCCTTGCCAGCGTCGGGCAGGTCAACGAATACGACATCGCCCAGCTTCTCGGCGGCGAATTTCGTGATGCCCACGGTGCCCACGTCGCCATCGACGCTGATCCATTCGTGCTCGTTCGTATAATACGTCGTCATGAGATTCCCCTCTCGGTATTCACGTTAGCGTTTGTATCTGGCTGGAACGAAAGGCAGCGTGGCGATCTCCGCCTCCAGCGCCTTGCCGCGCACCAGTAGTTTCACCGGCGTGCCCGCCTTGGCGTAGGTCGTATCGACATAGCCCTGCGCGACGGGGCCGTTCACCGTGGGGCCGAAGCCGCCCGAGGTGATCACGCCAATCGTCTCGCCGTCAGTATTCTGGACTTCTGTGCCCTCGCGGGCAGGTGCACGGCCCAGCGGCTTGATGCCGACGCGCTTCGACGGCACGCCGCCTTTCAGTTCGCCGAGAATGCGCTGTGCGCCTGGGAAGTCGCCGCGTTCGCGCCGCACCTTGGAGATCATCCAGGAGAGCGAGGCGGCCACAGGCGTCTTGGTCTCATCGAGGTCATGGCCATAGAGGCAGAGGCCCGCCTCCAGCCGCAGCGAGTCCCGCGCGCCAAGGCCGATGGGCTTCACGCGATGATCTTCCAGCAGGCGATTGGCGAAAGCGTCTGCGTGTTCGGCCGGGATCAGCATCTCGAAGCCATCCTCGCCGGTATAGCCACAGCGCGTTATCAGGACGCGGCCATAGTCAGTGTGTTCAAGCCGCAGGAAGTTCATGAAGGTGAGGGCGACGGCTTGCGGGAAGATGCCCTCGATCACCTGTTCGGCTTTCGGTCCCTGAAGGGCGATCAGCGCGCGATCATCTGCACGGCGCAGTTCGGCCTGGCCTTCGGCAGCCTTTGCGATCAGCGCGAAATCGTTCTCTTTCGTCCCCGCGTTGACGACAATGTAGAGCATGCCCGCGCGCGCCGGGTCAGCGGGCCGGCCGATCATCAGGTCGTCGATGATGCCGCCATTCTCATTGAGCAGGACGGTGAGTTGCACCTTGCCTGGCGCCAGGGCCGCGATGTCGGACGGAACCAGTTTTTCCACCAGCGCGGAGACCTTGCGGTGGGCGTCGTCACCGCCGCCAAGCTGGGGCAGGGACAGGAAGCTCGGCCCCATGTGGGAGACGTCGAAGAGGCCGGCGTTGGTTCGGGTCCAGTTATGCTCGGCCATGATGCCGTCGGCGTACTGGATCGGCATGTCGTAGCCGCCGAATTCGGCCATGCGCGCGCCAAGCCGCGTATGCAGCCCGTGCAGCGGAGTTTTCTTCAGGGGACCAACAGACGCTTCCGACATGACCACTCCGACAGCTGCGCAGCATCGCCAATGCGATCCGCGCCCCCGCTGTCGGATGTGCCTGAGAGATTCACGCTTCCTTGGAAGCGCTTACTCCGTCGGCGGCGGGTCTAACCCGCGCTTTCCAGCGATGTCGTCACTCCCGCGGCCCTTTTTGCCTGAGCGTTTCCGGGGCGGTTGCGCCTTCGGCGGCAGCCATTAGTCCAAGGCCTGGCTGCTCTCTCCCGCGGGGATCGAACGACTTGTCCGGCTGGATGCGCCTCACGGCGGAACCAGACGTCGGGGCCATGTGGCGCAAACGCGGGCGGGGCGTCAATGGCGGGCATGTGACGCACCGAAACGATCCACATGGATCGGTAGATTTGTGGGCAGGCCCCGCGGAACTTGTCGGGAGACGGCTCAGTTCGCGGTCATCCCGCCATCGACCACTATTTCCGAGCCGGTCATGAAGGCTGACGTATCCCCCGCGAGGAACAGCACTGCGTTGGCGATGTCCGTGTCGCGGCCGATGCGGCCCAGGGGGTGGCGCCTCGCCATGCGGGCGCGTTCGGCTTCCATAGTTGTTCCGGAAACTTTGGAGATCGTGCCGATGGCCCCGTCCATCATCGGGGTGTCGATGATGCCTGGGTGAATCGAGTTTACGCGAATCTTCAGTTTGAGATCGGCGCACTCCATGGCCGCGCCCTTCGTCATCAGACGCACGGCGCCTTTCGAGGCGTTGTAAGCGAACGTGTTGGCGGATCCGACCAGCCCGGCGACTGAGGAAATATTGATGATCGAGCCGCCGCCATCCCACTGTTGCGAGCGCTCTGCAATCGCAGGCATGGCATGCTTGATGCCGAGGAACACGCCGTCGACGTTCACCGCCTGCATGCGCTTGAAGTCTTCCAGCGTCGTCATCGAAATGGGGCGCACCCAGAACACACCCGCATTGTTCACCAGGATGTCGAGCCCGCCATAGGTGGACTTTGCGAAAGCGATAGCTGCTGCCCAGTCCGCCTCGCTGGTCACGTCATGCTTGATGTAGGCGCCGTCGATGTCGGCGGCGACATCCCTGCCGTCACCAATGTCGGTGACGACGACCTTCGCGCCGGCGCCCGCAAGCGCCCGCGCTGCCGCCGCGCCAAGTCCGCGCGCACCGCCGGTTACCAGAGCAACGCGGCCTTCAAGATTCGTCATGAGTGTTTCCTAGAGGGTGTTCAGCCAGTCGAGCAGCAGCTTGTTCGTCTCTGCCGGCTTCTCCTGCTGGTTCCAGTGGCCGGCGCCGGGGATCATGTGAAAGCCGCGCAGGTCGGCGAAGTGGTCGCGCATCCTCACTTCCGGATCGCGGCCGAACATGCGGATACCCACATCCTTGTCGCCCGCCATGAACAGGGCAGGCTGGGTGATCTTCGTTCCGGCAAGGCGCGAGGCCGCTGCGAAGTCGCGATGGAAATTGCGGTAGCGGTTCAGCGGCCCACGGAATCCCGAGCCCTCGAATTCTTTCACGAGATAGTCGATGTCCTTGTCGTTCAGCCATGCCGGGAATTTTTCCGGATCGCTCATGCCCAGCAGGAACGGTTCGCCGTGCTTCTTGCCGAAGGGCCAGCCTCCCTCGGGTGCGTCGCCCGACCAGGAGAAATAGATGCGCCGGATGGTGTCGCGCACGTCAGCCTCGAACTCGGCTTCGGCGACGCCCTCGTCCTGGAAATAGACCATGTAGAAGAACAGGCCGTTCTCGGTGAACATCTTGCGCGCCACGTCGATCATCGGCGCCGAGCCGTGGCCCATGTGCGGGATCGACATGCCGCATACGGCGGTGAAGCGCTGAGGATCGGCCCAGGCCGTGTTCCAGACGATCGGCGCGCCCCAGTCGTGACCAACCAGTATCGCTTTGCCGCCGCCCAGCGCGTCGGCCACCGCCTGGTTGTCTGCGATCATGCTGGCCATGTCGTAGGCTTCGACGGGGTGGGGCTTCGACGAGCCGCCGTATCCGCGCACGTCAATCGCCGCTGCGGTGAATCCGGCGGCCGCCACCGGTCCCAGCTGGTGTCGCCAAGAATACCAGCTCTCCGGAAAGCCGTGGACCATCAGGACCAGCGGCCCCGTCCCCTCCACGGCCACGCGGATGCTACAGTCGCCGGACTGGACGTGGCGAAACTCATGGGCCATATATCAGGTTCCTTACGGCGACCGTGTGTATCGGTTGCGCTTCGAGGACTACGCCGGGCCAGTACCACAGGCCGGGGCCGTCTTCATCCTTAACCAAGCTGGCGCGTGGGCCAAGGCGAAAGCTTTTGTCCCGGAGCGAGTCGGCGAAAAAGGCTGCGCACCGCTTTACGGTAGGGAAATCCTATTCCGCTAGAGCTTCGCGCGTCGACCCGCTCCGCCGGCCAAAGGCGAGGACGGGCGCAAGGAGGGAATTTCATGCTCCTCACCATGATGAAGGGCAAACTGCATCGCGCCGCCGTCACACAGTGCGACCTTCACTATGAAGGCTCGTGCTCCATCGACATCGACCTGCTTGAAGCGGCCAATATCCTGCCGCACGAGCGCGTGGATATCTGGAACATCACCAACGGCGCGCGCATCTCCACCTACGCCATCGAGGCGCCGCGCGGATCGAAGACTATCGGCATCAACGGCGCGGCCGCGCGTTATTTCCAGACGGCTGATCGCGTGATCATCGCCGCCTTCGCGCAGATGGACGAGACCGAAGCGAAGCAGTGGGCGCCGTCTGTCGTTCGCCTGAACGACAAGAACGAAGTCGTCACCGGCATCGCGTAACAGAATCTACGAGGCTTCCTCCCCAGAAGCAGAAACGCCGCCCGCGATGAACGGACGGCGTTTCCAGTTTCAGAAGTCGCGCACGCCTACTTCGTCAGTTCGAACACGATGCTCACGGTCTGCTCGAGCGAGACTTCGCCGGCTGCGATCGGAGTTTCCGGCGCGCCGCCGCTGTCCTGCATGCGCATCGCCATCATCGGCACGGGCTGCGGGTAGTAGTCCTGCTCGCTGATCGTCACGATCCGCTTCACCTTGTAACCGAGCGCCTGGGCATAGAGATCGGCGCGAGCGGCTGCGTCTTTGACGGCTGCGATACGGGCTTCATCCTGGAACTTCTCCGGCTCGTCGATCGAGAAGGAGACCCCGTTGATCGTGTTGCCGCCACCCTTCACCACGGCGTCCAGCGTCTTGCCCAGCGTGTCGAGCTTGCGGACCTTGATGGTGATCTGGTTGCTGGCCTGATAGCCAGTAAGGCGCGGACGCGCGTTGTTGGGATATTCGTAGACAGCGTTCAGCGAGATATTGCCCGTCTGCATGTCGCGATCAGCGACGCCGGCGGCTTTCACGGCGGCGAACACGCCGGCCATCTGGGCGGCTTGCTGCTGCATCGCTTCGGAGGCGGTCTTGGCCTCGATAGTCACGCCAACGCTGATGATGGCGATATCCGGGGCATGGGCGACCGAACCCTTGCCGGCGAGCGTGATCGTGGTCTCTGGCTGGATCGAGCTCATCGGCGGCATTTGCATCATGTGGGGTCCGTTCATGGGGGCAGGCGGCTGTGCCATCGCCATCGGCGCTGCAGCGCAGCCGGCCATCGCGGTGGCGGCAATCAGGGCGGGGGCAAGGCGTTTCATCGGTTTGACCTTTCCGGGTCTCTGTCTGGTCCAGCTGAGGGGAGAGTGTCGCGGACCTAGGGGCAAATTCTCTGTCAAAATGGGGCGCGCCTGTGGCGAGGCAAGCGCCAACTGGCGGCGCGCCATGGCGGGCTGGCGGCATTCGGGCCGTGTTGCGCGAAGGTCGCGGGGCATCAGTTCGCCATCAGGGCGTTGACGCCAAAATATCCGCAGACGATCAAAAGCGAGATCAGCATCACGCGCCCGAGGTCGCGCTCAAGCCGCATATCGCGCTCGCGGCGCAGGCGGCCGATCGGCCCCTCCAGCACCGGCGTTGTCTCGATGTAGTGGTCGGACCTGAAAGGCGTCAGCGGGCTCGCGATCAGCTTGGCCAGGATCGCGCCCATCACCAGTATGCCGACCAGGAACCAGGCCATGATGAAGGAGGCGATGCTCCACACGCCAGCGTGCCATGCATCCTTCTTGCCGCCCGGCGCCTCGAGCGCCAGCGTCATCATGCCCATGCCGGCGAACGAGAGGATGTGAATGTCGATCAGTGGCGGCGGAGGCACCATGAAAGGCCGGATGGGGGCGTGGATCACATCCGACAGGCTTCTCGACAGAGCGCGATAGCCGGTGATCAGGTGCTCGATGTCGGGCGACATGGGTATGCCCCACTGGCGGTGAATCAGGCTGATCAGCGGCGGCACGCTGAGGACGATGCCCAGCAGATACAGCAGGCTGCGGCCTTGCTTCACGGGTGCGGCGGTCGTCGTCATGCGAGGGAGGCTATCAGCCCGGCCGCATGGTCGAGAAGTGGGGGGGCGGCAGAACCCCCGGGCCGATTATTGGCCTGATGCGAGCGCGCGAGGGGCGCCTGGCGGACTACAGCAGCGAGGCGCTCGCCAGCACCAGCAGCGCGCTGCCGATGATGAGCCACATCGAGGTGCTTTTTACTTTCTGCAGGGCGGGCCTGGGCGTCATTGTGGCCGTTCCTCTTTCTGAGGTGAGGCCGACCTTGCGACGCGGCGCCACCCCGAGTCGGTACGGAACACGACACTTTGAGTGCCGGACGCAACAATTTGCACGCGGTCAGGCTTTCGAGCGCGCCGCCGTCCTCGCTTTCCAGTGGCTGGCCAGCCGCCGCGCGCCCCCGACACCGAAGCGAAGCAGATAGGGGGCCGTCATCAGCCTGTGCTTGGCCGCGAAGGCGGCGTCCTGCTCGATGAGATAACGCACCGCGAGCACCGGCACGGGAGACTGCATTGGCCGGAAGGCGGGATTCCACAGGCCGTGCGTCCCCGAGCCTGGGTGGAAGAACGCAATCATGCGTGACCTCAGCAGTGTGTAGTACTTGTGGCGTGCGTACACGCGATCCAGCATGGCGATACCGTCGGCGCTCGCGCAGTGCGGAAATCCGATGGCGATGGTTCGTAACCGCTCCTTGCCCGGTGGAGCGGGAATCCGCTTCAGGTCATCGAAGCTGCTGCGAATATGAGCGAACACTGACGCCTCATCCTTCGGGCCCGCCAGGCTGATGCCGAGGCGAACCGTGTCGAGCCTCGTGGCCTGTTTGACGAAAGGACACACTGAGCCGGTTCGGCCGAGATCGGCGTGGTCCTGCATCGCGTAGTCTTTCAGCCAGCCAGCCAGCACGGACAGCACGCTGCCGGAGGACTCCGTGGATTGTGACTCGGCGTAGGTGAACAACTGGCCCGTCATCTTGTTTCCAATGCCTCACGCGACCCGGAAGTGGCGGTCACGCCGCGCCGGCCGGGCGATGCCGGTGACGCATCGGAGCGCCTGCCACACGCGGCTACTGCCGTTCACGTATGGCCGCACGACCGGCTGGAGACCGAACTTGGCTAGAAATGAACCCACCGCCGGCGTGACATACCCGTCCAGATCAATGACGCGGCCCAGGCGATGCGCCGTCTTCATCGCCTCGAAGGTGAGCAGGCTGCTTGCGCCAACATGGTTCTGCACGCGGTCGCGCGCGAGCAGCCACGTGTAGAGCGTCGTGCTGTCCCATAGCAGGATCATCGCAGCACAGTCCGTCGGCCCACCCGAGCGGGCGAACAGTATCTCGACCTGGCCCCGCGAAAGGGCGGCGGCGAATATCCGTTCCAGCGTCTCGTAGTCGACGTGCGTGCCCGACCCGTAGGATCCGCGATGCAGGCGGATGAACCGGTCCATGTCGGTGCTGCGTTCGATGGTGCATTCGCGCTGGGCTTTGTTGATCGCCCGCCGCGCTTCCTGATGCATCTGGGGCAGCATCGTGTCGGGTCCATCGCCCGGCTTGGAGCGGAAGGTGTACATGTGAGTGACCGCCAGGTTGGCGTGCACGAAGCCCTGCACGCTGGCGC
>ERZ795061.2618-NODE-2618-length-16266-cov-44.697058_pt1 | contig 16266 bp, 15 predicted proteins | sample MGYA00375145_ERZ795061 | MGnify/ENA primary metagenome ERZ795061 (study PRJEB30190, sample SAMN05720144) | anaerobic digester metagenome | isolation source: active sludge of municipal wastewater-treating anaerobic digesters | place: USA | collected 2014-12-22 ... | reverse complement strand
CTGGCTTGGCCAACTTGCAGGTGGCGCATTCGGTACTGCAATCGAAGGTTATCATAGCGAGCAATTACATAAAGTCTATGGCCACATAGACGAGTACATAACAGAACCAGAAACCACAAACGACGACGTTGTATATGAGCTCGCCTTTCTCGATGCGCTGGAAAAAAATGGAAGAAATCTGACATCGCGCGACATTGCACTCGAGTGGATACGCCAGATTCCCTTTGGATGGTCTGCCGAATGGATAGCTTTGCACAACTTGGCTGATGGTATATTCCCTCCAGAATCAGGCTCTTGGCACAACCCTTACTCTAATTGGATAGGAGCGCAGATGCGCGGTATGGTCTGTGGCCTTGTGAGCCCTGGCTGGCCAATAGAAGCAGCTCGCCTCGCCCATCTCGATGGCGTAGTATCGCATTCGGAAAATGGAGTCTATGGAGAAATCTATGCCGCGGTTCTGACTTCTCTAGCTTTTGTTTTGTCTGACCCCCGTACCCTCCTTACCGATGCCGCTGAATTTATACCTGCAAAGAGCGAATATGCTGCCGTGCTTGCAAAATGTCTCGAGACTGTCCGCTCGAATGCGCAGCCAGAAGCAGCCTGGAAAAAGCTCGATGTGTATTTCGAACGCTATAACTGGATCCATGCCTACCCCAACATTGCAGCCGTCATAACTGCGCTATGGTTTGGCAATGGCGACATGACCGAATCCTTCCGGATACTTGCTCATGCAGGCCTCGATGTCGACTGCAACGCTGGCCTTGTGGGGACAGTGCTCGGAATAATAAACGGTGTGCCGGATAAATGGGGAAAACCCTTGAACGATACCCTTGAAACATATCTATCCGGGAAAGAGCATCTCAGCATTCGAATGCTAGCCGCTATCACGGCTCGCCTTGCGGCTCTATGAAGACATCGCGCGATTTTGTATTCAATACCAGATGCGCTGCGTTTTTCCTCGTCCCATGCCCCAAAAGCCTCATATTTATTCGAGATTATTGACACTATATGCAATTCGCCATATTCTCCTCATACAATAAATTGCTTTGATACAGGACACGGATTCCAATAGATGTCCAAAAGGAGCAGAGGTATGAAAAAACTTAGATCAATTTTCGCCACTGTTGCGCTTGCCTTGCTTGTCGCACTCGCTGCAGGTAGCCTCTTTTCCTGCGCAAAAAAGCCAACCAAGATAGTTGTTGCCACCGATGCTACTTGGCCACCCATGGAATATATAGATGAGAATAAGAATATCGTGGGATTCGATATCGATCTTGTGAACGAAATCGCCAAGGCCGGCGGATTCGAAGTGGAATTCAAAAATACAGCCTGGGATGGCATTTTTGCTGGCCTCGCCACGGGTAACTACAAGGTCATAGCATCCTCTGTCACGATCACCGAGGAGCGCAAGGCGACAATGGATTTCTCCGAGCCTTATGTAAATGCCGGCCAGGTTCTTGTCGTCCGAAAAGAAACTACGGGAGTGAACAGCCTCACGGATATGGTAGGCAAGAAGGTAGGTGCGCAGATCGGAACAACCGGTGCAATCGAAATCAGCAAAGTCTCCGGTGTGGAACTCAAGACATACGATGAAATAGGGCTTGCCTTCGAAGATCTTGCAAACGGAAATATCGACGGTGTGGTTGCAGATTCACCAATTGCAGCCAATTTTGCGCTCCAGAACGCTTCGTATAAAGACAGGTTAAAGATTGCCGGTGAACCCTTCACCGATGAGTGGCTGGGCTTTGTATTCAAGAAAGGAGATACAAAGACCCAGAAACTCTTCAACGACGGCCTTGCCAAAGTCAAGGAATCTGGCAAGCTCGACGAACTTGTCCAGAAATGGCTCCAATAGGCATCAAAGCCACAATAGAACGGTCAACAAAGCATAAAAATGAAAGGCCATTCATCTTCTGAAAAGAATTCAAAAAGCTCCGAAAAACTGACCATCAATGTAACAGATGGCACCCTCATCCCTATAAAGGATGAGGGCAGCCTTATGTCGGCTTGGAATATCTCCTTCTTCGGTGCTATAGCAATGCTGATAATCTTGCCGCTCATAAGCCCAGATCCATATCTTAGGATTCTTTCCTTTGTTCCCGACGGACTTATCGCAACATTTTCGGTTACTATCATTTCCATATTTTTTGCCTTGATCATCGGTCTCTTTGCTGGATTGGGGCGCATTTCGCAGAACCTTGTCATAAATCGAATCGCAACTGTCTATGTCGAGGTCATTCGGGGAATTCCGCTTCTTGTTCAGCTCTTCTATATATATTATGCTCTGGGACCGCTTCTGCGGCTCCAGGGACCTACTGCTGCGGTGCTGGCCATGTCTATCTGCTATGGCGCCTATCTTGCAGAGATTTTTAGAGCAGGCATGCAGGCTATCCCTCGCGGCCAGATGGAAGCAGCCCTTGCTCTCGGCATGTCGCGCTCTTTGGCCATGCGCAAAATCATCATTCCTCAGACTATTCGAATCGTTCTGCCTCCCATTGGAAATGAATTCATAGCGCTTCTTAAGGATTCTTCGCTAGTCTCGATTCTCGCCGTATCCGACCTCCTAAGAAGAGGCAGAGAATTTGCTTCGACTACTTTCAGGTATTTCGAAAGCTACACCGTCGTCGCGCTCATTTATCTTGTAATGACGCTCTTTTTCTCGCGCCTAGTTGCAATAATGGAAGAAAGGCTAAGACACCGTGGAAAAGTACATTGAGATCATAGACGCCGTAAAAACCTTTGGCACTATAGAAGCGCTCCGAGGTATTAGCATAACCGTAAGAAAGGGCGAAGTTGTCCTAATCATAGGCCCATCTGGTTCAGGCAAGAGCACTCTACTTCGATGCATCAACCGTCTCGAACGCCTCGATTCTGGAGAAATTCTTATCGATGGAGAGAGCGTAACGGATCCAGATGCCGATATCCGTCATATCCGCGAAAAGGTAGGCATGGTATTCCAAAGCTTCAACCTCTTTCCCCATTTAACGGTGCTCGATAACATCACTCTCGCACCGATCAACGTGCTCAAGAAGAGCAAAGAAGAAGCTGTCGATATGGCAAGAGCCCTGCTTGAAAAAGTTGGGCTTTTAGATAAAGAAAAAGCCTGGCCTGAGCAGCTATCCGGAGGACAGCAGCAGCGTGTCGCAATCGCTCGCGCCCTCGCCATGAACCCAAAAGTCATGCTCTTCGATGAGCCAACCAGCGCGCTCGACCCAGAAATGATAAAAGAAGTGCTCGATGTAATGACCGATCTCGCTCATGAAGGCATGACCATGCTGGTGGTTTCGCATGAGATGGGCTTTGCCAGGGCTGCCGCCAATCGCATAATCTTTATGGATGCCGGTCAAATTGTTGAAGAAGCGCCACCGGACACATTTTTCACCTCTCCGCGAGAAGAGCGCACACGCAGGTTTTTGGAGCATATTCTATAATAATTCTTGACATGATGACGGGATTGAACGGGATGAACAGGATTAAGAAAGCCCTAACATTAAAATGCATGGCCTTTCGAGAATTGGGCTGGGCCTTAAAAGTCATGTGTACTACTTTGGGGCTTTTTTTATCTCCTCTTCCACTTCTTCGGCCCCCTCTTTATAGAATTTGGATTCATCGGGAGCGATCTCGTGCAATAGACGCAAGAATTCGCCTGCATGCACCCGTTCTTCATTGGCAATGTCTTCTAATACTTCGATAGCCAAATCATTGTCGATCGATTCGGCAAGTTGCATATAGAGTTGAATAGCTTCATACTCTGCGGCTATCATAAATCGGATAGCGCGTACGAGCTCTTGATGTGTTAGCTTCCGATCGCTCTTTTGAACCGAAAATGCTGTTGAAAATTCAGGCATCGTGGTCCTCCTCGTCATTGATTATTGGTTTGAACTTTGTTTTTCATGCGCCCAGCGCAAAACAGCGATTTAGATAATCATATAAAACTAACAATGCTGATGAAGCGCTTTCATATCATCACTTCACTATCCTCACTATACTCCTTGCTATACTTCTTAAATATACCACTAGAAAACCTTTTAAGCACCAACACCATTCTAACCGCCATATCTAAGGTAACGGCAATCCATGCACCAACAAGCGCTAAATTCAACATATCTGCTAATATATATCCTATAACTAAGCGAATAGCCCATACACCAATTGCGCTGGCATACATGGCATATTTTGTATCTCCTGCACCTCGTAAAGCACCAGCAACAACAAAGTAAACAGCAGCAAAAGGCTGAGAGAACGCTAATATTTTTAAAGCATTTTCTCCCAGAGCAATTACTTGAGCATCCCGAGTAAAAATTATTGCTACATATTTACCCAAGAAAAAGTAAACAACACCGACCAATGACATGATTATCATACTGATAATCATTGATTGTCGTGTTGCTTCTTCTGAAAGTTCAGGTTTTTTTGCACCTATACCCTGTCCCACGAGAGTAGTCGCAGCCATTTGAAATGCCATTGCCGGTACAAGTCCCAGACTATCAATATTTATTGCTATCTGATGGGCAGCAAACATTATCGTACCAAATCCGGCAATCAGTCGTGCAAACAATAATGCTCCCGTCCTCATAATCAGCTGCTCAATTGCTGCTGGCGTGCCAATGTTCAACACATCTCGCATAATATTGGGTTCAAAGCGGTATGAATCATGAATGGATATACTGATATATTTATCTCGTGCATATACTGCATGCATAGTAATGCAAAATGCTATTAATCTGGAAAAGGATGTAGCTATTGCTGCACCTGCTACTTCTAGTCGAGGAAATCCGAGTTTGCCATTAATCAGCACCCAGTTAAAGAATATATTGACAACATTTGCCACAATGTTTGAAATCATGGGGGTTATCACATCGCCCACACCTCTTAAAGAGGCTGCCAGTACCATGTTGCCCACAGTAAACACTGTCCCTGCAATTACAATTTGCATATAAATTGTTGCCGGCTTAATGGTATCAACATCTGCACCCATCAATCGGATAATGGTCTTGGAAGCGGGAATACCCGCTGCGGTTACAACAAGTCCAAGAAGCAGCACTATTACAAAAGATTGTCTGGTTACACGACAGGCATATTCACGATCTCCAGCTCCTGAAGCCCTTGCCACAAGGGCTGTAGTTCCGACAACCAATGCACTAAATACGGAAAATATTAACATGGTTGGTTGAGCTGCTAGTCCGGTTGCAGCAATAGCCCATGGTCCAAGCGACCCTACCTGTATCATGTCTATCATTTGAACCAGCATCATAAGAAAAAACTCAAGCATAGCCGGCAAAGCCAATTTGAATATTGCCTTACGCACCTCAGCAGGTTTTTTAGCTTCCAAAAAAAACGAAATGTCTCGAGCTTTATTCCCTAACGATGCCATAACACTACCCTTTCTCTTGCATGAGATTTGATTTTCTGACAAATGCAGATTTAGTTAGAAATTTATATTTTGTATATTTTGCTATAGTATAAAAATTGTAGCTTTTTATCAATCAAAATTTGACTCCTTTTTAGTTTATAAAGACACCTGATGAATTGCCTCGCATTCAAAAAGAGATAATAATTGTAATATAGAGTGTCAAGCCAACGGAGGTCTCTATGATCACAATCAGAGATATCGTTCAATATTATGCTCAATACAATCTTAATGCCAACACTCGCATGATAGCCATAATCTCCGATATGATTCAGGATCCTATAAATTCTCCTTTGAAAGGCTATTTCTTAAAAGCACTAGGAACCTTGCTTGAACATATCTATTTGGCCGATCTCTCATGGCTCAAAGCATTTATGGAACTGGGGAACTACGGCAAAGATATAGAAGAAGATCTTGGATTCGCACTCGAGCCCGGCAAGAGCTTTTTCCAAAATTTCGAGGATTTCACATTGAAAAGGCAAAAGCTAGATATGCTCATTGTCGAGTTCACGAGCAAAGTCGAAGAAGAATTCTTTTCAAAAAAGCTCACGATAAAAAACAGCGAAGGCGAAGAAGCTGAATGCGAGGCTTGGAAGGCAATAATCCAATTCTTTAATCGCCAAACTCATTATCGTGGCCAAATCAGCAACATACTCGATCAGCTTCATATTCCAAACGATTTTTCGAATATGATTCTTATATCATAAAGCAACAAAATGCTCGTACCAGAAAGCTTCGAACTGACCAACATTCGGCTAAGGCGACCGCGTCTGAGTGATGCACCAGCTATTTTCGAATATGGTAGCGACCCAGAAGTTGCACGATTTGCCGATTGGCCTAGGCTCACAAGTCTCGAGCCACTTCTCGAAACACTGCGTAGACGAGAAATCCTGTGGAATGAAGGGCTCGAATACTATTGGATAATTACTCTTAAAGATTCAGACAGAGCGATCGGTGCTATTTCCTGTCGAATAGCAGAAAATGCGGCAGAAATCGGATATCTCCTCAATAGGAAATATTGGGGCAGAGGCTATGCGACCGAAGCCGCTAGAGCTATCGTCGATTGGGCATTGTCTCTGGCTGAGATATCGCTAGTCTGGGCGACTTGCGATGTTGAAAATGTCGCCTCTATTCGTGTGCTTGAGAGAATTGGTATGCACAGAGAAAAAATATTGCGAAATTACCGCATAAGGCCGCAGATTTCGGGCCAGGCAAGAGATGCATATCTATATGTTCGAATAAGTAAGACAGGTACTAGAAAGCAAAAGCAACACAAGATCTAAATCCATGCTATAGTTGACTCGACAGAGGAGTATTATGCAAAAACGATCACACAGTCCTTTTTTACTCGCGGCCAAGCCGCTATTAGACCAGATTATCAATCTGCTCGAGCCTCATTTCGATTATATCAGCGTGCTCGCTACGGATGATCGCGGTCTTTCTTATGTTGCTCTGCCTGGCGAGACGCGCACCTACGAGCCTATGTGGGTTCAGCGAGGCTTTGTTTTTCGAGCCCAACGAGATGGTAAGGTTGTGGAATACGCATGTTCAACCCTGCCCTTCGATGTTTCTGGGATTTCGGACTTGGCTTATGAGGCGATCAAATCTCTATCCTTATCTGGTGCTGACTCTGAAGCCACCTCTAAGGCTAGTTCGATTGCTTCATCAGCCGCCTCTATAATCCAGACCCGCCTCGAGGTCTTACTAACCGATCCGACGCTAATTAAATTCCCAAAGATCCCCGATATTCCCGCCACAGAAGAATATTGCGGAGAAATCCAAGAAGATCCATTCGTTGCCGACCCTGAATCGATTCTCTCGCGCCTTGTAGCTCTGCGCGAAAGACTCACAGATGGCAAGACCGTGATCATGGCTCAGTCTCGCTATGAATGTGTCGATGTCTCCAGGCTTTTTGTTTCGCCTAAGCGTTCTCTTGTGCAGAGTTTTCTGTGGTCGCAAGCCTATCTCTTTGGCTTGGCGCGGCGCGGAGAAATCAGCAAGATGTCCTACCGCCCCGCTTCCGGTAGAAAGGGCTTAGAGATTCTGACCGATCTCGAAAGCTCCGTCCCCGAACTTTCCAAAGAGCTCGCAGACCTCCTAGATGCCGTACCCATGGAACCTGGCGAATACGAAGTGATCCTCGACCCCGACATGGCCGGCACACTCGCACACGAAGCCTTTGGCCATGGTGTGGAGACCGATATGTTCTTTAAAAAGCGCGCTCGCGCGGTCGACTACCTCGATAGGCGCGTCGGTTCTGAGCTCGTCACAATGTACGATGGCGCAGCCGGTGTCGACCAGACCGGTTCTTATCTTTTCGATGACGAAGGCGTCTTCTCATCCAAGACCTGCGTCATCGACAAAGGTATTCTCAAAGGTGGTATATCCGACACCCTCTCCGCGCTCGCGCTCAATCTTCCCCTAACCGGTAATGGAAGACGCGAAGCATATTCTCATAAGGCTTATGCGCGTATGACAAACACCTATTTTGCCCCAGGAATATCCACTCTCGAAGACATGATCGCCTCTGTTAAGCATGGATGGAAGCTCTCCCAACTCGATGCAGGCATGGAGGATCCCCGAAATTGGGGCATCCAGCTCATCTGTATGGTAGGCCGAGAAATAAAAGACGGCAAATTTACTGGTCGCGTTGCAAGTCCAATCGTATGCTCGGGCTATGTCCCCGATGTACTCTCCTCGGTGAGCATGGTATCGAACGATTTTGAACTGGGCGGCTCTGGAGCTTGCGGCAAGGGACATAAAGAATATGCCAAAGTATCTTCCGGAGGTCCCTATGTCAAAACTAGAATGAGGTTAGGATGATGATCGATACAATAAAGAAGGCTATTGCTATAATAAACGAGAGTAGTTCAAAGAACCTGCCTGCTACGGCTCGAACAGGAGCAGCTTATGCTGCCACACCTTCGCCTTTGGCCTCAGAATCGCCAGTAGCCCAAGCAATTGCGGACTGGCGCCTTGTAGAGCGCAACATCCAGCGGCAAGAGAGGTATTATATCGTCGATCGCGCTGAGCAGGCCCGCTCCATCGACGAAGTCGTCTATTCTTTGACCGTCTATGTCGACAGTATCGATGATGTTTCTCACCCGAGCTTCTGCAGCAATGAAAACACCCCAGATGAAGCTAGCGCCAATAGCGCTCCTAGCTCTAAAAAGGTCGACAGCTCTGAAGCACCTAGAAGATTTCGCGGCGAGGCCACTATAACCATCTTTCCGAGTTTCTCGCTGGAAGAATGTGTGGCTAAAATACGACAGGCCGTTTTTGCAGCCTCCAAGTCTCACAATCCATGGTTTAGCCTGCCGGCTCCGTCCCCACTTTCTGTACAAGTACCGATCTCCGGATTTGAAGCCCTTTCTTTTGAAGATCGAGTCAAATCTATCCGTTCTGCCTTATACTCCCCCTTCGAACACATGAATCAGCCTAAAGCTGTACCTATAGTGGATTCCTTAGCTATGCCAAAAAATGTCAATCCACGTATCAATTCGCTCGAACTCTTCATCTCCAAAGAACAGCGACGCCTTCTCAATTCGCAAGGTATCGACTATTCGAGAACCATCTGGCGAGGATATAGTGAATTCGTTGTAGAAGCGGACAGCCCCGCCGATATTGCTTCAAATAGCCCCGCAGACAGCTCCGCCGATAGTCCTTCAAACAATCCAGCCGATAGCCCTGCAAATAGCCTTTCAAAAAATCTCGCCGACGGCTCCTCTGCCAACGGCTCCTCTGCCGACAATCCCTATAGCACAGTCGAGCTCTTTGACGATATCGAATTCTCCGAGCCCGACCCAGCGCGCTTGGCACAGAGCATCGGCAATAGACTTATACAGGTCAGCGATCGCGCTCTTGCCAAGCCTATGCCCAAACTAAGCGGCATACCGCTCATTCTGCGCGGAAAAGAAGCTGAAGAAATATTTTCATGGTTCTTCGAGAATTCGCGAACCGAAGCCATTTATTCCAAAGCTTCGCCATTTAGACCTGGCGCCAATGTGCAGGGCGGCAACGAAAACATTGAAGCTGAACACAAGGGCAATGGCGCTATAATCGAGCCGCTCGATCTATGGGCCGAACCTGTCATATCGGGACTCCCAGCCTCGGCAGCCTTCGATAGCGATGGATTTCCTCTAGAGCGTACGCTTGTCATAGAAAATGGTATCTTAAAAACCCTTATAGGATCTGTTCGCCATGCCGACTGGCTCGGTGTCCCCCGCAGGGGCGCCTTCCCGCTCTTTTCGGTTTCCCCCGGCTCAATGAGCCTTGAAGAAATGCATGCTTTCCCATACATAGAGCCCGTTATGTTCAGCGACTTCCGGCTGGATTCGATGACCGGCGACTTTGGCGCAGAGGTGCGCTTGGCGTATTATTTCGACGGGAAGAATGTAACTCCAGTTACGGGAGGCTCGATATCCGGTTCGATGAGCACAATGCGAACCACAATGCGCCGAAGCAAAGAAACCGCAACGATGAGTCGTTCAGTGTGCCCTATTGCTGTTATGCTCCAGGGCGCCATTATTGCAGGAGCCCGATATTAGAAGTTGTCGATTAGAAGCTGTCGATCAAAAGTTATCGGTCGGAAGCCGTCGCTTTGTGGCTTATCCGATAGTTCGACTGTTTCTCAGCGGATGGCCTTGAGCAAGTCTTCCACCCTGTCGGTCTTTTCCCAACTAAAGCTATCGCGCCCAAAGTGCCCATAGACTGATGTTGCTCGATAAATGGGATTCTTTAGTTCCAGTGTCTCGATTATGCCTTTTGGTGTCAAATCGAATACCTGTAGAATAGCATGCTCTATCGCCTCTTCATCGACCTTGGCGGTACCAAATGTCTCGACAAATACTGAAATAGGCTCTGGAACTCCGATAGCATAGGCCACTTCTATTTCGCAGCGGTCCGCCAGCCCTGCAGCTACCACATTCTTCGCAATATACCGCACCATATATGCCGCGGATCGGTCTACCTTAGTGGGATCCTTGCCCGAGAATGATCCGCCACCATGGCGTCCCATGCCACCATAGGTATCGGCAATTATCTTTCGTCCCGTAAGTCCAGTATCGCCCAAGGGGCCGCCAATTACAAATCGCCCAGTAGGATTGATAAAGTATCTCGTGCCCGCATCGAGAAGCCCTGTGGGTTCAAGAACGGGTTTGATAATTCTTTCGATGAGCGTTTCTCTTATCTCTTCATAGCTTAGATAATGCCCGCCGCCGTTTTTCTCATCGTGTTGCTGCGAAAGCACAACCGCCGAGATTCGCACTGGCCTATATCCATCGTATTCAACCGTGACTTGGCTTTTGCCATCCGGCCTCATCCATGCTATCTCCTTTGCCTTGCGCACCGCTGCTGCTTTCTGAAGTATCTTATGGGCAAGCATTATAGGCATTGGCATTAGCTCGGAAGTCTCGTTGCAGGCAAAACCGAACATCATGCCTTGATCGCCCGCTCCTTGCTTGCCTTCATATTCTTTGAGACCATGCCCATCCACTCCTTGGGCGATATCGGGAGACTGATTATGGATAGAGTTGAGTACCGCCATCGATGCCCAATCGAGCCCATATTCTGGGTTGTCGTAACCGATATCGCGCACCACCGAGCGTGCAAGTTCCTGGATATCGACATAGGTTCGCGTTGTAATTTCCCCTCCGACAATCACAAGCGCGGTCGTAGCAAAGCACTCGCAAGCCACATGGCTGTGCTTATCTTTTGCGATACAAGCATCGAGAACGGCATCTGAAATCTGATCGCAGATTTTGTCCGGGTGTCCTTCGGACACAGATTCGGAAGTAAAAGGACGAAGAAGAGCTCGAGTCATTTTAGCCCTCTTTAGCAGATATTTTTACCCGCCCGCAATTCGGATAAATCGGCGGGACCAGGACGCTTGGAAAACTTCTGCCGACCTGGCTTATAAATAAAGTCTAATGATCATTTCTTGATTGGTCAAGCGTGCGCTCGAAAAATCGTTCACCCCTCGAAAAATAGCTGCCTAAATAACTTTGCACAAGTTTATCGTGCATCCAGCAAACTTCGGCGCTGGGCTATTAGATATGAAAATAATAAATAATTCATGTCAATATAATCTATTCCGATAATATTATTATGGTAGCGCTTTTTAGAAAGCGACAAGCTACATTATTGCAAGCAGCGATACGTTGGGCGGCTATTCTCTTCTTTCTTTCCTCTGTCCCTGCTTTGCAATCTGCTTTTGCTTATGTCTCCGTTCCACCTTTAGCGGGGCTAGTAAGTTCAGGCGCACGTCAGGCTGTTCTGCGCACTGCGGAATCCTATCTTGGTACTCAATATCGCTATGGTGGTTCTTCCAAGTCAGGCATCGATTGTTCTGGCTTAGTATATATATCTTATCTAAAAGCAACTGGAGTAAAGATTCCGCGCTCTGTAGATGCACTTGTCAAATGGGTCTTAATCATCCCTAAGAATGAACTCGAACCGGGCGACCTCGTGTTCTTTAGCCTAGAAGCAAAAACAAACTCATTTTCTAAAAGCTCAAGCGCTAATGTCTCAACCTCCGTCCCCTCGGGTTTAGGATATTTTAATATAGGCCTTTCGAGTCTAGCAGCCTCGACTCTTTCGCAGGCCGACCATGTGGGAATATATCTAGGTGATGACATCTTTATCCATGCCACGAGCACAGGAGCTAAAACAGGAGTCATTCACAGTTCACTAAGAGAAAAAAACTGGCAACAGCGGTTCTTGTTTGCGGGACGAGCTCTTCCTGCTTCTGGTTTTTCTGGTTTTGCTTCAGACTGGGGAGGCGCAATTAGTTTTGCCCAATTGGATACACTTCTACAGGGTGATCTTCTAGCCTTTGTACGCGGAGTCTCGGGCTGGACGGAGATTTCGCTTCCCATCGCAAAGAATTTTAATGCGGGCCTGCGGGCAGGCGCACAATGGGATCGTACTCTTAGCGTGGTGAGAGTTCCTATCGAGCTCGATCTTGGTCAGATTTCTGGTATATCTGTGTTCGCTGGTCCAGCATTCACATTCGGATCGCCAGCGCTGGATGACAGACTGTATGCCCCAGGAGATTTCTTCTTAGCTACAGGGGGGCTAAGGTGGTCGTCTTTCTTTTATTCTACAGGCGCTCATCGACTTGGTAGCTACATTGAACTCAGATATGATTATTATGTTCCTAAGCAAGGCCAGGTGGAATCAATTCGGTCCGATCTTCAATCTTGCCTTAGTATTTCGATTGGTCTTCGCTTGCGCAATGTGCATTATTGATTGATTTTGATCTTCTAGTCGTTATGGAAAATAAAAAAGGCTGCCCAGCTTATTGGACAGCCTATATTATTTGCTGCGCTATCTTCAAGCTTCTTCCATGACAGGAATCAGCTTCTTTGTACCAAACACCTCTGTCTCTAGCAGCTTGTAGCATTTTGTAGGACACTTCTGGACACATATACCGCATGAATTGCACTTGGCATAATCTGTTACCGGAATGCCATTCAACATCGAAATTGCTCCTTCCGGACAAGAACGAACACATAGATCGCACTTGATACATCCGACCTTGCAGTTCTTGAGTACGGTCTGCTTGAGCACTGTCCTATTCGAACATAGGACGATGGAACCAGCCTTTGTAAGTGGTATAAGCGTCAATATTTTCTGTGGACACTCCTCTACGCAGAGGCCGCAGCCGGTACAGTTGTCATAATCGATATGAGGAAGACCGTCTTCTCCCATTTCGATGGCATCGAACTTGCACACGAGCACACAGTCGCCAAATCCCTGGCATCCCCATGCACAGGCTTTAATGCCGCCAGTCGATAGCTTTGCGGCTCTACAGGTGGGAATACCGCTGTATTCGCCTTTCTTTGCTGTTTTATCGATTGAGCCCTGACATAGCAGAACCGCTACCTTCTCTTCGACAGTCCCTGCCTCTATACCCATAATCTTCGAAATCATTTCGGCTGTAGCCGATCCGCCTACAGAGCACTTAGTTGTGGGAGCGCGGCCGGTCGCCACAGCCTCCGAATAACCATCGCAGCCAGGATAGCCACAAGCTCCGCAGTTTGCTCCGGGTAAGGCTTGTCTTACTTCGCTGATCTTTGGATCTCGTTCGATCTTGAATTTCTCATTGAAGAAGCCCAAGGCCACGCCAAGGATAAAAGCGAGCGCTGCAGAAAAACCTATTGTCAAAAGAATTGTAATAAGCATCTCGATATCCTCTTATTTTATAAGCCCTGCGAAACCCATAAACGCTATACCAATCAAGGATGTGGCCATAAAAAGTATCGGCGTTCCTTGTAAAAACTTCGGCACAGGGCTCGTTTTCATTCGATCCCTTATGCCAGCAAGGAGAATCATAGCCAAAAGATAACCAAGCGATACGCCAATCGCGTACACAATCGACTGAATAAAGTTGTAGTTATTCGAGATATTCTCGAAAGTCACCGCAGAAATAGCGCAGTTTGTTGTTATAAGGGGCAAATAGATGCCCATCGCCGAGTACAAACCAGGAATATTCTTCTTGAGATAGAATTCGACGAGCTGCACCAAGCTTGCAATGACAAGAATGAATACCAGAATCTGAAGGAAGGTCAAATTGAGTGGCACAAGAATGTAATGGTAGATAGGCCATGTTGCCGCCGTCGTTAGCACGGTTACAAAGGTTACGGCATAGCCCATGCCCATCGATTGGCCCAGATCGCTTGTCATCCCTATATACGAACAAAGCGCGATAAAGCGCATTACCACGATATTGTTTACCAGCATCGACAGAAGAAAAATCTTGCCAAGATCCATTATGCGGCCTCCTTCTTAGAAACTAATTCTTTTTTGCGCGCAGATGCCTCCATTTTCTTCTTGAGCCAGATATTGAAAGAAATAAACAGACTGAAGACAAAGAATCCCCCAGGCGGCAAAATAAAGAAGAGAATCGGTTCATAGGAGGCAGGCATGACTTGAATCCCCGCAAAAGTCCCATTTCCAAGCAACTCTCTTATTGCAGCAAGACCGATAAGAACCCAAGTATAGCCGAGTCCCATTCCCAGCGCATCGGCGATTGCCGATGGCAGATTTTGCTTAGAGGCAAAGGCCTCTACGCGCCCCATTATTATGCAGTTGACTACGATCAATGGGATGAAAACACCCATGCTCTTCGAAAGGTCGGGAAAGTAGGCCTTCATCATCAAGTCGACGATCGTAGTAAACGCAGCAATGACTATGATAAACACGGGCATTCGGATCATCGAAGGAATAAGGTTGCGGAATATAGAGATTATTATTTCCGAAAACAGAAGGACAAAAGTCATTGCCAGTCCCATACCAATGCCATTCGAGACATTAGTCGTTACCGCAATTGCAGAACAGAGTCCAATCATAAGCATCAATAAAGGATTATCAAAAATGATCCCTTGTTTGAAAACCGAATACAGCTTTTTCATTCTCATTTGCCTCCTGCTTGGGGCCTGGCGCTCTCTTTGGCTGTTCCTGCCGATGCCCCCGGTGCTCCTATGGGCGATCCTGTGGAAACCGCAGGAGATGCTCCTATAGATGTCTCGCCAGTTGGCTTTTCGTCTTCCATCGATGCCATCATCACTTTCTGATCCATATAGGCGATTGCTGCATCGCCTGCGGTCTTGATGAGCTTGGTGAGAGACTTCGATGTTATGGTCGCTGCCGTAATCGCTGCAACATCTTTCTTCACCTCAAAGGGATCCGTAAGAAACTTTCCTTCGAATTGACCTAAGAATGTCACCTTTTTGGCTTTATCTACATAATAGGTCGGATTAGATGCATTCATTCCAAGACCTGGCGTATCATTGAGCGCCATTATCCTTACTCCCGCTATGCTGCGATGCAAATCAATGCCAACGAGAAGGGTCGCATTCCCTCCATAACTTGGGCCCGAAACCTTTATTGCCAATCCCAGCGGAACATTGTCACTTTTTACTTCATATGCTGTTTCAAATTTAATATTTGGCTCCGGGCTTGTAAGATTCTCGACAACATCGAAGGCAGTCGCCTGCGGAAAGATATCTTTCAAAGAAGCCTGCAGTTGAATTTCGCTTTGTCTTTCGATGCTGTCCTTGGTAAAGGCATAGACAACCGCAAGACTTGCGCAAGCAATCGAGGCATACAGCATAAGAATTAAGCCAAGCTTAGTCTTTTTCATTTTGTAGCCTCCTTGGACGGCTTAACAGGCTTGGGAGGAGGCAGAAAGCCATATTTTTTCGTTCGGAGCTTATTGAGAAAAGGTGTCAAGACATTCATTATCAATATCGCATAGGTCACTCCCTCTGGATATCCACCGAATTTTCTTATAAGAACAGCAATCAAACCAATACCAATACCATAGAGAGCCTGCCCTTTTTCTGTCAGTGGCCTTGTAGCATAGTCTGTCGCCATAAAAAAAGCGCCAAATGCTATACCTCCAGTCAACAAACTAAACACTGGATCCATCCCCAAAAGCCAAGAGAAAACAAATGTAGATGCTAGCACCGATACTGGAACTATCCACTGAATGACCCCGATGGCAAGAAGAAAAAGCCCACCCAGAAGCACAAGCAAAATCGAGCTCTCTCCAATGGTACCCGGGCGGTATCCTATGAATAGCTGACGATAAAATGCCCCGATATCGCTTGCGCCGAAATATTTGGCAACATCGGCCAATGAGTTGCCCTGCTTGATTAGATTTAGAGGTGTGGCCGTACTAACCGCATCGGCTGGCAATGCAAGGCCTTTTGGCATGTTCCAGCTTGTAATCGCCGCGGGGAAGCTCATAAGGAGAAAAGCACGGCCAATCAGTGCAGGATTGAATGGATTCGCACCCAGCCCACCAAAGAACTCCTTTGCCACTACAATGGCAAAGACAGCACCAAGTGCCA
>ERZ795061.2617-NODE-2617-length-16268-cov-15.659286_pt1 | contig 16268 bp, 12 predicted proteins | sample MGYA00375145_ERZ795061 | MGnify/ENA primary metagenome ERZ795061 (study PRJEB30190, sample SAMN05720144) | anaerobic digester metagenome | isolation source: active sludge of municipal wastewater-treating anaerobic digesters | place: USA | collected 2014-12-22 ... | reverse complement strand
TGGGTGATGCGCCAAATGTGTGCGTTTCCCCTGACCACATAGGTCTCTGAAGGGACAAGTTTTTGGGGTGTGCATTCAAGTCTCTCGTATGCTTGTACAAAGTGCCCCTAACCCGCATGGGCTCCAGAATTGCCTATCTCTTCTGCTACCACGTGAGACAGCCCGTGAACCTTTCATCTCCAGCGTCTTTGCAACCACCTGTTCCAGTTCACGATTTGCAGGCGGTGCACTTTCGCTTTTGGCCGAAGCGTGTCCCGCATTGCCTGACACTCCCCGAAACCTCGCTTTGGCAAAACCTGGCAGTCAGTGCCCTGCGCTACCCGCACAAGCCGGCATTGGTATTTTTTGGGCAGGTTGTCACATACGCCGAGTTGCTACAAAAAGCAGAGCGCCTTGCGCACTATTTACAAGGGGTGGGGGTTAAAAAGGGCGACCGGGTCGTGCTCAATATGCAGAACTGCCCGCAACTGGTCATTGCCCATTGGGCGATTTTGCGAGCCAATGCGGTGGTGGTGCCGGTGAACCCGATGAATCGGGCCGAAGAGTTGAAGCATTACATCATCGACCCCGACGCCAGGGTGGCCCTGACCACCGGTGATCTGGCTGGGGAACTGGCTCGCGCCAGTGACGCGCTGGAGCCGCAACTTCGACTGAAGCACCTGATCGTGACGCAATTTACCGACGCGTTTGATGCTGCCCATGCAGGCGATGATGCACCACCTGCCGCCTGGAACGACTGGCTGACCACACCGCACGCGATGCCCGCGTTGGCCGGTGGCGTCGTGCATGCGTGGGCAGAAGCGCTGGCCGCCATTGGCGATGCACCTGAATTGCTGACAGGCCCATACGATCTTGCGATATTGCCTTACACGAGCGGCACGACGGGTCTGCCCAAGGGTTGTATGCACACCCATGCCAGCATCATGCACAACGCGGTCAGCAGCTCGGTTTGGGGTGGCTCTACAGCAGATAACGTCACACTGGCGGTTGTCCCCATGTTTCACATCACCGGCATGGTCAGTGTCATGCACGCCAGTATTTACAGTGGCGCGACGCTGGTGTTGATGCCACGCTGGGATCGCGACCTGGCGGGGCGGCTGATATCGCGGTACCGCGTGACCCACTGGACCAACATCCCCACCATGGTGATCGACTTGCTGGGCAGCCCCCGTTTTGATGAATACGACCTGTCCAGCCTGGTGTACATCGGCGGCGGTGGTGCTGCCATGCCCCAGGCAGTGGCCCAGCGGCTGTTCGAACAGTTTGGACTGCGTTACGCGGAAGGTTATGGCTTGACGGAGACGGCCGCGCCTTCCCATAGCAACCCGCCTGATGCCACCAAGCAGCAATGTCTGGGCGTTCCGTTTATTGGTACGGACGCCCGCGTGATCGACCCCGACACATTACAGGAGATGCCCATTGGCGAACAGGGCGAAATCATCATGTGCGGTCCGCAGAACTTCCGCGGTTACTGGAAACGCCCGGATGCGACCGAGGCCGCGTTTGTCGAACTGGATGGCAAACGGTTTTTCCGCTCGGGAGATTTGGGGCGCATTGATGTGGACGGGTATTTCTTCCTGACAGACCGACTCAAGCGAATGATTAATGCTTCGGGCTTCAAAGTGTGGCCAGCGGAGGTGGAGGCTCTGATGTTTCGCCACCCGGCCATTCAGGAGGCCTGCGTGATTGCCATTCAGGACAGCTACCGCGGCCAGAGCGTCAAGGCGGTGGTTGTGCTTCGGGCATCACACCGAGGTCAAGTATCAGAGCAGGACATCATTGACTGGTGTCGCGACAACATGGCAGTCTACAAAGTGCCTCGGGTCGTGCAGTTTGTTGACGCATTGCCAAAAAGTGGCAGCGGCAAGGTGATGTGGCGTGCGTTGCAGGAAGCGCAGCGGGTGGGTTAGCGTAGTCGAAGCGGACAAAACGAATGTTGTTGCCCTATTGATAATGCCGTACTTGTCACGCTGGATGAAGCTGCCATACTTGATGCCAAGTTCCCGTCCCCCACGATATGGATTCGCACCATTTGTCCACGTTGTTTGAGTTATTGCCCATCGGCGCTTACCGATCGAGTGTCTCTGGTCGGCAGTTGCGCGCGAACGCTGCGCTGGTTCGTCTCAATGGATATGACAGTGAAGCGGAAATGCTGGCAGTTGTCAACGACATCAGTCGGGAATGGTACGTCGATCCTGAACGAAGGAACCAGTTCAAGCAGCTACTCGAACGAGAAGGGCAGGTGATGAATTTTGTGTCCGAGGTGTATCGGCACAAGACCCGTGACCGGATGTGGATCAGGGAAAACGCTCATCTGGTCCGAAACGATCAGGGAGAGGTCACCTTTTATGAAGGCACTGTCGAAGACATTTCGGCGAGCCGCGCGGGTGAAATGGCGTTGCGGGTCAATGAAGAGCTGTTTCGTCAGGTTACTTCGCAGCTACCGGGCATGGCGTTTCTGGCGCTTCTGAAAGCTGATGGAACCCGCGAGTACAGCTTTGTCAGCGACGGCGTGAGGGAACTCTTTGGTGTGGAGCCATCTGACGTGATTGGCAATGGCAACCTGCTGAAGTCCTTCTGGCATCCGGAGGACCGGGCATCCGTTGAGGCGGGCGTAGCTGGCTCAGCCGCTCTGGGTCAGCCCTTTTCCCTGCAATACCGGATTGTTCTGGGCGACGGAACGGTCAAGTGGGTGCAAACAACTTCTTCAAGTATTTCCTCCGACCACAGAGGAAACTTGCGCTGTGGTGTGGTGCTGGACATCACGCACAGCAAACGGGCCGAGGAGCAACTGCGGCAATCAGAGGAGCGCTGGAAGCTCGCGCTGGAGAGCACTGGAGATGGGGTGTGGGACTGGCATATCCAGAGCGGCATGGAGTACTACTCCAGACGCTACAAAGAGATGTATGGCTACAGCGAAGACAAGGTGTGGCAGCAATCGGATCAGTTTGAAGACATTGTGCATCCAGACGACAAGGAACAATTGCTGCGCGACCAGCAGGCTCACTTTGAGGGACGCACCCCAACTTATCGCAATGAGCACCGCGTCAGATGCAGTGATGGCAGCTGGAAGTGGATACTTTCACGCGGCATGGTGATCAGTCGTGATGCTCAGGGAAAGCCCGTGCGCATGATCGGAACCCACACGGACATCACGGAATGGAAAAAATCCGAAGCCTTGATCTGGCAGCAGGCCAACTATGACCCCCTGACCGGGCTGCCGAATCGGCGGATGCTGCGTGCCCGGCTGGAGCAGGATATCCGGAAATGCAAGCACGACGGGTTGCAGCTGGCCATCCTGTTCATTGACCTTGACCACTTCAAGGAGGTCAACGACACGCTGGGGCACGACAGCGGGGATCTTTTGCTGATTGAGGCCGCTGACCGCATCCGTCATTGCGTGCGCGACTCGGATACGGTGGCCCGCATGGGGGGTGACGAGTTCACTGTGGTTCTGTCCGAGCTGAGCGGGGCAGAACGGCTGGAGCGCATCCTGCAGAAGATTCTGGGTGCCCTCTCGGCTGCATTTCAGCTGGGTGATGAACAGGTTTTTATCTCGGCCAGCATTGGCATCACGATGTATCCGGCCGATGCCACCGAGGTGGAGAGTCTGTTCAAGAATGCAGACCAGGCACTGTATGTGGCCAAGGGAGCTGGCCGCAACCGGTTCAGCTTCTTCACGTCTGCCCTGCAGGAGGCTGCGCAGACCCGGGTTCGCCTGGCTAATGATCTGCGTGCAGCACTGGCCGAACAGCAGTTCCGTGTGGTGTATCAGCCCATTATTGATCTGGGTACGGGCGACATTCGCAAGGCAGAGGCGCTGATCCGCTGGCAGCACCCCACTCGTGGCCTGATCAGTCCAACCGAATTCATCCCGATTGCCGAGTCCAGTGGTTTGATTATTGATATTGGTGAATGGGTGTTCCGCCAGGCGGCTGACCAGGTTGTTCAGTGGCGGGAATTGCACCATCCCCACTTCCAGATCAGTGTCAACAAGTCACCCGTTCAATTTCACAGTGACGGCAGCACCCGCAAGTCATGGGCACAGCATCTGCAGTCGTTGGGTTTGCCGGGAGGCAGTATTGCGGTGGAGATTACCGAAGGTTTGCTGCTCGATACCAGTGCTACCGTCACCCAGCAGTTGATGGAGATGCGCCAAACTGGTGTTCAGGTGTCGCTGGACGATTTTGGTACGGGCTACTCGTCCCTGACCTACCTGCAAAAGTTCGAAATTGACTATATCAAGATCGACCAGTCCTTCGTTCGAAATCTGGTCCCGTCTTCAACTGATCTCGCGTTATGCAAGGCCATTATTGTGATGGCGCACGAACTGGGTATGAAAGTGATTGCGGAGGGCGTGGAGACCGCACAGCAGCGCGACTTGCTGGTCGCCGCAGGATGTGACCATGGGCAAGGCTATCTGTTTGCCCGGCCCATGTCAGCGCGGGATTTTGACGTGTTCATGGCGAGCCGTTAGAGCTGCAGACGGTCTTGTTGAATGCTACACTTTTTGTAGCTGTCCACGCATATATCATAGGGCCTAGTGCCTGATTTTACTGTTAAGCAGTCTCGCCAGTTCCTCTTCCTCCATCACATGAATGCCGTATTGCTTTGCAAAGCGGCTGGCACTGTCGGTCAGCTTGCCCAGGCTGATGAAAGTGATCTGGTGAGCGCCCTGCGCTTCTTTGGCAGCCATCAGGTCGCGTAGCGCGTCGATACCCTGGCTTGCTGCCTTCCAGCGTTTGCAACTGACCAGTGTGATGCGCCCATCCTTGATCAGGCGGAAATCGGCCGCCGGCTGGTTCAGCCGCGTGACAGCATGCCCATGGCGGGCATAGCCTTGCTCAATCACACGGGAAAAATCGCGCCATGACATCGCCGCGGCCTGACTGAGCACCTCGGCGATCTGCTTTGGGCCGGGTGCCCTCCATTGCCGCCGCGCAGCCATGATGCCGATAATCAAAAAAGGGAACCCACCCATCACGCCGTAAGCCACATAAGGAGCGGGCAAAAATGCACGGGATGCCAAGGCAAATGCGGCCACCAGCCCGAAACTGACCCACCACGGCGAGCGCAGCAAAATCGCAAACAACGAGTTTTCAGACATCTTCAGTTTCATGGTGCCGCCCAATGACCCGCCAATTGATGCGGTGCCGAAGTGTACGTGCTGGACACAGGCTAGTCTTTCGTCACCTGAAGCACCAGCTTGCCAAAATTTTCGCCGTTGAACAGCTTGAGTAGAGCGTCGGGAAATTTCTCCAGACCCTGCACCACGTCTTCCTTGCTTTTCATGCGACCGTCCTTCAAATACCCTGCCATCTCGGTTACGGCCAGGTGATATCGGTCTGCATAGTCAAACACCACAATGCCTTCCATGCGTGCGCGGTTCACCAGCAGGCTCAGATAGTTTTTGGGACCTTGTACCGGTGTGGTGTTGTTGTATTGGCTGATGGCGCCACAAATGATGATGCGCGCCCGGCGGTTGATGCGGGCCAACACGGTGTCCAGAATGTCGCCCCCCACGTTGTCAAAATAGATGTCCACCCCATTGGGGCAATGCGTCTTGAGGCCGTCCCGCACGGCGCCGGGTCCCGCCTTGTAGTCAATGCAGGCGTCAAACCCCAGCGCTTTAACCACCCATTCGCATTTGCTCTGTCCACCCGCGATACCGACCACACGGCAGCCCTTGATTTTGGCCATTTGTCCCACGGTCTGGCCTACAGCCCCGGCCGCGCCCGATACCACCACGGTTTCACCCGGTTGGGGCATGCCCACATCCATCAGGCCAAAGTAGCCAGTCATGCCCGGCATGCCCAGCACGTTGAGCCACTGGGTAAGGGTACCGGCACGCAAATTGATTTTGACGAGACCACTGCGTTTGATATCTGCTTCTGGAATAAGCATGTATTCCTGCACGCCCAGCCCGGCAGACACGTAGTCACCCACTGTAAATCCAGGATTTCTGGACTCGATAACCTTGCCCACACCGCCAGCGCGCATGACCTCGCCAATGCCCACCGGAGGGATGTAACTTTTGCCTTCGTTCATCCAGCCCCGCATGGCGGGGTCAAGCGACAGCGCCAGGTTTTTCACCAGTACGCCACCCTCGGCGGGCCCAGTCACGGTCTCGGTGGTGTGGCTCCAGTTGGAGGCATTGGGCAAGCCAACCGGACGGCTGGCGAGCCGGATCTGATGATTGACGAGGTCGGCTGTGGACATGGGGAATCTCCAACGTGGCAAAAAAATGGGAAGAGAGGCGCATGGTAACGTGCATGAAGATTTTCCGCCGTTGCCAACGCGACAGGCTGTTGGCGGGCAAAATCAGGGATATTCCCCTGTCTATATTGAGGAACTGGTCATGAAAGCAATTTGGAATGGCATCGTGATTGCACAGAGCGACGATACGGTTCTCGTCGAAGGCAATCACTACTTCCCCGAGAGTTCAATGAACCGGGCTTTCGTTACATTCAGCAACCACAAAAGCATGTGCCCCTGGAAAGGGCAGGCCAGCTATTACTCACTGATGGTGGATGGCAACCTGAATCAGGATGCTGTCTGGTATTACCCGGATCCCAAACCAGAGGCCGAGGCTGTACGTGGCCGGGTTGCCTTCTGGAAAGGTGTGAAGGTTGAGGCATGACGTCCGCTACCCTCTCGCCGCCTTTCACCTCGCCCGCACACCTCATTCCGCTACTCTCGCAACAAGGCTACGCGGCCTTGAGTCCTCAAGGCCTTGCAGAACTTTCGGGGTGCAGTCTGCACAACCTGAATGCCTGGCGTGCAGCCTGGAATGACCTGCCGCCTGACCTGTATCTGAAAGACGGTGGTCGCTACCGCAGGCGACGACACTCCTGCTTTGTGGTGAATGGCCAGCGCGTTGAGCAGGCTGCCCACCGCGCCCACTGGCAACCACTGGCATACAACGCCCTGCATGGCGGCATGCAGCGCTGGTTTGAACCCCTATCAACAGAGCTGATCAGTCAGACCGACTGGAAAGCGCTACTGGTCTGGCTGGGTAGCGTGTGCTCGGCCCTGAAGGGCGAGCGGCCCTGGTTTGTGGAAGCCCATCAGTTCCGGATTGACACGTCTGACGGTATTGGTCGCCCTACCCCGGAGGGTGCCCATCGGGACGGTGTGGACTTTGTGGCGGTCCTGCTGGTGGGCCGCGAAGCAGTCAAAGGCGGGGAAACCCGCGTGTTTGAGGCGACCGGTCCCAACGGCCAACGCTTTACCCTGACGGAGCCCTGGTCACTGCTGCTGCTGGATGACGAGCGGGTCATTCATGAATCCACGCCTATTCAGCCCACGGGTGACGGTGCTTACCGCGACACGCTGGTATTGACTTACCGGTCCGGTGGTTTTCAGGGCGACACGGGGGCCTAGCGACTCTTACAGGGCATGCGTTACCAGCTTGAAGTCCGGGTCTTCAGCAAACGGTTTGACGGTATAGCCCAGGTTTTTCATGAGCCTGAGCATGCCGGGGTTGTTTGCCAACACCAGTCCGTCCATCTCGGTCAGACCTTTCTCGCGAGCCACATCCATGATGCTGAGCATCAAGCGTGAACCCAGTCCTTTTCCACTGAAGTCGTCGGCAATGACCAGCGCGAATTCGCAACTGGACTGATCCGGATTGGTGATGTAGCGCGAGACGCCGACGATGCGCTCGGTTTCGGTGAACTGACCATCTGCGGCGGCGTTGCGCTCCTTGAACACTGCTACCAGTGCCATTTCACGGTCGTAGTCGATCAGGGTGAACTTGGCCAGCATGGATGGCGGCAGCTCGGTAATGCTGGAGACAAAGCGGAAATAGCGACTCTCGGGTGAAAGGTGTTGCACGAGATCCTGCAACATGCTCGCATCATCCGGATGGATGGGGCGCACAGTGTATTCGCCGCCGCCGGGCAATGGCCATACCTGCTCAAACCGTGCCGGATAGGGCAGTATGGCCAGGTGGTTGTAGTGGTTCGTACGCCCGCTGCCGGCTTGCGGGGCATGGTCGATGACAATGCGGGCATCCACCGCCACGGCGCCCGACTCATCCACGATGATGGGGTTGATGTCCATCTCGCGCAGCTGGGGCAATTCGCACACCATTTCCGACACCCGCAACAGTACCTGCTCCAGCGCATCCATGTTCACCGCGGCACTCCCACGCCAGTCGCCCAGTGTTTCTGACACCCGCGCGCGTTCGATCAGGCGGCGCGCCAGAAACTGGTTAAGGGGTGGCAGCTCCATGGCGCGGTCGTTGATCAGCTCAATCATCGTGCCACCAGCGCCAAACGCGATGACCGGGCCAAACGGATCGTCCGTCACAAGCCCGACATAAATTTCGCGGCCACGTCGCGCACTCGCCATGTTCTGAATGGTGACACCATTGATGCGTGCACCAGGCTGTAGCCTCGCGACGGTCTGCACCATGTCGTTGTAGGTGTCCCGCACACCCGTGGCGTTCATGATGTTGAGTGCTACACCATGGACATCCGACTTGTGGCTGATGTCGGGTGAATCGATCTTCAAGGCCACGGGAAAGCCAAGTTGCGTGGCGATCATCATGGCTTCACTGGCGCTGCGCGCCAGAATGGTCTTGGTAACGGGAATGTGAAAGGCTGCAAGCAGGGTCTTGGACTCCATCTCGGTCAAGACTTTGCGACGTTCAGCCAGCACGCTTTCAATGACCAGGCGCGCACCTTCAATGTCCGGCTTGGCCAGCGTAGACAAGGGCGGGGGCGTTTGCAGCAGCAACTGCTGGTTCTGATAGAAAGATGCAATATTGCCGAATGCACCGACGGCGGCTTCAGGCGTGCGAAAGCTGGGAATGGCTGCCTCGTTAAGGATGCCACGTGCGGAACCCACAGAGGCGTCACCCATCCAGCAGGAGAGCAGGGGTTTGCTGATGGTGCGCTTGACCCCAGCCAGGGCGCGCGCAACGTCTGAGGCATCTGCCCCCGCTTTGGGTGAGTAAATGGCCAGTACCCCGTCAATCTGGTTATCTTTGTCCGCAGCCTCAATCGCGGCCTTGTAGTGATCGGGGCAGGCGTCTTCGGACAGATCGATCAAATCTACCAGTGATGCCAGTGCAGGCAGCAGCGGTTTGAGGGTATTGACGGTGGATGCAGAGAGCTTGCCGAGATGCAGATGGATTTCGTTCACCCAGTCAGCCGCCAGCACACCGGGCCCGCCGCCATTGGTGACAATGGCCAGCCGTTTACCGACCGGGCGATAGCGTGAGGCAAGGCATTTGGCCGCAGAGAAGAGTTCTACAAAAGAGCGTACCCGCACGGCACCAGCCCTGCGCAGGGCGGCATCAAAGACATCGTCGCTGCCAACGATGGTGCCACTGTGGGTTTGTGCCGCCTCGTTACCTGCAGGCTTCCGGCCAGCCTTGAGAACCACCACTGGCTTGGCATTGGCTGCCGAACGCAGGGTGCTCATGAAGCGCCGTGCGCTGGAGATACCTTCCAGGTAAACGACGATGCTTTGCGTCTGTGCATCGTTGGCCAGGAAATCCAGAACCTGGGCAACGTCTACCGAGGTATTGGGCCCAAGGGACACGACAGATGAAAAACCCACCGCGTTGTTGCTGGCCCAGTCGAGGATGGAAGAGGTCAGCGCGCCGGATTGAGACACCAGTGCGAGAGATCCGGTCCTGGCCAGCGGCCCCGCTGCGCTGGCGTTGAGTTTCAGATGCGGGCGCTGCAAACCGAGGCAGTTGGGCCCCAGCAAATGCACGCCTTCGCGGTGTGCAATTTTTTTTAGTTCAGTGGCTTTGTCTGCGTCAATGCCGCTGGAGATAACCAATGCGGCTCGGCAGGCCATGCGGCCAGCCACCTCCAGTGCAGCCGCTACGTTCTCTGGTGCCAGCGCGATGATCGCCAGATCAGCGCGTGCCTGTGCAAGATCAGCCAGCGTGCCACTGGTATGGATGTCCAGAAATGTGAGGGTGCCGCTGTACCGCTGAGCCCGTAGCGCTATGAGCAACGCCTTGGCCTGAGTGGTTTGCAACGAGGGATCGTCAGCCTGACCCGCAAAGACAATAATTGATTCAGGAGAAAAGAGGGGAGTGAGGTAGTGTTTGTCCATGGTCTATTTCAGTCGGCTCCGATCAGAACCTTGACGTGTGCCGTGACACTGCGCGCCAGCGGGCTGAGCACATACCCCCCTTCAAGACAGGAAATTACACGTCCCTGGCAGTGACGCCGGGCTGCAGCCATCAGTTGCTGCGTGACCCATTCGTAGTCAGCCTCGACCAGTCCCAGGTTACCCATGTCATCCTCGCGGTGACCATCAAAACCTGCCGAGATATAGATCAGCTGCGGCTTGAAGGCTTCCAGCGCCGGAAGCCATTGGCTGGTGACAGCCTCGCGGAACCTGTCGCTGCCTGAGCGTGAAGGAAGCCCCACATTGACCATGTTGGGGCTGGAGGCGTCATCGCCGCTAAAGGGATAAATGCCTTGCTCAAATATCGAGCACATGAGTACACGCTCGTCGCCACGAAAGATATCTTCACTGCCGTTGCCGTGGTGTACATCGAAGTCGATCAATGCCACACGCTCCAGACCATGCTCGCTGATGGCATGTCGAATACCCACAGCCACGTTATTGAAGAAGCAAAAGCCCATGGCGGCTGATCGCTCGGCATGATGGCCAGGGGGGCGGACGCAGCAAAAGGCTGTTGGCACCTCGCCCGACAGCACCAGGTCGGTGGCCTGTACGGCAGCCCCTGCAGCACGAAGCGCCGCGGTGACTGTAAACGGATTCATCTCGGTATCGGGATCAACCCGGTGGTAACCCTCAACCGGGGAGGCATCCATGAGCTCATTCACATAAGAAGTCGTGTGAGCTCGAGCCAGCTGCTCCCGGGTAGCCAGCGGCGCATCGTAAGTGTTCATATAGTCCAGCAAACCCTTGACCAGCAACAGGTCGTTGATGGCGCCCAGCCGCTCAGGACATTCAGGGTGATTGGGACCCATCTCGTGACGTGCACAGTCGGCATGGGTGATGTAGGCGGGCAGCAAAATGGTCTCCTTGGGCAGCACTGACTCTCTCGAAATAATGTTTTTCAGTTTAGGTCAGCTTGTGCCCTGCCGTCTTGACCTGGAGCAATGCAGCAGCTGAAATGCCATACGGCCGCGGTGACAGGAGGTTTCAATAAAAAGCGTCTCCAGCCCCTGTCAGCAGAGCGGGAGGCTCTATAAATATTGAAGTCCTTCTGATATTGATCCCAGGCTAGATTCGCTCAAAAATAGCGGCGATACCCTGACCGCCACCAATACACATGGTGACCAACGCATAGCGACCACCAATGCGTTCCAGCTCATACAGCGCCTTGACTGTGATGAGTGCGCCTGTGGCACCGATGGGGTGGCCCAGCGAAATGCCCGAGCCGTTGGGGTTGACCTTCGCGGGGTCCAGCCCCAGATCTTTGCTGACGGCACAGGCTTGGGCAGCGAAGGCTTCATTGGCTTCAATCACGTCCAGATCCTTGACGGTCAACCCGGCCTTTTTCAAGGCCATTTGAGTGGCTGGTACCGGGCCAATGCCCATGTATTTCGGGTCGACACCTGCGTGTGCATAGGCGACCAGACGGGCCATGGGTTTGAGGCTACGGGCTTTGGCTACATTGGCTTCCATCAGAACCACTGCTGCCGCCGCGTCGTTGATGCCGGAAGCATTGCCAGCGGTGACCGTGCCGTTTTCTTTCAGGAACGCGGGCTTGAGCTTGGCCATATCGGCCAGCGAGCAGTTGGGTCGGAAATGTTCGTCAGTCTCGTAAGCCATGTCGCCTTTTCTGCTCTTGAGTACGATTGGCATGATCTGACTCTTGAAATAGCCTGCTTCCGTCGCGCGCTGGGCGCGATTGTGGCTTTCTACGGCCAGCTTGTCCTGGTCTTCACGCGTGATTCCCCACTTGGCAGCGATGTTTTCGGCGGTCACGCCCATATGGATGGTGTGAAAGGGGTCGTGCAACGCGCCGATCATCATGTCCACCATCTTGGTATCACCCATGCGTGCGCCCCAGCGCATGTTCAAAGACGCAAAGGGAGCGCGGCTCATGTTCTCGGCGCCACCCCCGATGGCAATGTCGGTGTCGCCCAGCAAAATGCTCTGACTGGCGTTCACGATGGCCTGCAGACCTGATCCACACAGGCGGTTCACGTTGAAGGCTGGCGTGCCTTCGGCGCAGCCGCCGTTGATGGCTGCGACGCGAGACAGGTACATGTCTTTTGGCTCGGTGTTCACGACGTGCCCGAATACCACGTGGCCTACGTCTTCGCCACTGACGCCGGCACGTTTGAGGGACTCACGCACCACCTGGGCGGCCAGGTCAGTGGGGGGAATGTCTTTCAGGCTGCCACCAAATGTACCAATGGCGGTGCGGACCGCACTGACAACAACAACTTCACGGCTCATGGGGGCTCCTTGGGGTTAAATAATCGGGCTGGAAGACGGAGTGTGCCGGGAAAAGGTTTCGAGCAGCTTACTGTCAACCGGCGTCCCGCACATCTGCCACCGACTGACTCCCAAAATCAGGACGTGCCAGATAAGCCAAAACGTGTCCTGCAGCGGCCTCGGGGCTGATGAGCTGGCCCTGTGATTTCAGACTGGCAAAACCGGCTTGATCAGGGAACAACTCTGGTCGAGCCGACCGCAGTTGCACCTGCATGTCGGTATCGATAACACCCGGCGCCAGAGAGCACACTTTGGCTCCAAAGGGTTTGCCGGCTTCGTCCAGGGCTAGGCAACGGGTGAAATGATCAAGGCCCGCCTTGGCGGCGCAGTAAGCTGCTTGCGAGGCCATGGGCCGTCGCCCCAGGCCCGAGGAGATATTCAGTACGCTGCGCTCGCAGTGCCAATCCCCGGTTGCGCGCAGAAATGCTGCCGTGAGCTGCATGGGTGCCTCCAGTCCCACGCGCAGCGAATGCGCCAGGTCGACGGTGTCCGTTTGACTGAGGGGTTCGATGCGGCCGATGACACCCGCGTTATTGATCAGCGTGACATGGGTGAACTCTTTGTCAGCCTGCGTGTGCAGCCACTGCTCAAGCCGTGTGCTGGCCTTGTCACCGTGAGCCAGGTCTTGTGACCATTGCAGCAGAGTGGCTCCAGCAGCTTCAGCAAAAGCAGGCAGCGTATCACTGGTCTGGCGTGAAATGCACAGGAGGGTGTCGCCGCGTTTGAGCAATTGCTGGGCCATGGCCAGCCCCAATCCACGAGAACCACCCGTCAGGACGGTGAGGTGTTTTGTCATGACCACATGGTAGCTGGAGTGGCAGATATAACCCTGTCGCCTAAAACGGGGGAGCCGAGCGAAACTCAAGCGCCTGGCCTGTGTAGGGGTGTTTCACGGTCAACCCGCAGGCATGCAGCAGCAGGCGATCTGATTTGGCCTGGCCCTCCGGGCTGGCATACAGCGTATCCCCCAGAATGGCATGCCCCAGGGATTTCAAGTGAACGCGCAACTGGTGTGAGCGCCCCGTCAGGGGTTCCAGTTCCAGCCGTGTAGTGTCAGGTTCCCGGATTCTTGAGGCTGCTTGTGACGGGGAACCCTCCACCAGCACGCGCCATCGCGTCACACTGGGTTTGCCCAAGGTGGTATCAATGATGCGCCGCGGTCGATTGGGCCAGTCCACCAGGATGGGCAAATCGATCACATTCCATTCGCTTCCCTCAACTGGAATATGACCGTCTACCACGGCGATGTAGCGTTTCACAACATCACGGCTGGCGAACGCATCGCTCAACGTCCGCTGGGCCGCAGCGCTGCGGGCCATGATCATCAGCCCGGAGGTTGCCATGTCCAGCCGATGCACAACAAGCGCATCAGCAAAACGCCGCTGTATCCGGGCGCTCAGGCAATCCTGTTTGTCCTCGCCTCTTCCAGGAACCGAGAGCAAACCTGCCGGTTTGTCCACAACCAGCAGCGCGTTGTCTTCAAATACGACTTGCAGCTCAGTGCTGCTCATTGTCCAGAATCAGCCGTTGGACGATCTCGCACAATTCCTCAACATCATTGGGCTTGTGGATCAGTGCGCGCGCACCCTCGGCGATGGCGCTCTGTTCGATTTCAGCCGTTACATAACCTGACGCCAGCGCCACGGGCAGACCAGGGCGGATGACCCTGGCCTCACGCAACAGGTCCACGCCGCAGTAGCCAGGCATGTTGTAGTCAGTTACCAGCAAGTGGTAATCCTGCGGGTCGGCCCGCAGCGCGGTTGCGGCCATGTGCGGATCGGTGAACGAAGTGACCTTGAAGCCCCTGCGCGTCAAAACCCTTTCAACCAAAAAAACCAGTGCCTGATCATCATCCACATACATCACGTGTTTGCCCTGGCCCTGGATGTCGGCATTCCCTTTGACGTCAGTCTCAATAGGCACAGCCGGCGCATCAATGGGTGGGAAATACAGCGTGAAAGTACTGCCTTTCCCCAGCTTGCTCTGAACCCCCACGGTACCCATATGGGTGCGCATGATGCCGTGCACAACGGCCAGTCCGAGGCCTGTGCCCTCGCCAACCGGTTTCGTGGTGAAAAAGGGTTCAAAGATGCGGCGCAGGGTATCCGGGTCAATGCCGGCCCCACTGTCTTTCACAGCGAGACGAACGTGGTTGCCGCGCGATGAGCCACGGCGCTCCACCTGTCTGGCACCCAGTGGAGGGTTCCCCAGTTCAATGACAACAGTGCCACGGTCCTTGCCAATTGATTGAATGGCGTTGGTACATAGATTGAGTACCGCTTGTTCAACCTGTGTGGCGTCCGCCAGAACGGCAGGCGTTCCCGGATGAATCACCAACTGCATGTCGATAGTGGGAGGCAGTGTCACCTTTAGCAGGCGCATCGTCTCGTGAACCACTTCCGCAAGATGAATGGGGCTGCGCTTGGGGGGTTCGTTGCGGCTGAATGTGAGAATCTGACGAACCAGATCACGGGCGCGGCGCCCGGCTTTTTCGATCTCCGTCAAACTGACCAATGCGGGTGATTCGGCCGGTGTATCCAGTTTGGCCAGTTCCACATTGCCCAGGATCGCACTGAGGATGTTGTTGAAGTCGTGGGCAATGCCGCCCGCCATGGTGCCGACGGCCTGCATTTTGTGCGACTCACGCAGTTGGGCTTCCAGCACATTGCGGTGGGTCTCAATTTTCTTTCTGGCGGTCAGGTCCCGGGCAAAGACGGTTGTGATGTCGCCTTCGGGCCTGCGTTCGGTAGAAACGCTGACCTCAACCGACAGCACCTTGCCTTCGGCGGTTCGGCCCTCCATTTCACCCAGCTGCGCGTGGGTGGACACCTGAGAGTAAGCCAGCGTACTCACAGCTTGCGGCAAGAACCGCTCCAGTGGGCTGCCCAGCGCCTGATCCGAAGGACACTGGAACAGGATGGCCGCTGCAGGATTGAAAACAGAAATGGTGCCGTCTGCATCCACGCAAATAATTGCGTCCAGAGAAGAATTGATGATGGCGGCCAGCCGCGACTCGCTCTGGTGAAGTTCCTCGTTGCGCTGGCGAAGCGCAACGGCGCTGGCCTGTAGGGCCTGACGCTCAGTGAGTAGCGGTCCCTGATCAATGATGGCGCAAATAAAATTGGCCATTTCGTCCAGCGGGTTCTCAATGCGGGCAATGTGCAAATCGCCGGTGAATAGCCCGCTGGAGCCTCCAGAAAAGACTATTTCGCTGCTCTCACTGGTACCTCGCAGTTTTGCCTGCGAAAAAGCCTGTGCCACTTTGTCCGAATGCTGACCGTCCACAAACGGGAGCAAAAAATTCAAAGGTGAATCGCTCTCGGACGGACGGAACATGCGCAAAGCCATGGCATTGCTTTCCAGCACCAGCCCGGTTTCGTCAACCACCATCAAGGCAAGGGGCACATTGGAAAACAGCGCCAGAAAACGTTCAGACGCACCTTCTGCAGCCAGCTGGCTGTAGCGCAGAGCTTCGTTCTGGATCTCCAGTTCAGCCTGGTACTTGCGCAGATCTTCAACCATCTGCGGCAAAGCATAACCGTCGGTGAACACGCCTTGCGCCGTACTTTCCTCGGTCAGTCCACCAGAGGGTTCCCAGGGTGTGCGCTGCAGGTTCCTGAATCTGGAGTTGTCGCTCATGCTGCCTTCACGACAAAAGTCTGGGTTTTACTTTTTCAGCTTTCCGCGAACCGGCACCACGGTCGTGATCGTGGGACGCACGGCATCGGGCGATACCGGCTTGGGTGGTGACGTATCTTTCTTTGGTTTCTTGACCATCTTGTTGCTGTTTTGCTGACCTTTAGCCATCATCTGCTCCT
>ERZ795061.2611-NODE-2611-length-16297-cov-6.702561_pt1 | contig 16297 bp, 5 predicted proteins | sample MGYA00375145_ERZ795061 | MGnify/ENA primary metagenome ERZ795061 (study PRJEB30190, sample SAMN05720144) | anaerobic digester metagenome | isolation source: active sludge of municipal wastewater-treating anaerobic digesters | place: USA | collected 2014-12-22 ... | reverse complement strand
CCAACTCATCAATAACCAAAACGATATAAGGAAGGAAGCGATGGCCTTCCTTCGGATTCAGTTTGCGAGCGACAAACTTGGCGTTGTACTCTTTAATATTTTTTGCGCCTGCATCTTTTAATATCTCGTAGCGGTTTTCCATCTCAATACAAAGTGAATTGAGGGTGTACACTACTTTCTTGGTATCGGTAATAATGGCTTCTTCACTGTTGGGAAGTTTGGCAAGGTAATGCCGTTCAATCTTGCTGAAGAGCGACATCTCCACTTTCTTCGGATCGACCAGGATAAATTTAATCTGGCTGGGATGCTTCTTATATAATAGAGAAGTCAGAATAACATTAAGTCCAACCGATTTACCTTGCCCTGTCGCCCCCGCCACTAACAAGTGTGGCATTTTGGTAAGATCGATCACCATCAATTCATTAGAGATGGTTTTACCGATAGCGATCGGAAGTTCTTTATCTGTCTTTTGGAATCGCTCAGAACTTAACACTGAACGTATGCCCACCATTTCGCGGTTTTTATTGGGCACTTCTATACCGATGGTTCCCTTGCCGGGAATCGGTGCAATGATACGAATGCCAAGAGCCGATAAACTCAATGCAATATCATCTTCCAGGTTTTTGATCCTTGAGATTTTAATACCTGCTTCCGGTACAATTTCATAGAGCGTAACTGTAGGGCCAATGGTTGCTTTGATGCTCTGAATCCCAATCTTAAAATTGGTAAGGGTACTTAAGATGCGGTCTTTGTTTTGATTTAGTTCTTCCTGGGTAACCTGAACCTTGCTTGCTTCATACTCATTTAGCAGTTCAAGCGTTGGAAATTTATAGCTGCCGAGGTCCAGGGTAGGATCATAAACACCCTGAGCTTCCACCAACTGTTCCGCTAATTCATCTGTGTCACTTTTCGGCTCTTCAATGGTAAAAAGAGGCTCAACTGTTTTTACCGCTTTCACTGGTTTCGTAGGCTCCAGATCCAACTTCAATTCATTGGAAACTTTAGGAACTTCTTCTACCGGAGGTTTAATGATCAATACAGGTTCCGGCAAATCTTCCGGTTGTTGTGCCGGCCAGATGTCGCGTTCATCTGAATAGGTTGGCTTGATGACAAAATCATCATCCGCTAACAATGCTTCATTGCCCATGGGCTTTGGATCTTTCACCTGAAAGGCATTGATCGCAGTTACATTGAAGTAATAGATTATAAATATAAATAGAGAAAGTACCAGGATAAGAAACGTGCCCCAGCCAAACAGTCCATCAGATATTTTTGCAAGTTCGTATCCTAAGCCGCCACTGATAAATCCTATTTCGGTTACACCGGCCATGCTGTGGGTGATGTAACCCAAGAGCAAACTCAACCATAATCCGGCAAAGACCGAAAGGATAAATGCCGAGAAGATAGAAACCAGTTCGCGTTTAAATACCAGTTTAAATCCCAACAGGAAAAGTAAGGGTGGAATAAAGAAGGCGGAAATGCCTAACCACTTCCAGATCAGAAAATGAGAGGTGATGGCCCCATACAAACCCAACCAGTTATCAGCCTCTTTACCTGATTCAACAATATTGGTATCCCATAAAGCCTGAATTACACTTTGATCGGCCTTGCCCGTAAAGAGATACGAAAGGAAAGCCGTAAAAAGATAAAGTGAAGTAATCAACAAAAAAAAACCGAGTGCCAAAATGAACCGTGGGTCCTTGAAAAAATCAAAATTGAATCGGGACTTGGACTTGGGGGACTTTGCTTTCTTTTCCTTTTCGGGTTTCTTAAAGGTGTTGGATTTATACGTGTTTTCAGCCATCAGTTTAAAAAGTACTCAAAGCTAAGAAAAACGGTTTAGAAACGTAAATGCCGGTTCGACTAAGGAATGGGCTTAAAACATTACCCTGATAACTCTTTCTCAAAAAATATTAACTTTAAATTGGTCATAAACCTAACACCATGAAAATCCTATTTCTAACCTGCCTCCTCTTACCTTCCATTACATCCTTTGGTAAAATCTGGATTGTGGATAGTAATGCCGGAAGTACCGCCAAAGATTTTACAAATCTGCAAGCCGCACATGACGGTGCTACGGCCGGTGATACATTATACCTGATAGGATCACCGGTTAATTATATTACTACAAAAGTTACGGTAACCAAGAAGTTGATCATCATCGGGCCAGGGTATTTTCTAAGTGAAAATCCGGATACACAAACCAACGTGGCTTCGGCTTTCTTAAACAACACTGCAGGAGGTGTCTGTGAGGAACTCGAATTTGCTGCTGGTTCCGAAGGCTCGGTGCTCATGGGCATTGAGATAATCGGGCGGTTAGTAATCAACACAAATAATATTCTAATCAAACGAAATCACATCCGACAAGAAGGTGCCTGCGGCCTGACTATGGTAACGATAAATGGTTCCAATATTCTCTTTGTTCAAAATTTCGTGGATGGAAATCTCAATGCACCCGTCCCGCTAATACAAGTTGCTGCAGGCAAATCCGGAATAGCAATCGGCAACAATTATTTTTTTCATAGTTGTTCAGGTTGTGGGGGTGGAGTTTTGGCGCTTGAATCACCTTCGACATCTTCTCTTGAAGTCTCAAACAATATTTTTGTGGGTGGAATTAACGTTGCCAATGCCATTGTCCAAAATAATTTCTTCAATTCCGACAACTCATTTACCGCATCCGCTTCCCTTGTTCGAAATAACATTCATACGAATGGTTATCTGCCTGCAGGAAATGGAAACATCAATAGCAGTTCCCTAGGCTTACGATTTGTTGACACCGGCAGCACCGATGGCCGATGGAAATTAAAACCCACATCACCAGGACTTGGTGCAGGCTTTGGAGGTGTTGACGTGGGTATTTTTGGCGGACCAGAACCCTATGTGCTATCCGGCATTCCACCTATCCCTACTATTTATTCATTGGCTGCTCCCGCGGTAGGAGAAAAGAATACGGGCTTACCGATACAGATCAAAGTGAAGTCTAACAACTAAGTTAACGTTGCGGTGCCTGATTTTTATATTACTTTTTGTGAGCGCAACGGTGCGTGCTCAAACCATTACCAGGGTTGAATATTATTTTGATACTGACCCAGGGTTTGGAAATGGCATAAGCATACCGGTAACCGCGGCTGCAGATCTGACGCGTGCTTTTTCTGTTCCTTTAAATACGGTTAGTGAAGGAATTCATATACTGTATATCCGCGCCAAAAGCAATACGGGTTTATGGAGCATCCCCTCGGGTCGTACCGTATTTGTACAACGTAATGCGCAGACCGCATCTCTGTATTCAATAGATCGCGTAGAATATTTTTTCGATACAGATCCAGGGTTCGGAAATGGACTTTCAATACCAATAACATCAGCTGCAGACATAACAAAAGATTTTCAACTTCCTTTAAGCGCCAATTCAGAAGGCTTTCACACCATGTATTTCCGGGCGCAGAGCAGCAATGGGTTATGGAGTATGCTTCTCGCTCGGCCTGTGTTTGTACAACGCAATGCGCAAACTAGCGCCATTCCAAACCTAAGGAAGTTTGAATATTTTTTAGATACTGATCCCGGAACTGGCAATGCAACGAGTATTTCCTTATCAGCGTCATCTATAGATCAATCCTTTTCAGTTGACCTTTCTTCGACCACATCAGGTTTTCATATTTTATATATTCGTTCACAGGATGTAAATGGTCGTTGGAGTTTGCCAAGTGCCAAACCATTTTTTGCAGGCAAGTCCGGATCCAATATCGTGGCCCTTGAATACTATTATTTTGATGGAACAACAAAATCAACGATAAAGATTTATAATGGCTTCGTAGCCGGCAAGGATGTCACGATTGATTTTGCTGCAGTACTCGATGGGTTATTGCCAAACACCTCCTATGAAATTCATGTTACTGCGATTAACAAAGATGGAATACGAAGTGCAGAGACCGTTCGCACTTTTTTAACACCAGCTGTTATTTGTGATCCTATCTCGTCACCCATTGTTGTTGACGCAAGCATATGTGGAAATGGAAGTGTTGATCTTCTCGCATCGGGTGCAACAGGAAGTCAACTGTATGCGTGGTATCAAACACCGATTGGAGGAATTGCCATAGCCGGGGAGACGGACGGTTTGTATACAACCCCAATATTAAATGATACCGCTACATACTATGTAGCCATTCAAAATGGAACGTGCGAGAGTACCCGAATCGCAGTGACTGCTTTTATTAACCCTATGCCAACTGCACCTGTTGCTATCAATAATTCTTCCTGTGGACTCAACACACCTGTTTCACTCAGTGCTTCAGGCGGAGTCAATGGTCAATATCGCTGGTACACAGCCACTGGTGGCACTGCGATACCTGGAGAGACAAATAGTTCCTTTGTTACCCCACCCCTATCTACATCAACTACCTACTTTGTTTCCTTATATAATGGAGTGTGCGAAAGTATCAGGACTCCCGTTACGGCCACAATCAATGCTATTCCTTCACAACCCGTACTCACACCAAGCATTGCTCCTGTTGAAAATGCCCTAACGATTTGCAGCAGTACTACACTTACGCTAAGCGCACCAAATGGGTTTGGTTACGCCTGGTCGAATGGAGCGACCACACAGCAAATTACCGTAAGTGTCAGCGGGACTTATTCGGTAATAGTTACAGACGTAGCCGGATGTAGTAGTCCTACATCCAATGTTATTTCAGTAACTGTCATTCCAGCACCTTGCAATAACCAACCACCGGTTATCAACACCGCACCGTTATCAACTTTCATCGGAGGCAGTGTGACTCTTAACTTATTGGATCTGATTTCTGATGCAGATAATAATCTTGTTGCTTCTTCGCTCAGTGTGGTGCAACAACCCACGAGCGGGGCTAATGCTATGCTCGTTAATGGTATGCTAACAATAGATTATAATGCAGTAGCCTTTGCGGGAAAAGACCAGTTAACTATAGAAGTCTGCGATATCTTCGGTGCCTGTACGCAACAAATCTTTGAGGTTGATGTAATCGGGGACATTGAAATTTACAATGGTGTCTCGCCCAACAGCGATGATCAAAATGAAATTTTCCTGATCCGATACATCGATCTGTTGCCTGACACTCAAAACAATAAAGTAACTATTTATAATCGCTGGGGAAGCAAAGTATTTGAAGTGTCGGATTATAATAATACTACAAAGGCATTTCGTGGATTGAATGATGGTGGTGGTGAGCTTCCTTCTGGTACTTATTTTTATGAAATCGAATTCAACAGTGGAAGAAAAAGTGAAACAGGGTATTTATCTATCAGAAAATGACGGAGTTCAAAATTCATCCAGCGGCAAAAAATTTGCAACCTTATATTCAAGGTTATCTGGAAGCAGATAGCAGAACAAGTTTGGTGAAAGGCACTCACACTCTGTTCCCTAATGGATTTTCTGGGATATTCTTCAACTATGGCAATTTGGGGAAACTCCTTATAAAGGAGGAATATACAACTCCTCTCGTTAGTATTTTTGGTCAAATCGATCAACGCTTTGATGCAATTCACTGGCCGGGTTCCTATTCACTAGGGGTGTTGTTGAAACCAACTGTTTTGTCAAAATATTTGCATGAAGACATGGCAGGGTTTAAGAACAAAACATTTGATGGCAGCTTATTTAATAAGAATTTATTACTCCTTCATGAACAGATCGGAGAAAACGCATCGATCAAACAAAAGATAGGATTACTCAATATTTTTTTTACTCACGCCTTCAGCCACCAATTCTTAAGCTCTACATTCGTGGATTATGCTGTGCAAATCATGCAACAGGGTATTCATGGGTCGATTAAAGACCTTTCTCACCATTTAAAGGTGAGCGAACGGCACCTTGAAGCTCAATTCAAAAAATTAGTTGGATTAACCCCAAAAACATATTCATTAATAGTTAGATTTAAGAGAGTGGAGCACAAACTTTATCAACATAGCTTGGCTATACCGAGTCAATTTGATTTCTTCAATGAGTATTATGATCAAAATCATTTCATCAAGGAATTCAAACGTTTTACAGGCCATACCCCTTCAGAATACCTATTGAGAAACTTTTCAATGGGCCGATCCTATTTGGTGAGTTAGATTTAGACAGTTCGGATTTTTACTATAAAAAATAAATCTGGTGCAATACCTTTATTGGTATTGATTCCACGGAATTGGTGAGCGGATCAAAATTATTACTTATGAAAATTGCGATTACACTCCTGTTGAGTATCCTTTCAATAAGCCTGCACGCCCAAATCATCAGCACATTTGACACGGATGCCGATGGTTGGACTTTTTATAATGCATCATTCACATCCATAGGCGTTACCCACAACTCAACCAACGGTAATCCGGGCGGATACATCTCTGTCACCTATGCTTCTAATAGTGGCACTACCAATGCAAATACAAATAACAACAATCAGGTATGGTTCGCCCCACCAAAGTTTTTAGGTAATCATCTCGTGCGATCTTTGGGTATGAATTTGAAATTTGACCTGCAACAATCGCAAGCAGGCGTTGCGTCTGGTGTTGATGTCGTCATTCAAAGTGGAGGTAGCTATATATACTATAATTTACCCGTAAAACCGGCAGTAGCACCCGCCTGGTCATCCTATACTTTACCATTAGATGAAACTATTTCCTGGACATACAGTTCGGGAGCAACAATTGCCACTCGAAATCAAATCATAGGTATATTAACCAATGTAACCAGTATAGAGATACGTGGCACGTATGGCACCAATGCTACGTATACTTCGGGGTTAGATAATGTGGTGCTTGAACAACGCATCTTAACGCCTGCTCCTGTTGCAACAACTCTATCGGCTACATCAGGTAAACCTGGTGATGTCATCACCATTACAGGTACTGGTTTTGATGTCACGCCATCAAATAACATCGTTTCCTTTGGTGCCTATGCCGGCACCAAAGCAGTGGTGCAAAATTCAACGGCTACACAATTAGAAGTAGTAGTGCCGGTGGGCGCCACTTACGGACCAATCACCATTACAAACATCCTCACCGGGCTTTCTTCGAAGACGGCTACTCCCTTCAATCCCTTATTTGATGGTGGCGGTAGGATTATTCCTGCTTCGTTCAAAGACCAATTTTTCTTTTCCGTTATCGACATCGAAGGTTTTTTTGTGGGTGATATAGATGGCGATGGCTGGGAAGATTTTGGAGTAGCGAACAATAACGCTGATAATGCGATAGACATCTATCGAAATCTGGGTTTGGGTGGAACGCTTTCGACTGCTTCATTTGCTACAAAAGTATCTTTTGCCATTCCTCCGCTGGCAGGGGGTGGTACCAATGGGGCTGGGCTTTGGTTTGCCGACTTGGATGGCGATGGAAAATTAGATGCCATCAGTTCAAACAAAATGTTTGTATTTGGCGCAGCAGGGTTCGTAACGCTGCGCAACATCAGCACACCCGGAAACATTGCTTTTGAAGCACCCGAGTATTGGGTAGGTGGCAGCGATGAAACGCCAATTGCTTTGGTGGCCGATTTAGATGGCGATGGTCGCCCTGAAATGTTATCTGGCGAAGGTTCACAGAGCGGTTTGTCGACAGCGAGAGCGATGTGGGGCATACAGAATATAAGCACAGTAGGCAATATTGATTTTGGAATCTCCACTAATCTATTTGGGCCTGTTACCATCGATGGCTTTGGAGGGGTGACATCCGGAGACTTAGACGGTGATGGTAAAGACGAATTGCTCGCCTGCCACACCGGGCCAACAAAAATTACCGTGTTTCACAATATCTCTACTCCTGGCTCACCCGCATTCGACAATCCTTTTACCATTACAACCAACCAATACACGTATGCTGTTCATACAGCAGATATGAATTTAGATGGTAAAAATGACTTAGTCTATAAAGTTTCGGGTGAAGCGGGCGTTCACATTCGCCTCAACTCAGATACCGATGGCGCACTCACCGCTACTGATTTTTCTTCAGATATTATTGTGGCCGGAGACCTCTCAACTTATGGAGGCATTTCCCTTGCCGATGTAAATGGTGATGGCAAGCCCGACATCTTGGCGACTGATAACGGTGACATGGGCATTTACGAAAATGTGTTTGCCGGAGGCGTGTTTGATGCTAATGCGTTTGTTCCTGCTTATCAATATCAAGGCAATGGCACGAGCACTTATCCCACATCCCCTCAGGCTGCTGACTTTAATCACGATGGAAAACCAGACATCATCATGGGTATTACCAACACCAGCCCCAGGCGGGTTTCTATTTATGAAAACAAAAATGTTCATGCGCCTTACATCTCGCTCAACACGGTGTCGCCTTTGTCTGCTCCAGTGGGCAGCACCGTTACGATTACCGGCAATAATTTCTCAACGGTGCCCACTGAAAATATCGTTTGGTTTGGTGGTGTGAATGCGACTGTACTGACCGCTGCTGAAAATATATTAACGGTTGCCGTGCCTGCTGGAGCAACCTTTGCGCCTGTTAGCGTCACTAAAAATGGATTAACATCACGCTATCATTTACCATTTCAAATTACTTTTGGCGCAGGTGTAACCTTTGATAATACACACTTCGCCCCACCGGTTAACTTCACACTTACCGGAGCTGGTTATAACATTGAGACAGGCGACCTGAATATTGACGGACATATAGACCTTCTCGCATCGGCAGGAAATACTGCCTATGCTTTTCGAAACGATTATACAACCGGAGCAATCACTGCCACAACCCTGGTTGCCAACGATACGCTTTCGCCAACAACAGATTTATTTGGCAATCCGCGACTCGAAGACTTTGATGGTGATGGTTATTTAGATGTGGCTTCCATTAACACACGTATCAGAAAAAATATCACCACAGGCTCAAACATCAACTTCACCGCTAATATCACCTATACCGGACAGGGAAATCTTGCTTATGCTGATTTTAATCAGGATGGTAAAATGGATATCGCTGTCTCGAATTCAGGGGGAGCTCAGTTAAACTTAATTGAGAATCGTACCATACCGGGAAATTTTACAACAACAGGAACGTATGGATCTTTCAGTAGTGTCTTTGCATTTGCAAAACCTGGTGCAGGCGGTGAAGTAGTAGCCGCTGATTTTGATGCAGACGGTTTTCCCGATGCTGTAACGGTAAATTCGACCACAGATAACATCAGCATCTTCAGGAACCTTGGTGGGAAAAGAATTACAACTGCACAATTTGCAGTTCGTGTTGATGTAGCCGTAGGTGATAACCCCAACAGAATTTACAAAGGCGATTTTGATAGTGATGGAAAACTAGACCTTATGCTTTATCATGCCGCTGGAACTTCTACTACTCTATTGATCGTACTCCACAATACAAGCACAGTGGGTAATATTAGTTTCACCAGAATTGACTTAACCAATCCAAGCGCCACAACTGTTGCCACCATTTCCGATCTGGATGGCGATGGTAAACCCGAAATCATAACCACCAGTGAAGCCGGTAATCGCTTTTCTATCTTCAAAAATATTCACACGAGTGGAGCGTTAACGGCAGCTTCCTTTGCAGCACCTTTCAATACAACGGTAACAGCACCTCGTGGAATAACTACTGGCGATTTAAACTCAGATGGTAAACCGGAAATTATTCTAACTCGCGCTGCAGGTTTGCTGGTAGTATATGAAAACCTGGTCGGCAACCCTGCGATAACTTCATTCAATCCTTCCAGCGGTCCCGTTGGCACTACAGTTACCATCACCGGTGCAAATTTCAGTTCAACGCCAGCCAACAATATTGTTACATTCAACGGCATTGCCGCAGTGGTAACAGCCAGCACGGCCACCAGTATTACCACCACTGTTCCTGCTGGCGCTACTACGGGAGTAATATCGGTTACTGTAATTGGAGCCGTAGGCATTAGTGCAACTGCCTTCACTGTAACTTCTCCCGTTCTTACACCCGGATTGGTTTGGGCAAGAGGTCACATAGGAACTACGGATACATTTTCTGAAGATGTGGCCACGGATGCAGCGGGCAATGTCTATACTACAGGATCATTTGATCAGACCACAGACTTTGACCCAGGACCGGGAGTATTGAACCTTACCGCTACAGGCAGCGTTTCTGATATTTATTTATCTAAGCTTAACGCTAATGGAGACCTGGCATGGGCATTTAGTCTGGGTTGCGTTACAAGTGGTGCAGGTACTGGGATTGCCACGGATGCTTCCGGAAATGTATATGTTGCTGGGTATTTTTCAGGTACGGTTGACTTTGACCCTGGACCAGGCACGACAATCCTTACCGGTGGCGGGAGATTTCTTTGTAAGTTCGATACCAACGGAAATCTTATCTCAGCATTTGGTATGCCAGGTACCTTATCGGTTGACATTTCAATTGCAGTTGACGCTGCCGACAATTTATATTTAGCAGGTAGCTTTTCAGGTACGGCAGATTTTGACCCGGGTGCAGGGCTATTCAATATGACCTCCGCGGGCTCATCTGATATTTTTGTTTTGAAACTCTCTGCTTCCGGAACCTTTATATGGGCGAAGCGAATGGGAAGCACATTAATCGACAATGCGAATGCCCTCGCACTGGATGCAAGCGGCAGCGCGCACATAACAGGATCGTTTAATGGAACGGTGGACTTTGACCCCGGGGCAGGAACAGCTAACTTAACTTCAGCAGGTGCCACGGATGCGTTTATCCTAAAATTGGACAATGCCGGAAACTATTTATGGGCCAGGCGGGTGGGTGGAACTAGTGCACTTGATACCGGCAATGGTATTGCGCTGGATGGCAGCAACAACGTATTGATTACCGGTACATTTGATGGTACGGTTGATTTTGATCCGGGGGCAGCCGTTAACAACCTTGCCTCGGTTGGTGGCGGTGATGCATTTGTTTTGAAACTCACCAGTACCGGAAATTTCGACTGGGCAAAAACCATGGGTGGTACTTTCGGTGATACCGGTATTGACATTGTTTGCGATGCTTTTGATAATGTTTACACCACCGGTGATTTGCGCAGTAATACGGCTGACTTTGACCCAGGGCCTGGAACATTTAACCTTTCTCGTACAGGGAGCTGGGAGGTTTACGTATCGGGGCTTGATGCTGCTGGTAACTTTATGTGGGCTATTGCTTCGCAAGGTGCTGCAGGCAGTAGTGTTTACCAGCCTGAGCTTTCATTGGATGCCGCAGGAAACATAATTTTTATTGGCGTGATTGAAGATGCACCAGCAGATTTAGACCCTGGCATATGTGTCACGAATATCAGTACAAATGGTGTTACGGCTTTTATTGCCAAATTGAGGCCGGGTACAATTAACTCATGTGGGCCAACCATCACCATCAATCCACAGCCCGTATCAACCATTGCTTGCGTGGGCAGTTCGGCAACCTTTACCACTGGTGCTACTGGAACTACCAACATTCTATACCAATGGCAATACAGTATTGATGGAACTTCGTTCGCTAATCTCACCAACAATGCAAACTACACTGGAGTAACCACTGCAACACTTTCAGTAAATGTTACAGGTCTGGTAGTTTCTGGCTTCTATCGTTGCAAAGTAGATGGCGATCTGGCGGTCACGGTTTACACCAGCAACGTTACACTCACCGTCAACTCATTGCCTGTTGCACCCAATGTTACTCCCGCCAATGGATGTTCGCCAACCTCTGTTACGATCAATGCTTCAGGTGGAAGCGCAGGGCAATACCGATGGTATACAACAGCCACCGGTGGAACGGCTATTCCGGGTGAAATAAATAGCAGTTATATAACTCCTGTTCTTACAACTACTACTTCTTACTTTGTTGCGATCGATGATGGTTCGTGCGAAAGTTTGCGCACTCCTGTAGTTGCAACGATCACCATTCCGCCCACAGTTCCCGTTATCACATCAAGCATACCTGCTGTTGGAAATGCGTTAACAATCTGCAGTACTACATCGTTAACGATTACTGCTCCTGCGGGCTTTGCTTCCTACAGTTGGTCAACCGGTGCAACTACGCAACAAATTTCTGTGAGCACAAACGGCAACTATTCAGTAACCGTCACCGATGCTGGCGGATGTGTAAGTCCCGCTTCTGCAGCCCTTGTTGTTACTGTGGTACCGGCACCTTGTAACAACCAGCCGCCTGTTATCAGCACTACCACAACCTCCACTGTCATTGGGGGCTTGGTAACAATTAATCTGCTAGATCTAATCTCTGATGCTGACAATAATCTTGTCTCCTCATCGCTAGTCGTCATTCAGCAACCTGCCAGTGGAGCAGCAACTACGATTGTTAATAGTGTCCTGACAATTGATTATAAAGGAGTAAACTTTACTGGCCGCGAGCAAATAACTATCCAGGTGTGTGATGTGTTTGGTGAATGTACCCAACAAGTTTTTGAAATTGATGTGATTGGTGATATTGAAATTTATAATGGCATCTCACCAAACAATGATAACCAGAATGAGATTTTTCTGATCCGCTACATTGATCTGTTGCCTGATACCCAAAACAACAAGGTCACTATCTTCAATCGCTGGGGCAATAAGGTATTTGAAGTGAGTAACTATAATAATACGACTAATGTCTTTCAAGGATTAAATGACAATGGTAATACGCTTCCTTCTGGCACCTACTTCTATAAAATTGAATTCGAGGGCGGGAGAGAATCCAAGACCGGATATTTAGCAATTAAATAATAATTAATGCAGAGAAGCATACAATTACAGGAAACCTGTGCTATGCTTTTCTGAGGCACCCGATTCGTAAGCTGTCATTCACACGCATACCAAAGTGCATGGGTAGTGTGCCCTTTAAAGTGCAACGCGTAACCCAAGACAACTAACACATTACAGTAAGCTCAAAGGAAGTTAACTACATTCTCCGTTTAACATAATATCGTACAGGTATATGTGAATTCGGAATCTGGCTTCTAACTCACACTAACGATCAAAGTTTACTAAATATTGGACTATATTACGGGTATATTTATAAACACAAGCCCGATAAATTTATGAACCGACTTCTTCTACCCTTGCTGCTTATTAGCTTTTTAAGTCAGGCGCAAAACATATTACGCGTAAACAACAATGTGGGCGTAAATGCACCTTATACCACGATTTCAGCTGCTATCGCAGTGGCAGGGGTCAAAGACATTATTATGGTTGAGGGTTCGACCTTAGTTTACGATAACATCACCGTCAACAAGAAAGTAACTATTGTGGGCCCTGGCTATTTTCTAGTAGAGAATTTGAATCTGCAGGGTAATCCATTGTCTGCCTCACTGGCTTCACTTACTCTTGAAGCAGGATCGGACGGTTCCTCTTTTTTTGGAATGAATATTACAGGAGGTATTGGCATTGCAGACAATGTTCCTGCAAATAATCTTACCATTTCAAATTGCCGGATAGGGGCTTTAACCCTCAGTGGCACCGTAAACAATTTCTTTCTGAATGGATGTTACATTGTCAATAACTTGGTTTTTTCTAATCTATCTCAATTTACAGGAGTCATTGTTTCCAATAATTACATGGGTGGATTTGGTCAAGGTGGCGCATCGCTTGTTACTCTTACTCACAATGTTATTGGTCTTGGAATAAGCGCTGCATTTAATTGTGATATCCGTAATAATATTTTCATGGGAACGAGTTTTAGCGGATTAACTGGTAGTGTAGTTAAGAATAATGTTTTCACAGTTACTCAGGCTTCCTTATCAAGTTCAGGAGCTCCCGTTGATAATACGAATGTTTTCAGTGCACTTACAACAAATCTATTCATAGGACTCTCCGGCAACACCACCGATACACAATGGAAACTGAAAGCCGGTTCACCCGCCATTGGTGCTGGTATCGCTGGTGTGGATTGTGGCATGTATGGCGGCAATACTCCGTATCGGCCATCGGGCATTCAAGTGGGACAGCCTACCATCACCAATTTTACAACACCTGCCAGCGTGCAACAAAACGGAACGCTGAATGTGAAGGTAAGTGCGAAAGTGAATTGATTACTAAGCTATGATTTTATCCGGTAAAACAATCGAAACGGCATCTAAAGCCTGTATCTTCATAGACTACTTGTCAGAGAGACTTCTCTTACCAATGCACGCATGAGAAAAATCTCACTGATCATTTTGTTCTTACTAAGCTTTGCAGCACAGTCGCAAGACATAACTCGCTTTGAATATTTTTTTGATAATGACCCTGGCTATGGTGCAGGAACAATTACCAATGTAACGCCAGCTACCACCATCACCGATTTTGATATTCCGGTTGCAACCAGTTCGCTAAGCAACGGCTTTCATAAACTTTACATCCGTGCACAGAACGCCACCAACCAATGGACGCATACACACATTCGCAGTTTTTATATCGTCCCATTCACCGCCTCAACCAACATCACACAGATTGAATATTTTATTGATACCGATCCGGGCGTTGGTCTTGCCACACAAGTCTCCTTCACCGCTGCGCCAACGATCACCAACTTACCCATTGATATTACAACAGTGCCTTTGACTCCAGGCTTTCACAAACTTTATGTGCGCAGCAAAACATCGGATGGGCAATGGACGCACACGCACTTGCGCAGTTTTTATATCGCCAATGTGGGTGTAGCCCAAAACCTGGTCAAGTTCGAATACTTCTTTGACACCGACCCCGGCTTTGAGAGCGGAACAGCGGTAGCAATTACACCTGCAGCCCCCTCGGTCACCAACCAGGATGTTTTTGCAGACGCATCGGGCCTTGCCATCGGAAGTCATACCATCTATGTTCGGGCCAAAGACAGCGGTGGTGAATGGACTCAGGTGAGCACGGGAAGTTTTTCAGTAACTGCCGTGGTACTGCCAACCATTACAAGTTTCACACCCACGAGTGGTCCGGTTGGTACTACAGTAACGATTACGGGAACAAACTTTGATGTTACACCGGCCAACAACACTGTTGCGTTCAACGGAACAACAGCCGTTGTTACGGCAAGCACAGCCACAAGCATTACAACTACGGTTCCTGCAGGCGCAACTACCGGAAAAATTTCAGTAACCGTTGGCGGCAACACAGCAACAAGCATAACTGATTTTACCGTTACCGGAGATTTTATTACGCGCTGGGATCTTGCCACTGCAGGCTCTGGAGCAACACAATTAACTTTCGGAACGTCCACCAGTGGCCTGGTCAATTATACCTGGCAAGAAATTTCTCCCGGTAGTGCAACAGGCAGTGGCTCGTGGAATGGGTCAACACTCACGATCACAGGCCTACCTACTGGAGCCACTATTCGCTTACAGATTGAGCCCACCAACTTCCAACGAATCATAATCAACTTTGGATCTGATCGCAACAGGCTTACACAAGTGGAAAACTGGGGCTCCACGGCTTGGACAAGTATGCAGAACGCATTTTTAGGGTGTCGTAACCTGCAAGTAACTGCCGCAGATGTTCCAAATTTATCAGGTGTTACAACTATGTCGCAGATGTTTTGGTTTTGCACAAACCTGAATTCTCCAGGCAATATTAATGCATGGAATACAGCTACGGTCACCGACATGTCAGGTATGTTTAGTGATGCAAGCGCCTTTAATCAAAACATTGGTTCCTGGAATACGAGTGCTGTTACGGATATGTCACGCATGTTTCAGGGAGCAAGTGCCTTCAACCAGGATATTGGTTCCTGGAATACGGCTGCGGTTAACACCATGGCCTTTATGTTTACTTCTGCAAGCACCTTTAATGGAAATATTGGCGCCTGGAATACGGCTGCTGTTACTGATATGGCAGGTATGTTTGTTCAAGCAACTTCATTTAATCAAAACATTGGCTCCTGGAATACGGCTGCCGTTACAAACATGTCAAGTATGTTTAGCAGAGCAATCGCTTTCAACCAGAACATTGGAGCGTGGAATACGACAGCCGTTAACGATATGTCAAATATGTTTGCAGAAACTGATGCCTTCAACCAAAATATTGGCGCGTGGAATACCGGGGCTGTTACCAATATGGGAAGTATGTTCTATCAGGCAAGTGCCTTTAACCAAAACATCGGAACATGGAATGTGAGTGGGGTTACTACTATGAGAGACATGTTTTACCTGGCAATCGCTTTCAACCAAAACATTGGAGCGTGGGATGTGGGGGCGGTTACCGATATGGAAGGAATGTTTACAGAAACAAACGCCTTTAATCAAAACATAGGCTCCTGGAATACCGGGGCTGTTACTTCCATGCAAAATATGTTTAATCGGGCAACGGCTTTTAATCAAAACCTTGGGTCCTGGACGTTGAAACCTGGCGTTGACTTGAGGAACATGTTTGACGATAGTGGGATGGATTGCTTCAATTACTCAACC
>ERZ795061.2609-NODE-2609-length-16301-cov-6.529607_pt1 | contig 16301 bp, 16 predicted proteins | sample MGYA00375145_ERZ795061 | MGnify/ENA primary metagenome ERZ795061 (study PRJEB30190, sample SAMN05720144) | anaerobic digester metagenome | isolation source: active sludge of municipal wastewater-treating anaerobic digesters | place: USA | collected 2014-12-22 ... | reverse complement strand
CATGGCACGTGAGGCGTTGGGTGCGTCGGTGCCGTTGACGGTTCCAGAGGTACAGGAGTTATTACCGAGTTATGTTCCTGTGAGTGAGCCGAAGCAGGTGGAGGTTGGGGACGAGGATTTATCGTTTGTGGAGGAGGTATTATGGGCGCGGGATCAGCGGGCGCGGGTACAGAATGGTGGTGAGAGTCCGACTCGGTTTCCGAGTGCTGGTGCGTTATCGTGGTATCAGTTTTCGTTGCAGAACAGCGAGAAGTTTATGAGTTATGTGGCTTCGGCGTCGAAGCCGCGGTCGGATGAGGAGAATGCATATTTGACGGATGGGAAGTATCGGATGCGTGATTTGGAGCAGCAGTTGCGGATGGTGTTGGTGGAGTGTGGGAATAAGTTTCGGGAGTTGGAGCGGGATTTTTTGGAGTCTTTGGATGGTGAAGTTGCGTCATGCGAGTGAATTGTACCGGTTGGTTCCGAAGGGTCCGGTGAGCAATTTACTATTTCGTCGGGAGATATGCAGTCGGACGTTATTGGAGCCGGAGTTTGCGGGAGCGATGCGAGCGGCGAGCCGGTTGGATTTTTATTTTTGGATGAATGTATTTGTGTGGACGGTGGATCAGAAGCGGCCGCATGATCGGAAGAAGCTGCCGTTTGTGAGTTATGCCTATCAGGATGCGGGTTTCGAGGTGTTGTTCGATTCGTTGGACAAGGGTTTTGACGTGTCGATTGAGAAGAGTCGGCAGATGGGCGCGAGTTGGATGTTCGTGTTGATAGTGGTGTGGTGCTGGCTTTATCGCAGTGGGCAGAACTTTTTGCTGTTGTCTCGGTCGGACGAATATGTGGACCGGTCGAACGAGCCGAAGAGCCTGTTTTGGAAGATAGATTACGTTTTGCGGAACATGCCGGCGTGGATGATGCCTTCGGGGTGGGATTGGAAGAAGCATCGGTTGGTGAAGCGCGTGGTGAATCCCGTGAATGGGAACACGATTGTGGGAGAGGCGACGACGGAGGATTCTGGACGCGGGGGCACGTTCACGGCGGTTTTGCATGACGAGTTTTCGGCGTGCGATGTGGGGATGGGGATATTGAAGAGCACGCGGAGCGCGACGAGCACGCGGTGGTTTAATTCTACGCCGAAGGGGACGGGGAACGCGCATTACCGGATCGTGCAGTTGTCGCGGCAGAATCCGCGTCAGGTGCGGCCGCTTCGGTTTCACTGGACGGATCACCCGGAGTTTTCGCGGCTGCGCTACGAGCTGGACGGTGAATATCGTCCGGTTCCGTCGAAGGGCGTAAGGCGTGCGGAGTTGGAGGCGTATTTGTCGGAGAACGAGGATTTGATAACCTCGTTGAAGCGGCGCGGATTCTGGGAAGAGTACCGGGTGCGCAGTCCGTGGTTCGACGTGCAGTGCGCGCGGGCGACGACCAAGGCGGAAATTGCGCAGGAATTGGAAATTGATTATGGTGGCGCGGGTTATCAGTTTTTCGATCAGCGGGACATTCAGAGTTTGATCCAGCTTTATTGCTGTCCGCCGAAGTACGTGGGCGATTTGGAATACGACCACGAGACTTTGGAGCCGATTGGCTTCCGGGAGCATGGGCACGGCAATTTGGAGTTGTGGTGCGAGTTGATTCACAAGCAGCCTCCGCCGCGGCCTTACGTGGTGGGCGTGGACGCTGCGGCGGGGACCGGGGCGAGCAACAGCGTGCTGACCGTTTGGGACGCGAAGTCGTCGGAACTGGTCGGCCAGTATGTCGATCCGAATATCAAGCCGGAGCGGTTGGCGCGGGCGGCGATCGCGTTGTGCCGGTGGTTCTGGGACGCCTACATGATTTGGGAGACGAACGGCAGCGGGCGCGCGTTTGGCGATGCGGTGATCGAGTGGGGATACGGGCGGTATTACAAGCGTCCGTCGAAAACGGATACGGGGGAGACGGGGGCGAGCGCGGGCTGGGCGCCGACGCGGGACAACAAGTATCAGTTGCTGAGCCAGTACCGCGGCGCGCTGGCGGACCGGCTGGTTTGCAACCGCAGCGAGCAGGCGATGCTGGAATGCCTGGAGTATCTGTTTTTGGGAAACAATTGGGTCGAGCACAGCAGCTTGAACGAGAACGACGACCCCAGCGGCGCGCGGGATCAGCACGGCGACCGGGTAATTTCCTGCGCGCTGGCGGTGAAGGTGATGGGGGACCAGCCGAAGCAGATAACGGAAGTCAAGCAGAGCCACTCGCCGCTTTCGGTGATGGGCCGCCGGGAGTTGCGGAAGTCGTTGGAGAAGGAATCCGGCAATCCTTACGAGTTTAACTGAGTAGAAATTGGAGGCCGATTCGTTCGGCCACTAAAAGGCATAGGCGGAGTAGCTACCGCCGAGATGCCCTAACGTCGCAGCCTTTAGGGAGGTCGAGCGCATCGGCCTCCCTTTTTTATTGGTGCTGCGATGGATTTCAAAAACCGTGAAGAACGCCGCCGCTTGATGGATATGGTGGACCATTCCAGAAAGAAGCTGGACGGCATACGCGCTTCTCGCCGCAAGCTCCTGGACCGCGCCAAGGGTTCCGAATGGTTTCCCAGCGATGTCGGGGTTCCCATCAACCAAATGGCGATGCAGGAATGGACGCTGGTCCAGCACCTGGCCGGTGGCGAGCCGCGGGCCCTGGTGCTTCCCGGAAGCGCGGGTTCGGAAGCGGCTGCCTACGAACAGACCCTAGCGATCAACGCCACGGCGCAGCGGGTGAACCTGCGGAGAAAGTTCCGCCGGTTGGTGCAGGACGCGCTCTACGGAATCGGCATTTGCCGGATCGGCATGGTGCGCGACAAGAGCATCCCCCTCCGGGATATCGCGCCGGAACTGGACGAAGAAGGCGAAGTCGGCATCGGCCGGATCGAAGTGCAGGTTATTTCCTTGGAATCGTGGGTGCACGATTGCCAAGCGGATTGCCTGGAAGAGCGCGAGTTCTGCGGCCACGCCTATTGGGTTGCGCGAGAGGACATCGAGAAATACCTCCCCGGCGTCAAGCCGTCCGATTTGCAGGCGGAAGAGAAGCGTTGGATCGACGAACACGGCAGCGAAATGGCGGGCGCGATTTCCCGCGGCGTCGATGGGGAAGGCCAATATGCGCTGCGCGACAAGTATTGGCTTTGGGACCTGTGGATTCCCAGGGAAAACGTCATCGTTACCACACCGGTCAACGGCACGGGCGAGTTCGCCGCCGTCAGGCCGTGGAATAGCCGTCCCGGCGGGCCGTATCTCTTCCTGTACTACCGGGAGTTGCCGGATCAAGCGATGCCGCTGAGCATCCAGGCGGATTTGGCATTAGTCCACGATTCGCTCAACAGCACGTTCCGCAAGCTCATCGACCAGACCAAGGAAGCAAAGACGGTCCTCGGCTTCAAACCCGGCCACGAGGGGGACGCGGAAGCCATCCGCGACGCTTCCAGCCGCCAGATCGTGCAGATGCGCGATCCCAATTCCGTGCACGAGTTCAACTTCAACGGACCCGACCAGGCTCTCTTGGGGATGCTGCTGCAAACGCGGGAATTGGCGTCGATCATCGGCGGCAATACGGACGTGCTGGCGGGCCTCGGCGCGCAGGCTCCCACCGCCACGCAAGAGCAGATGGTATCCCAGAACGCGAGCGGAAAGGTCCAGTTGCACGAAGTGGACACGGCGAACTTCCAAGTGGAAGTCTTCGAGGCGATTCGCTGGTATCTGTACCACGAGCAGATCGAGCCGATTCCCCTGATCGGGCAAGTGGAAGGGACCGACGTGCGCTTCAGCACGTACTACGATTCCTTCAAGGCGCAGTCCCAGCCGGGCGCATTCAATTCCTACGAATTGAAAATCGAGCCTTACACGGGCGTCTATCGCTCCCCGGAACAGCGGTTCCAATCGCTGATGATGCTCTGGGAGCGGCTCATCATGCCGGGAGTTCAGTTGGGAGTGCTGGATAAGACGCCGGATATGGACCGGCTTTTGGAGATTGCGGCGCAGTACCTCGATATGCCGGAAGTGCGCGGCCTGTTGCGGTTCGTCGCGCCGGAAGAGCAGGAAATGGCGGCGAGCGGCGAGGCGCGGCAGTCGCCAACCACCACCAGAAACTACATTCGCCGCAGCGCGCCCGGGCCGACACGCGCCGGAAACGCGATGATGGCGATGCAAATGATGAAAGCAGGAAATGAGTAAGAAGAGAATCGGCGTTCCCGCCATCGTCGGCCAGAAGCGCGACGTGAGCTTCTCCCTGCGCGTCGGCAAGCGGCAGATCGCCGCCGCCAACGAAGCGGCAAAATCAATGGGATGCGGAGAGCCGTTCCGTGCGGACGGCTTTTTCGAGGGCACGCGCGCCGAGAAGAAGCGATACATGCGGGAGTTAAACCGCCGCCGCGCCGACCTGGGCGAACCCCGCCTGGTGAACTTCGACGGCGGATACGGAGACGAAACCTAGGAGGTCTTGAGATGAGCGAAGAGAATGCCGCCGTGGCGGAACCGGTTGACGATGCGACGATCGTCAACGACGAAATCAACGAAGAGCAAACGAACGATAAGCTCGTGGCGGACGTGGCGAAAATGCTCGGACGCGACGAAACCGGAGAAATAACCGGCGCGCCGGAGAAGCCCGCCGACGAACCGCCTGCGGAAGAGCCGCAGCGCGAGATTCCCGCGCTGAGCGAGGAATTGCAAGCCCGCGCGGAAGGGGCCGGACTCACGAAAGAGTTGGCCCATAGTCTCCACCAGTCCGGTCAACTGGAAGAGACGCTTGCGGCGTTCGACAGAAAAATGATCGAACGATTCCAGTCCCGCGAGACTGAGCAGCCGAAGGAGAAGCCCGCGCGGCAGGAACATTCGCCGCCGGAGGAGCCGAAGGCGAAAGACTATGAGGAAGTTCCCGACCTGGACCCGGAGACTTACGACGAAGCGCTCGTGAAGCGTGACGCCTATCACAAGCGGCGGATCGACGCGCTCGAAGCGAAAGTCGCGGAGCTTTTGGAGGACAGGAAGACGGATTTCGACAGCAGGTTTGACGGCATGATCGACGGCCTGGACTGCGAAGAATTGTTCGGCAAGGGCGAGAACGTCCCGCCGGACAAGCAGGCCAACCGGGACAAGCTGTTCAAAGCCTACAAGGCGGTATGCCAGATGCACGACGTTGACCCGCGCCGATGCGACGTCAAGTGGGGCAAGCGCGCCCTGGCAGCCATGTTCCCCGAAGAAGTTTTTACCAATGCACAAAAGCGGACGGTAGCGCGCTTGCGGGATGCGGAGGGGAAGTTTTTGCATTCGTCGAACACCGGCGGCGGGCCTCCCGCCAAGGCGATGACGGATGCGGAGTCCCATTCGCAGCTCGTGTCGAAAGTCGCGTCCTACTTGAAGAAGCAGGGCGTGCAAATGAGCGGCGTGTAATCCGTCCGAGAAAGGAAATTACGCTATGGGTTTGCAAGCTGAACAGATCGCCGACATCGTGTCGATGGTCAAAGACGCCGAGGAAAGAGGCACTTATACGCTTCTGACCACGGAACTGCAAAAATATCCGGCCATGCGCCAGCTCTTCCAAGGGAAGGGACGGCGGGAAAAGGGAGGCGAACAGCTTTCCTTCAACGTCATGGTCGCAAGCAACGAATCCGCGCAGACCACGAGCCTGTTCGCGGAAATCGACGTGGCGCAAGCCGACCTCTTCAAGGTGGGCCGCGTGCCGTGGCGGCATGTTACGAACTACTACGCCTTCGACGAGCGAGAGCCGGTCCTGAACTCCCGCCCCGACGACCTGGTGGATATCGTCAAGGGCCGCCGTACCGACTGCTTCGTCGATCTGGCGAAGAAGTTCGAGACCTGGTTTTGGGAAGCTCCGGTCGGCTCGGAATCCGCCGACGACGCGCCGCCTTTCGGCGTAAAGTATTGGGTCGGGCGCAACAACACCGATCCGAACGGCGCGTTCCAGGGCGACGGCACGAACGCCGCGCCGGTGGCCGCTTTCACCAGCGGCTGCGCGGGATTGTCCTCGCTGGATTACCCGGAGTGGCAGAACTACTCGGTCGGCTATTCCGCGGTGAGCGAAGACGATTTCGTCGCCCGGCTGGACAAGGCCGCCTGGTCGTGCGACTTCGAGAATCCGGTGGCCATTCCCGGCGCGGTCTCCGCGCAGTACGGGTATTACACCACCTATCCGGTATTGGCCGAATTGCGCGCAATCGCCCGCAATCGGAACGACAACCTGGGTTACGACCTGCAAAGCCGGAACCCGACCTACATGGGCAGCCAGATCATGGCCGTCCCCTACCTTACCATCAACGACGCTACGGAGAGTCCTTTCTATGGGATTGATTGGAGCGTGTTCCGCCCGACCTTCCTTCGCGGCGAGTGGATGAACGAGGTGATTGTTCAGCGGCCTGGAAAGCAGCACCGCACGGTGGTGACGTTCGTGGATTCGTCCCTGAACATCGAGTGCAAAAACCGCCGCAAATTGTTCGTCCTTTACAAGGTGTAGCCGCAAGGCGCAACCCGTTACAAAACATAACTCATAGCAAGGAGCGATACGCATGACTACGGTTCGATTGAAAAACAACCTGGGCGCAGCCGACAATAGCCGGTTGTTCAGCCCGAACATTTGGGGCGATTGCCCCTTGGAAGCCATCCGCAATGGGCGGATGATCGGCATGATCTTCGAGGACGACTTTACTCAAGGTGGCCTGATTACCTCGCCGACAACTTCCGCCGCCCTGGTGGGCCTGAACTACAGCGGATTCGGAAGCTCCGGCGCGACCATCACCTACTCTAACGAATTGGGCGGAGGGGTGGTTATCGCCGAAACGACGGACGACGAGGCGTGCTCGATCTTCTCGCTGTCGCATTGCTTCCAGTTGGGAAGGACCAAAGGGCCGCTCTGGTTCGAGGCCCGCATCAAGCCTTCGCACACCGCCACGACGGAACAGGCCATGTTCCTCGGACTGGCGGATTCGACGGCGAAGATCGTTACCGTCCCGTTGACGGCTTCCGCCGGAGCCTTGGCCGACTTGAATCTCGTTGGTTTCCACAAGCTGGACACCGACCTGACGAGCGTCAAGACGGCCTATAAGGCCGACGGCGAAACGGCGGTAACCCTGGAAACCTGCACGTCGGCACTGACTGCCGCGACCTATGTGAAGCTCGGCTTCAAGAAGGACGCCAACGGCCTGTTGAGCTTCTACATCAACAATCTGAGACAAGACGTGACGTTCCAGATCGTCGATGATACGGACGACGCTTCCAACTCGCTGTTCCCCGGCGATACGCTGCTGGCTCCCTGCCTCAGTATGCACCTGGGCGCGGCGGCAAGCGACAACACGATCACCTTGGATTGGTGGCGTTGCGTTCAGTTGGCGTAATTGCCGAACGATTCGGGGGGCGGGTTCGCGCCCGCCTCCCGGCTTAGGAGATTCGATATGGCGATCACAGCCGGAACCGCCGTTGAAGTATCCCATACCAGTTCCGCCGCCTCGCTGTCTTGCGGAGCGGCGTCTGGCGGGACCGCGCCCTACACCTACCAGTGGTATCGGTCAACCACGCCGGCATTCACGCCGGGTGGGGGAAGCCTTCTTTCCGGCGCAACGTCCCTGACGCTGTGCGACATTGGGCTTACGGCCGAAACCAAATACTATTACGTCTGCCGCGCTACGGATGCCGTAGCGGCCACGGCGGACTCGAATGAAGTCGGCATCTGCACGGACGCCTCGCCCAGCGCGGTTGCCTTGTATGCCAATCTGCGCATCAGCATTGCCGATTACCTGGGCTGGACGCGAAGCAGCGGCAACTGGTCGGCGGATGAAATATCGCGGCTTGACGAAATCATCAATGCAGGATATCTGCAATTCATCTATCCCGTCCCGCTGCAAAACGAGGCGACCGCGCATCGGTGGAGTTTTCTCAGGCCGACGGCGACGCTGACCACGGCGGCGGACCAATATCTTTACGATCTTCCTTCGTCATTCGGCGCGATGGTTGGCGACCTCGTTTATGACGAAGCGGAGAGCGTTCACGGCGTAATCGAACAGACTACGCCGGGAATGATCGACCGCAACCGCGCCTGTAACAGCGCGGCGGGCAGGCCGCATCTTTTCGCCTTGCGCCCGAAAACCGTAGGCATGGCTTCGGCGCAAGTAACGGAACTGATGCTCTACCCGACGCCCGACGCGATTTACGAAATCGTCTATCACTACGATGCCAAGGTCGATCCGCTTTCGGCGTCGAACGCCTATCCTCTGGGCGGGCAGGCGCACAGCGAAACCATCCTCCAATCCTGCCGGGACGTGGCGGCGGCCCGCTACAAGGACGACGCTGCCGGACGGGAGCACGCCATGTATTTGGAGCGGCTGCGCGCTTCCGTCGAGGCCGACCGGCGACTCAGCCCGAAGACTTTAGGCTTCAACGAGGACGGTCGAAAGTTCACGCATTTGCGGCACGGTTCCGATTTCACGGTGTCGCTCAAGCACAATCTCGGTTAATGAAAGGCTCGATAAAATGGCAAAGTTAATTGGCGGAAAAGTGGCTATTCCTTCGGCCAGCACTTATACGACGCTGACGGCATTGGCGGGAATAACCGGCCTCGTCGGACCGCGATTCAAGGGCGTGATTTCGTTCCCCTCCTCGAACGCGGGCGCGGCGAATGTAATCAAGACCACCATTTCCGGCGCGGATGATATCGTCTGCGCTGCGGGAACGTACCACGAGTTCAATGCCGTCGATATGGACTCGGTGCAGATCAAGGGCACGATCACGGATTACGTGAATATCCTTGGCGAAACAGTGTAACGTGTGTTCCTCGCGGCCTTCGGGCCGCGCACCTCCTTTTATGAAAGGTTCCTCACATGTCTGGACACAGAACTCCGTTTGAATTGTACCAATCTCCCTTGGCCCAGCGGCCTTACAGGGCGACGACCGGCACCCTGGTCGTGGATCGGCAGGGATGCGTCATCCCCGTGAACACCGCGGCGGGCGCGGCATCGCTGACCCTCGCCAGGCCCACCAAGGAGGGAATCGTCGGATCGGTCGTCCTGATTGTGGACGGCGGCGATTTGACGTTGACCGTTACCGGCGGCTACAACGCCGACGGCGACACGTCGATCACCCTTGCCGACGCTGGCGATTTCGTAACCTTCATGTCCTTCAAGATCGGCTCCGCCTACTATTGGCGCGTGCTGGCCCAGGAAGGAACGAATGCCGCGATGGAAGATTTAGCCGTGGATCAGTTGACGGCGACCACCGCCACCGTAACTACCTTGAACGCCCCGACCGTCTCCGCCGAGCACGGTGCAGGATTCATCGGGACCGCTGCCGCGCCGGTTACTTCGCGCCGCACGGAGAACGGCACGATCGTCACCGAGTTCAAGTTCGACCTGACGGGGTTGAGAAGCAAAAACAATCAGGATACTGTCATCGGACTTGCCGCCGGAGGTGCAGCCTACATGGGTCGTAATGTAGTCGCCACCAATGGGATCATCTACAAGATGGAGTTGGTATGCCTTGAGACTCCGGCAGGAGGAGATAACGACCTCAGCGTTTATCAGGGATCGGCGGCGACCAATGCCTATAACAATGCCGTTACCAACGGCGCGGAAAAAATCAACGGCGGCGATCAGGTGGCTGGCATGGTTACGGTCGTTACCGCGCCCGCGCTCACGGCGAACTATTACTACTACCTCGTTGCCGGAACCGGCGACACGGATGCGGCCTATACCGCCGGGATGTTCATTCTTCGCACCTATGGCCATGCGCTCTTGGCGTAATGCAATGGAGTATCCATGCCGAAAAAGACGCTGGACCTGCACTATCCGTTAGCGGGCGTTGTCCGGCAAACGGCCTATGCCGACTACGGAACGCGCCGAGCGGCTTACGGCACACCCTGGGCCATGAATTGCCGGGCCGAGGATTCCCTGACTTCCCGTCTGCGCGGCGGGTCGTTTGCGGGAATCTCCGCCGGAAGCCGACCATCAGCAATCGTCTATCGCGGTCGGACCCTGACTTTCGCGGGCCGGGCGATTACCGCTTCCCGCGTGGGAAACAGCATGGATACCGCGATGAGTGCGGATGTTTCCGACCTCCTGCGCCCCGCCCTCTTCCAGTTTTCCGAAGCTGGACAGCAGGGCGGGAGCGTGGTGGCGTTGGTTCCGCACAAGGATCATTACTTGCTTGGATTCACGGCCACCCAAACGTGGATTCAGCGCGGCGATCCGCTTACCGGACAGCGGCAGCGCGTTTCGGACAGGGTTGGAATCGTCGGCGCGAATGCGTGGTGCGTAGCCCACGATACCGTTTATTTCCTGTCCTCTCTCGGACTGTACTCGGTAAACGCCGACGGCGGCGAATTGAAAGCCCTGTCGGAAGAAACGATCCCGGCGGATTTGACGGGCGTAACCGATGCGAATTGCACCCTCACCTACCAGCATTCCGATAGAGGGGTTTATATCCATAAGACGGGAACGGATTGGTATTACGACGCGGAGCGAAACGCATATTGGCCGTTCGACACTTCCAAGAGTTCTTCCCACGTTCTCCTAGGGCCGTTTCGCCTGGGCGGGCCGGATTCGCTGGGAATCATGCAAACGCTCCACGGCGTAATCTCGCAAGGGAGCACAACGGTCAATTGGGCCGTCATTCCAGGCTCTACGGCGGAGGAAGCGGCGGTCAACGGCAAAGCGGCCATCGAGGCGTTCTTGGCGGGGACTTCCTACGCGAGTTACATTCGCGCCAGCGGAAGCTGGTCCGCCGGAAGATCGCAAACGGCGCGACCGCGGGTCGGCGCGATGTGGGCGGTTATCTGGCTGTCGTCGAGCGGAACGTGGGCCTTTGAAGGCTGCACGGTGGGAATCGAACCGAGCGGAGAGTGGAGGAAGTAAGTTATGACCGTTCCAGTCGTGCCACCGGTATCTCCGAACCAGAGCCAGATCGACTTGCCGCGCATCGAGAATCCGTGGCTTTCGGTCTGGTGGACCACGCAAGCGGTAACGGGCGTTCCCGAAGAGGTAATGGGGTGGCTCGTCGCCCAAGGGTGGACGATTACCGGCATTTCGCAGGATAATTCCACGACCCCTCCTACCATGTATTACTCGCTTGGGAGGGAGGGATTGCAGCCGTGGCAGGTGCTGCTGAGTCTTTGCAATTCCTTCACCACCGCGGCGAACGAGGCCCGCGACGCCAACGAGTTGCGCTACAACCAGGTCGTCGCCAACTGGACGGAAATGATTTCCAGTTCGCAAAGCCAATTCGAGGCGCAGGTAACGGAGCAGAACGCGGCGGCAGGAGTGTATATCGCCAACCTGGATTCCTACATGAGCGCGGTCGATGCGCTCATTAGCGCGAATACCAATCAGCTTGTAGCGGACGCCAGCACCGCCAACGCCGCGCTCACGGAAATGAACGCCAAGCTGTCCCAGTTGGAAACCAACGCCAATACCAATGCCGGGACCATCGGCAGCCTGCTTTCCGCGCAGTCCGGCTATTTGTCCACGTTCCTCGCGGACTTCTCGGCAAAGTTGTCCGAGCTGGACGCGAATTACTCGACGCACCTGGTTCAGCTAACGTCCCTGATATCCGAAAGCGACGCTACCCTTATTGCGTTCACGGCGGATCAACAGGCGCAAACCGCCGCGCTAGCAGCGGCCTACTCCGGCCTGGAAGCGGAATTGAACGGCTTGCTGGCGACCGCCGCCGGATACCTGGCGGACATTTCAGCGGAAGTCGCGTCGATTATCGCTTCGCTCAGCGCGGATTACAACAGCGTGGATGGCGACGTAAGCTCCCTGTTGACCACCGGCCTTGCGGCAATGGGTTCCCATGTGAGCGACTTCAACGCGGTGCTGTCGCTCTTGGAGACCGATTACAGCGCGCACGCGGCGACGGCCACGGCATTCCTTACCGGACTTGGTACGACGGAACTGGCGCGCATCAACCAGCAATTTGCGGCCTCGCTGGCAACGCAGATTCAAGACCTCGTGGATCGGGGACTTTACTCTTCCGGCGTAGCGGCGGACGTTACGGCGCGCAACACCAGGGACCGCGACGAGCAGATTCAAGCACTCAACGACCGGCTGAATCGGGAGAAGCTGGAAAACCAGCACAAGCTCTACGAGCAGCAAGTGGCGATGCGCAAGGGAACGCTCGAAGGCAAGGATCGGATGCACGGCGTTCGGCAGGAAGTGTTGCGGTATCAGGCCGCGCAGATCGTCGGGATGTACGGCCTGCTGCAAAGCGTCCGCGACCGGACCTTGAGCGCAAAGACCGCGCTCTACCAGATTCAAGACGCCAATACCAGGCTAAACGCGGAATTGAAAACGCGGCTCTACGAGGTCGGGCAGGCCATGCGGCAGCGTTTGCTGGAAGAGGCGGCGCGATTGGCGCAGCTCACGCAAGCGATGATCCAATGGGAATCCGGGCAGCGCGACCGGCTCTTGGAGCAGGTACAGCAAGTGACCGCCCAGCATCTTGCCGGAATCGAGAAGCAGCACGCTTCGCAGCAGGAAATATCCAAGGTGGCAATGGTGGAGCGCGACGCATTGCTCGGCCAGCTTCAAGAGGCGGTAAAAGGCATCCTGGCGGGAAAAGAGCGGTACGCAGCCCAATGGATGCAGAACTCCTCGACCCTGGCCGAACACAAGCACCGTGCCATTGCCGAGAAGATGAACGAGTCGGTGGCCCGCCTGGAAGGATGGAAGAGCGTAGCCGACGAAAACCGCAAACTTATGGCGTACCAACTCGACGAACGGAACAAACTGCTTATCGGGCTTTATTCCTTTGTGGAAAAACGCGAGGACATCAGTCCCGCATGGCACGATATGGCGCAAATGATCGCCGGTCTGGGAGATAGTGCCGGCGGATGGATGACCCCCTAACGCAAAGGAGATAGATTATGGCGTTTTCCCCAGTCCCCACCGATTGGATTGCTAATTGGTCCGAAGACGGGACGAATATTACTGTTCCCATCGCTTCCTTCCCGGAACTGACAGCGGCCGAAGCGGATGCCGCGACCGGCGACATTCGCAAGATCGTATGGGCAATCCTGGAAAAGCTCTATCAGGCGTACAACGCCAAGGCCACGGCAGACCGCCCGACGAAATGGACGGTGACCAAGAGTTCCAGCGTGAACACGCAGACCGGAGTGGTCACGAACTCGTTCATTCACACCATTTATACGGAAATCTCCACGCAAGAAGTGGCGGATGAGTCCTAATTCATGTACCGCAAGCGAAAAAGGCCAACTCCTGGTCTTGGAATACAGCCGCCGTATAATCCGATTCGCGGCGACTATGCCGACCTGCGCAAGGAAGGCATTGTCAGCCGGGTGGCGATTATGCGCGTCCTGGAAATCAAGGACGACTATTTGGTTTGCTGCGGATACGATCCGGAATCCATGCGGTTCCTCAATTCCGTCAACGTGGCAAAACCCTATTTGTGCCGGACGACGCTTGCGGACGAGTTCGTTTCGCATTCGCAGACGCGCAATTATTTTGAAGGCGAGTTGATCGTCGCCGTTAAGCCGAGGACCGCACTAGGCGATACTCCCGGCCAAGCCATCGATCCGCAAGAGCTGGACGACTTCGGCTACTCAAGATACGAAGTCATGCTCGATGAAGAGGATAACCCCATCTGGTGGATGGAGCTTGCCGGGGGAGGCGGCGGCGGCGGCGACTCGATTATCGGCAAACTGGATGGCGCGATTACCGCAACTGGCTCGGCTACGCTTTCAATCTGGACTGGTACGCCGGGGAGCGAATCGGATAGCGGAAAAAATGAGACGGTTTATAATTGGGCGGCAGGAGCATTGGACAGCGGCACGAAAGTTGTTGCCACGAAAATAAACGATCACTACTACCTGACCGGCATTCTCCCGAAAACCACCGAGATCACCGTGCAGACCGCCGAACAATGGAACGGCACGGCCCACAAGCTGCAAAAGAAATCTCGCACAGCAAAAGTTCTCGACCCCGGATCGGAAAGCGACTGGACTGACATCGACACGGCGGACTGTGCCGCTTCCTGTTAATCATGGCAGACCATCTGGGATATGTTGGCACACATTTAGGCTACGTCGGCGATCATCTCGCTTACGTGGAGACGATCCCTCCGTGTTCTAGCTGTAACACTGGGCACGACCCTGATCAGATTGAGGTCACGATTTCCGGTGTTGTGAATAATGTCGGGTGCAATTATGGGTTGGGTTGCACAAGTTTCAACGATACTTTCTTGCTGACCAAATCGAGCGATTGTGTTTATGAATATCATCACGATGGCTGTTATTGTGCCAGCGGCGGATATTCTTGGATTCGGGTTACTTTTCTGTCTGGGAATAAGATTCGGTTCGAGGTCAATCAGAATGTTAATTGCGTACTACCAGACCCGAATAACCACATGATTATTGCTGGCTGGAGTACAACGACGCACAACTATGCCCCCGACATCAGCTACACCGGCGAATGCGATGCAATCAACGTATCCTTTAAGGCGGCGGTAACTGGCACAGGCTGCATCGCAAGTGCCACCGATTCTTTCTACGCTTACATCTGCGATGTAACAGTTACGGCCGTATGAACCTCTGTAAATGGCAACTCGGCGCCGATGGCTTTTTGCATTGCCCAGAATGCAACCAGCCTGATCCGAAAAAAAGATACGGCGACGATCCGACCCGCTGGCCGAAAAGGAATTGCGAAAACTCTAAACCGCCGAAGCCGCCGAAGCCGGAGCGCAAGCCGCCCGACCCGGAAGCCGCCAAGAAACGCGCCGAGAAGATCGCCAAGGACAAAGCCGACGCCCTGGCCGGAGCCGAGGCAATCGGAGATTTGAGCCTGCTCGACAAGGGTGTCCACTACGCCGCGGCCCTGGCGAAGTGGTTCCGCGCAGGCTGTCCGGTGCGGACGCCGGCGGAGGCGGCGCGGATCGAGTTGATTTGCCGGGCCTGCGTACATTTCGACGCGACCGATGAAAGCTGCAAAATCTGCGGCTGCAAGACTTCTTCGCGGCGGTGGGCGATTGCATCGAAAACGAAAATGGCCACCGAAAAATGCCCGAAAGGTTTTTGGAAATAAGGAGTTGATTATGGCTATTCGATTTGTTTATCCGACGTCCGGCATGGTCGGCGCGTATGGCGCGGGACAATCGGCAGCGCGGAATCGGCAACAGAAATACGCCCTGGATATGCTGAATCAGGAGCGTCAGCGACGATACCGCATGGAGGAAATGCTGGCGCAGGACTATCTGATTGGCAGGCGGCAGCAGCAAATGCGCGATTGGCACGTCGAGGATATGCAGTTGGAGCGCAAGTGGCAGGAAGCCGACATTCAAAGACAGCGCGATTGGCGGGTGGCCGATCTTCAGCAAGCGCACGATTGGCAGGTTGAAGACGCCCAGCAACAGCGCGATTGGCACGTCGAGGATATGGGCGCGCAGCAAGAGGCGATGAATCGAAGGGACGAGCGACTGCGCGATTGGAACAGAGAAGAAAATCGCATCGCCGAGTCGGGAAGGATGTTCGGCGCGACCGTCAAGCGGGACGAAGAGGACATTGCCTCCGGGGCTTACTCGAAAGCCGACGCCGACGCCCTGCGCAAGGTCAACCAGGAAATCGCCAATACGCGGTCGAGCAACCGTTTTAGTGATGAAGCGGAACGGCAAAAACAATTGGATATTCTCGCGGAAAAACGCGATAAGATTTACGAGCGGAGATTGCCGCCGCCGACGCCGGAGCAGCAATTTCAGCAAGACAATATGCGCATCGACGTCACTACGGGAAAGGCAATTCCGTGGGGCGCGCCTTCGGAAAACGCAATCATCGTTCCCCGCGGCGACAATGGCCGCTACGACCTGAGCAAGGCATACGATCCGCAAGAAAAGGCGCGAAAAGAAGCTGAAATACGGAGGAAAGAAGAGGAATCGCGGACATACGAACTTTACAAGAAGGCCGAGGAATACGCCCGCAAAGACAGTGAAAAATCATCGTTAAACGGCGACCAATACTACAACGAACGCCGCCAGTATTGGATGCAGCAATTCGGCGTTCCCGAAGGCTGGAAGCCCATCGGCGCGCAACCTGCGCCGCAACCTGCGCCGCAAGCTGCGCCGCAAGCTGCGCCGCAACTTCCTCCGGGCGCAAAGATGTTGCCAGACGGAAAGATTATGGGACCGGACGGAACAATATGGGAAAGGGAGTAAATAATGCCGCAACAAATATGGACTCCTGGGCCGGGGTGGAAAGTGTCGCGCCAATCGCCATCAGCGATAGCACCCGCAACGGACGCTGCGCCAGCGCAGGCATGGACCGCTCACAAAGCGATCACATGGGCATGCTCGCCA
>ERZ795061.2598-NODE-2598-length-16334-cov-7.687512_pt1 | contig 16334 bp, 18 predicted proteins | sample MGYA00375145_ERZ795061 | MGnify/ENA primary metagenome ERZ795061 (study PRJEB30190, sample SAMN05720144) | anaerobic digester metagenome | isolation source: active sludge of municipal wastewater-treating anaerobic digesters | place: USA | collected 2014-12-22 ... | reverse complement strand
AGGCTTTGTCTTTCACGCAAACCTACTTATCGGTGACCCGGGAGTTGCGCTCGATTGCCCGCTTCCCGCCCAGTTTGCCCCGACCGCTCAGACCTTGTGGTCGACTCGACTCCGCGATGGCCGCCTTGCAATCCTTGTCGGTCGCTTGCTTGAGCAAAGCGACGAGAATCGGCGACACGTTCACTTCATCCGTCAAGAACTCAAACCAACGATCACGTTCTCCTCCAAACCTTCCAGTGGCATACAGTTGGAGATTCACCATCTGCACTGGTCACCGCAGGGTGGGAATGTTGTCCTTGCTGTTCCAATGGGAGATGAGGCAGTTCGTACAGACGATGAGTGTTGATTCCGGTTGAAAACTGAGCCACTTTGAGGAAAATTTCGCTGCAAATTTGAGCCACGTTATCCACATATCCTGCTTTATTTTTATGCAGGGGTGTACAGGAGTGATTAACGTGAAGACCCTCAGCAAACTCAGACGCATGGTGTTACGTGAGAACGTATCCGTGCGCGCAGCGGCCAGGCAGCTGCATATCTCCAGAAACACGGCAAAGAAGTGGTTGGCCGAGCCAGAAATGGTGGAGCCGATCTACCCAGTTCGGGCGGTTGCGCCCAGCCAACTCGACCCCTACAAGGAGTCTTTGCAGCTCTGGATCAAGGCCGACAGCCACCGCGGCAAGCGTGAGCGGCGTACCGTCAAAGCCTATTACGAGGCCATCCGGGCTATGGGCTACAGCGGTGGCCCAACCCAGGTCTATCTTTACTGCCGCAACTTCAAGGAATCCCAGGACAACGCACCCCGACATGCCGGGTTCGTGCCGCTAAGCTTTGAACTGGGCGAAGCCTTCCAGTTTGACTGGAGCTGCGAATATGTCGTCATTGCAGGCCTGCGCAGGCGACTTGAAGTGGCGCACACCAAGCTGGCTGCCAGCCGGGCCTATGTACTGACAGCCTACTTTACCCAGTCACACGAAATGCTGTTTGATGCCCACACCCGTGCATTTGAAGTACTGGGCGGTGTACCCAGACGCGGCATCTACGACAACATGCGCACCGCTGTTGACAAGGTCGGTAAAGGCAAGGAGCGCAGCATCAACGCCCGGTTTGAATCCATGACCGGGCACTACCTGTTCGAAGCCGAATTCTGCAACCGCGCGGCAGGCTGGGAGAAAGGCCGGGTCGAGAAAAACGTGCAGGACAGGCGGCGCCACATCTGGCGCGAGGCGGCAGAGAAACGCTGGAACAGTCTGGCAGAACTCAACGCCTGGTTGAGCCAAGCTTGCCAGGACAGCTGGAGTGAACTGACCCACCCCGACTGGCCTGAGCTGACGGTGGCCGACGTGTTGCAGGATGAGCGCACGCGTCTGATGCAACTGCCCAAACCGTTTGACGGCTATGTCGAGCAGCCCGCCCGTGTCACGGCCACATCGCTGATTCACTTCCAGCGCAACCGCTACAGCGTGCCGTGCGAATGGGTGAACTCCGTGGTCAGTCTTCGGGCCTACCCTGAGTTTCTGCGGGTCGTCAGCGTGCATGGCGATGTGGTGGATCTGCCTCGCAGCTTTGAGCGGGACCAGACCTTCTATGACTGGCAGCACTACATCAGCCTGATCGAGCGCAAACCTGGTGCGCTGCGTAACGGAGCGCCATTCAAGACCATGCCTGAGCCCCTGCAGGAATTGCAACGCCAGTTACTCAAGAATCCAGGAGGTGATCGGGTGATGGCGCAAGTGCTGAGTGCCGTACCGCTGCATGGGTTGGATGCTGTGCTAGCCGCCATACAGATTGCCTTGCAGGCAGGCCGCGTTAGTGCTGAACATGTCCTCAACACCCTGGCCCATCTGAAGGACCAGTCCAGGTTCATGACGGTTGGTGAAGTAGATACCCCACTGACGCTGCAAACACCGCCGCTGGCCAACGTGACGCGCTACGACAGCCTGCGCGCCAACGAACTGGAGGCCGATCATGTCCAATGACATCGTTGCAGCCCTGAAGGGTTTGAGTTTGCACGGCATGGCCAGTGCGTGGCCGGAGGTGCTGGGTACGGCGCGCATCAAGACGCTGGACCACGAGACGGTACTGCATCAACTGCTCAAGGCAGAGGCTGCGCAACGTGAGGTGCGCTCCATGGCGTACCAGATGCGGGTGGCACGCTTCCAGTCGCACCGTGATCTTGCGGGGTTCGACTTCACCCAGGCCGGTGTGGATGAAGGACTGATCCGGGACTTGCACCAGATGAAGTTCCTGGAGTCTGCGCACAACGTGGTGTTCATTGGGGGGCCTGGAACCGGCAAGACGCATCTGGCCACCAGTCTGGGCATTGAAGCCATTCGCACCCACGGCAAACGGGTGCGCTTCTTCTCCACGGTGGAACTGGTCAACGCCCTGGAGCTGGAGAAGGCGCAGAGCAAGGCCGGGCAGTTGGCACACCGGCTGATGTACGTCGATCTGGTGATCCTGGATGAACTGGGCTACCTGCCGTTCACGCAGTCGGGCGGTGCGATGCTGTTCCACCTGCTCTCCAAGCTCTACGAGCGAACGAGCGTGGTGATCACCACCAACCTCACCTTCTCGGAATGGAGCAGCGTCTTCGGCGACGCCAAGATGACAACCGCCTTGCTCGACCGCCTCACGCACCACTGCCACATCGTGGAGACAGGCAATGAGAGCTGGCGATTCAAGCACTCCAGTGCCGCTGGCGCGGCACCGTCCAAGCCACGTGCAAAAGCTCAGAAAGGAGATCGAAAAGCAGCAGACCCGATAGACTTATCCACAACCGAGTAGCCAGAACATCCATCAACCCAGTGGCTCAGTATTCGACGTGATCACTGGCTCAGTTGTGCTGATGAATCAACAGGCACGTATCGTTTTTCCTAACAGCGCACCCGTCCTTGATGGACGGCTCCGAAGATACATCTCAAACAGTCCACAAACCGTCTACTAAAGCCATTTGAACCAGCGAAAGACCGCTACCAACCCAACACTCATTAGTAAGCAAAGACCTACCAACACCCAGAAGCCATTGGTGGCATCTGCGAACGGCAGTCCCAGAAGATTGGCGCCAAACAGGCCAGTGACAAAGTTCAAGGGCAAGAAGATTGTGGATACCACGGCAAAAACATAAGAGCTTTGATTCAGCTGTCGCTCCTGAATGCGGTTTGCCTGGTCACTGAGGATATCGATACGGTCACGCAAATTCTCCAGCGTTTCGAGCAACCGCAACAGCTGGTTCAGGTGCTCCTCCAGTCGGCCTCGGTGATTTATATTCAGCGGCGGGACGACGAGAGTTGTCAACGTTTGAAGAACGGCTCGCTGGGGGCCAAGATGACGAAGAAAGCCAGAGATCGCGGTCTGGGTATTGGCCATGCTCGGGCATGCCGCTTCCGTCTGGTGCTGAACCAGAAGGCCGCCGATCAGATCCACCCCATCCTCCAGCATCTCGACCTGCTCGGAAACTTCCGCGAGGTGCTCTTCGATGAGATCGCAAAGGAAGTCACCTGGCGTTGCAGGGCCGCGCCCCTGAGAGATGTCTTCTGCAAGTTCGAGGATGGGATCCACATCCTCCTCGCGGGTCGTGATAACCCGACGCTCATCAATCCAGATTCGCATGGACACCATGTCCTCTGGATGCCCCACTCCATCAGCTCTCAGATGCATCGCTTTGAGCAGAACCATCACACCCTGCCCGTGGACGCGCAACCGCGACCGGGTATCTTCAGAGACCATCGCTGCGGCGATCAGCTTGTCCAGGCCGGTCGCGCTCGAGAGAAAACCTTCCGTCTCGCGGTGGTGGATGCACATGTGCAACCACGACGCACCGCCGGTCATCTGGAGAAGATGGAGGAACCCAGGCGTACGCTCTGCTTCGATCATGGCTCTCAGCCCACGGTGGATTCAACGTCAAGGTTAACGGTATCTCCAACCCGTAGCACGCCACCTACGACGATCCGTGCCGTGGCGCCCCCGTGACCACGCAGCGCGGCGTAACCGCCTTCACCGAGCTCGTCCTCCATGCGTGAACAAGGAGGACATGGCCCCGTGATTTCAATGCGGACCGAACCGCCAATTCGCCAGACAAAGCGCTCTTCCCGGAAAGGTGAATGCATCGCGGCGATGTTGATCCCCGAGATCACGAGGTTGCGCCGCAAACGCTCCGGGGCAATTGGGGCTTGCCCCGTCCAGACCCCGAGCAAGCTGAGGTGCTCAGCCTGGATCAGACTCAGCTCGCGATGGCGTTGCGCATCCGACTGACGAAGCCGCAGGGAGCGGTGATCGCCAATCAGCCCGAGACCCGGTTCGGCCCTGGCCTCCTGCACGGACACAGCGTCCTTGAGGCGATCCGGGCGCAGAACGATGGCACCAAGTCGACCTGTGCCATGAAAGCGCCGGACCAAGTCGCGCAGCGTGCCGCCCATCGTTCAGACTCGAATGAGGTGCATCACAAGACTTCCTCTATGTGCAGTTCGCGTTGCCGGAAGCTGACAACATCACCGGCTCGGGCATCTGCGATCGCTGCGTAGATGGGCGCCTGGGTGGAAATTCCCATGTAGGTGTTGCCGTCGCACTGGAAGGCATCGCTAGCAACCGCAATCACGAACCAACGCCCGTCGATGCGAACCACGGCGCCTGTCTCCACCGAATCCCGGGGACCGAAATCGATCTGACGTAAGACTTCCAGGGCCTCCTGATGATCGTGAATGGGGCATTCGAACGCCTGCGCCAGAGCGGCATTGTTGACGGCCCGCGACGCCGCATCGCTTTCACTGGGTTCATCTCCGCGGCCCGCCGCACCGACCAGGTATTGCGCATAGGTCTGTTCAGCAAACCGCAGGCGCCCTTCGGCAAGGTCCAGCATGGTCTGGCGCAGATGGGTCTTGTTGCTCATTAGGACTCCTTTTTCAGGTCGACGTTTGTTGCGTTGGGGTGAACGGTAGCCGGTGCCAGACGGTGATGGCGTACCAGCCTCGGGGGTCGGTCAGGGTGCAGGTGTTGTCAAACCCGCTTCGGCGTGCGAGGTGTTCGATTGAAGCCAGGGAGTATTTCTGGGATTGCTCTGTATAGATGGTCTCCCCGGCATGGAATACAAACCCTCGGTCAAGGGTTCTGCTGTGGACCACCTGGTCAACTTGGCTCACCAGAAAGCTTCTGGCCACGTGTTCCAGCGGACAGTAGCTGGCGTAGTGCCGAAATTTCGTCAGATCGAAGTCCATGCCCAACTCGCGATTCAACCGCGTCAGCAGATTCAAATTGAACGCAGCGGTCACGCCCTGTGAATCGTCGTATGCTGCGCGCAACATGGCCGGGTCCTTGACCAGATCCAGACCAAGCAGCACAAGGTCACCCGGGCGCAAATGCGAATGCACCCGCTGCAGCAGCTTGACGGCACCGTGTTCGTCGAGGTTGCCCAGATTGCTGCCCAGCAACATTGCAACCTGGCGTCGCCCTTCGGCAATCTGAGGCCAATGCTCGAAATAGTCTCCCAGCACCGGTTCGATGGCCATGCGGGGGAGGTACGTGTCAAAGCGGCGGCTCAGATCCGCTAGGGCGTGTGCGGACACATCCATAGGCCTGTAGATGCAATCCACTTCACGTTGCGCCAGTGCCTGGCACAGCGACAGCGTTTTGGCCCCGTCGCCGCTGCCCAGTTCAATCAGATCGATCGGGCTGCACCGAGGATCTATCCACCGGGAAAGCTCATCCGCGCGTGAGCGCAGCAGCTCGTGCTCAAGGCGTGTGAGGTAGTACTCGGGCAGCGCCATGATCTGCTGAAACAGGCGCGAGCCCTCATCGTCGTAGAACCAAGCGGATGAGAGCGCCTTCTGTGGTCGCGTCAACCCTTGCAGAACATGCTCCGTCAGTCTGTCCCGATCAGTCATGCGGACTCCCGCGAGCGAACAGGACGGATGCCCGTGAACTGCCAACGCAACGGAGCGTGAAAGAAGTTCCGGTATGTCAAACGGGCGTGGCCCGGCGATGTGGCCCAGGACGCTCCGCGCAAGACCTGCTGGTTCACCATGAACTTCCCGTTGTATTCGCCCACTGCGCCCTCGCTGCGGGCAAAACCGGGATAGGGCTGATAGGCACTGCGCGTCCATTCCCATCGACGCCCCCAGTCGAACCGGCTTGCCGCTGCTTCCCACTCGAACTCGGTGGGCAATCGCCACCCCGCCCAATCGCAGAAAGCGTGTGCCTCGTAGTAACTGACATGCGTGACTGGTGCCTGACTGGTCAGCGGCATCACCCCCTGGAGCGTGTAATGACCCCATCCGTCAGGCTGGTTAGGGTCGGGCTGCCAGTACATCGGCGCACGGAATTTAAGCGTTTGCACCCAGTCCCAGCCTTCCGCATGCCAGAGCGAATGGCGCTGATATCCTCCGTCGCGCATGAACTGAAGGTATTCATCATTGGTGACTAGCGCCACACGGATGTCTACTCCTTGAATGAGCGCCAAATGCGATGGCGACTCGTTGTCGAAGGCGAACCCTGGCCCCTGGTGGCCCATGCGAATCGTCTGCCCTTCGACGCTAAGCCAATCGTCCAGTGGTGGGCAGGTTCCATCATGTTCGGCCGTCACATCTTGGGGACCGATGCCCAGAGGGTCATACGCCGGATGCAATGGGTTGTGGCCCAGGATGTACTTGATGTCTGTGATCAGCAACTCCTGATGCTGTTGTTCATGCTGCATGCCCAGCTCTACCAAGGCCGCGACCGCGGGCTCCAGTGGTTCCTTCAGCATACGGCGCATGGACTCGTCCACATGCGCGCGATACGCCATCACCTCAGCCACCGTCGGGCGACTCAAGCTCCCTCGCTGCGGGCGTGCCAGGTGAGCGCCCTCCGATTCGTAGTAGCTGTTGAACAGGTAGCCATACAGAGGATGGAACAGTCGATAGTCCGGCTGTTGTTTCGCGAGGACAAAAGTCTCGAAGAACCACGTGGTGTGGGCCAAGTGCCACTTCGGCGGACTGACGTCGGAAACCGGTTGGGGAACATGGTCCTCGGCACTCAGAGGGGCACACAGACGTTCGCTGCGCGAACGGACAGAGACGTATCGGGTTAGGCGGATGTCTTCAGGTGTCACGGCAGATGAGAAAAAAGAGAGTCAACTTCCGAAGCGCTCGGTGCGGATGGAGACCTCGGGCACATTTAGCCCGGTGACCATATGAACGATGGACTCGACAAAGTCATTACGCCCGCAGATGAAAACCTGCGCAGATTCGGTCGCCACATCACCCAATTGCTGCAATGCCCAAGCAACATCGGCTCCATCAATGCGGCCAACGTGGTCCTGTGCGCGCGGGGCACAGGTATCCCGCGAGAGCGCCAGTCGGCTGCGAAACCGCGGCGTAAACGCTTCCCATCGCTGCAGGGTGGGCCAGAGCAACACTTCGTCAAGATGGCGTGCGGCAACCAACAGCGTTGTATGCGCTTGGCTGTATGCACCCACGCGTTGCGCTGCCATGGACAAAAGGGGAACGACGCCAGATCCTCCCCCAATCAGCAAGGCTGGTCGTGTGTTCGACTCGTCAAGCACAAAATGACCTCCAACCGGTCCGAGGACTTCAATCGTTTCGCCGTGCTGGGCCTTGTCGTGAAACCAGGTGGATACTTCGCCATCGTCCAAACGCTCAATGCCAAGCTCATAGAGCCCGGTACGTTGAGGAGGTGAGAGGAGTGAATAGCTCCGTTGTGCCTGATAGCCGTCTTCCGCTGTCAGTCGGACATCCAAATGCTGGCCCGGCCTCGGGCGAACCCATCTGTCAGGACGCAGCACCACCCGCATGACGCGTGGAGTCAGTGCCTGCAACGCATCGATGCGTGCGGTCTGCCAGCTCAGCCGGTGTTGACCAACAGCCTCATCCATAGCGCTCTTCCTTGAAAGGGTCGCCTCGCATGTGATAGCCCCGCAGTTCCCAGAACCCGGCCTCGTCGCGCTCGTTGAACTGCAGCGCATTGACCCACTTGGCCGACTTCCAGAAGTAGAGATGCGGCACCAACAGGCGTGCCGGTCCCCCGTGCTCGGGCGCGAGCGGTCGGTCGTCGTAGTGCGTTGCGATCATTGCGCGCCCTTGTGTCAGATCGGCCAACGGCACGTTGGTGGAGTAGCCGTCCTGAGAATGCGCCAACACCCAAGGCGTGGGCGCTTCCAGTCCGGCCGCCTGCAACAAGGTGTCCAACGTCACACCGCGCCAGCGGGTGTCGAATTTCGACCAGGTGGTAACGCAATGGATATCGACCACCTGCTCGGTCTGGGGCAGGGCCTGGAATTCGCTCCAGGTCCAAACGCGAACCGGCCGCACACCGACCTTCAAGGTCAAGCGCCAATCGCCAAGCGCCAAGGCTTTTGGGGTGGGGCCCGCAGTCAGCACGGGAAAACCTTCCGTCAGGGACTGTCCTGGCGGAAGTCGACCGCCGTGGTTGTGGACATCGCGATTGCGGCCGCTGAATGAGCGGTTGATGGGCATGGTGTGGGTCCTCCGGCTCACCCAGAACTTGCGGTCAAGGGCTTGCGTCGATCAATGATGGTGGGCAGGAACTCGGTGACCGTCGGGTGAACGGGCAATGCATCCCGGACCAACTTCCAGGTGCCGCCACTGGCCATCACCAGACCGATCGCCTGAATGATCTCGTCCGACTGGATCCCGAGCATGGTCGCTCCGAGGAAATGACCACTGTCCTCATCGATGAGGAGCTTGATCTTGCCCACGGTTTCGCCTTCTTCCTTCGCGCGACTGACGTCCTTCATGGCGTGAACCGCCTGGGAAATGCGTCGCCCTTCGGTCACGAGTTTTCGCGCGTCGGCCTCATAAAGACCGACGTGGGCCAGCGGAGGATCGGTAAACATGGCATAAATGCCGACGCGCGCGGCGGCGCTGCGTTGCCCTCCGGCCAGGTTCTCCGCCACGATGTCCTGATCGTGGTAGCTGGTGTGGGTAAAGGCCCCGCGCTGATTGATGTCACCCAGCGCCCAGATGCCGGGAACCGCGGTTTCGAGCCGGTCGTTGGTGACCAGGTAGCCTCGCGCACTGACCTCCAGGCCCACCGTTTCCAGGCCCAGACAGTCGGTGTTCGGTATTCGCCCGGTGGCCACCAGCAGGTGGCTGCCATCCACGCTGCGGCCACCAGCCAACTGCACCCGCACGCCAGCGTCGTTGTCCGCCTTGCCGACCCGCTCAATGCGCACGCCGGTGTTCACTTCGATGCCTTCCGCTGTCAGCATTCCGGTCACAGCGGCTGCAATGTCCTCGTCCTCGCGGGCCGTGAGGCGGGGCCCTGTTTCCAGAATGGCAACCTCACTTCCCAGCCGCCGAAAGATCTGAGCCATCTCCAGGCTGATGTATCCACCGCCGATGATCACCAGCCTGGACGGTAATTCACGCAGCGCCAACAGCCGTTCGTTGTCCAGGAACGGCAGCTCGTCCAGCCCAGGCACCGGCGGAACAAAGGGACGTGTGCCGGTGTTCAGCACCACCTTGGGCGCCACCAGCTGATGCTCGCCGGCCAGCACCACGAACTGTTCGCCTTCACGGCCCGCCAGGCGACCGCGCGCCTTGATGATGGTGAGTCCTTCCAACTGGCCCAGCCAGGCCTGCAGGCCAGAGCGAGCCTCCTCCACCCGGCGTTGCATGCGCTCCATCGCTGCCCTGAAGTTGACCTGGACCGACCCGGTTTGCACACCGAATTCGCTGGCCCGGCGCGCCATGTGAGCCACACGAGCCGACTTGCGTAGGGTCTTGGTTGGGGTGCAGCCCCGATTGACACAGGTACCACCCAGGTCACGCTCCTCGATGAGCGCCACCTTCATACCCCGGGCAACGAGTGTCGCGCCCAGAAAGGGACCGGCCTGACCGGCTCCGATCACGATCGCGTCGAACCTCTGTTCCCCGCTCATGGCCGCACCTCGACACCGCGCCAGAACGCCACCCTGCCGGTCACCGCCTCCGCACCAGCCTTGGGCGACGGGTAGTACCACGCCGCGTCAGCGTTCACGTCTTCGCCGACCACGACGTCGTAGTAGCTGGCCCGCCCCTTCCATGGACAGGTGGTGTGCGTATCGCTTGGTTTGAAATGTTCCGGGCGCAACGCGTCGTGTGGGAAATAGGCGTTGCCTTCAACTTCCACGATGTCATCGCTCTCAGCGATGGTGGTGCCTTTCCAGATGGCTCTCATGCTCCGTCTCCTTCGTTTGTGTGTGGTTGGGATCAGTCCCGAATCAGTGTGGTGGTGATCACCGGATGGTTCTCCAGCGTTCGATGCACGGGGCAACGATCGGCGATGCGCAACAGGTCCTGTCGCTGGCTTTCACTCAACGGTCCGCTCAGCAGGAGCTGCCGCGTGACGTGGTCAACCTGTCCCGAGCGATCCCCGCACTCCTGGCAATCGGTCGCGTGCGCGCGCTCATGACGCAACCTGACCTGGACATCCTTGAGCGCATAGCCTTTTCGCTTGGCGTACTGGCGCAATGTCATGGACGTGCAGGCGCCCAGCGACATCAGCAGAAGTTCATAAGGATCGGGCCCGCGTTCGCCACCACCCACTTCCTTGGGCTCATCGGCGTCGAGGTGGTGCGGACCTGCTCGCATCGATCGCCAGAAGGCGTGATCGTGCTCCCCCACCCACACCTCGCCCGCACGAAGGTCCGACGGCGCATCGTTTCGCTCGGCTCGCATCGGCAGAAACCGCGAGGCCCAGGCGCCAATCAGGTCAGCCGCATACTGCGCATCGGCCGGGCGCGTGAGCAGATGGTCCGCATCGTCCAGGCTGATGAAACTCTTAGGATGTCTGGCCGCCTTGAACAGGTCCTGTGCCTCGCCGATGTCCACCACCGCGTCACTTGGCGCGTGCATAACCAGCAAGGCCGCGCGAAGCCCCTTGACCGGGTTCTCGTGGGCTTGGGCCTGGAGCTCTTCAATGAAGGCCGGCGCGATCCTGAACGCCCGGCCGCCCAGGTCGACCTGGATCTGCCCATCCTCTTCGGACTTGGTCGGACCGAAGTGACGAAGCACATGGTCGGCCGTCGCGGGTGCGCCCAGCGTGCAAACCGCCCGTATGCCGTCGAGGCGGGCAGCCGCCGCGATGGCCGCCGTCCCCCCCAGGCTGTGTCCGACCAACAGTGCAGGCATGCCGATCGTGCTCTGCATCCAGTGCACCGCCGCCACAATGTCCGCCACGCTGGACGAAAAGCCACCGCGCCCGAAGTCGCCTTCGCTCTCGCCCAGACCGGTGAAATCAAAGCGCAGCGTGGCGATGCCCTGCTGAGCCAGCGCCCGGCTGATGCGGGTCGCGGCGAGAGAGTTCTTTCCGCAGGTAAAGCAGTGGGCAAACACCGCCAGGGCTTGTAACGGTGCATGGTCCGGGCGTTCCAAGACACCCACCAGCAGACCCTGGCTGCTGCCAGCGAAGCCTACCTTTTCGCTGCTCATGCTTTCTCCAGTGCCAGGGCGTTGATGCAGTAGCGCAGACCGCTGGGCTTGGGTCCGTCGGGAAACACGTGACCCAGGTGGGCGTCGCAGACGTTGCACGTCGTCTCCACCCGCACCATGCCGTGGCTGTTGTCTCCGTGATAGCCCACCAGACCCGGGGCAATGGCCTGCGTGAAGCTGGGCCAGCCGCTGCGGCTGTCATATTTGGTCGACGCATCGAATAGTTCAGTGCCGCAGCACACGCACCGGTAGATCCCGGGCGAAAACAGCGTACACATCGAGGAGCTGTGCGCCCGTTCGGTGCCCTTGAGCCGCGTGATTCGGAACTGCTCGGGCGTCAGCTGTTGGGCCCACTCGGCTTCGCTGCGCTCAACTCGGCGCGGTGGCGTCGGGTTGCCCGTTTCCACCAGTTGAATCACTCCTTTCCAAGTCAACATGTCGGGCCCAGGCTCCGGTGCCGCCGGTTCGTTTTCCAGCCGCTTGAGAAAGGTGACGAGCTTGTCGGCGTCGATTCGGAAATGGTTGTAGACCACTCTGCCATCGGGATCGATCAGGATGAACCAGGGTGTGCCGCCGTTGCGGTAGCGGCGCATCAGCTCCGAACCCGCGCCGTCCTGTTCGTCACCGGCGTCGTGCCCGAAGGGAATGCCCAGCGCGTAGCGGGAGTGATTGGCCAGCATGCGCTCCCAGGTGTTCGAACCGAAGTCCTCGAACACGGTCTGGACTGCGGCGAACCCGACGAAGTCGCTCCCCCGAAACGCGTCGACCACCCGGGCAAGCGCCGGAAAGCCGGTCGCATGGCACCCCGGGCAGGCGTCCTGAAAACAGAAGATGAGCTTGAACCGGCCGGGCATGCGGTCCAGGTCGAAGTGTTCCAGCGCCTGGCCCGACGCGTCCACCCACCGGGTCACACCCAGGGGAGCGGCCGCTTCGCCAAGGACACCGGGTTCCTGTTTCGTTGTGGTCATGCGAAGTCTCCTTTCAGAAATCGTTGGGTACCCCAATCAGGTGCCGCAGAAGGTGCGGTGGGCTGCGGCCACTTCGGGCGAGGCCGGCAGCGTGAATGGCCGCGCGGACTCCACCGTCTCGTACGGCCGCCCCAGCACCGCCAGCAGGCGCTCGAACGGACCGAGGTCGGCCTCGTCCACGGCACTCGACAGCGCCGCCTCCACCTGGTGATTGCGCGGGATCACGAAGGGATTGACCGACCACGCCGTTGCGGCGCAGTCCTGCAAGGTCCTTCCCTCCCGGGCCATGCGCTGGCGCCAGCGCGCCAGCCAGTCCGAGAGCGCCGGGCGCTCCCGTCCGAACAGGTCGTGCAGTGCGGCATCCGGCCCCGTGATGGCGTCGGACAGGAGGCGGAACGCCAGCGTGAAGTCCACCTTTTCCCGCTGCAGCAGCTGCAGGAAGTCGTCCGCCAGGGCGCGGTCGTCCGGCTCTTCAGCGGCCAAGCCCAGCTTGGCGCGCAGCTGCCCGGTCCAATGCCGGTCAAAGCGCACGGCAAACCCGGCCACCACCTGTTCCACCCGTTCCACGACGTCGATATCGCGGGCGTCCAGAACCGGCAGCAACGCTTCGGCCAGACGGGCCAGGTTCCATTGCGCCATGGCCGGCTGCTGGCCGTAGGCATATCGCCCCTGACGGTCGATCGAGCTGAACACCGTGGCCGGATCGAAACCCTCCATGAACGCACACGGACCATAGTCGATGGTCTCGCCCGAAATGCTCATGTTGTCGGTGTTCATCACCCCGTGGATGAAGCCCACGCCCATCCAGCGTGCAATCAGCTGCGCCTGCCGCTCACAGACGGCCTCCAGCATCGGAATGGGCTTGTCGGAAAGCTTGGCGAGGGCGGGGTCATGCCGCGCCACGGCATAGTCGAGCAGCCGCCGAAGCATCACCTCCTCCTCCCGCGCCGCGAAGAACTCAAAAGTGCCCACCCGCAAGTGGCTGGCCGCCACGCGCACCAAGATCGCCCCGGGGGGCGAGCCCTCGCGGTTCACCCGCTCACCGGTCCGGATCACCGCCAGCGCACGCGTCGTGGGAATGCCCAACGCGTGCATGGCCTCGCCCATGAGGTACTCGCGCAGCGCCGGGCCCAGTGCCGCCTTGCCATCGCCACGGCGCGAAAACGGCGTACGGCCCGACCCCTTGAGGGCCAGGTCCCGACGCTGTCCTGCCGTGTCGATGAGTTCCCCGAGCAGCAAGGCGCGGCCATCCCCCAAGTGTGGCGAGAACTGGCCGAACTGGTGTCCCGCGTAGGCCTGCGCCAGCGGCGCCGCCTCAGCCGGCATTTCCACGCCGGACAGCCACGCCAGACCGGTCGCAGACTTCAGCGTCGCCGGCTCCAGCCCCAGCTCCAGCGCCAGGGCGTCGTTGAACTGCACCCAGGCCGGGGCCGGGGACGGCTCGGGCTTCCAAGGCACATAGAACCCCTGCATGTCCCGGAAGAAGCTGTTGTCAAACGGCAGCCGAAACGCCGGGCCCGTCCCCGGCGTCTTCGGCTCCGACACGGCCTTTGGTGTGGACGCACGCATGACTTCAGGCCGCCTTGAGACCATCGTTCGAAGCGCCGAACGCCCCGATCAGCTGCCGCTCGTCGAGCTCGAAGTCGCTGTAGAGCACCTCGTCCAGCGGATCGATCACCAAAAACCACGGCGTGCCGCGCGTCCCGTAGTCCGCCATGAGCGACGACGCGCGTCCGATCGCAGGGTCGTGTCCGAACGGAATGTTCAAGCCGTAGCGCAACTGCGTCTCGCGCAGGCGCTCGAAGGTGTTGGACTCGGCGCCCTCGAACACGGTCTGCACCGCGGCAAACGCGAAGCCGCGATCGCCCAACGCCTTGATCAGCTTCTGCAGGGTCGGAAAGCCATGGCTGTGGCAGCCCGGACACCAGTGCTGGAAGCAGAAGATCACTTTGAACCCGTCGCCCAGATCGGACAGCTTCAGCGGTGCCATGCTGCGCCCTTCGCCGTCGATCCACCACGGCACCCGCAGCTCGGGCGCCTGTTGAATGCACCGGGATTGCATCACCATCTCCTCAGGAAAAAAACAGACACACCGGGTCGGCCCGCCCACTGGCGCGCCGACCCCCACCGTTCTTGAGCGTTGGCCGTCAGCCGATCTCGCGTCGCGGCAGCTTCCAGCCCGCACGGGGGTAGTGGCAGGTGTAGCCGTTGGGGTGCTTGACCAGGTAGTCCTGATGCTCGGGCTCGGCCTCCCAGAACGGCCCCGCGGGCGCGAGCTCGGTGACCACCTTGCCCGGCCACAAACCCGAGGCATTCACATCGGCAATGGTCTGCTGCGCCGTGGCCAGCTGCTCGTCCGAGGTGTAGAAAATGGCCGACCGGTAGGAACTGCCGCGGTCATTGCCCTGGCGCCCCGGGGTGCTCGGATCGTGGATCTGGAAGAAGAACTCCAGCAGGTCGCGAAAGCTCGTCTGCGTGGGGTCGAACTCCACCTCCAACGCCTCGGCGTGGGTGCCGTGGTTGCGGTAGGTGGCGTTGGGCACATCGCCGCCGCTGTAGCCCACACGGGTGCGCAACACGCCAGGCAGCTTGCGCACCAGGTCCTGCATGCCCCAGAAACAACCGCCGGCCAGGACTGCTTTTTCGCTCGGGTTCATCGTGATCTCCTTCAAAGTTCTGCCTCAAGGCATTGAACCTGAAGTCGGGTCCGTTCGGCACAGCACAACGGCATTCGGCGTCCGCATCACGCCACCGATCGTCCAGAACCAGGGCGCGATGGACCTACGGCTGACTCAGATGCTCCATCTGCCAAGCGCTGGGCGATTGCCCCGAGGCCCGTTGAAACGCTCGCGCGAATGCGGTGGCATTACCGTAGCCCACCTGAGAGGCCACCGCCTTCACTGCCTGCCCTTGCGCGAGTAGGTTGCGGGCAACCGCCATGCGCCAGTGGGTCAAGTAGGTCAACGGCGGTATGCCCACCACCTGGACAAAGCGCAGGGCAAAGGCAGACCGGGACAGGTGCGCCAGCTCCGCCATGCTGTCAAGCGTCCAGTCGTGCTCTGGCGATTCGTGCAGCATGGACAGCACCACACCCAGACGGCTGTCGACCATGGCCTCCAGCACACCGCCGGACAGCAGTTGCCGATCAATCAGGTGACGCACAAGCACCACGAAGGTGTATTGCAGCAGGCGGTCGATCGCTGCCCGATAACCAAAAGCACGTGCCTCGGCCTCCTCGAACAGCAGCTCTACCGGTCGCTGCAGCGATGACGTGGCGGTCAAGTCAATCACCGTGACGTCCGGCAAGATCATGTCCAGCGGCGGCGCCAATTCACTGAGGGTGGCGCACATCAGGTCCACCCCCTGCGGCCCTGAGCCCTGAACCCAGTGCTCCAACGCGCGGGGAAGCAACAGCACGCTGGGCGCCCGCACGTTCAGCGGCGCAAAGCCCTTGCGCGTCAGTTGCAGCTCGCCGCGACTCAGCAGGTGCATCGTCCCCTGCTTGAGGCCGTCAGCCTCGGATCCCTGCGTCAGGGTACAGAGATTTCCCGAGAAAAACATGCGCGCCGTGGGGGTGAACCGTAACAGCTGGTTCAGCAGAGAGGCGTTCGGCAAGGGAGTGCTTTGGTTCAAGCGCGTGACACCTGTTGTGGGTTAGACCTTGATTATCTTGGAGCTTCCGCCTCTCCTTAGAATGACTGCATGCCCCCCCCGTCCCTTTCGTCCAGCATCTCTCGACACCACCAAGCTCCCGCAGAAATTGAGGGCCAGGCGCTCAGGACGTCAAACTTCCTGCGCCAGGTCATTGAAAAAGACCTCGCCACCGGCACCTACGCCCAGCGCCAATGGGGCGGCGGCCCGGGTGATGCCGCCTTCCACGACGCCGGCCAGCCCGACCCGGCCAAGATCCGCACCCGCTTCCCGCCCGAACCCAACGGCTACC
>ERZ795061.2584-NODE-2584-length-16383-cov-5.154397_pt1 | contig 16383 bp, 4 predicted proteins | sample MGYA00375145_ERZ795061 | MGnify/ENA primary metagenome ERZ795061 (study PRJEB30190, sample SAMN05720144) | anaerobic digester metagenome | isolation source: active sludge of municipal wastewater-treating anaerobic digesters | place: USA | collected 2014-12-22 ... | reverse complement strand
AGGTGAGCGCCCAGATGGGCGTGTTGTTGACCACCTCATCGGAACGGATGGTGCGCGTCGCGTCGAGCCCGGCATAGTCCGTTTCCATTTTAATGTCCATGATAATGAGATCCGGCTTGTCCGCGCGCGCCTTCGCCACCGCGTCCTCGCCCGAGACCGCTTCGACGATCTCGATCCCGGAGTTGACCCCGAACAGCTTGAAAAAATTCTTCAATACATACCGATTCTCTTCCTTGTCGTCCACAATGAGCACTTTAGGCATTCTATCCCTCCATTCAGTAAGCGCGGAAACCGCACCTTCGCTATTACACTGGTAACTCGAACCAGAAAACGCTCCCCGTCCCATACTGCGACTCGAAACCGACGGCCCCGCCCTGCAGTTCAATGAGCCGCTTCGTTATCGCCAGACCCAATCCCGTTCCCTCGATGTACCGCGCACTCTCCGTACGCTCAAACTCCACGAAAATCTTAACTCGGTCCTCGTCGCGAATCCCGATCCCGGTGTCGCGAACCGCAAAGCGCACGCGTCCGCCGATGCGGCTTACCGCGAGCGTTACCGAACCCGCCTCGGTGAACTTGACGGCGTTCGAGAGGTAGTTCAACAGCGCCTGGTGCGTCTTCTGATTGTCGAGCACCATCGTGTCCGGGACACCGTCCTCCAGTTCGGTGACGATCGCGACATGCGCCTTTCCCTTGGAAGCGGCATAGCTCTGCGCATTCCGCAACACCGACCCGATCATCTCCTGCAGGCGCACCTCGCTCTTCACAATCTCGATGTTGCCCGTTTCAATTTTTGCGAGATTGAGCACCATGTCGATCAGCCCCAACAGGTATTCGCCCGACTCCTTGATCCGCCGATAGGATGATTGGGCCGCGGTTTCCTCGTCGGCGATATACCGGTCGATGTCGCCGAACAGGGCAGCGACGGCCGGGTCGTCGTCGATCCGCAATGCGCGGAAGTCTCCGCGGATCCCGCCGAGAATATACCGCTTGCAATTACCGTCATCGGCGAGATGCCGCATGAGGGAGTCCAGCGCGGTTCGCAGGCGCTCCGCCTGGTCCCGCGCATCGCCGTCCGGCAGGTCCCGCAGGCGTTGCGCCAGCCCGCCGAGCGCGGCGAGGATCTCCTCGTCCCGCTCGAAGGAGCCGTACTGCAGCAGGTCGATGATGCCGTTGATCGCGTTCAGCGGCGTCCGGAGCTCGTGGCTCATGTTCGCGAGGAACCGGCTTTTCGCCAGGCTCGCGGCCTCGGCGGCCTCCTTCGCGTCTTCGAGCTCCTGTTTCGCGCGCCGGCTCTCCGATATGTCGCGCCCGATGCCGCACAGTATTCGCTTGCCAGCGGCGTCCCGCGTCAGCGTCGAGATGTGGTCGCACCACAGGGACGTCCCGTCCTTGCGCACCATGAGAAATTCATTGCGGATGAATGGAATGTTTTCCATCTGCTGGCGGATAAAACTCGCCGCAAGCGCTTCCCGTTGGTCGGGATGGATGATGTCGAGAAAATTCAGCGATTCGCCCTGTTCGTAGCCGGTCATCCTCCAGCCGGACGAATTCATATAGAGGATTGTTCCCGAGAAATCGCACACGCCGATGGCGTCGGCGACATTATCCAGGATGGTCCGATACCCCTGCTCGATATCGCGCAGCGCATCCTGCGCGATTTTCCGCTCGGTTATATCGCGGACGATTGCGTCGAACTCGACGATCCGGCCGTCATCGCCGAATACCGATTTCACGTTTTGCTCCACCCACACCACCGCGCCGGTCTTTGCGACAACCGGCAGCTCTCGGAATGACGCGGGAATCCTGCCCTGCAGCTGTCGTTTGTAAAACGCGAACTCCTCATCCCGCCGCTCCGGCGGGATCACATCGAGATAATTCATTTGGAGTATTTCGTCACGGGTATACCCGAGCAGCCTGGAGAATGCCTCATTGGCGAAAAGGAAATTCCCCCGCCAATCGGATTTATAGATCACCTCGTTCGCGTTTTCAATGAAGTGCCGATATTTCTCCTCGCTGCGACGGAGCTCGTCCTCCGCCTCCCGCCTGTCGCTGGCGTCGATCGTGACCGCCCTGAAACCGATCGTCCCGCCTGCGTCGTTCTCGATGCGACTCACGTAATTGTCCCCGCACTTCCGCGATCCGTCCCTGGCGATAACCTCGATCTCGATCATTCCGCGATCCATCTCTCGGCGGTGGATGCGGTTAAAAAATTCGTACACGCCGAGCGCGTTTTTCTCATCCACCAGGCGCGCGTAATTCATGCCGATGAGCTCGTCGACCGTATAACCGAGGAACTCCGCAAGGGGCCTGTTGACATCAAGAAAGGCTCCGTTGATATCGACCTCGTAATACCCGATTTTGCTGACCTCGAGGATGGAGCTGTACTTCGCCTCGGAGCGATGGAGGGCCTCGGTCCGTTCGTCAACGGTTTGCTCGAGATCGGCATTGAGGGTCGCCAGCGCGTTCTTCAGCGTGTTGATCCTGTCGGAGAGTCCCAGCGAGAAAAGAAACGCGCCCGACGTGACGCCGATTTCGAATCCGTACGTCGCGATAAATCCGCCGGGAACCACCCCCAGGCTTTTCAAGGCGGTCAGGGAACAAAAGGCCAGCATCACGATCCAGGCGAGGGTGTGAAAGTACGCCTCCCGCACCCGTCTGACGAGCAATACGATACCGACAAATAAAAACACCGCCAGGCTGACGAGGATGGAGACCGCCACCAACGACACGATGATCCGGTAGGGCGCCGCCCATGACAGCGCCATCCCGGTGAAATACAGCACGGCCATGGCGATGACCAATCGGTTGAGTCTCGCCGAACGCTCTTGAAGCCCGAGGTACGACCGCGTGAGCAGCGACGCGAACACAAGCGTCATGAATATCCAGAAAGCGATGCCGTAATTGAACCACGGAGTATCGGGCCAGAACAATCGGTACCCGATGCCGGTAAAGGTAAGGCTGGCCATGACAAATGCGGAATAGAACAGCGCGCTGAAGATATAGTTTACATCGCGCGAGAGCGCGAATATCAACAGATTGGAAAGCGCCAGGATGACCAACATGCCCAAAAAGATCCCCTGGACCATGTACACGAGAAATGAATTGGAATACAGCTCACCTCTCGACCATGCGCGAAGCGGAAGGGTGATCGAGCCGTGCGATCGCACCCGCAGATAGTAGGTATGCGATCCCGGCGACTCGTGCAACGGGAAAATGATATTGTGATGGTCGAACTCCCGCTCCCCGTACACATAGCGCACGCCCTCCTGCTTGAGGATAAAACCTCCCCCACGGGGAACGTACAGATCGACCTCCCGATTGAGCGGATACCCGGTATCGAAATACCACTCGAGCGGCTCAGATCGCTCGTTCACGACCGTGAACCTGATCCAGTACGCGGAATTCGTGAACCCGAAACCCAGGCTCTCATGCGCGGAGGCCTTCCACGCCACGGTTCCCCGCGCGGTGTTCTCCAGGAGCGATTGAAGCGACAGGGCGCCCGTTGTGTCCTCGCAATACTCGACGTGACGCCCGATGGGAGAACCGGAAAGCGTTCGTTCGGTAAGCCGAATTGGCTCCACGGCATACGACGAACTGTACATCAGCGCGATGAACACCAGTCCGACGATCGTGCCCGACAGGGCTGCTTTGACGCGGTTCATTGTACGGTTACCATTATTGCGCATATCCTTCGCCGTTTCATAGCGGCAGTGAAAACCAGAAGGTGCTTCCCTTCCCGTATTCCGATTCGAATCCGACGTCTCCGCCATGCAGTTCCACGAGTCGCTTCGATATGGCCAACCCAAGCCCGGTCCCCTTGAAATTGCGCGCGTCCTCGGCCCGCTCGAAGTCCTCGAACACCCGCTCCCGATCCTTTTCGCGTATCCCGATTCCGCTGTCGCGAATGGAAAACCTGACCCGGTCCCCGTCCCGCCGCACCTCGAAATCGATGTCGCCGTCGTCGGTGAATTTGATGGCGTTCGAAAACAGATTCATCAGCACCTGGCCGATTTTATATCGATCGAGCCGCATGATATCCGGAACGTCCTCCCGTATCACACTGGTGATGCGGAGATGCTCCTTGCCCATCGACCGCGCGCTGCTCCGGGCATTCGTTACGGCCGAATCGACCACCTCCCGGGTCCTGCTCGTGGTCTTGTGGACCGCCTCGCTCCCCGACTCGATCATCGCAAGGTTGAGAACCGAGTCGATGATCTCGAGCAGGTGCAGGCTGGCGTCCTTGACGCGCTGATACGCATCGCGGGTCTGGTTCTCTTCGGCATCGATCAGGGCGGCGATGTCGTCGACGAGGGCCTTCGCTTCCGTGCTGGCGGCGCAAGCGGACGAACGGATGCCAACCTCGAGCACCCCCGGTACACACCGATGGCCATTGCCTTCGTTCGAGTATAATCCGATGAGCGAGTCAAGCAATGCCTGCAGGGCGATGGAATCGATCGTTCCGCATCGGGATTCCTCCTCCCGCAGGAGACGCGCCAGGGATCTGAGCTTGCCGAGCACCTCTTCATCACAGGCGTGCGAACCGAAACGGAGCATGTCGATGACGCCGTTGATCGAATTCAGCGGGGTGCGCAGTTCATGGCTCATGCTCGCCAGGAATCGGCTCTTCGTGCGATTCGCCACCTCGGCGGCGTCCTTGGTCCGCCGAAGCTCCTCATCGGCGCGTACCCGTTCCGTGATGTCGCGCGAGATGCCGGTATACTCACACGTCCCCGTCGGCGCCTTCTCCAGGCGAACCCGTTGCCCGAGCCAAATCATCCGGCCGTCCCCACGCAGCACCGGAAACTCGAGATAGGTTTCATCGATCTTCTCTTCGTACTGGCGCTTGAAATGCGCGATCACGCGATCACGCGCATCGGGCGGCAGCAGGTCCCGGTAATTCATCCCCGCAAGCTCGTCGGAGGTATACCCCAGCAGCGATGCGCCGGCAGGATTGACGAACAGAAACCTCCCCCGGGAATCGTTCTTAAAGATGCCGTCCGTCGCGTTCTGAATAATGTCGCGATACCGCTCCTCCGATTCCTCGAGGCTCCGATTCTTCGCTTCAACTTCCGCCAGGAGCCATTCGGACTTCTTCTGCTCGTCGGCGATGATGAGCTTTTGGACAAACGTTTCGCCCTCGAGCCGTTCCGCGACATGTGAGGCGAAAATCCCCACGCCGTTCACCGACAGCAGGAAGAAGTTATAGTAGAGGAGCTGCATGGCCGATATCCGAGTCACAAACACCTCCGTGAGCTCGTACCCGATGACAATAAGCGATCCGCACAGCAGGGCGTGCCGAAAGCGTATGCCGGCAAATAGATAGGGAAAGGGCAGAAGGATGAGCGTGGTGCCGAGGACGTAAAATGGCGGCGTTTCCGAAAAAATCGCCATTGCATAATGGCCCGCGGCGCCGACCAGCACAACGGCAAACTGCAGAAAGGTCGTGTAGTATTTCGTATAACTCAACAGATAAATGAGCATGCTGATGGGCGCCACCACGCCGCATCGGATGATCGCCTGGCGCGTAAAGCTCTCGGGCATAACGTGATAATCAATAAACAGAAAACCGACATAGAGGAGCGTGCCAAGGAAGTAGGACCATCGGGCCTGCACGAGAAAGCGCGCGGCGAAATACTCGCCATACTGCCGCTCCATGACGGGATCAAGAAACCTGAGCAGAAACCGCCCCCTGGCGAACGATCGCGTATCCACCATCTCCCCCTTCATGCTTCGCATTCAACCTCCCACCGGCAGCGAGAACCAGAAGGTGCTTCCCTTCCCGTACTCGGACTCGAACCCGACCTCGCCGCCCTGAAGCTCGACCAGCCGTTTCGATATGGCAAGTCCCAGGCCCGTCCCCTCGATGTTGCGGGCACTCTCCGTACGCTCGAATTCCACGAAGATCCGTCCTCGATCCTCGTCCCGGATCCCGATCCCGGAGTCGCTGACCTTGAAGACGATCCGATCGCCGTCGAGCTCCACATGCAGCGACACATCGCCTCTCGGAGTGAACTTGATGGCGTTCGAGAACATGTTCAGGAGCACCTGGCGGGTTTTCAGACTGTCGATGATCGCGATCTCCGGCACCGAATCCCGCACGGTGCAGATGATGCGAACGTACTCCTTGCCCTTGGATTTCGCATAGCTGCGGGCGTTCGTGAGCACCGAATCGACCATCTCCCGGACGACGACCGCCGCCTTCTTGATCTCAATCTTTCCCGATTCGATCTTCGCAAGGTTGAGCACGGTGTCGATGAGTCCCAGGAGGTACTCGCCGCTCTCCTTGATCCGGCGATACGACGCGAACACCTCCTTCTCCTCGGCGTCGACATGGCTCTCGATGGCGTCGAGGATCGCCGCAAGTTCCGCATCGGGCTCCGGGCTCATCGACAGCATCTGGCTCCGGATTCTTCGGAAGACGAACCGCTTGTAGTTTCCGTCGTCGGTGACATGGTCGATCAGCGAGTGCAGTTCATCGCGGAGGAAGGTTGCGAACTCGCCCCGCTCATCCGCCGGCAACAGATCGAGGCGCCCCGCCATACGCTCCAATGAAGCGAGGATGTCCTCGTCGCGCTCGAACGAGCCGAAGCGCAGAAGATCGATGATCCCGTTGATCGCGTTGAGCGGGGTTCGCAGCTCGTGGCTCATGTTCGCCAGGAACCGGCTCTTCGCCTGGTTCGCCGCTTCGGCCGCCTCCTTGGCGGCCTGGAGCTCCTCCGCGACCCGTTTCCGTGCGGTGATGTCGCGGAGGATGCCGCGAAAACCGACCGCCCGACCCCTCGCGTCGGTGATGAGGGACGCCCGGGACTCGGTAAACAGACGCTCGCCGCCCTTCCGGATGATCGGGTAATCGAACGATTCCGACGGCGCACCCGTCATGAAGACCGAGTTGAAGATGTCGAAGATGCGCGTGGCGCTTTCATCATCCGTGAACGCACGGTAGCTTTTTCCGCAGATCTCATCCGCAGGGCAGTTCATGAACCGGCACATGGCATCGTTGATAAAAATCACGATGCCGTCGAGATTCACCTCGTAATACGCATCCTCGATATTCTCGAGAATGGAGCGATATTTCTGTTCGGAAACGCGGAGTGCGTCCTCAACTTTTTTCCGCTCGGTGACGTCTCGAACCATGCCGCTGAACCCGACAATCGCATCAGTGGAATCGATGAGAACGCCAAGGGACGTTTCAAGCAACCGCTCGTCGCCATTTTTACGATAGATGACAAAGTCCACCAGCGTTCCTCTCTCGCGGCTCTCGTAAATGGCCCGAAAGGCATCGCGGGCGATGTCCTTCCCGCGCTCGTCCATATACTCGCGATAGTTGAGACCGATCATCTCCTCGCTGGTGCGTCCCCATATCTCGCACATTGAATCGTTAATAAACGTAAAGTTGCCCTTTAGATCGAGCTCGTAATATCCCTCCTTAATGGTGGAGAGTATCCCCCGGTATTTCACCTCGCTTGCGCGAAGGGCCGCCTCGGCATTCGTCCGCGCGGTAACATCCACCGCCAGGGCCCGGAAACCCGTCGGAGCGTCATGCTCGTCAGTGATCAGCGTCACCGTCGTTTCGATGAAACCGATCTCGCCCGCGCTGTTGATGATCTCATGGTCCACGAATCCGACCTTGACCTCACGGGCGTACACCGTGTGATACACTTCAAAAACCCGGTCGGCCGTGGCCGGCGACATGAGTTTCGTGAAGCTCATTCCGATCAACTGCTCCCGCGGGTACTTCGTGAAGCTGACAACGACATCATTACAGGAGATGATCGATCCCGCAAGATCGACCTCGAAGAAGCCGGCCTTGTTGGTTTCGAGGATGGTCCGATACTTCTCCTCGCTCGCCCGAAGCGCGTTCTCGGTATTTTTTAACTCCGTAACGTCTCGGGCGATCCCGTAGAATTCCACCTTGCCGTCGGATCCCGTCACGATCTTAACGCGCTGCCCGACCCAGAACACCGAGCCGTCCTTTTTGATCATCGGAAGCTCGGCGTAGGTCTCGGGCACGCGATCCCGGAACTGCTGCACGTAAAACTCAAGCATCTGCTTCCGATAATCGGCGTGGATGATAGACGTGAAGTGATGATCGAGTATTTCCTCCGGCTGGTACCCCGAAAGCCGGAACGCGTAGGGACTGAAGTAGGTGAAATACCCGCGCCAATCGCAGTGGTAGATGACATCGCTCGCATTCTCGACCAGCGTCCGGTATCGCTCCTCGCTCTCGCGCAGCGCATCCTCCATCTTTTTTTGCTCGGTGATGTCACGAGCGATACAATAGAAGCCGATATCGCCCTGTTTTTCGGTGAACATCTTCACGCTCATGCCGATCCAAATGTTCACTCCGTCCTTCCTGACGACCGGGCACTCGAGGTAGGTGTCTTCGGTCCTATTCCGCATCTGATCCAGATAGAAGAGCGCCGCCGTGTCCCGAAAATCCTCCCGCACCAGCTCGAGATAGTTTTTCCCCACGATTTCATCAAGCGTGTACCCCAGCTTCTTGAGGCCCGGAGGGTTCATATACTGGATATCGCCGTTCCTGTTGGCGACATGGATCCCTTCGGTCGCCCTCTCGATAATATCCCGGAACTGCTCCTCCGATCGCCGCATTGTCTCGTTGGCGACCTCCAGCTCGGCGGTCCGGGACTTCACCGTATCCTCGAGCGTCTGCGTGTAGTTGTCGAGACGCATCTTCGCTTCCCTGACGGTCCCGGTCATCCGGTTGAAGTTCTCCGTCACATAGCCGATCTCGTCCTTCATCTGCACGGGGAGTTGTATGTGATAATCGCCCCGTTCAACCCGCTCGAGACCCTGGACCAGCCGTGCGAGCGGTTTGATGAGTATGCCGCGGAAGAAGAGCGGAAACCCAAGCGCGACAATGACCACGACGACGAACAGGATGTATACGAACCTCATGGCGGCCGGATGCATGCGCTCGCGGTAGGCGAGATACGGGTACCCGACTTCAAACGCCAGTCGCCGGGCCATATCCACATAATGGAAGGTCAGGAAATCATGCTGCGCGGCCGTGCGATAGTGCCGGACCCCCTGAGGAGCGAACGGTGAAAAATACGCGAGCGTCTCCTCCTTGAGACGGCTGCCCTCCGACTCTGACGAGGCCAGGTGCCCGAGAAGCACGTTCCTGAACGGAACGAATCCCGCGCGCGAAGACGATTGCAGATACGCCAAGAGCGACCGCCGGTAATCGATCGAGGGAATATTCGCGATCGCGTTTCTTTCCCTGCGCAGTTCCTGCTGCAGATTCGCCGTATATGCGAAGAGCCCCTGCCGGGTACAGGCCGTGTCGCCAAGACCCCCGGCATACGTACGGATCGAATCCCGATACCCGGCAAACGAGCGGTGGCTTGCATCGAGGAGGCGGGAGAGTCCCCGTTGGAAATCGGCGTCAGGGAGCCGCTCAATCTGAACATGGAGGGCCGTGTTGAGGATCACGTCCGGGTCGATCGACCGACCGAACTGCCACCCGAGGCTTTCATCGTGATCAACGGATACGGTTTTCCTGTCGATATCGAGCCGGGCGCGATACGCCGACGCAACCGGCTGCTCCCCGTCAGCGGCGGCGACCTGGGCAAAGACCGCATACAGCCTGTCGAATGAGCCTTCCTGCTCCAAGTACAGGAAAAAACTGAATCCTTGAAAAAGCATAAGGATGGCCACCAGACTCACGCCGATGATCTTCACCACCACGAATGTGCGGTCCCGCGTGTAGTTGAGCGCCAGTATGGCCATGAAGGTGAAACCGATGACCGTGAAGATGTTCAGTAACACCTGAAAGGCATCTCGTCCGAGGAGCCCGGAACGACTCATTGTGTTCGCGATGCTCGGAACCAGGGTTGCCACAATATAGCTCAGGCTTAACAGCAGGACCACCCAACGCTCCCGCGTTTTAATGGTCGCCATCTTCCACGCCATGATTATCGCAAAAATCGCCAGAAAGAATTGGATGACGATGCCGACCATCCGACTGATGTTGTCGGCTAGAAAATCCCACTGATGCGCATTGACAAGGAACACCTTCTCGGCGCCATAGGTCGAAACGTAGAACACGATCGTGACGATGATCGAGATGAGGTATTGCAGATACAGAAGGACCTTCCCCAGGCGGGGGTGCCGCTCCTCGTGGAAATAATAGAGGAACATGTTCGCATGCGTTTCGCACAGGAGGATGGTTCCCACCGTGATCCAGCGATGATAGGCGGCGAGGGGATGATAGAAACTGCTGGCGATAAAATAGCCCGCGTTGAAGAATAAAAACAATGTCGACAACAAGCCCATATGAAAGGTCGATTTGGACTTGTTGGGGATGGACAGAAATATTATAGCGAGGAAACCATGGAAGACCATGGGCACCAAAGAACCCACAGTGAAAAAATTCGCATAGAAGCTGCCGAAAAAATCCACCGTATCCCTTCCCCCGCCAAGACACCGTATCAGTTTCTGCGGTGCGGAAAAATCCTTCGCCGCATGCAATGCCGGATCGACGATATTCACGCGCCCCACAGGGCGTTTCCCGGTTGTGCTCGACGCTCCATCGCGCCCCAGCCATCAACCGAGAACCTCGTCAATACCCGAATACGAATCTATGTATCCACTTCTGCCGCCTTCAGAGAATACCGGTTCGCGGGTAAAAAGTCAACCAGAATCCCGTCGGTCGATCACGCCAACGGCAGCGCAAACCAGAACACGCTTCCCGCGCCGTATTCGGAATCGAAACCCACAACGCCCCCCTGGAGCTCGATGAGCCGCTTCGAGATGACGAGGCCCAGCCCGCTTCCCTCGATGAATTGCGTCTCGTCGGTCCTGCCGAACTCCTGGAACAGCCGCCCGCGCTCCTCGGGCTTTATGCCGATCCCCGTGTCGGACACGGAAAAAACCACCATGCCGTCCCTCGATGCGACGGAAAGACGCACGCTCCCCTCCCTCGTGAACTTGATCGCGTTCGAAAGATAATTCAAGAGCACCTGCCGCGTCTTCTGATTGTCAAGCGACACCGCCGCCGGAACGGCGTCATCGACGGCATGCTCGATGACCAGAACGCCCTCCTTCCCCTTGGCGCGGGCATAGCTCTTCGCATCATGGACAACCGATTCCACCATCTCCCGGACGTTCGTCCGGGCCATCGCGACCTCGATCTTCCCGGTCTCGATCTTGGCGAGGTTCAGGACCGTGTCGATCAGCCCCAACAGATAGTCCCCCGCGTCCTTGATCCGCTTGTACGAGTGGAAAATCTCGCGCTCCTCCTCGTCGATCAGCTCCGATATGCGGCGAAGCGCATCGGACGCTTCGTCCTCCAATAGGCTCTTCCCCGTTAACTCCTTTTTCAACTTCGAGAAGAAATACTGCTTCAGATTACCGTCCTCCTCGAGATACACCAGCACCGACTCCAGCTCCGCGATAATCTCCGCCGCGACGGGAATTCCCCCCGCGGTGACTCGGGAGGCCAACAACGCGACGATCCGACTGATCTCTTCGCGTATCTCTTCGTCCTTCTCATACGAGCCGAAGCGCAACAACTCGACGATCCCGTTGATCGCGTTCAACGGCGTCCGCAGCTCGTGGCTCATCCCCGCCAGGAACTTGCTCTTGGCGAGGTTCGCCCGCTCGGCGGCGTCCTTGGCCGCCTTCAGCTCCTCCTCGGCCCGCTTCTGGTCCGTGATGTCGCGGGCGATCCCGTAAAATTCAATCGCGCCATCCGGGCTTTTCACCATCTTCGTCAATTGCGACATCCAGGCGGTATCACCGTTTTTCTTCCTGAAGCGGTATTCGTGATATGTGGTATCGATGTTTTCGGTCACCTGCCGGATATACGAATTGAGTTCGCGTTCGCGGTCATCCCTGACGATATAATGCAGATAATTCGATCCAATGAATTCATCAATCGTGAACCCGGTGACCTTTTCCGTCGCTTTGTTGCCATACGCGAATTTGCCCTCAAGACCGCAGATGAAGACCATGTCTTCGATATTGTCGAGGACCAGGCGATACCGCTCCTCGCTCTGCCGCAGCGCCTCCTCGGCGCGCATCCGTTCGGTCACGTCGATGGCGATTGCGCGGAAGCCCTTGGGCTTTCCCGACCCGTCCGCCAGGAGCGATACGGTCGTATCAATAAAAATCACGCTCCCGTCTTTTCTGATAACCTCGTGCTTGACGATTGTGGTGTTTACCTCTTTCCGGAAAACCTTGTGGTATTCAACAAACACCCGTTTCATCGATTGTTCCGTCATTATCTTCGAAAAATTGATGCCGACAAACTCCTCCATCGAATAGCCCATCAATTTTGCGACAACCTCGTTGCAGAATGTAATGCTTCCCCCCAGGTCGACCTCGAACATCCCGACCTTGTTGGTGTCCAGCACGGTCCGGTATTTCTCCTCGCTCTCCCGCAGCGCCTCCTCGGCCATCTTCCGGTCGGTGATGTCGATACCAAGCACGCCAAATCCCACGATGGCGGCATGTTCATCGACAATCGGCATGACCATATTCGCCCCATAGCCGATGGTGCCGTCCTTTCGAATGACCTCGAACTCTCCGTACGAATACTTGCTCTTCCCCGAGAATACGATGTTATACACTTCAAACACCTTCAGGGCGGTTTCCTCGGACATTATCTTCTGGTAGCTCACGCCCACCATCTCGTCCGGCTTGTATCGCAGGAAGTTCGCGAACGCGTCGTTGCATAACACAAAATTGCCCTTCAGGTCGACCTCGAAATAACCGATGATGTCGGTGTTGACGATTGTCCGGTACTTCTCTTCGCTTGCGCGCAGAGCCTCCTCAGCCCTCTTCCGCCTGGTAATATCACGGGAGATTGTGTCGAATTCCATGAAACGTCCGTCTTCTGCGAATATTGATTTAGCGTTCTGCTCCAGCCAGATGACCTCGCCGTTTTTTCTGACCACGGGAATCTCGAGAATCGATTCCGCGAGTTTGTCTTTCATCTGGTTAATATAGAACGATGCCGCTTGTTCCCGGTATTCAGGGGCCACCAGCTCCATACAGTTCAACGTGAAGATCTCTTCGCGGGAATAACCGAGGGTACTGGCGAAGGCCTCATTGGCCATCAGGAAACTCCCCTTCCAGTCGGCCTTGAAGATTAAATCATTGGCATTATCGATAAAGTGCCGGTACTTCTCCTCGCTGGCGCGAAGGGCCGCTTCGGCCTCAAGGGCTTTTTCTTTTTCTTCATTCAGCTTTTTCTGAAATCTCTTCAGTTCGCTCCGTTGCTTTTTAAACAATCCTGCCGTAAAGGAAAGAAACAACCCGACAAATAAAAACACCAGCGCATACAGCAACTCGTTAACGAAGGAACCGTTCTGCCGTAAAACACGAATGGCGACAAAAGCCCCGACAACATATGAGAGAAAGGCCATCGTGGTGATCGTCAGGGCCAACCTGAAACCGGCCTGGGAAAGCAGAAAAACCAGTCCAATAGATCCCCAGAGAAGGGCGATTGTCCTGATCTCATTAATAATTATAATCGCGTAGAAATAAATGCACAACCAGGCAATGAACTGGCCGACATACACAATGTTGGCGAATCGGTCCGAGATGTCCTTTTTGAGCACGCCAAGCAGGATGAAAACCAGTGAAATTATACCGACATAGACCGCTACAACATGTATGGCGGCATACTGCGTGCTGATTAAATCCTGCCACCGCGCCACATACATGGTGAGCAACGGTATGGCATACCCCAGCAACACGGCCAGGTTATAGCGTAATAGTATTCGTTTTCGCCTTCTGTTCTTTTCTTCCATGTCGCCAATCACCACATGCCAGTTACTCCGACGGCAGCGTGAACCAGAACACGCTGCCCGCGCCGTATTCGGAATCGAAGCCAACCGCGCCCCCCTGAAGCTCGATCAGCCGCTTCGAGATGACGAGGCCCAGCCCGCTTCCCTCGATGAATTGCGTTTCCTCGGTCCTGCCGAACTCCTGGAACAGTCGGTCGCGCTCCTCGGGCTTGATGCCGATCCCCGTGTCGGACACTGAAAAAACAACCGCCCCGTCCCTCGTCTCGACGGCGAGACGCACGCCCCCCTCCGCCGTGAACTTGATCGCGTTCGAAAGAAAATTCAAGAGCACCTGCCGCGTCTTCTGATTGTCAAGCGACACCGCCGCCGGAACGGCGTCATCGACGGCATGCTCGATGACCAGAACGCCCTCCTTCCCCTTGGCGCGGGCATAGCTCTTCGCATCATGGACAACCGATTCCACCATCTCCCGGACGTTCGTCCGGGCCATCGCGACCTCGATCTTCCCGGTCTCGATCTTGGCGAGGTTCAGGACCGTGTCGATCAGCCCCAACAGATAGTCCCCCGCGTCCTTGATCCGCTTGTACGAGTGGAAAATCTCGCGCTCCTCCTCGTCGATGAGCCCGGATATGCGTCGAATGGCGCCGATCACTTCGTCGTCCTGGAAATCGTCGCTCGACAGTTCCTTCTCCATCTTCGAAAAAAAATACTGTTTCAGATTGCCATCCGCTTCGAGATGGACCAGGATCGACCCCAGCTCCGCGATGATCCCGTCCGTCATGGTCCTCATATCATCAACGGCCCGCTCTTCCAGCAGCCGGATGACATTCCGTATCTCCTCGCCGATCTCCTCGTCCTTCTCATACGAACCGAAGCGCAGCAGCTCGACGATCCCGTTGATCGCGTTGAGCGGCGTCCGCAGCTCGTGGCTCATCCCCGCCAGGAACTTGCTCTTGGCGAGGTTCGCCCGCTCGGCGGCGTCCTTGGCCGCCTTCAGCTCCTCCTCGGCCCGCTTCTGATCGGTGATGTCGCGTCCGATTGCGTAGAATTCAATTTCACCATTCTTGTCGCGCACCATGCGTGACGTCTGGGCAATCCAGTGGACGATCCCATTCTTGTGGATGAACCGATACTCGTGATAGGTCACGTCAATGTTTTCCGCGACCTGGGTAACATAGGAGGCGAGCTCCCGCTCTCGGTCTTCAGCGTGAATGAATGTGAGAAAGCTGCTGCCGACGACCTCATCAAGATCGTACCCCGACACGCGCCGGATCGCCTTGTTGGCGTATTTGAACCTCCCGTCCACCCCGCATATGAAGATTCCGTCATCGACGTTCTCCAGGACAAGCCGATACCGCTCCTCGCTCTCCCGCAGCGCCTCCTCGGCCATCTTGCGGTCGGTGATGTCGTGGGCGATGGCGTCGAACTCGACGATCCGCCCGTCCTCACCGAATATCGACTTAACATTTTGCTCGATCCAGAGCACCCGGCCATCCTTGGCACGCACCGGCAGCTCGCGGGACGACTCCGCCACCCTGCCCTTCAACTGCTCGCTGTAGAAGAGAAACTCATCCTCGCGCCGTTCAGGCACCATCACGTCAAGATAATTCATCCGAAGGATTTCATCGTTGGAATAGCCCAGGAACCGGGTGAAGGCCTCGTTCGCGAAAATAAAATTTCCGCGCCAATCCGATTTATAAATCACCTCGTTCGCATTCTCGATGAAATGACGATACTTCTCCTGGCTTATCAGCAGGGCCTCTTCCGCATTTCTGCGCTCCGTCGTATTGATGCCCACGCTCCTGAACCCGGTGATCTCCCCGGCGGTGTTCCTCCTGGTGCTCACATAGCTCTCCCCGTACACCAGCTCTCCGGTTTTGGAGATGGCACGCATGGCGATAATTCCAACCTGAACGATCCCCTGGTACACGCGGGCGAAATCCCCCAACAACCTCCCGTGATCCTCGGGGAGCGTGACCTCGCGGAAATTCATTCCAATGAGCTCCTCCGCCGCATACCCAAGAAATTCGAGGAAGCTCTTGTTGCAGAACGTAAAGCACCCGCGAAGATCCAGCTCGTAATACCCGATGATCCCGGCGTCGAGAATGGAGCGGTACTTCTCCTCGCTCTCACGGAGCGCCTCCTCGGCCTGCGTCCGGTCGCTGACGTTGATGGCCACGCTGCTGAACCCGACAATCTCCCCCGCGGCGTTTTTCCTGAGCCTGACGTAGTTGTCGCCGTAAATGATCTGCCCGTCCTTGCGCATTGAACGCGAGCTGATGATCCCGACCTCGTTCGTGCCCCGATAGACGCCGGCAAACTCCCGCAGCATTTTCCGGACGTCCTGCCTCACGATCACCTGCCGGAAGTTCATCCCGATAATCTCATCCTCGGAAAAGCCCGTGAACGCCAGGAAACTCTTGTTGCAATAGGTAAAGTTCCCCCGGAGGTCGAGCTCATAATAGCCGATGATGCCCGAATCCAGCAGGGAGCGGTACTTCTCCTCGGATTCGCGCAATTTGACCTGCGCATCTTCAAGCTCGGAGGTGGTCGCCAGCAGGTTGTCGTTGACGAATTCCAAGATCGGAAGAGCACACGTCTGAAC
>ERZ795061.2578-NODE-2578-length-16417-cov-5.873487_pt1 | contig 16417 bp, 10 predicted proteins | sample MGYA00375145_ERZ795061 | MGnify/ENA primary metagenome ERZ795061 (study PRJEB30190, sample SAMN05720144) | anaerobic digester metagenome | isolation source: active sludge of municipal wastewater-treating anaerobic digesters | place: USA | collected 2014-12-22 ... | reverse complement strand
CCAGTTCGCGCGCGCGCGCCCGGTCCATCTCGCGCAGCGAGACGTTGTCGTACGTGATGGCGCCGCGGTACGACTCGTACAACCCGCCGATGACGGCCAGCAGCGTCGACTCCCCCGCCCCTTCCACGCCGGTGATCGCCACGTTCTCCCCCGGGAAGGCGGAGAGGGAGATCCCGTTCAGGACCGGCTGATCGCCCCCGGGATACGTGAAGCTCACGTCGCGCACATCGAGGGCGAGCCCGTTCGGATCGGCGATGGGCGGCGGGACCATCCCCGTCCCGCGCTCCTGCGACAAGTCGGTGATGTGCCCCGCCTTCTCCACCGCGGTGAGCAGGTCGTAGACGTCTCCCAACCCGAGGATCGCCTTCTCGACCGCCAGCAGTACCGAGACGATCACCAGCTCGGAGGCGACGAACTGCCCAAGCGTGATCGAACGATTCACCACGAGGACGCATCCGAGGATCAGCACGCCCCCCGAGATGAGCGTCTTGAAGATCACGAAGGCCCAGGACTGCTGGACCAGCACGCGGAAGTGCTCCTGCCGGTACGCGAGGTACCCGGTGACCTCCTCATCGAGGCGCTGGATCGGGAGATCGCCGCGCCCGGAGAACTTGAAGGCCGGGAGGTTGCGCGACAGTTCCTGCAGCCAGTGCGCGACCTTGTACTTGTACTTGGACTCGTAGAGCGACGTCTCGAGGCCGTGCGGCCCCGACCAGCGGAAGATCCCCGCCAGGATCACGAGCAACAGGAGCCCGAAGAGCGAGAAGTACGGGTGATAGAAGGTGAGCAGGATGACACCAAAGAGGACCTGCAGGAGCGCGGCGATCCAGTCGGTGAGGATCTTCGACAGCGTCTTCTGGATCATCTTGATCTCGAAGAAGCGGTTCATCAGCTCGGGCAGGTCCACCTCGCCGATCTCGTCCAGGCGCAGCCGCGGCAGGATCCCCCCCACCTCGAAGGCAAAACGTGCGAAGACGCGCTGCTGCACCGTCTCCACCACGCTGAGCTGCATGATCTGCAGCCCGCCGTTCACCAGGGTGCCGATCACGACAAAGGCGATCAGGAGCACCACGGGCTGGAAGATCATCCCGCCCGAGACCAGCCCGATGATCGCCTGCACGCCTAACGGGAGTGCGAGGCCGAAGAGTCCGGCCAGCCCCGCGTACAGGTAGACGAAGGTGATGAGCCGCTTCTCGTGCCCGAGCAAGCGCCACAGGCGCGCCATGGGCGAGGGGGGCTCGGCCGCCTCGGCATTGTGGGCCGCGCCGCGCTCCGGCAACGCCGTCGGCGGCGTGACAGACGACGGGACCAGCATCGGGACGAGGACGTCGACGACCGCGCTCCCGAGCCGAGCCCCCAGCGCCTCCATGGTGAGCGCGCGTTCCGTCCGTTCCTCTGCCCCTTCGCCGATCACGGTGCCCTGCATCACGTCGCCCTGCAGGCGTTCGATCACCAGGACCGAGAAGGCCGGACGCGTCCCCGTGACCACGACCAGGGGGAGCGTGCCACCCGAGAGCAGCGTGCGAATCTCACCCCAGGCCGCGCGGCGGCGCAGGTAGGTCAGCTGGTGCTCGCGCCCCAGTTCGATGATGTGATCGGCCAGCGCCGTCGCCGACGTCGCCTCGGGCGCGCGACGACGCCGAACCGCCACGACGCGGCGTGGATCGATCGGGACGCGGAGCGCACGGCCGACGGCCGTCGTCACGGCCAGCGCCTGACGAGTGAGCATGAAGTGCGATGTCGAGGGAGTGGGTGCACGGCGCGCGCTCGGCGCACCTGTGCTCAGAACGCCTGAAGGCTAGCGACGGCTCCCACGAATTCAAAATCTAAGTATTACGGCACAACTTACCGCTTTTTGTATGTGTGACCACCCGAACGAACGAGGGCGCCTCGACCGGTCAGCCCCGACGTCGTGCCTCGGCCGTCGCGCCGCGCTTGGCCCCCGGCGCTGGCGTCGCGCGATCGGACTCGACGGCCGGGAGGGTGAAGAGGAACGTGGTCCCTCCCCCCAGGGCGCTCTCGACGGAGATGGACCCGCCGTGTGCCTCGACGATCCCGCGCGCGATCGCCAGCCCGAGCCCCGTCCCCACCGTTCGCGACTGTCGGCGCGCGTGCCAGTAGCGGTCGAAGATGTGCGGGAGATGCTCCGGCGGAATTCCCACTCCGGTGTCGATCACGGCCACGCGAACCATCTCTCCGCTGGCCTCCGCGCGAACGGTGACGCTCCCCCCACGCTCCGTGAACTTCACCGCGTTGCCAACCAGGTTGGCGAGGACCTGCTCCAGGCGCATCGCGTCGACCTGGACGTCAGGGAGATTCGGGGCCAGGTCACGCACGAGCGACAGCCCCCGCTCGTCGGCACCCTCGCGCACCATGGTGAGGGCGGCATCAACGATCGGCCCAAGCACCTCCCGTCGCGTCTGGATCTTCAGGTGGCCGGACTCGATGGTCGAGACGTCGAGCAGGTCCTGAATGAGCCGTTGCATCAGGTGCGTCGACTCGAGGATCGCGTCGGCCAGTTCACGTCGATCCTCCGCGGCCGCCGGCGGGCTCTCCAGCAGAACCCTGGCGCACATCGAGATCGCGCTCAACGGGTTCCGCAGATCGTGCGAGACGACGCCGAGAATCTCGTCGCGCGCCTGCGACGCCTGCTGCGCCGCCTGATAGAGTCTCGCGTTCTCGATCGCAAACGCCGCCCGGTGCGCGAGATCGTCGGCCAATGCCGATTCGCCATCGTCGAACTGGCGGGAGGGATCGGTCGAGATCAGGGTCAGCGCGCCAAGCACGCGGTCGCGCGCGACCAGGGGGATCGTCAGCGTGGCCTGAATCCCGAGCGCCTCGAGATCATCGATGGAGGGGTCGCCGTTTCCGCCCTCCCGCTCCCATCCGGCGCTCAACCGCCGCAGCGCCACGTGACGTCCCGCGGAGATCGCGTCGGCGACGGGGAACGGCCAGTTGGAGCGCTCCATGCGGCGTCGCTCCAGCGAGCGAAGCCGCTTCGTGCGCTCGGGGTCCTCGTGGACGCTGACGATCGTGCGGACGGCAGCGCCGCCGTCGTCGATCGACAGCAGGCAGCAGTCGGCGAGGTGCGGCATGGCGAGGTGCGCCACACTCCGCAACGTCGACTCGTAGTCGAGCGACGTTGCCAGCACCGCACCGGCGCGGGCAAGAAAACGCTGGTTCTCCTCGGTCCTTAGGCGCTCGGTGATGTCGCGCAGCACCACCGTGTAGATGGTGGACCCGGAGAGCTCGAGTCGTGAGATCGACGCCTCCGCCGGGAACTCGCTCCCGTCGCGTCGGAGACCGAAGATCGCGCGCCGCTCGCCCATGCGTCGCGCCACCTGTCCCCCGCGCGCGAAGTCGATCAGGTGGCGCGCGTGCGCGTCACGAAACCGATGCGGAAGCAGCGTGGACAGCGGCGTGCCGAGGATTTCGCGCTCCGAATAGCCGAAGAGCGCCTGGGCCCCGTGGTTGAAATGGAGGATGTGCTGCGACTCGTCGACCGTGATGATCGCGTCGACAGCAATCGAGAGGATCCCCTCGAACTTGGCGCGCGAGGCCCGCAGTTCGCCCTCGGCCTCGAGCCGGAGTTGCAGCTCACGGGAGAGTGCCCACGCCCCCAGGAGCGCGATCGCCGCCGAGGCGAAGGCAAGCACGAAGGCGATCCGCTTGAGGCCCCCACGCGCGTTCTCGCTGGCCGTCGCCGCCTGTGCCAACAACAGCACCCCCGCAACCGCCAGGACGGCGAGCGCGAGCAGGAGGACGATGCGCGTGGGGGAAAAGAACGACGATTGCTTCACAGCGTGGGTCGAGGGGGAACGGTTCGGTGTCGCCTAGCGCTCCACCGACCGATCGTCCGCCCGCACACGATATCCACCTAACACGCATTGGGGAAGACGACACGCTCGCGTTCGCCGCGCTTCGCCGCGTTTCCTGCGTGTCGCCGACGTTTCGCCACGTTTGGTCGCGGACCAAGGCACGACAAAAAACTGCCCTGTGCTCCCACCATTTTCGGAGCCGAGCCTGTCGCGCGTCCGGCTAGAAAATCCTGACGTTCACGTACTTCTTGGGATTCCTTCGCATGTCACCAATCAAGGCCTGCAACTCGCGCAGCGTCGAGTCGGCGTTGCGATAGAGCGCGGGGTCGTTGACGAGCAGTCCTAACGAGCCGTCGCCACGGTTGATCTTGGCCATGACCGAGTCGCCGTTGGCGATGAAGCGATGCAGGCGCTCCTCGGAGGAGCCCAGCCGCCCCGAGATCTCGAGGAGGCGCCGGCTGGTCTCGCGCATTTCCTTGGCGGCGGTCGCCGCATCCGCGACGATCTGCTGGACTTCACCGCGCGCGGTCGTGGAATCGAAGCGCGCCGAGATCGACCGCACGTCCTTCGAGGCCGCGACGAGCGACTGCACCCCGTCCTGCACGTCCGCCGACATGTCGTGCATGTTCTTCGACTGCTCGCGCACGGTGTTGGCGAGGACGGTGGAGAGCTCGGCGAAGTTCTTGATCGACGCGCGCAGCTCGCGCGCGGCGCGATCGTCGAAGGCGACCTCGACCCGCTCGGCGACGGTGGCCACGTCACCGGCGATTCGCCCGGCGACGGCCGTGAGCTGGGCGATGTCGGGCAGGGTCGCACCAGGGAGTCGCCCGCCCCCCTGATCGGCCTCGGCGATCTGGCGCGCCACCGCCTCGTCGCGGGGGAGCGCGTCGCGTCCGAGGATGGTCGCCTGCCATTCGCCGAAGAGCGACGACTCGTTGAGCAGGACGACGGGATTGGCCGGGAGCTCCGCCGTGGGGTCGAGCGCGAGGCGCGCTTCCACCCACCCGTTGGGGGCGAGTTCGAGGCGTTCCACGCGTCCCGCCTTCACCCCCCGAATGACGACCTGGGCGCCGATGCGCACGTTCCCCACATCGCGAAAGCGCGCGATGACGTTGCGCCGCTTCTGTCCGAGATCGGACTGCTGAACCCACAGCACGGCGCCGATGAGGATGATCGTGGTGACGATGATGGTCAGCCCCACGATGAAGTCGTTCGCCCGTCCCTTGGGTTGCGTCATGGATTGCGCCCCAGTAGCCACACGACGGCCCAGAATGCATCGAGCACGAGGATCATCACGGCAGAATACACCACGGCGTTGGTGGCCGCCCGCCCCACGCCTTGTGCCCCGCCTTCCGCCGACATGCCGTGCAGCGACCCGATGAGCGTGACGGCGGTCCCGAACGACGCCGACTTGACGAGGCCATAGCGCACGTCGAACGACTGGAAGAACAGGCGCAGGCCGCGCTGGAAATCGTGTGACGAGAGGTCGAGCAGCAGCACCGAGGCGACCCACCCCGCCGCGACGCCGACGACCATCGCCAAGCCGACCACCACGGGGAACATCACCGTCCCCGCGACCACGCGCGGGACCACGAGAAAGGCGAACGGATCGTAGGTCAGGGTCTCGAGGGCGTCGATCTGCTCGGTGACGCGCATCGTCCCCAGCTCGGCGGCAATGTTGGCCCCCACGCGTCCGGCCAGGGCGAGCCCGGTCAGGACCGGGGCCAGCTCCATCGTGATGGTCTTCTCGACCAGCACTCCAACGAAGTAGAGCGGGACCGCCCCCGTGAAGGAGTAGCTCGCCAGGAGCGAGAGGACGATGCCGGTGAAGATGGCGATGAAGACGGCGATGGGGAGCGAGTCGACCCCTAACGAGCGCGCCTGTGCGGTCGCCACCGGCCCCCAGGTGCGCACGTCCGCGACGGCCCGCAACGTCTCGGCACAGAACCGTCCGGCGCGTCCCGCCCCCTCGACCGACGTCCGGGTGCGACGTCCGAGCCCTTCGACGGTCAGTCGAAGCGAACGACTCATCCCGTGTCCCTCCCGCTATAGCGCCGCTGATGCCTCGGGGCGCGCGTCCGGCCGCGCCCCACGAGCGGCGACGTCGTCCTACGGCTGGGCGAGCAAGCCCAGTCGAAGCGCAAACTGCACGTAGTCCGCGCGGTGCGACAGCCCCAGCTTCTCGTTGATCCGCTGCTTGTACGTGTCGACGGTCTTGGGGCTGATGAAGAGTCGCTCACCGATCTCCGGCGCCGAGTAGCCTTGCGCCGTGAGGCGCAGCACGTCGCGTTCCCGTTCCGTGAGCTTCTCGAAGCGCTCGCGATCGACCTGATGCGGATCCTTCTTGGTGAGCCCCTTGGCGAGGACGCGCGCTGCCGTCGGGCGCACGTACACGTCGCCCTTGGCCACGGCGCGCACCGCATCGACCAGTTCGCGATCGGCCGCGCTCTTCACCAGATAGCCCGCGGCCCCGGCTTCGAGCAGGGGGACGAGATAGTCCTCCTCCGGATGCATCGTCAGGATCAGCACGCGTGTACTGAGTCCCTTGGCGACGATCTCCTTCGTGGCGGCGGTGCCATCCATCCCCGCCATCGACAGGTCCATGACGACCACGTCGGGCTTGAAGCGGTCGACGAGCGAGATGGCTTCGCGCCCGTCCTTCGCCTCCCCGACCACGTCGATGTCCTTGGCCGTTCCCAGGACCGCCTTGAGCCCGGCTCGGACCACGGTGTGGTCGTCCGCCAGCACCACCCGAATGAGATCAGAAGTCATGCACGCCTCAGATGTATCGTTAGGTTGCCGTCGTCTCGCTCGACGCGGCGGTCCGTGCCGGCGCCAGCAGGGGGACGCTGGCGATCACCCGCGTCCCTCGTCCCGGCGCACTCTCGATTTCGAGCGCGCCATCCACCAGCGCCATGCGCTCGCGCATGGTGAAGATCCCCATCCCCGGGCGCCGCCGATCGGCATCATCGGTCCGGAATCCGACGCCGTCATCACTCACCTCCAACCGCGCGACCCGCCCCGACACCCCGGCCCGCATCATCACGCAGGTGGCATTGGCGTGGCGCAACGCGTTGTTCAGCGCCTCCTGCGCCACCCGGTAGAGCACTGAACAGACGGCGGGGCCAATCTCGTGGGCCGAGTCCTCCACGACGACTTCGATCCGGATCGACCCCCGCGCCTCCGACTCGCGCGACAGGTGCTGCAGCGCGGCGCCGATCCCGAGATCGTCGAGCACCCGCGGATGCACCGTCTGCGCCAGCATCCGCACCTCGTCCAGCACGTCGCTCGCGATGCGCCGAATTCGCTCCAGTCGCTCGCCATCGTGCGGGTCGTGGTTCTCCCGAATCACCACACTCAGTTCCATCAGGAGCGCTGCGAGCGACTGCGCCGTGGAGTCGTGCAGCTCGCGGGCGATGTGCGCGCGCTCCTCGTCCCCCGCGCTGATCACGCGGGAGGTGAGTTCGCGCAGCCGCGCCCGGTCCGCCGCCAGGCCGTCGAGCAATACGTTGAGCGCTCCACCGACGCGCTGCAGGTTGCCGTCGGCGAGCATCGAACGCGGGACGCGCGCCGTCAGGTCGCCGCGCCAGATGCGCTGCGCCGTGGACTCGAGGTCGGCCAGCGGACGCAGGGCCAGCGACACCAGCACCAAATTGACGAGCGCGCTCCCGATCATCGCGCCCCCAAAGACGACCGTCACCGGTAGGTCACCGAACCCGCCGCGCCGCACGATGGTCGCCGCGACGAGCGCGACGATCACGAGCAGCGCGTTGGCCCCCGCCAGCTTTGCCGCCAGCGGGACCTGAAGGATCGCACCAATCCAGGACGGTACCCGCACCGCCCCGACCGCGTGCACGGCCGGAACTGGCGGCGGAGTGGCCCTCCCCTGCTGGGGCGAGGCGGTAGACAGTTGCGGTTCCGTAGTTACTCCCGGCGGCAGCGCCGCAGTGGCAACCGAGACCCGGCGCCCTGCGCGCCGATGTCATCAGAACGGGTAAGCGTCGTCGCCATTTGCGGTTGGCTGGCCGACACCTCTCATCCTGATGTGAGTATGGGGTGTGTGAAAGGCAGGCTTTGTCGGGCGCTCGTCGGATAATCCCCGCAAAAACCTCCCACAAAATGTCAGGTATTGCCTGACCCATTCATAGGGGTCGGGGTTTCCCGCGCCACCGATCAGCGGGAGCGAGAATCCCGGTACCGTCACCCCTGACAGACTCGTGTGACGCGACGGCCGACTTTCAGGACACCAGCACTCGTGCCCTCGCGACCTGCCTTGGAGGCGGATCATGATCGACGCGCCCACCACCCCACGCGCCTCTGGTGAGGCGTCGTCAGTTCCGGATGTGCTCGCGGCGATCGTCCCATTCTCGGGGACCCCGCTCAACGTCTGGCGCGACCTCCCCTGGTCGGTCGTGCGCGAACGGCGAGACGGTGCCTCGCTCCTCCTGCGCCTCGATCGCGTGCGGGACGAGATCATCACCGATCGCGCCAATCGCGAGATCGTGATGGCCTGCGGGGCGGTGCTGGAGAATCTCCGTATCGCCGCACATCACCACGGCGCGGACCTCCGGATCGAGTGGTGGCCGATGGGGCGCACGGAAACCACCATCGCTCGACTCTCGCTGGGTGAGCCGCTGGTCCCGCGCCACGAAGAGGAAGCGCTCTTCGGCGTCATCGCCCGTGGGCAGCATCCGGCGACGCGGCGCATCCGCGGCGGCGTCTCACCGGCGCTCGTGGCGGTCCTGCGTCATGCCGCGCGCTGCGAAGGCGGGTGGCTCGACGTGGTGGCCGACGACGTGCGTCGCCAGATCCTGGGCGACTTGGAGTCCGAGGCGGCGGCGATCGCTGATGCAGAACGTGGGGCGCGGCGCCTGCTGTCGGCGCGCTTCGGGGCGAGCGGCGGCGGGGCGCAGTTTGCCGTGAGCGGGGGGCCTACGTTGGGCGAGTTGCTCGGGGCGCTCGGCGCCAACGTGCAGCCGTCAAATGAATGGACCGCCGGGCGCGCCGCTGCGGTTCGCGGTAGCGCCCTCGAGGCGCCGCTGCTCGCCGTCCTCGGCGCGAACGAGGATGTCCCCGACGCGTGGCTGCGCGCCGGTGCCGCCCTGCAACGCGTCCTGCTGCACGCCAGCGTGCAAGGGCTCACGGCCGCTTTCCTCAACGAGCCATTGCATCACCCGCTGCTGCGCGATGCCTTGCGCTCGGTCCTCTTCGCCTCGGGGGCGCCGCAGGCGATCGTCCGCTTCGACTTCGACGCCAATGGCGCGGTGCTCGATCCGCGTCGCCTGGCCGAAGGGAGCGTTTCGGCCGCGTAGCAGGGTTCCATCAGGCTCGCGCGCAGAAGATGCTGCGCGCGAAGGGGACGCCGCACGCACGGCGTCGTGCACTCGGCGTCGTGCGCACGTCCATCTACTGCAGGCGCAGGCCCGCCTCACGAGGCGGGCGCGTGCGATTGCCCGCCTTCGCCCGCCTCGCTAGCCTGACGTCATGACACAGTCGCTCATCATCCGCCTGGCGATCGCGGCCCTCGTCGGGTTGGCGGTGGGGATCGAGCGCGAGCGGTCGGGGCACGGATCCACCGGGGCACATCCGCGCTTTGCCGGGGTGCGCACCTTCCTGGTCATTGGAGGGGTCGGCGGGGCGGCGGGGTGGCTCCAGTCGACCGGATCGACGGCCCTTGCCGTGTCGCTCCTCGCCGGGGCGTCGCTCCTGACCGCCGCGGCGTACTGGTCGGCCGCACGCGCCGGCGGCGCGGACGCGATCGACGGAACGACGGAGATGGCGGCGCTGCTCGTCCTCGCGCTCGGCACGCTGGCCGGGATGGGTGAGATGGCGGTGGCCGGTGGGGCGGGGGCGTTGCTTGTGCTCGCGCTCTCGGAGAAGGCCGCGATCCACGGCGCGGTGGCGCGCCTCGGCGCAACCGAGTTGCGCGCCGCGATGCAGTTTGCGGTGTTGGCCCTGATCGTCCTGCCGGTCTTGCCGAACCAGGCGTACGGCCCGCTGGGCGGGATCAATCCGCGCACCCTGTGGATCGTGGTGCTCATCTTCTCGGGGCTCAACTTCGCGGGCTTCCTCGCGCGGCGGGCGGTGGGCGCGTCTCGCGGGTACGGCGTGACCGGCGCGTTAGGCGGCGTGATTTCCTCGACGGCGGTGACGCTGCAGTTCTCCCGCATGAGTCGCCTTCGCCCGGCGCTCGCCGGACCGTTGGCGATCGGGACGATCGCCGCCAGCACGGTCCTCCTCCCGCGCGTGTTGCTCCTGTCTGCGGCGCTGGCGCCCCCCGTCGCGCTCGCGCTCCTCCCCTACCTCGCCCCCCCGTTTCTGGCGGGCGCGCTGGTGGTGACGATTCGGCTGGTGCAGTCGCGCCATGATCCACTGGACGGCGACGCCGAGGCGTTGGAGCGCAGCCCGCTTCGCCTCTTCTCCGCGATCCAGATGGCGGTCGCCTTTCAGCTGGCGCTCATGGCGATCGAGTACGCGCGCCTCCGCTTCGGCTCACCGGGCGTGCTCGTGTCCGCGGCCCTGCTGGGGCTCACCGACATGGATGCGCTCACCCTCTCGATGAATCGGCTGGGGCGCACCCCATCGATGGTCCCATTGGCGGCGCAGGCGATCGCCGTGGGGGTCAGTGCGAATGCGGTGACCAAACTCGTGGTTGCGCTGGTACTCGGCGGGCCGAGCTATCGCGCGCAGGCGGCGCTCGGGCTTGGGGCCCTGCTCACGGCAGGGGCGGTGACGATCATCCTGCTGGCGCGTTAGGCGCGCCGGGCGTGCCAGGCGAGTTGGGTGCGTCACGCGCGCCACGTACGGCCGCGCCGCCGACGCCAGCGTGATTCGCCGCGTGCCGTTCGGGACACGGTTCCGTCTGGCCCTGCCCTGCCCCACGTGACCGTCGAATGCCAAGCGGCGCCGTCCGGTGATCCGGAACGGCGCCGCTTGCGCATGCCGAAATTGGGTTACCCCTTTCTCGGACCCGCGCGCCCCCTCAGCGAGCGAGCGTCAGGATGGTTTGTCCTGAGCCATGCGCAATTCGAAGAACCCAGTCTCGGCCGGAGGCATCCTTCAGGAGGTCAAGGTGCCGAACATCGCCGATGCCACGTGTCAGGTGCCGGGTCGAGTTCTCCATGTCCCCAAGCATCAGTTCGATGCGACGATCGTGGCGATCGTACGCCGCACCTACCAACGGATAGTCGTGCTGCTGCGCTTGCGCGCCGAACTCCGGGTCGTCGACCTCGAGGGTGGCCACGCGCCCGGCGTTGCGACGCGTGAAGGCCTCGAGGCACGCGGCCCACTCGTGTTCCGGAATCTCGTCAGGCACCCCTTCGGGCGACCGCGGCGGCACCGAACCCATGGGCGTCGGCATCGCAAAGACCGAGCACGATGCGCCGCGGATGAGCCCCGTCGCCGTGCTCCCCACCAGGATGCGGTCGACCAGCCCCGCCCCCCGGCTCCCCGTGACGATCGCATCGATGTGCGCCGATTTCGCGAACTCCAGCAGCGCCTTGGTCGGCTTGCCGGTGAGCGTCATCGTTTCGATGGTGACCCCCGCGGGGATCTCGAGCCGGGCACGCACGCGAGCAAAGGCCGGCTCGACCCCTTCGCTGTAGTCCGACATCCACGCGGCGTATGCCTCGGGCTGGAGCTCCAGCCGTGGCGCCACGTGCACCAGATACACCATCGTCGCCGACGGCAGGAGCGTCAGTGCGGTCTGTGCCGCGATGATCGACGACTCGCTGAAATCGATGGCGATGGCCAAGCGCTGCGGGAGCGCGACGAACGTTGGCGCCACCGCGAGCACGGGGACGCGCGACAGGCGCAACGTGTGCAACGCCGTCTCGCCACCGAACATGCGGTCGAGCAGGTCGTGATGCCCGATCCCCGCGATGATCAGGCGGGCCCCCTGCTCTCGCGCGGTGCGCGCGATGACCGCAGCGGGATCGCCATCACGCACCTGCACGTCCCACTTGGGGTGTGGGCCGGCGGTTTCGCTGACCTGCTCGCGCACGCGCTGCGTGAGGGCGGTGCGACGCGCGTCATCGGTCTCGGCCGGGGGGAGCAGGAGCCCGTAGTCGGCCGCCACCAAAGGGAGCGGTTCGAGCACGGCCAGCACGATGACGTTGGCCCCGGAACGATCGCCCAACTGCGCGGCAGCCTTGAGCGCCGCGCTCGCCGACGTGGTACCGTCGGTGGCGACGATGATGGGGCCCAGGAGGTTGTGATCTCCCGACACAGCAGCCACCCCAGCCTGGGGAGTCTCAAGTGCGGTTGACATCGTGACACCTCCGCTGCTTCACCGGGGGGCCGCACCCTGCGGCCACCACACAGCTTGACCGGATAGTGCCTCCGCGCTCCGAGGGCGTCTGTCGTCGCTGCACCCACGACGCGTGAGGGAGTCCGACATCCACTGTCGGGCAAAGCCGCACGGGAGAATCCAGTTGGCCCGAGTCCACGCGGCACCACGACCTCGCGTCCGCGGGCCTGCCGAGGTCAGCGCTGCAGCCGGTACCCCACCTTGAGGACGGTCAGGATGTGCCGTGGCGACGCCGGATCCGCTTCCAGCTTGCGCCGGAGCTCGGCGATGTGCGTATCGACCGTCCGACTCATCACGGAGTCGTCGTATCCCCAAACCTCGCGCAGCAGCTCCATGCGCGTCGCCAGCTCGCCCTGGCGACGCAGCAAGGCGCACAGGAGGTCGAACTCCTTGGGGCGCAGCGCCACGTCGCCCCCCGCGCGCCGCACCGAGCGGGTCGCCTCGTCGACCACGACGTCTCCGAAGCCCAGGTCGCGCCGCCCCTCACCGGCGCCGCCACGCCGCGCGCGCCGCAGCAGCGCATCGACGCGAGCCAGGAGCTCCATCAGCCCGAAGGGCTTCGTGACGTAGTCGTCCGCGCCAAAGCGAAAGCCGCGGACCTTGTCCGCCTCCTCACCCAATGCGGTGAGGACGAGCACCGGCACGTCGTTCCCGCGTTCGCGCAGGTCGCGCAGGACGCGGTAGCCGTCCGCGTCGGGGAGCATCAGGTCGAGAAGGACGAGGTCTGGTGACGCGTCCTTCGCGCAGCGGAGCCCCTCCTCTGCCGTCCCCGCCACCACGACGCGATACCCCTCGAACTCCAGGTTGCTGCGCAGCCCGGTGGCCAGCCGTTCGTTGTCCTCCACCACAAGGATCGTCGTCATCACGCCACCCGGTCGGGTGAATCGACGCCCGACGCTACCGCCAGCGGCAACGCGACATGGAAGGCCGCGCCGCCGCGACTCCCGTCGTCGACCCAGACGCGGCCGTGCATGGCGATCGCCAACTCCTGGACGACGGCGAGGCCTAGCCCGCTCCCGCCGCGCGCGCCGGCTCCGCCGCTCGTCAGGCGCACATAGGGCAGCCAGATGCGCGCACGATCCTGGACGGGGACGCCGTCGCCGGCGTCGTCGACGCGCACGATGGCGTCGTCCCCCTCGCGCCACGCCTCCACGCGAATTCCTCGCGCCGGGGCCCCGTACTTGAGCGCATTGTCCAGCAGGTTGAGGAGCACCTGTCGGATCGCCCCGGCATCCGCACGCACCCACGGCGCTCCGGTCACGGTGCACGTGAGCGTCCCTCCGGCCGCCTCGGCGAGCGGGGCGAAGCCCGCCGCCACTTCGCGCACAATGTCGCCCAGGGGCATGGTCGCCAGCTGCAAAGGCGCGGCGCCACGCCGTGCCCGCGCAAAGTGCAGGATGTTGTCCACCATCTGCATCAGGCGCCGCGCCTCCTGCACGATCGTCTCGGCCGCCTGACGCGCCTCGCGCGGCGTGCGCGCCCGTCCGAGCGACAGCGTCTCGCCGAACAGGAGGATCTGCGCCAGCGGTGTGCGCAGCTCGTGCGACACGCTCGACGTGAAGTCGGCGCGCAGCCGCGCCAGCTCATGCTCGCGGCGGATCTGCACCAGCGCCACCGCGCCCAGCGCGGCGGTGAGCGCCAGGAGCCCGACCAGCAAGGTCACGTTGGAGCGCGCCGGCACCCCGACCGCGAGCCGTCCCGCCGCGTCGCGGCGCAGCGCGACCTGGATGGACAGCGCCGCGTCACTCCACTCCGCCGCCGCGCGGTAGCCGGCTCCATCGTCGGTCCCCAGTCGCAACACCTCGGCACCGTCTTGCCTGACGAGTCGCACCGCCAGCAACGAGTCGTTGGGGGCCGGTACGGCCGTGACCGCCGGCAGGAGGCGATGCTCGCGCATCACCGACGCCGGGATCCGGAGCTCCACCGCCGACGGACACACGGTGATGGCGTAGACGGCGAGCGGCGTCCCCAGCCGCGCGAAGCGCACCCCCATCACCACCGCACGACGCGTCCCCGCGACGTCCACGAAGTCGACGCGCCACGGCGCCTCGGGGACCGGCAGCGCGCGCCCCGCGCGGGCGAGCGCGCCAAGTACCGCCTGCTGCGCCGCCGGCGACGCGGTGGGAGGAAAGACGGCGCTCGCCCCGCTGCGCAGGTCGAGCCGGGCGAGGATCCGCGCCGAGTCGGCCTCGCCACGGGCGCAGGGAAACGCGCCCTCGCTGGCCGCGGCCAGCGCCGGGAGCGGGAGCGGCGGCTCGTACGGCGACGGCGCCAACCCCACGATCACCGTGCCTAACGCCCGCAGCGCCTCCGCCTCGAGGCGCTGCCGTGCCTCGGAGCGAAACTCCCAGGCCGCCATGGCGGCGTAATCGCGCAACGCACGTTCTGCCGTCACGCGCTCGGCGCGCGCGGCCACGTGCGCCTCGTAGGCCAGGCGCGCCGCCACGAGGACGGTCGCCGACAGGAGGACGACGAGAAGGGTAACGCGCGTGGGGGTGGCTCGGGCGCGACGCGGCGGCATGACGGAGGCTAGTGCGTGACCGCCCCGCCTGCCACCGGGACGGGGGCGATGCGGGGCGCCCTACCATAACGCGTGAGCCGGCGCGTCGCGGCGCGTTCTGACAACTCCCTGACAGCCGCGGCCGCGACGTCGCGGCCTCGCCCTGCCTCCCCGTCACGCCGAATAGGCGACCCGGCTGGCCCGCAGCGCATTCAGGATCACGGCCACGTCGATCGCCTCCTGCGCCACCGCGCCCGCCACCGGCGGGAGGTAGCCGAGCGCCGCCAGGACCATCCCGGCCGAGCTGAGCCCGAGCCCGACGAGGATGCTCTGCTTCGCGATACGCAACGTCGCCTGCGCGATGCGGATCGCCTCGCCCACGCGCGAGAGGTCGTCCACGAGGATCACCACGTCCGCGGCCTCGGCGGTGATCCCGCCGCCGTGACCGGCGAGCGCGATGCCAACGTCGGCGCGACTCAGCGCCGGCGCGTCGTTGGTCCCGTCGCCCACCATCATCACGCGACCCTCGCGACGCGAGAGCTCGGCGACCCGGTCGACCTTGTCCCCCGGCAGGAGGTCGCCCATGGCCTCGCCGATGCCGACGGCGCGCGCGACCGCCTCCACGTTCTGCCGATTGTCGCCCGAGAGGAGGAGCGTCCGCCGCACACCTAACGATGGGAGCACCTCGAGCAGGGCCCGCGCGGTGGGACGTACCCGGTCGTCGTAGTCGATCGCCCCGCGTAATGCCCCATCGACCGCCACGAAGGCGCGCAGCACCGACACCTCCTGGTCGAGCGGGGTGACGGCCGAGGCGTCCAGCCCCACCTGTTCGAGGACGAAGCGGCGGGCACCGATGACGACGTGATGCCCCTCCACCTCACCCGCGACGCCGCGCCCCGGTGCCTCACGCACGTCGTGTGGTGTCGGCAGCGTCGTCGAGGCTGCCCGCGCCGCCTCGACGGTGGAGCGCGCCAGCAGGTGACCGGCCCGCTGCTCGAGCGCTCCCGCCAGCCGCAATACCTCCCCCTCCGCCATTCCATCCAGCGCGACCACCTGGTGCACGCGCGGGCGCCCCTCGGTGATCGTCCCGGTCTTGTCGAAGACCGCGATCTGCGCATCCGACAGGCGCTCGAGTGCCGCGCCGCTGCGCACGATGATGTGGCGGGTGGCCGCCCGGTTGATCCCGCCGATGATGGCCACCGGGGTCGCCAGGATGAGCGGGCACGGTGTCGCGACGACCAGGACGGCGAGCACGCGCGTCACGTCGCCGCTGGCCAGCCACGCCACGGCACAGACCAGCAACGTGACCGGGGTGAACCATCTGGCGTACCGGTCCGCCATGCGCTGCAAGGGCGACTTGGAGGCCTCGGCCGAGCGCACGAGCTCCACGATGCGGGCATACTGGCTCTCCCCCGACCGTGCCGTGGCGCGCATGACAAACGCGCCGCTGCCGTTCAGCATCCCACTCATGACCGAAGCCCCGGGCGCCACCGCACGCGGAAGCGGCTCGCCGGTGAGGCGCGAGGTATCCACGTCGGACCGACCGTCCACCACCTCGCCGTCGCAGGGGACCACTTCGCCCGGGCGCACCACCAGCGAGTCGCCCACCGCCACGGCCTCGACCCCGATATCGTCCTCGCGCCCCTCCGACATCCGGTGTGCGACGCGCGGGGCCGCATCCTCGAGTGCACGCACGGCGGCCGACGCGCGTCCCTCGGCGTAGCGCTCCAGCGCCTCGCCCCCTGTTTGCATGAGGACCACCACGAGCCCGGCGAACGGCTCGCGCAAGGC
>ERZ795061.2573-NODE-2573-length-16430-cov-6.579481_pt1 | contig 16430 bp, 10 predicted proteins | sample MGYA00375145_ERZ795061 | MGnify/ENA primary metagenome ERZ795061 (study PRJEB30190, sample SAMN05720144) | anaerobic digester metagenome | isolation source: active sludge of municipal wastewater-treating anaerobic digesters | place: USA | collected 2014-12-22 ... | reverse complement strand
GAATAGATATAATAACAGGAGCAGCTTCATTGCTTGGCAGAATTGGTTCCGGAATTGCTGTAAAAGATATTGCACTCTATCTTCCTTCAACTTTAACTGCGATAAATGATCTTCAGATCAATTCAATGGATTTGACTGCTTATCCGAATCCATTCCGTGATGTAATCAATGTATCTTACATTGCAGCAGTTTCCGGAAAAATTACGTTAAGTGTAATTGACATTACAGGAAGATTAATTGAAGGAAAAACTATCAATTCAGAAATAGGTATTAATAATATTTCTCTGAATACAACAGGATACAATAACGGACTCTACATGATTCGTCTTGAAACTGCTTCAGGAAAATCATCAGGTATTAAGATGATCAAATAATAATCAGACAAATTGAATTTTCTCAAGGGACAGTGGCAGTAGCTACTGTCCTTTTTTTTCGATGCAATCTATTTCAAGAAGTTGCCTGTTGTTAACGATAACATAGAAAGATGCGAAAATTCTATAACCTACGCTGCAGCAATTTCGTATACGCTGATGTTTAGCAATGTCACACAAAGTCTACGTCATCGAACTCTCAAAGAAAGTTTTTTCTGAAAACTGGAAATTCCGTTCTGCTAATCCGCAGTTTAACGGAGTATTGGAATGTCTGTACGTAGGGATGACTTCTAAATCGCCGGACGAGCGTTTTCTACAGCATAAAACTGCATATAAAAATTCAAAAGGACACGATCTTTCTTCTTATTATCCATGGAAATATGGTTTGTACTTGAGGCCCTCATTGTACAATGAAATTAATCAGGTAAAAATGAATCGTGAGCAGGCATTAAAAATGGAAGCTAAACTTGCATGGGATCTTCGTAAGAAAGGATATGCTGTCTGGTTTAACTAAACGAAAACTTATTACTTTATCTTATTCACCAGATCAGGATTTCCCATTTTACCTGATTGATAATCTTTGTAGCATTTTTGAATTTCCGATTCGCTGTTCATTACAAATGGCCCGTATGCATAAACCGGTTCATTATGCGGTTGTCCGCCAAGCAAAAGTAATTCGGCGCCCTCTGCACTGAATAATTCTATATTACTATCACCACGCTGATATAAAACAACCTGATTTGCATCGATTGATTTTCTTCCTTCTACTTCCATCTTTCCATTGATCAGGTAAACGAATGCATTGTGTTGCGGATTCGTTGGAATACTTAACCGGCAACCCGCTTTCATTTTAATATGAAAATAAAATACAGGGAATAATGTTTCTATTTTTGATTTCGCATTAAACATTTCTCCCAAAACAACTTTAGCTGAATAATCTTTTCCATTCAGGTCTGCCATTTTCTCCATACGATGTACATCAGTTGCCGGAGCAACCCATTTATATTTTGCAGGCATATTTAACCAGATCTGAAAACCATGGTACAAGCCGCCGTCATCATACAATTTTTTACCTGTCTCTTCCATATGTATAGCACCACGTCCGGAAGTGAACATCATAAAATCACCTTTACCGATCTGGAAGTCATAATTGAGACTATCACGATGATGACCGGTGCCATTGAGAAAATAAGTTGTCGGAATTATTCCTGCATGTGGATGCGCATCAACCCGAAGTGGTTTGTCTTTAGGATTCACATGAACAGGACCAAACTCATCAAAGAAAACATACGGCGATACATAGTCATTATTGTCGCCTGCAAAAGCACGAAGAACAGGCAATGTACCCACCATAGTTTTATTCGCAGTTATGATTGTGTAGACCTTTCTGCCTTTTCCCGTCTCCAGCATACCGGAAGTAGCCTTAAGAAATTCCGGAATAACAACCGATGCACCTATGATCGCTGAACCTTTGATGAATTGTCTTCTTTTCATGTGACGTGGAGTTTGGTGTAAAGGTAAACATCTGCCCTTTTACTTTTACGCACAATAACAAAGTCAGAACCGGGATTTGGCTGATTTTTGGATTTTGCTGATTCGCAGTTTGGCAATTTGTTAGGAATTGGGATTTCATATTGGCTAACTCCCATTCAGATAAATCCCAAAATCAGGCAAATCCCGGTTCAGACATTGTTTTCCCATTAACCTTTGCTTTGAAACTTGCTGTTCAACAAAACGCCCATTACCAAAACATCGTCAACTTGCTCGTGGTCGGACTTCCATTTTTCAAGATATTCTGCCAGGAAGAATTTCTGTTCTTCCATTTTCAAATGCTGAATTGAAACTAAGATCTCTTTAAACTTCTTTGTCATCAATTTCTTGCCAAACTCACCACCAAATTGATCGGCATAACCGTCGCTGAAAATATAGAATGTGTCATTCTTTTCTACTAAAATCTCATGTGTCGTAAAATTTTCTTCATGAGTGATCTGCAATCCGCCGACAGGAAATTTATTCGGACTGTAAACGATAAGTTCATTATTCCTTATCACCCACAACGGCCTGTTCGCTCCGGCAAATTTCAGAATATTGTTAACACTATCGAATGAACATATAGCAATATCCATTCCGTCTGTAGATTCAGTATGTCGCTGATTCAACATGTTAATCATCTCTTCATGGAGACTATCAAGGATCTTTCCCGGATCTATTATTTTTCGTTCGTTGATGATCTGTGTAAGCAGTGAATTTCCGACAACACTTAAAAATGCACCGGTCACTCCATGGCCGGTGCAATCTGCCGCAATTAAAATTGCAGTGTTTTCAATTTTGAAAAAAGAATAAAAATCGCCACTGACAATATCTTTCGGAAGATAGAGAACGAATGACTCTTCAAAAGAATTCTCAATCTTTTTCTGATCCGGAAGTATGGCAGACTGAATTCTCTTTGCATAATTTACATTGTCAGTGATCTCGCGATTCTTTACGCTGATCAATTCATTTTTTATTTGCAACTCCTTTGTTCGTTCATCAACTAATTTTGTCAACTGTTCTTCACGGGTCCGTAACTGATCGATGATAGATTCATTCTGCTTGCGCAAACGTTTCGTCAGTGCACTGATGATCTTTTTTGCAACCTCCGGCTGACTTTGCAGCAATTCATAAAACAACTCCCGAGTGAAAGGAATCACATCCGTATTTTCAATTGCAGTAACTGACATCGATCTGGGACCTGCATCAAGTAAAGAAAATTCACCGAAGAAATTTCCTGCTTCGGTTATTGCAACAATGTGATCACCATCATGAACCTTGACCTTACCTTTAGCGATAACAAACATGGAATCGCCGTGATCGCCTTTTTGAATAATAGTTGAATTGGGCAAAAAAGAAACTACCTGCAGTCGATTTGCAACTTGTTCTAAGAGATCTTCGGGCAAACTGCTGAAGATCTCTACTGTTTTAATCAAATTCAAAATTGATTCTTTATTCATACAGAGTAATGAAATTAATTCAGGCTTGTAAGGTAGAATAAGGATATGGAATAAATATCAACTCTACTACAATTATTAAATTATTTTATCAATATTCAAATAATTTTAAATAATATTACACATTAAACAATCTCTGATACCTTGAAACCAATCTCATTTTTTCTTCTTCTGTTCTGGAGCGTTTTCCTTAATGCGCAGAAACCAAATATCTATCCTTTAACCGAAAGAGATTCCATTGTAGATACAATATGGACTAAAACTATAGCTGATCCTTACCGCTGGCTTGAGAATGTTCATTCTGATAAAACAAATCTTTGGCTTGAAAGCCAGGCAGAGATCAGAGATAAATATGCCAGCAAACTTACTTATAGCGTAGCCGAACATCTTACCAACTATTCAAGGATTCAAATGAAGAGGGTAAATAAGGAGGGTAAATATTATTTTTCATATGGGAGTAGCACATTACTTGAAACTGCATCATTGTATATTCGATCACATGCCGATGAACAGCCAAAACTTTTATTTAATCCAAATACATTAGAAAAAGGCGTAGCTATTACCATCGACGGTATAGATATTTCAGAAGATAATAAAACTCTTGCAATCATTCTATCGCGAAATGGAAGCGACTGGAAAACGATCCGCTTCCTTGATCTGGAGAAAAAAGAATTGTTAAACGATTCCGTAAATTTTGTCAAGTACAGTCCACTATACTGGTCGGGCGACAAAGTATTTTATATTAAATATGATGTTAAAGATGTCTCTGAATCCTTTTCAGGATTAATAAAAATTAAAGCGCTTCAATATCATACTCTGGGAACATCACAGGACCAGGATACTCCTGTTTATACACCTGAAAGCTTAACAGACTACTTTAGTTTTAAAATCACACCGGAAAAGAAATATCTGATCTTCACACAAAAATTCAAGAAAGGTGAAAAATTCTCGATTACATGTTCTTATAAAACTCTTCCACTGAACCCTGATGAAGATTTTAAAATATTTATTGATACTGAAGTAAAAGATGGCGTCAACATTCATGCTGTAGGAGAAATTAATGGCAAATTGCTTGTAGCTACAAATAAATTCGGCAACAATGGCAGTGCTTACCGGTGTGATCTAAATAAGAAAAATGATTTTGAAAAATTTATTCCACAATACAAAGAAAGACTTCAATCAGTAGTTATCATTAACGAAAACAAAATACTTACTCTCTACAACGGTGATAAAAAATCATATGCATTAATTGCTGATTCTACCGGAAATAAATTAAAATCGTGGAGCATACCGGAAGGTTATTCTTTCAATGGATTCTCCTATACCCGGGGCGATAGTATTTTAGTTTATTATTTCAATTCATTTTTTAGTCCGTCTTCTGTCTATCAGATCAACCTGAATACATTTGAGCAAACTTCACTCTCTAAAACTATTGTACCATTTAGTTTCAAGGACCTGACTACTGAAATGGTTTACTATTATTCAAAAGACAGCACTTTGATTCCGATGTACCTTACTTACAAAAAAGGCATCAAACTAAATGGAAACAACCCAACAATTCTTTATGGTTACGGAGGATTTGGGAATTCAATGCAACCCAATTTTGATGTCAACAATATCGCCTTTCTGAACAGCGGCGGCATTTTTGCAGTTCCAAAACTCCGGGGCGGCGGAGACTTTCCCGGATGGCATGAAGCCGGAAAGAGGTTTAAGAAACAAAATACCTTCGACGATTTTATAGCTGCTGCTGAATATCTGATTGCTCAGAAATATACTAACTCTGAAAAACTTGCTGCAATGGGCGGTTCTAATGGCGGATTACTAGTTGGTGCATGCATGACTCAACGACCGGAACTTTTCAAAGTGGTAGTTTCACAATCAGGCGTATTAGACATGTTGCGCTATCATAAATTTAATGTCGGATATAAATATACCGAAGAATATGGAAACATTGAAGACTCTCTCGATTTTCTGAATTTGTTGTCCTATTCCCCTGTGCATAATGTAAAATCAGGTGTTGATTATCCCGCAACATTACTGGTAGCATCAGATAACGATGACAGAGTAAGTCCGTTTCATTCTTTCAAGTTTCTCTCCCAACTTCAGACGTATGGCGGAACTAAAAATCCTTATGTATTATATTACCAGGAACAAGCAGGGCATTCAGGAAGCGGCGTCTTTGACAATCAGATCACAAGGAAAGCTTATGTCTATACTTTTATTTATAAATACCTTGGTATAGAAAGTAAAATTTACTTTGAAGATTAAGAAGCAAATTCCTTCAGCTTCTTTGCAATAAGCCAGGCCTGCACCAGTTTCAACTTACCAAAAGAATATTTATTCCCACACATTTCTCTCGCTGCTTTTAAATCAGTAGAGTTGTCAGGAAAAAATGTTCTTATCTTTTCTATCATATCAACTTCCATCACTGTTTCAATCTGGATCAGATTATTCTGTACTGCAAGTGCTAGATGTCCTTCAATGGTAGATTCTGCAAGTTTTCTGATCGCACAAACTTCTTTAATACTATTTCCTGATTTAATGAGGACAATAGTTTCGTTAACTGTTACCGATAATATTCCGGACTTTTTGAATATCGCTTTACTCTTACCTTTAACTTTTCCTTTTTGATTTCCTTTTGAATAATTCAATTCTATGCTATTCTCTTCACAGTAACGGCGAATCATTTTTAATACCTCAAAACCATATAATGATAATTTTGTTCTGCCAAATCCGCCCATTGCAAGCATCGTACTTTCGTCTCCGGGAAGTTGAGCACAACAATTTCGTATTGTCTGATTACTGAAGATCATATATGGCGGGACATCTTCTTCCTCGGCCATTTCATCCCGATACGATGAAAGGAGTTCGAACAATTCGGATTTCTCACCGGAAACTCCTTCCATAGCAGATGAAATATATGTCGACTTCACTTTTTCAAAATTTGCCGGCAAATTCTTTTTCCATACAGACAGATCATTCATACTAAAACCTGATTTACAGAGGTCCGTTTTTGTCTGATTATAAACCATCTGTTCATTCAGTTCTTCCAACACTTTATCAATTGAACGGGCTGTTCGCTTAGTGCTGATCTTTATAGGATGCGCAAGCAAAATATTTTTCCATGTAACTAACTGTTCTGAAAAATATTTAGAGGCTTCGCTTACTCTTACCTGAAGTTTCTCATTTGTTGCCGGATCTCCGCCTTCATTCCATATCTCCTGAAGCTGTTGTTTAAACTTGTTTGAAGTTGCAAGCAGGTTTTCATGAAGACCGGAAAATTCTCTCAGCCATTTTCGGATAGAATCGTCGGTTAAAAATTCTGAGATCTCTTTATTAAGTTTGATGAGATAAAAAAGAAATTGTTCATACGAAAACACACCAAATAACACTTGCTTCAAATACTCTTCACGTGCCTTTTCAAATAAAACCGGAAGAGATTTTTCATCATGCTTTGTTTCCTGCCAGCTTTTCAGATCAGCATGCGGGCCAAGAAAACGATCGTTGACAGGACTGGTCAATATTAATCCTTCAAGTGAAGTAGCCCTGCTCAATGCAACATATACCTGTCCGTTTGCAAAAGCATTTTCTGCATCAATCACGACTTTATCAAAAGTCAATCCCTGACTCTTGTGGATCGTAATCGCCCATGCTAAACGCAATGGATATTGCGTAAAAGTTCCAATCACTGATTCCTTGATCTCTTTTGTATCAGGATCGACAGCATATTTAACATTTTCCCAGATATATCTGTTCACATTAATCTTGTCACCATTGCAATTAACAACAACTTCATCGTCAGACAGATCTTCAACAATACCGATCTTACCATTAAAAAATCTTTTCTCAGGATCGTTCTTGATGAACATTACCTGTGCACCTTCTTTCAGCACCAATATTTTTTCTGCAGGTACAATATGATCAGGGAATTGATCTTCAATCGTTGCTTCATATTTAAATTCAGCTTTCTTTACATTGTTGAGTTTAATTTCATTTATCTTATTGGCATTTGCATTGTGAGTTGTTAAAGTAATATAACCGTCGCCATCTTTTGAAATGAAATCACTTTTCATCCTGCTATTCAATGCCAGTAAATGTTGCTTAGTCAGAGTATTTTCTCTTAATCCGTTTAGTATATCGATAAAACTTTCATCTTTCTGACGAAAGATCTTTTTCAATTCTACCATTACCGGTATGTTGGCTTTTAAGACCAGGCTATCGAAAAAGAAATTGGAAGAATAATATTCTTTCAGCAACTTCCATTCATTGTCTCTTACGACCGGCTGCAATTGATACAGATCACCGATAAAAAGTACCTGCACTCCGCCAAAAGGTGCCTGCTTATGCCTGACAGTTCGTAGAATAAGATCAATTTCATCGACAGTATAAGAAGCAACCATACTTGCTTCATCTATTACAAGCAATTCAAGTGCATTAAAAAAATTCAGTTTTTCGGAATTGTAGCGCAATCTCGAAAGCAATGTCTTTTTATCTATAGCTATTGTTGTAGGCCTGTTTGCAGGAATGAATGGACCAAATGGAAGGTGAAACATTGAATGTAAAGTTATTCCGCCTGCATTTATCGCTGCAACTCCTGTCGGAGCAGCTACAGCCATATTCTTAACCGGATTTTCCTTCAGATATTTCAGAAAAGTAGTCTTACCCGTTCCCGCTTTTCCGGTAAGAAAAATATTTACATTCGTTTCATTTATGAATTTCAAAGCAAGTTCAAATGCTTCTGTTTTTATAGTTTCCATTTTACAAATTTGGATAACAAAGGTAACACATAAGTAAAACAGAATTTCAAATGAGAGTTGTTGCGGTGCATTTTCATACTTATATGCGAATTCTAAAGATCTAGGATATTGGAATATCTCTCTGCGCAAAATCTGCGAGATTTGCGAGATCTGCGGGAGAACAAATCACGCTTAATTTTTTCCCGCAGATCTCGCAAATCCCGCAGATTTGGCGCAGATTTTTTTCTTCACAAGTATGGGATAGACTAAACCGACAACCCATTCGCTACCGCCAAATCCATTATAGAAGCCGCAGTTGCTACAATAGAGATCGATAATTGATTGCCTTGTTTGGAATTTAAATTTCCACATTGCATTCCGATAACACTTCCATCAGAAGTAAATGCCGGACAACCACTGGAACCGCTGTACATCAGATTATCTGTTTCATAAAATGTGATCATGTGTCCGTAAAAATTATGTGGAAAATATCCGCTTACAAAACCATGTTGAAATCGTTCCTTAAGGATCCAGATTCCGTTAGTCATTTCGGACAAAGGAAAGCCAAGTGTTCCTATCATGGTTCCTTTATTTACAAAATCATTTTTGATCGAAACCGAATTTGAATAATTACCACCCATGATCCTTAGAAAGGCAACATCGGTTGTCGGATCCTGAAAAATTAATTGTGCAGGCACCGGAGTCTTTCCAATATCAACTGAACAAATCACTTCAAAAAAATTGTGATGAGCTCCGGTAGCAAGATCACGCATACCATGAGCAGTAGTGGCAATGATGTTTGGAGCAATTAAAAATCCGGAGCCTAAAGAATAAGTAATCTGCCCCTGATTATTTACTCCGGCTCTTACACCAAAGATGGAACTACTTAATTGAGAACACGCTTTTTGAAACATAGAGTGGGTTTATTTTTCACGTAAAACTTTTTCTGATAGTCACAAAACTAGTATGAAAAGCCTTACATGCAAACCTCATCACTCACAATTACTAACATTCAAAGCAGAAATCACTTCTTCCCTATTCTATACAATCTCCCTTCATCAGTAATTGCATACAATTTGCCATCATTACCCATTGTAATATCACGAAACCTCTGACCTTCGTCTTCTAGTAACCGCTCTTCACCGGTCACTTTATTATTTTCAATTACCAATCTGGCAATATGATTACTGTTCAATCCGCAAATGAATAAATTATTTTTCCATTCTGCTACTTCGGTTCCATTGTAAAATGTCATTCCACTTGGCGATAAAACAGGATCCCAATAATAGACCGGCTGTTCCAGTCCATCTTGCTTTGTAAGGCCTTCGCCGACTTTAAATCCCGTGTATTCCAATCCATAGGTTATTGTTGGCCAGCCATAATTTTTTCCCGGTTGAATCAAATTAATTTCATCGCCACCCTTTGGACCGAATTCATTTTCCCAGATGTCACCGGTTACCGGATGTAATGCAAGACCCTGAACATTTCTGTGTCCATACGAATAAATTTCAGGACGCGCTTTCTGATCATTAGCAAATGGATTTCCTGCGGCTGGTTGCCCGTCAGTAGTTATCCTGATAATTTTTCCTAAACCTGAATTCAGATCCTGTGCCTGAGGTCTTGTAACTTTGTCAGAACGCTCACCTGTACTTAACAAAAGATTTCCTGTCTTATCAAAAATCACTCTGCCGCCATAGTGAAGAGTTCCATCGTATGCCGGTGTCGCTCTATAGATCACTTTAACGTTCTCCAGACTCTTCTCATCGACAGACAATTTCCCTTTTGCAACAGCGGTAAGATTTCCTTCAGGCATATTTTCCGAAAAAGCCCAATAGACCATTCTGTTTGTTTTAAATTCTTTATCAAGTGTCAGTCCCAATAACCCTCCCTGACCATCAGAATTAACCGCCGGTATCCCTGTAATTTTTTCACCCACTTTTCCTGTCGGAGAAACAATTCTCATCGAACCACCTTTTTCTGTAATTAAAAATCTGCCATCGGGCAAAGAGACTATTCCCCATGGTTTTTTAAGTTCGTCAGTTAGTTTGGCTGCTTCATATGACACGGAAGTTTTTATTGCTTTAATTCGTGTTTGTCCTGTGAAAGCGGGTCTATAATCTGAATTAGGTTTTTTCGTTTCAACAGAAACAACTGATGAATCAGAATTTTGATCTTCATTTTTTCCTGTAGGATTTGATCCACATGCATTCAGCATAAAACCGAAATAAGCAACAATGAGAATAATTTTAGTATTCATATTATAATGATTTAGAATTTAAAGTAAGTCAATTTGTAACTTCCTGACAATGCAAAAAGGAGGCCTTTGTGTAAAAAATGAAATCGATGACGATTAAAAACTAAACATGGAGAACACAGAGGAAAAAAGGGAGGAAAAAGAGAATTGAATCATATTTTATTATGGCCTGCTCAATTAACTTTAAACCATGCCCAGATTGCAATTCCTATCCAAACCAGACCTTTCAGAAGAAAAAACATAAACCCATAGACACCGACTTTTTTCAGCCAGCTCTTTTTCTCTGTAGGGGTAGTTTTGTCTTCAGGCAAAATCATAATTTCAAAATTGTTTTAAACGAAGGAAATTCCGGCTGTTTTTTCATTCCAACTAATTACAAAATTAAGAATAGTTCCCGAATTAAATAAAACTTAAATTCTTTAACAAATTATATTCCTTTTTATCTGAAAGACTACAATTTGCATTAAATGTACCACAGAATAATGACTCTGAGCCTGTTCCCATTAAATCGAAATTAACTAAAATCAGGTTTTTTTAACCCCATTTTCCAATAATCTCAACTTGTTGCACGCTCTTACTAATTCATGCAGGTTTAATGTATTTTGAATTTTAAAAACAGTATTTTCCCACTCCAAATACATCCCAAATTTTATGAAAAATTTACTGCTAATACTGGTTATTACTTGCTTCCATTTTTGCTCATTCGCACAATCACAACAACCGTTGACTTCTTCAGAAATTCTGCAGGGAATTAAGAAGTTGAATGTTGTTGGATCTGTGTTATACATTGCAGCACATCCTGATGATGAAAATACAAGACTACTTACTTATCTTAGTAAAGAAAAGAAACTTCGCACCGGTTATTTGTCATTGACTCGTGGCGATGGCGGACAAAATCTTGTAGGAAAAGAACAGGCCGAGCAGTTAGGTATAATCCGCACACAAGAATTACTTGCAGCAAGAAGAATTGATGGTGCAGAACAATTTTTCAGTCGCGCAAATGATTTTGGATATTCAAAAAATCCTGAAGAAACTTTTAATTTCTGGAACAAAGACACGATTTTATCTGATGTTGTGTGGATCATTAGAAATTTCAAACCGGATGTCCTCATCTGCCGTTTTCCTACTACAGGCGAAGGTGGCCATGGACATCATACAGCTTCTGCAATACTAGGCTCTGAAGCGTTTGAAGCTGCTGCCGATCCAACACGTTTCGCATGGCAATTAAGATATGTTGATGTGTGGCAGATCAAAAGAGTTTTCTGGAATACTTTTAATTTCGGGACAACAAACACTACTGCAGCAGATCAGGTACAGATCGATGTAGGCGGATTCAATTCTCTCCTCGGTAAAAGTTATGGAGAGATCGCAGCTGAGAGTCGGTCAATGCACAAGAGCCAGGGATTTGGTTCTGCAAGATCGCGTGGAAAACAAATTGAATTCTTCAAACAAATAAAAGGAGATTCAGTGAAAGCTGATGTTTTCGAAAATATAGATTTGACATGGAACAGACTGGGCAATCAAAATGATCTGATAAATAAAATCAATTCATGTATTGCAGAATTTGATCCCGAATTTCCTGCCAAGAGTATTTCTGAATTAAAAATTATTTACAATTCACTACTTGCTTTACCTGAAACAAATAAAAATATTGCATATTGGAAAAAACAAAAATTAAAAGAAACAGAAAATTTACTGCTCAATTGTGCCGGCATCTGGATTGAACCATCTGCAGGAAATTTTTCAGGAATACCGGGAAAGAAAGTAGAAATTACTTTGCAGGCAATAAACAGAAGTGATGCAAATGTAAAGATCAATAGCATTGTTTATTCTGATAAATCAGATACTATTGCTGAAATTCCTCTGAAGAAAAATGAGCTCAGTGTTTTTAAACGAACAATTTCACTGAACAAAAACATTTCTTATTCCAATCCTTACTGGTTGAAGTCTGTACACAATGAAGGATTCTTCACAGTCACTGACCCAATGCTTATTCTTCAACCTGAAAACTCTGCAGCCTATTCTGTAAAAATCAATCTGAATATTGAAGGACTGAATCTGGAGATCAACAAACCTCTGGTTTATAAAAGTGTAGACCCTGCAAAAGGAGAAGTATACAGACCCTTCGAAGTTCTTCCTGCAATTGCAGTTAATTTTTCCGCCAAAGCTTTTACATTTCAAAATGGTAAACCTGCTGGAATTCAATTGAACATAATTGTTAACGAGGACAGTGTAAAAGGAAAAGTCATTCTTAATTTACCTAAAGGCTGGAAAGCTGAGCCGGCGGAATTCAATCTGGAAATATTCTCAAAAAACAATAACAGAATTTTTGAAACAACTATTACACCGCCTACTACCCATTCAGAAGGAACGATTTCTGCTATGGTCATTTCAAATGGCGATTCCATTTCTTATGGTATAAAAAGGATGGAGTACGATCATATTCCATATCAATTTATGCTTAATGAAGCAAAAGCAAAATTGGTGAGTTCCGATATCAAACTTGCAGGGACAAATATTGGTTACATTCCCGGAGCAGGCGATGAAGTTGCAGAATGCCTTGCACAGATCGGTTACAACGTAACTATTCTCAGCGATGAATTATTATCAAAGATCAATCTGAATGGTTTTGATGCAATTGTTACCGGCATACGTGCATACAATACAAATGACTGGCTTCAGAATCATAGTCAGAAATTACTTGACTATATCAATCAAGGTGGAAACTTTATAGTACAGTATAATACTAATAACAGAATCGGACCGCTGATCTCAAAGATCTCACCTTACCCTTTTAATATTTCCCGCGAAAGGGTAACAGATGAAAAAGCAGAAATTCGTTTCAATGAACCTGCAAGTTCAACTCTTAATTTTCCGAATAAAATTTCTCCGGATGATTTTACAGGATGGAAACAGGAACGCGGAATTTATTTTGCATCAGATGCTGATCCGGCATATCAGAAAGTACTTTCAATGAATGATCCCGGAGAAAAAGCAAATGATGGAAGTTTAATTGTTGCAAAATATGGTAAAGGGAATTTTGTTTATACCGGTCTTGTTTTCTTCAGAGAATTACCAGCAGGAATTCCCGGGGCATACAGACTCTTTGTGAATTTGCTAAGCATACCGAAAAACAATTAGAATGAGTGAAAACCGATCGCATGAAGTAAAAAACTGGAAACGAATCTATCTTTCAATAGTAGTCTTTCTTGTCTTGCAGATTTTATTTTATAACTGGTTTACCGGGTTCTTCAAATGAGTACGATCGACTGGCTGGTAATGGGCATAACTCTGTTTTCCATAGTTGTCTATGGAATGTGGAAAAGCCGTGGAACGAAAAACATCCGCGGATATCTGCTTGCCGATAAAAAACTTCCATGGTATCATGTTGGATTATCAGTAATGGCTACACAGGCAAGTGCGATTACATTTTTATCTGCGCCCGGACAAGCTTACAATGATGGAATGAGGTTTCTGCAATTCTATTTCGGATTGCCGCTTGCTATGATCGTTCTATGTGTCACATTTATTCCGATTTTCCAAAGACTGAATGTGTATACAGCATATGAGTATCTGGAAAAACGATTTGATATCAAGACAAGAATGCTGACGTCGTTTCTTTTCCTGATTCAGAGAGGTATTTCTACCGGCATTACGATCTATGCGCCTTCGATCGTGCTTTCATCGATCTTAGGAGTTAACATTACTTACACTACTCTATTCATTGGGGGAATCGTAATTTTATATACTGTGTATGGCGGAACAAAGGCCGTTTCACATTCACAACTTTTTCAGATGATCATTATTTTCTCCGGATTATTCTGTGCTGCGTTTATGGTGATTCACATGCTGCCGGAAAATATCGGCTTGGTCGATGCGCTTCACATTGCAGGGAAAATGGAAAAACTGAATCTGATCGATACCGATTTTGATCTCGACAACAGGTATAATATCTGGTCGGGAATCATTGGTGGTTTCTTTTTGCAATTGTCGTACTTCGGAACGGATCAATCGCAGGTAGGTAGATATTTAACAGGCAGTTCAATAACACAAAGCAGACTTGGGCTGATCATGAATGGATTTGTGAAAATTCCAATGCAATTTTTTATACTGTTAATTGGTACGCTCGTTTTTGTCTTCTATCAATTTCATCAACCACCGGTTTTTTTCAATGAAGTTGAAGTAAAAAATATCCGCAATAGCGTTTACAAAGAAGATTTCAATAAACTTGAGTCTGCCTATGTTGAATTGCATGGAAGCAAAATTGTTCATCTGAATAATCTTAAAACCGGAATCGATTCAGAGAACGAACAACTGATAGATGAATCACGGAAGCAACTACAACACACAGAAAAAAAAGAGAAAGAAATTAAAAAGTCTGTTACAGATCTTCTTAAAAAAAATAATGTTTTAGCAGATGTGAATGACACTAATTATGTTTTCCTGAGTTTCGTTACAAAACAGTTGCCGGTTGGAATGATCGGATTGTTAATTGCGATCATCTTCCTGGCATCAATGGGCTCAACGGCCAGCGGTTTGAATTCTCTCGCATCAACAACGCTCGTAGATATAATAAAACGTCTGATCAAAAAAGATGAAAGCAGCCATTGGTATTTATCGGCTTCACGCTGGGCTACTGTCGGCTGGGGATTATTTTGTGTCGTCATTGCAATCTATGCCGGGAAAATGGGTAACCTACTTGAAGCTGTTAATATTCTCGGATCACTATTTTACGGGACGATACTTGGAATCTTTGTTGTGGCATTCTACATGAAAAATGTTGATGGCAGATCTGTATTCTATGCAGCAATTCTTGCAGAAGTCTTTGTATTTATTTCCTGGAAACTTGATCTGACTGCTTTTTTGTGGTTGAATGTGATTGGGTGTTTACTGGTGATGGGTTTTGCATTTGTTATACAGAAGCTTAAACCGGACTAGGATTTATTGGATTTAAGGATTAAAAGATTATCATGGAAGATATCCGGAATTTAAAGGATTTCGGGGTTACCGGGAACTTGAATTAGAAGGAAAAAAAATGGACTTATAAATTAACATAAATCATTTACGTCAATCCATAAATCCATTTTATCAGAATCAAAAAATCTCGGTAATCCCGAAATCCATTAAATCCCGGTCAAAATCTCCTGTTATTAAATAACTAAGAAATCCTATAATCCATTAATCCAAATAATCCTAGTCTTACTTGGTTCCTTTAGCTTCAGCGATCAGCTTCTCATTCAACTTCACATAATCAGCATTGCTATCTTCTTTCGCAGCTGCCATCGATTTTTCTGCAGACTCAACAGCGCCTTTTGTATCTTTCATCTTCATCTGAATTTTTGCTTTCAAGTGCATCATCCAGTATGCTTTTGGATTTTGTTCAGTAGCTGTGTTTACCCACGTAAGAGCTTTAGTAAGGTCTTTGTTATTTTCATAGTAGTAATTTGCTGCCTGAAAATATGGACGCGAATCTTTTTCTAAAGCAGCTTCAATGTTTTTCATAACCTTCTCGTCAATGTCAGTTGATACACCGAAAGAAACTTTAGTCATATCCCAAAGTAGATCAATGCTTGCAGTAGTTGCAGTCATGTCGCCAATATTAATTGTAAAGGTTTCAAATTTCAAAGCTGAAGCTGAAACTTTTCCTTTTACACGAAGAACTTCATCTGTTGCTTTGTATTCAGCAGTGTTTCCGCCCAACGTAAGATCTTTGTAGAATAAAATATCCCAACTGTCTTTATTAGGAATTGTATACAAAGCATATGTTCCTGCTTTAAGTGCAACACCTTCAATTTTTACATCATCACCGAAAGTGATCTTTGTAGATTGATTTGCTCCTGTTCTCCATACTTTTCCATAAGGAACTAGATCTCCATAAATTACTCTGCCTTTAACGCTCGGTCTTGAATATTCGATCTTGATATTTGACAAAGCAAAAGCCTGGTCAATAGTTTGAGTTGGACTCGGTGCCGGAGTCTTCAACGCTTGCGCATTCGATGGGAAGATCGATGCGATCTGCACTATTAATAATAATGCAAGTGTGTGTGTAAGTGATTTCATTTTCATTGTTTATCGGGTTGGT
>ERZ795061.2565-NODE-2565-length-16452-cov-39.970482_pt1 | contig 16452 bp, 10 predicted proteins | sample MGYA00375145_ERZ795061 | MGnify/ENA primary metagenome ERZ795061 (study PRJEB30190, sample SAMN05720144) | anaerobic digester metagenome | isolation source: active sludge of municipal wastewater-treating anaerobic digesters | place: USA | collected 2014-12-22 ... | reverse complement strand
GGCGTCGCTCCTGCGGGAGCCGGCGGCGACCGGGGCCGGATGTGGGAGCGACGCCAGTCGCGATCCCCGCGATCGTGATGCCCGCGGCAGCAACCGACCCCTCGAGTCCACGCCCGCCTGCCGCTTTGGTATCATTCGCTTCTTTCCGAGGAGCGCTGCGAGGCGCCGGCCGCATCCGCTGCTGCCAGGCCCCCAGGCTCGGACCCCGCCCTGCGGCGGGTATCAGTACAACGGCGCTCACCTGCGAATCGTCTTCAACCCTGCCGGGTTCGGGATGTCGGGTGAGCCGCCTGCAGCGACATGCTGCCCTCCCCCCGCTTTCCGCCCGGCCATAGCATGGAGCTTCACATGAACGCCGTGGCTGACACCCAATTCACCGATTTCGTCGTCGCCGACCTGTCGCTCGCCGCCTGGGGCCGCAAGGAAATCCGCATCGCCGAGACCGAGATGCCCGGCCTGATGGCGATCCGCGAGGAATACGCCGCCAGCCAGCCGCTGAAGGGCGCACGCATCACCGGCTCGCTGCACATGACCATCCAGACCGCGGTGCTGATCGAGACGCTGACCGCGCTCGGCGCCCAGGTGCGCTGGGCCTCGTGCAACATCTTCTCGACCCAGGACCACGCCGCCGCGGCCATCGCCGCCGACGGCATCCCGGTGTTCGCGGTCAAGGGCGAGTCGCTGAAGGAGTACTGGGACTATACCCACCGCATCTTCGAATGGTCGGACGGGGGTTACAGCAACATGATCCTCGACGACGGCGGCGACGCCACGCTGCTGCTGCACCTGGGCGCGCGCGCGGAGCAGGACCTCTCGGTGCTGGCCAAGCCGGGCTCGGAAGAGGAGACCATCCTCTTTGCCGCGATCAAGGCCAAGCTCGCTACCGCCCCCACCTGGTACTCGACGCGGCTGGCGCACATCAAGGGCGTGACCGAGGAGACCACCACCGGCGTGCATCGCCTGTACCAGATGCACGCGCGCGGCGAGCTCAGGTTCCCGGCGATCAACGTCAACGATTCGGTCACCAAGTCGAAGTTCGACAACCTCTACGGCTGCCGCGAATCGCTGGTCGACGGCATCAAGCGCGCCACCGACGTGATGATCGCCGGCAAGGTCGCCGTGGTCTGCGGCTACGGCGACGTGGGCAAAGGCTCGGCCCAGGCCCTGCGCGCCCTGTCCGCCCAGGTGTGGGTCACCGAAATCGATCCGATCTGCGCGCTGCAGGCGGCGATGGAAGGCTACCGCGTGGTCACGATGGAATACGCCGCCGACAAGGCCGACATCTTCGTCACCGCGACCGGCAACTACCACGTGATCACCCACGACCACATGGCGAAGATGAAGGACCAGGCCATCGTCTGCAACATCGGCCACTTCGACAACGAGATCGACGTCGCCAGCATCGAGCAGTACCAGTGGGAGGAGATCAAGCCGCAGGTCGATCACGTGATCTTCCCCGACGGCAAGAGGATCATCCTGCTCGCCAAGGGCCGCCTGGTGAACCTCGGCTGCGCCACCGGCCACCCGAGCTACGTGATGTCGAGCTCGTTCGCCAACCAGACGATCGCACAGATCGAGCTGTTCACCCGCACGGCCGACTACCCGATCGGCGTGTACACCCTGCCCAAGCACCTCGACGAGAAGGTCGCCCGCCTGCAGCTGAAGAAGCTCAACGTGCAACTCACCGAGCTGACCGACGCGCAGGCCGCCTACATCGGCGTGCCCAAGCAAGGCCCGTACAAGTCGGACGCGTACCGCTACTGAGCCCGGGGGCGGCGCAGCCCCCGGCAGGAGCGCCTTCCGGCGCTCCTGTACAAAGGCTTTTCACGCCTCACCCCCTGACTCCTCACGCCCATGAGCATGAACTCCTTCCACGCCCGCCAGGGCAAGCCGCGGCCGGCCGCGCAGGGCAAGGGCCCGGCGGACCGCCACGGCCTGCTGCGCGTCGACCAGCTGCTGGTGGCGCAGGGGCTGGCGGCCTCGCGCACCGCGGCGCGCGCGCTGATCGAGGCCGGGCGGGTGAGCCACGAGGGCCAGCCGGTCGCCAAGCCGGCGCTGGAATTGCCGCCCGACGCACGGCTCGCCGTCACCCCCGCCGACAGCGACCGCTTCGTCTCGCGCGGCGCGCTCAAGCTCGAAGGCGCGCTCGCGCGCAGCGGGCTGGACGTACGCGGCGCCACCTGCCTCGACATCGGCCAATCCACCGGCGGCTTCACCGACTGCCTGTTGCAGGCCGGCGCAGCGAGGGTGGTCGGGGTGGAGGTCGGCCACGACCAGCTCCATCCGCGCCTGCGCGCCGATGGGCGCTGCGTCACCCTGGAGGGCGTCAACGCCCGCCAGCTCGACGCCGCCGCGCTCGGCGGACACTACCCGCCGCACGGCTTCGACCTGCTGGTGTGCGACGCCAGCTTCATCTCGCTCGCCCTGCTGCTGCCGCAGTGGGCCGCGCTGCTCGCACCCGCCGGCCACGTGCTGGCGCTGGTCAAGCCGCAGTTCGAGGTCGGCCCGCAAGGCCTGGGCAAGGGCGGCATCGTGCGCGACCCCGCGCGCTACACCGAGGTCGAGGCCCGCCTGCGCGCCGCCGCGGACGCCGCCGGCCTCGTCATCCTCGACTGGTTCGACTCGCCGATCACCGGCGGCGACGGCAACCGCGAATTCTTCTTCCACGCCATCCGCAGGCCGGGCGGCGACACCCACCGAAGCGAACCATGAAACCCGAAATCTCCATCGAGTTCTTCCCGCCCACCACGGCCGAGGGCGCCGAGAAGCTGCATGCCACCCGGGAGAAGCTCGCCGCGCTCGAGCCGGCCTTCTTCTCGGTGACCTACGGCGCCGGCGGCTCCACCCGCGAGCGCACCTTCGCCACCGTGAAGGAGATCGCCGCCGCCGGCCACGAGGCCGCGCCACACCTGTCCTGCGTGGGCTCGTCGCGCGACAGCATCCGCGAGATCCTGCAGGAATACGCCGCCGCCGGCATCCGCCGCATCGTCGCGCTGCGCGGCGATCTGCCCTCGGGCGCCGGCGCGGCGGGCGAGTTCCGCTACGCCAGCGAGCTCGTCGAGTTCATCCGCAGCGAGACGGGCGACCGCTTCCGCATCGAGGTCGCCGCCTACCCCGAGTGGCACCCGCAGGCGAAGAGCCCGAAGGACGACCTCGCCGCCTTCAAGCGCAAGGTCGAGGCCGGCGCCGACTCGGCGATCACGCAGTATTTCTACAACCTCGACGCCTACCTGAACTTCGTCGACGCGGTGCGCAGGATGGGCGTCGACGTGCCGATCGTGCCCGGCATCATGCCGATCGGCAGCTTCAGCAAGCTGGCGCGCTTCTCGGATGCCTGCGGCGCCGAGATCCCGCGCTGGATGCGCAAGACCTTCGAGAGCTACGGCGACGACAGCGACGCGATCCGCGCCTTCGGCCTCGACGTGGTCACCCGGCTGTGCGAGAAGCTGCTCGCCGCGGGCGCGCCCGGCCTGCACTTCTACAGCATGAACATGGCCGGCCCGACCACCGAGATCTGCCGGCGGCTGGGGCTGACTGCCTGATCTCCCGGCAATCCTGGACGGGATCGTAAGGTGGGTGTGACGTATGCGGCTCAAGCCCCTGTGGCGTATGCCGTATAGTCCTTCGATCAGCACATCTTCTTCCGCCCCACGCCTCGTGCTGGCGGCCAGGATCCGCCACCATGTATTTCGCGCCTTTCTCCTCCGGTCCTGCCCAAGGCATTGATCGGTGCGTGGCTGGCGCGGACCTCTGCATATCTGCCCGGCGCCAACTGGCCCGGCTGCTGTTGACCGGCGCCCTCGCGCTGCCCTTCGCCGCGGCAGCCGAGGCGCCCCCTGATCTGAGCCTGGAGCAGTTGATTGCGCTTCCGGTGGAGAGCGCGGCAGAGTACGAGCGGGTAGCGGTGGTCGGCGCCTCAAAATACGAGCAGACGAAGGACCGCGTTGCCGCCGCCGTCACCGCGATCACCCGCGACGAGATCCGCAGCTTCGGCTGGCGCACGCTCGACGAGGCGCTCGCCACCCTCCCCGGCGTGCATACCACCTACGACCGCCAGTATTCCTACGTCGGCGTGCGCGGCTTCGGTCTCGCCGGCGACTACATGACGCGCGTGCTGGTCACCATCGACGGCGTGCGCGTCAACGAGCCGATGTACGACGGCGCCCCTTTCGGTCGCATGCTGCCGCTCGACATGGACCTGGTCGAGCGCATCGAATTCATCCCCGGCCCGGGCGGCGCGATCTATGGCCAGAACGCCATGTTCGGCGTCGTCAATGTGATCACCCGCAAGGGTGCGGCACTCGACGGAGGAGAGTTCTCGGCTTCGTGGCAGTGGCCGCAGGCGACGCGCAAGGCGCGGGCGAGCTGGGGCAAGCGCCTCGACAACGAGCTCGAGCTGATGGTCTCGGCCACCGTCCTGCGCAGCGACGGCGACGACCTGTGGATGGACTTCGGCAATGGCGACAGCGCTACGGTGCGCGGCCAGGACGGCGAGCGCGACCAGGAGTTCAACCTCAGCGCGAGCCGCGGCCCGTGGTCCTTCGGGCTCGCGCACGGCGACCGCCGCAAGGACGACCCCACCGGCGTGTTCGGCACCGACGCCTTCGCCTCGGGCACCTTCCAGGGCGACCGCTACACCGTCGCCCACCTCGGCTACAGTGCCACGCTCACCGACACCTTGTCGCTGTCGGCACGCGCCTTCGCCGGCGACTACCGCTACGAGAGCACCCTGATGTATGACGGCGAGGGCTACGAGTACCCCGCCTCCGCCGCCTGGCACGGCGCCGAGCTGCAGCTCGTGTCGACCGCCGTGGCCGGCCATACGCTCCTGGTGGGTACGGAATACCAGCGCAACCAGCGCATCGACCAGAACATCGTCCATCCGGACATCGGCTACCTCCTGCGCGACCGCCGTGACGGTTACCGCGCGGGACTCTTCGTGCAGGACGAATGGCAGATCACCGACGCTTTCGCCAGCACGCTCGGCCTGCGCGCCGACCACAATGACCTCACCGGCACCGAGTTCAGCCCGCGCGCTGGCCTGATCTGGAATGCCGGCAAGCACAACACGCTCAAGCTGCTGTACGGTCGTGCCCACCGCGCGCCCAACGCCTACCAGATGTACTACGACGATGCCTACCTCATCGAGGATGGCACGATCGGGGCCTACCAACGCGCCAACCCGAGCCTGGGTGGCGAAGTGGTCGAAACCACCGAGCTGGTGCTCGACCATATCGCCTCGGCCAACCTGCACCTGCGCGCCTCCCTCTACCGCTGGAAGATCGACGACCTGATCAATCTTGTCGCCGACGCCGATAGCGTCGGCCAATATCAGGCCGTCGGCAGCGTCGAGAGCCGTGGTCTGGAGCTCTCCGCCGACCACACCTGGCGCAACGGCGCCCGCCTGCGCGGCAACCTGTCCTTCCAGCACGCCACCGGCGCGGCGGGCGAGCGCGTGGAGAACTCGCCGCGCATGCTCGGCCGGATGAACTTCTCCACTCCGCTGGCAAATCTGCCACTGCGCATGGGCGTGGAGTTCGCCTACGACAGCAAGCGCCGCAGCCCGGCGGGCAACACGGTCGACGCGTACTGGCGTTCGAACCTGCACCTGGTGGCCGAGCGCTGGATCCAGGGCGCCGAGGTGTCACTGAGTGTGATGAACCTGTTCGACGAAGACTACGCCCATCCGAGTGGCGGCGCGCCCATCCACACCATGGACCGCATCGCCCAGGACGGCCGCAGCCTGCGGGTCAAGTTCGACTACCGCTTCTGACCCAGCATGCTCTCACTTTCCATCCGCCCGCCACGACGCCGGCTGCGAGCGTTCATCCTCGGGGCGCTGCTGGCTGGCGTGGCGAACCTCGCACATGCGGGCGACATCACCGCCGAAGAGTACAGGGTCAAGGCATCCTTCCTGTTCAACTTCGCCGCCTTCACCTTCTGGCCGGAGGGTGGAGGTGAAACCCTGTCGATCTGCGTCTATGGTGGCGACCCGTTCGGCTCGCATCTCGACGCGCTCATGGACCGCAAGGTGGGCGAACGCAGCGTGCGCGTACGGCGTGTGGGCAGCGTCGACGCCCTCGTGGACTGCCAGCTCGTGTTCGTCCCCCGACAGATGATCGGCAACCTGGGCCGGGTGCTCGACGGCGTGGACGGCCAGCCCGTCCTCACCGTGGCCGACAGCCCGGGCGCCCTGGCGAGCGGCGTGGTGTTGAACATGGACAGCAGCGCAGGTCAGATCCGCTTTTCTGTCAACCTCGCGGCGGCCCGCCGCCAGGGGCTCGGGCTCAGCTCGAAGCTCCTCAATCTGGCCACCGAAATCAAGCGATGAAGATGTCCCACGACGAAGACGACAACCGCATGACCCTCGGCGAAAAGCTGCGCCGCGTAAGCCAGCGCGCGCTCGGCGCCGCGGTGGCGATGCTCGCGGTGGCGATCACCCTCGGTAGCTTCTTGATCAGCACGCTCGCGCTCGAGAGCAATACTCGGGTGATGGCGCGGGTGCTTGCCGACAATGCCGCCGCCGGCCTGATGTTCCTCGACCACGACGCCGCCACGCGCGTGCTCGCGACCCTGGAGCGCCTGCCGGACGTACGCGGCGCAGCGATCTTCGATGTATCCGGAGCCCCTTTTGCGCGTTACGGCAAGTTCATCGAACAAGGCCGGGAGACGGTGGACTTTTCGGCCGAGCACGCGCACTTCAGCTTCGAGACACTGCACCTGACCCAGCCGATCGTCGAGGGCGGGAACGTGGTCGGGGTGCTCGACCTCGACCTCGATCTGCGTCCGCTCTACCTCCAGGTGCTCGCCCACGGCTCGATTACGGTGCTCGCCGCGGCGATCGCGCTGCTGCTCGCCACCCACACGCTGCGCCGGCTCAACCGCGCGGTGTTGCAGCCACTGTCGACCCTGTCCGCGCTGATGGAGCGCGTCGCCCACACCGAGGACTACAGCGCGCGCGCCGAACCCAGCCGTATCATCGAGCTCGATTCCCTCGCCAGTGGCTTCAACCGCATGCTCGGCCAGATCGCCGAGCGCGATGCACGCCTGGCAAGCCATCGCGACCACCTCGAGGACGAGGTCGCCACACGCACCGAGGAGCTCCTGCGCGCCAAGGAGGCCGCAGAGGCTGCCAGCCAGGCCAAGAGCGACTTCCTCGCGACCATGAGCCACGAGATCCGCACGCCGATGAACGGGGTGCTCGGCATGACCGAGCTGCTCCTCGACAGCGGCCTCAACCACGAGCAACGCCACTTCGCCGAGGCGGTCGAGAACTCCGGTCGCCACCTGCTGGGCATCATCAACGACATCCTCGACTTCTCGAAGATCGAATCCGGCCACCTCGAGCTCGAAGCGGTGGAGTTCGAGCTCGGCGACCTGCTCGAGGACACGCTGGCGATGTTCGCCCAGCCAGCCGAGAAGAAGCGCCTGGAGCTGATCGCCGACCTGCCCCCCGAGGTGCGGCGCTGCGTGCGCGGCGACCCCTTCCGCCTGCGCCAGATCGTCGGCAACCTGGCCAACAATGCGATCAAGTTCACCGAGCGTGGCGAGGTCGTGGTGCGTGCCCGTCTGCTCGGCGAGGGCACTGACGGCTATCGCCTGCGCATCAGCGTCGAGGACACCGGGATCGGCATCCCGCCCCATGCGCAGCAGAAGATCTTCGAGCAGTTCTCCCAGCTCGACGGCTCCACCACCCGCCAGTTTGGCGGCACCGGCCTCGGCCTGGCGATCTGCCGCCGCCTGGTGGGCCTGATGGGCGGCGAGATCGGTGTCGACAGCCGGCCCGGAGCGGGCGCCTGCTTCCATATCGACCTGTGCCTGCCGGCGGGGCAAAGCACCGCCGAAGCCCTGCGCTGCGACGTCGCGCTCGAGCGTGTGCACGCCCTCGTCGTGGATGACAATGCCACCAACCGCGAGATCCTGCTGCGCCAGCTCCACGGCTGGGGCATGCAGGTGGAATGCTCTGCCGACGGCGCGGGCGCGCTGGATCGGCTCGCACGCGCCGCCACGGCCGGCGAGGGTTTCGAGCTCGCCGTACTCGACATGCACATGCCGCACATGGACGGCTTGCAGCTGGCCACCGCGATCCGCGCCAACCCGGCGCTCGCCGGCGTGCGCCTGGTGGTGCTGACATCGAGCTACTCCAGCGCCAGCGTGCGCGAGCGCGAACGCGCCGGCATCCTGCGCTGCGTGCACAAGCCGATCCGCCAGGCCGAGCTGTTCGAGGTTCTATGCAGCGCATTGCGCGCTGTGGACGCAGTGCCAGCGGCCACCGCAGTTGCGGACGAGTGGCGACCGACGCGCGGCGGGCGCGTGCTGCTGGCCGAGGACAACCCGGTGAACCAGCAGGTCGGCCTCGCAATGCTCGCCAAGCTCGGCATCGCGGTTCGTGTCGCCAACGACGGCGAAGAGGCAGTGAAGCTGGCTGCGACCGAAGCCTTCGACCTGATCCTGATGGACTGCCACATGCCGGTGCTGGACGGCTACGAGGCGAGCGCGGCAATCCGCGCATCGGAGCACGCACCGCGCGTACCGATCGTCGCGCTCACCGCCAACGTCATGGAAGGCAACCGCGAACGCTGCCTGGCGGCCGGCATGGACGATTTTCTCGCCAAGCCCTACGCGCTCGAGCAGCTCCAATCCACCCTGCAGCGCTGGATGGCGGCAACGCCCGCGAGCGCGCCGGCGACGCCTTGCGACGCCGCGACCGAAGCCGAGGCGACCGAGGTGACAGAGGCGGCGATCGATCGGACCTTCATCGAGCAGTTCCGCGAGCTCGACCCCGACGGCGGCATGGCGCTCGCCGCGCGCATCCTCCGCGTCTATGCCGAGAGCAGCGCCCCCCCCTTCGCCGAGATCGAGCGCGCCACCGCCGCCGGCGACGCCGCGGGACTGCGTCGCGCCGCGCACAGCCTCAAGTCGAGCGCGGGGAACGTCGGCGCCAGACGCCTCGCGGCCCTGCTCAAGGACTTCGAGAGCCTCGGCAAGGACGGCCGGATCGACGACGCGCGCGCCGGCCTCGCCGCGCTGCGCACCGAGCATGCGCGCACGCTCGACGCCATCCATGCCCTGATCGAGGAGTTCGGTCGATGAGCTCGACTCGCATCCTGGTCGCCGACGACGATCCGACCGCACGCCTGCTGATGCAAGCCGCGCTCGGCAAGAGCGGCTTCGAGGTCGCCGTCGCCGAGGATGGCGAGGAGGCCTTGCAGGCCTTCGCGCACGCCACCTTCGACATGGTGCTGCTCGACGTGGAAATGCCGCGCCTGGACGGCTACGCGGTCTGCCGCGAGCTGCGCCGCCGCTGTGGCGACGCGCTGCCGATCCTGATGGTCACCGGCATGGACGACACCGCATCGATCGAGGCCGCCTTCGAGGCCGGCGCGACCGACTTCGTCGCCAAGCCGATCAGCTGGCCGCTTCTTGGCCACCGCGTCCGCTACGTGCTGCGCGCCACCCGCGCCGCCACCGCGCTGCGCATGGCCAACGCGCGCAACGCGGCCATGCTCGACGCCTTCCCCGACACCCTGCTGCGCCTCGACGCGGCCGACCGCATCGTCGAGCTGCGCGCAGCCCCGACCGGCGTGCCCAGCTGCTGCATGCCGGCGGTCGGCCAGACCCTGGCCGAAGCCTATCCGCACGAGGTGGCGACGCTGCTCGCGCAAGCGCTCGACGAGGCCCGCCGCAGCCGGCAGCCGAGCACGGTGGATTTTCCTCTCGCGTGTCGGACCGGACGCCCCTGCCACCAGGAAGCACGGGTGAGCGCAATCGACGACGGCGAGGCCCTCTGCCTGCTGCGCGACATCACCGAGCGCAAGGAGTATGAGACCCGCATCCACCACCTCGCCTATTTCGACAGCCTGACCGGGCTGGCGAACCGGCGCAGCTTCCTGGAGCGGCTCGAGCGCGAGATCCGCCGCGCCCTTCAGAACAAGTGGCGCCTGGCCGTGCTCTTCCTTGATCTGGACCGTTTCAAGAGCATCAACGACACCCTCGGCCACGCTGCAGGGGACGCCCTGCTGCAGCAGGCCGCCGAGCGCCTGCGTGCGATCACCCGCCCGGGCGACATCGTGGCGCACGACACTGATCGCATGGGCACGGCCGAATTCGCTCGCCTCGGCGGCGACGAATTCACCGTGCTGCTGCCGACGATCTCCCGACCGGACGACGCGCTGGCGATCGCCGAGCGCATCCGCGCCAGCATATGCGCTCCATTCGCGATCGAGGGCCAGGAGCTCTGCGTCACCACCAGCGTCGGCATCGCCGTCTTCCCGGACGACGGCGAGGACGCCGCCACGCTGATCAAGCACGCCGACATCGCGATGTACGACGCCAAGGCCAACGGACGCAACGGCTGCCGCTACTACAACCCTGCGCTGACCGCCGAGGCGGTGCATCGCGTGGAACTCGAGGCCGGGCTTCGCCGCGCGCTCGCCCACGACGAGCTCGTGCTGATGTACCAGCCGCAGGTGGAGGTGCGCGACGGCAGTATCGCCACCGTCGAGGCCCTGGTGCGCTGGCAGACGCCCGACGGCAGGCTGGTGCCGCCGCTCGAGTTCATCCCCTTCGCCGAGGAATGCGGCCTGATCGACGCCATCGGCTCCTGGGTGCTGCGTCGCGCCTGCCATGACGCAGCACAATGGCAGCGCCGCGGGCTCGACCTGCGCGTCGCGGTCAATCTGTCGCCGGTGCAGTTCCGCGCCAGCGGGCTGCTCGACAGGATCCGCGAGGCCCTCGCCGACAGTGACCTGCCCGCCGAACGGCTGGAGCTCGAGATCACCGAGAGTGCGCTGATGGCCGACGATGCCGACACCCATGCCACGCTGGCCGCACTGCGCACGCTCGGGATCGGCATCGCACTCGACGACTTCGGCACCGGGTACTCGTCACTGAGCTGCCTCAAGCGCCTGCCGCTGGACAAGCTGAAGATCGACCGCAGCTTCGTCAGCGGCCTGCCCGACGACGTCGACAACCACGCGATCGTGCGCGCGATCGTCGCGCTCGCACGTCACCTGGGCTTCCGCATCACGGCCGAGGGCGTCGAGACCGCGGCGCAGGCCGAGCTGCTCGGCGAGCTCGAGGCCGACAGCCTGCAGGGCTACCTGTTCAGCCGCGCGGTGCCGGCCGCGGAGCTCGAAGCGCTGGCCTCGCGCAGGTGGCCGCCGGCGCGCGGCACCCAGTTCCGCATCGACTTCAGTTGAGCGGCTGGCGCAGGTTGCGCGCGAGCCCGAGCAGCGCCGCGCTGGGCTTGAGCCCGGCACGGCGGCTGCGCTCGACATCGATCTCGAAGGCGAGGCGCCGGCCCTCGGGCACGATCACCACCGCGACCGGTTGCGGCTGCGTTGCGTCGGTCACGGTCAGCACCGGCGCATCGCCGAGCAAGGCTGCGATGTGTGGCAGGCTGGGCGCCTCGTCCCTGCCGACGTAAAGCAGGTCGCAGTCACGGATCGCGGTCAGCGCACCAAGCCGCGCCACCGCCACGCTGCGCCCATGCACGGACTTGCCCTGCAGCCGGCGCATCGCCTCGGCCACGCCGTCGTCCCCATAGACGCAGAAGTTGAAGCTCGCGCGCGTCGCCGGCGGCCACTGCGTGAGCACGGCGAAGTTGTAGGCGTAGGTGGCCTTGAGGTCGAACTCGGGCAACGCCTGTGCGAGCACGCCCTGCGAAGTCGCCAGCGCGAGCCCGAAAAACAGGTTGCGTGCGCTCATAGCGCGTACCCGACCTGCAGCCAGACGCTGCGCCCGTCCATGCGCAGGCCGTCCTGTGCCACGTCACCGGGCCGCCAGTCGAAGCCCGACACGGTCTCGTAGTCACGATCGAACAGGTTGCGCACGCTCAGCGAGGCCGACAGGCCATGCCAGTCGCGCTCGGTGGACAGGGTCAGATTGGAAAGCGTCACCCCGCCCAGCATGCGCCGCTCGCGGGTCAGGCGCGGGCCGAGATATTGCGTCTCGAGGCCGGCACGCAGCGCCTCGCCCGGCAGCAGGAAGGTGAAGGCGAGCTTGCCGAGCAGGTCGGGCGAGTTGACCGCGTCGCGCCCGTACACATCGCGCGAGCGCTGCCAGGCCACGCTGGCGCGCGCACGCGCCCCGCGCTCCCAGACATGCTCGATCTCGGTCTCGACGCCGCGCGCGCGGCTGCTTCCCTCGGGAACCTCGTCCCCGTCCGCGTTCTCGATCGGCAGGTCGCTGCGCCGGTAGCGGTACAGGGAGCCGGTGAAGCGCGTGTGCGGCGCGAGCTGGCGCTGCAGCACGAGCTCGGTGGCGGCGACGTACTCGGGGACGGCCGTGTCGTCGGACGTCCAGCGGTCGTTGGCGTTGGGCATCTTGAAGGCCTCGCTGTACGAAGCCTTCCAGGTCGTCGCCGGATCCTGCTGCCAGATCAACGCGGCACGCGGGCTGAGGTTGCCGTCGAGATCGTCGGCGTCGTCGTGACGCACGCCCAGGTTGAGCGTCCACTGCTGGTTCAGCCGGTAGTCGTCGGCGACGTAGAGACTGAAGGTGCGGCGCGAAAGCTCGCCGTCGTCACGATCCGTGACTTCGCCGGCGGGCGAGAGGAAGCGGCGGTCGAAGGACTGGCGGTGGTCGTCGCGCAGCTCCGCGCCGAACACCAGCGTGTGGTCGACGAACCAGCGCCCGACGAACTTCTGGTCGAAGCGCCACCACGCGCCGTGGTAGTCGCGCACGCCGTACTTCTCGCCGTCGTCGTACTCGCCGCCCTCGTCGAGGGCGTATTCGCGCTGGTTCCAGTAGGCGTAGCGTCCTAACATCAGACTGGACGAGGAATACAGCTGCAGACCGAGGTCGGTCTCGTGGCGCACCCCGAGGAAGGCGCTCTCGTCGCGCGTCGGGAACGGGGTGTTGAAGGCGGTGTATGCGGAGGGGTTCGTGGGTACGCTCTTCTCGCGCTCCACCCACGCCGCCTGAACGGTCCAGCCCGACCACGACAGCTTTCCGAACACGCGCTGGTTACGCTCGCCGTCGAGCCCCTCGGCCACGCCGAAGTTGGTCGCGGGCGTGTCGTAGGCGGGGAAGTACAGGTTGCGGCCATCGACGTCGAGCGTCGAGGCCGAGAGCAGGACCTCGGCGCCGTTGTTGAAATGCTTGCCCCAGGTGGCGCGCTGGCGGCTGGCGCCGCGGCTGGAGATCTCCGCGGACACGCGCGCACCGTCGAAGTCGCGCCCGCGCCGGGTGACGACATTGAGGATGCCGAGCAGCGCGTTGTTGCCGTAGGTCACCGAGCCGGTTCCCGGCACGTACTCGACGCGATCGACCAGTTCCAGGTCGATCAGGCCGGATTCGTCGATGTAGGCCTGGTCGAAGAGGTTGTCCTGCACCGCGTAGCCGTCGATCAGCAGCATCACGCGGCCGGCGTAGTCCTCGACGTCGCCGAAGCTGCGCCCGCCCATGTAGTGGTAGGTGCGCTCGTCGGTGGTGTAGAGGCCGCGCATGCCGTTGATGACGTCGGCCAGCGTGCGGTAGCCGTAGGCGCGGATGTCGTCGGCGGTGACGATCGCCACCGCCGCGGGCGAGTCGCTCACCTGGCGTGCGAGCCGCGACGCGGACACGAAATCGCGCAGCAGCAACTCCTCGAAGGGCAGCGCGGTCAGGTCGTCCTGCGCGGCGCCAGCCTCGGGCGGGAACGCGAGCAGCACGCCGAGGCCCAGCACGGCCAGCTTCAACCGACGAGGATCCACGACCTTTTCAGCTCCCCACTCCATTCCTGCATATTGGCTGACGCCCGAATCGGGTATCTTATCAGGCTGGTCCCGCGCCCGACCGTACCCCCGATGAAAACCCTCGAACACATTCCCCTGAACGGCGAACTCCCCAGTCCGAAAGGCGTCGCGCTGGCGATCCTCGAACTGTGCCGCAAGGACGACGCCACGATCGCCGAAGTGGCGCGCATCGCGCAGACCGACCCGGCGCTGGCGAGCCGCCTGATTCGCCAGGCCAACTCGGCGGCGCACGGTGGCGGACGGCCGGTGGCCTCGGTCACCGAGGCGATCATGCGCCTGGGCATGGGCACGGTGCGCAACCTCGCGCTCGGCTTCTCGCTGGTGGACCAGTACCAGAACGGGCCCTGCGGACAGTTCGACTACCAAAGCTTCTGGTCGCATTCGCTGCTGATGGGGCTGGCGATGCAGAGGTTCAGCAACATGACGGGGGTCGGCTCGAGCGAGGAGCTCTTCGCCTGCGGCCTGCTCGCCCAGGTGGGCCGGCTCTCGCTCGCCACCGTCTATCCGGTCGAGTACGGCCGCCTGCTCGACGGCCAGGACGGCGCCGCGCGCAGCCTGGTGGCGCTCGAGCAGGAGCACCTGCAGACCGATCACAACGAGCTCACCGCCGCGCTGCTCGGCGAGTGGGGCATCCCCGGCGCGCTGATCGAGCCGATCTACCACCACGAGGACCCGGAAAGCTCCGGCTTCTCGCGCGGCTCGCGGCCCTACCAGCTGGTACATCTCTTCTACCTTGCGCGCCGCATCGCCGACCTCGGTCTCGCCGGCGAGAGCGAACGCAACGCCTGCACCGCCGAGTTGCTGCTGCTCGGGGGCAGGATCGGCCTCGACGCCGAACAGCTCGGCGCCACGGTGGACGACCTGGTGCAGCAGTGGCGCACTTGGGGCGAGCTGCTGCGCGTGCCGGCCTCGGCGCTGCCCTCGTTCGCGCACATGTCGGCGGCGCACGCGATGCGCGACGAGAAGAGCGATGGCGCGGCGGCGCTGCGCGTGCTGCTGGTCGACGACGACCCCACCACGCGCTGCATGATGGAGGGCGTGCTGTCCGGGGCGCTCGGCCACGCGGTGGTGTGCGCCAACAACGGTCGCGAGGCGCTTGCGCTGGCGGTCGAGACCCAGCCGCAGATCGTCGTCACCGACTGGATGATGCCGGGCATGGACGGGCTGGACCTCGCGCGTGCGCTGCGCGCGACCGAGTGGGGGCAGACCATGTACCTGATCATGCTCACCGGGCATGAAAACGAGGACGAGGTGAGCGAGGCCTTCGAGGCCGGGGTGGACGATTTCCTGGTGAAGCCGGTCAACGTGCGCACCCTGCGCGCGCGTCTGCGCGCCGCCCGGCACTACGTGCAGCTGCTCGAGGCGTGGGAGCGCGACCGTGCCCAGCTCAAGCAGTTCGCGGCCGAGCTGGCGATCAGCAACCGCCGCCTCGCCCACGCGGCGATGACCGACCTGCTCACCAACCTGCCCAACCGCCGCTCGGGCATGAACGCGCTCGCCAAGGCCTGGGCCGCCTCCAGCCGCTTCGAACAGCCGCTGTCGGTGATGATGCTCGACATCGACCACTTCAAGCGCATCAACGACAGCCACGGCCACGCGGTGGGCGACACCGTGCTGCGCGACGTCGCCCAGGCCATCCAGCACTCGGCGCGCAAGGACGACAGCATGTGCCGCATGGGTGGCGAGGAATTCCTCGTGATCTGCCCGAACACCGACCTCAAGGCGGCGGTCCAGGCCGCCGAGCGCCTGCGCCGCATGGTCGAGCGCCTGCGCATCCAGGCCGGCGAAACGGAAATACAGACCTCGGTGAGCATCGGCGTGGCCACCCGCGAGGTCGGCATGACCGAGACCGACGCGCTCGTCAATGCCGCCGACCGCGCGCTCTACCGCGCCAAGCAGGCCGGCCGCAACCGCAGCTGCGTGGTCGTGCAGGGGCAGATGCGGTGTTTTCCGTGAGGCGTCGGGAACCGGCCTGCGCGCGGCGCGAATCGGCCGCGGCAGCGCTGAAGCGCGGGATCGCGACTTGCGTCGCTCCTACGAGACCGCCGCGCTCCCGAAGGCGCCTGTAGGAGCGACGCAAGTCGCGATCCGGTAATGGACACCGCGGCGCGCGGCGCTTGCCCGCGCGGCCGCCGGAAGGGATGCAATCTCCCTCCCGTCCCCTTCAGCGCTTGCCGCCCAGCAGCGAGCCCAATATCCCGCGCACGATCTGCCGCCCCAGGCTGCTGCCGATGGTGCGCGTGACCGTCTTGGCGGCGATCTGCACCAGTCCGTCGCGCTTGCCGCCACGCGGGCCGGTGGCACCGAAGAGGATGTCGCTGACCACACTGCCGGTATCCTCGCCGCCGACCTCCTTCGCCGCCGCGCGGCCGGCCTCGACCGCGGCCTTGGTCGCGGCGCTGGCCTTGAGCAGCTCGTAGGCGGATTCGCGGTCGACCGCCTTCTCGTAGTGGCCGTAGATCACCGAGCCGGCGATCGCCGCCCGGCGCTCGGCGGGCTCGAGCGGGCCGAGGCGCGAATCCGGCGCGATGACGTTGCAGCGCTCGGTGATCTGCGGCCGGCCCTTTTCGTCGAGGAAGGAGATCAGCGCCTCGCCCACGCCGAGCTCGGTGATCGCCGCCACGGCGTCGAAGGCCGGGTTGGGGCGCATGGTGTCGGCGGCGGTCTTCACCGCCTTCTGGTCGCGCGGGGTGAAGGCGCGCAGCGCGTGCTG